>Ga0210103_1000029_pt1 | contig 22878 bp, 22 predicted proteins | sample RushSE_CattailNL_6_FD_185564 | JGI IMG/M metagenome (GOLD analysis project Ga0210103, IMG submission 185564) | Wetland microbial communities from San Francisco Bay, California, USA, that impact long-term carbon sequestration - RushSE_CattailNLA_D2... | ecosystem: Environmental > Aquatic > Marine... | reverse complement strand
TGCAGAGAACGTCCTTGATGGCGAGGGGAATCCCGGTGAGGGGGCGGCATTTGCCGGAGGCGATGGCCTGGTCGGCCGCCGCCGCCTGCCCGAGGGCCTGATCCGCTGTGACGGTCAGGAAGGCGCCGATCCGGCCGTCCACCGCCGCAATCCGATCCAGCACCGCCCGGGTCAATTCCCGGCAAGAGATTTTCTTGGTTTTCAGAAGCCCGTGGGCTTCCCCGATGGTCAGGTCGTAGAGCTCCACATTTCTATTCCTTTTCGGGTGCTTCCGAGAAATACAATTTCAAATCCCCCACCCCCTTTGGCAAAGGGGGAGAAGGGGGTTTTCGCTCACGACTCGTTACGCATCACTCATGAATCATCACTTGTTGCTCGTTGCTCCCCCTCATATGACCTTCGGCACCACGAAGCTGCCGTCCTCCTGCTCGGGGGCGTTCGCCAGCGAGCTCTCGCGCTCGAGGTGCTTCGTTTCGGCATCATCGCGGAACGCATTGGTGAGCGCAAGCGCGTGGGATGTCGGCTTGACCCCGCTGGTGTCGACCTGCCTGAGCTGATCAACGTAGTCGAGAATGCTTCCGATCTGCACGGCGAATTTCTCGACCGACGCCTCGTCGATCTCCAGCCGCGCAAGCTGGGCGACATGCAGGATTTCGTCCTTGGTTATTTTCATTAAAAGGCTCCCTTTGGGGAAGTGGTTTCAGCCTCCCCATCGTTATTGTATTTATGAATTCACCCCGCAACAGCGGGGTGAATTCATTTCGGAACGATGTCCGGCTTGAACCCGTCCTTCTGCAGCCGGTCGACCGTGCTGCGGGCGAACTCCTTGGAAGGAAACTCCCCCATGCGCACGCGGTACCAGGTTCCTTTGTCCGGTATGCCGATGGGCTCGACGTAGGCGGCATACCCCCGCTGCCTCAGTTTTTCCAGAAGACGCCGGGCCTCCTCCTCGCTTCTCACCGCGGCGATCTGGACGGTGAGCGGTCTGCCGGCCGCCGCGGAAGCCGGGGCGGGCGGAGGGGCCGCAGGAGCAGGAGCGGATGCTGCCGCCGGCTTTTCGGCCTTGGGGGGTGCGGCCGGCTTCTGGGCCGGCGCCTCGGGTCTGGCCGGAGCCGGCGGGGGCTTCGGCAGGTTCGGCATCTCCGCATCCTCGCGGTTCTTGGGCAGCGAATCGTAAAAACCCAGGTCGGTCTTGCTCTTCATTTCAGAGGCTTCGGGCCGCGGGCCGTTTTTGGGCGCCTGTTGGGCGGATTTCTGCAAGGATTCCAGCGTCCGCTTGAGCTGGTCGATGTCGAAGGAAACCGGTGCCGTGCCGCGGCCGACCATGACCCCCATCCCGAACATCCAGGCTGAGATGACGAAAACCGCCACGGCCCATCCGGCGATGGCGTTGCGGCTGAGGGCCACGAGCGGCTTCTTCCCGGGGTCTTTATCGGACGGCTTGGCCATCTTGCATCCTTAAATACTTTCCGAAACCAAGTCAAGAAAGTTTGCCGGGGTGCGCGGGAGGCGTTCGGGTCATTTTTTCGCTTGACTCTTCAAACGCCTTACCCTAAAGCTCATCTTAACAGCGGGCTGAAGCCCGCGGCAGTGCCACCACACAATCAGGCCAACAACTTCAAGCCACGAAGGCTGGGCGTCATGGAGACGCCGTAAGCCCGTGGCTTATTTTTTTTGGCTACGCCAAAAAAAATCGAAAGGAGGAAACGATGAAAAAAGGATTGGTGTTGTTGACGGCAGCATTGGTTCTCATGGTGTCCGGGCCGGTGTTTGCCCATTTCGGGATGCTCATCCCCTCGCAGGCCACGGTGTCAAAGGCCGATCCCAAGACGGTGGACCTGCAGGTCTCGTTTTCACACCCCTTTGAGATGGTCGGCATGGACATGGCCAAGCCCAAGGCCTTCGGCGTCATGACCGGCGGATCGAAAAAGGATCTTCTCGGCACGCTGAAGCCGGCCCGAGTAATGGACAAGGCGGCATGGTCCTCGCAGTACGACCTCAAAAAGCCCGGCGTCTACACTTTCTACATGGACCCCGATCCCTACTGGGAGCCGGCCGAAGACTCTTTTATCGTCCACTACACCAAGGTCGTCGTGCCGGCTTTCGGCGACGAAGAAGGATGGGACAAGGACGTCGGCTTCAAAATCGAAATCATCCCGCTGACCCGGCCTTTCGGTCTTTATGCCGGCAATGTTTTCCAGGGGATCGTCACGCTGGGCGGAAAACCCCTGCCCTACGCCGAGGTCGAGATCGAATTCTACAACAAGGACAAAAAGGTCGAAGCCCCGAACGAATACATGATCACCCAGGCCGTCAAGGCCGACCGCAACGGCGTGTTCACCTATGCCGCGCCCAAGGCCGGCTGGTGGGGCTTTGCGGCGCTGACGACGGCCGACTTCAAGCTGAAGAAGGACGGCAAGGACAAGGCGGTCGAGATCGGCGGGGTGATCTGGGTGTATTTCCAGGAGTGGCGAATGAAGAAGTAGGAGAGCTTGCGAGCAGCCGCCTCAGAAATTCCCCCAACCCCCTTTGGCAAAGGGGAAGAAGGGGATTTCGTGGAAAGCAAGAAATTTTAGGCCGGCCATCGTGCAGACATCGATCAAAAAGCTTAATCTCAAGCACTTAACCGGAGGTTGATCATGAAAAAAGGAGGTGTAATCCTGCTCGTGCTGCTCTCTATCGCCGGCACCAGCGGCTTCGCGCTGGCCGACAATGCGACGATTCTGAAAGAGATCCAGTCGCTCAAGGAGCGGATCGAGGAACTCGAGCAGAAGCTGGAAGAGCAGGAGTCGCTGGCGAAGAGACAGGTTGCCAAAACGGAGAAAAACATCGAAGAAAAAATCAGTGAGTCCTTGGAGGAGCGTTTCGGCACACTGGAGATCCACGGCGGGGCGATTCTCTATTACCAGAGCAGCCAAACAGATGAGCTCGACGGCGCCAAGGCCGACAGCCCGAGCGGCGCCGGGTTCACGGCGGATCTCGAGCTCACCTGGAAACCAGCCCTGCCGCTGATGGAGGGCGGACAGTTCTACGCGCGCATCCACGCCGGCGACGGCACCGGCGCCGACCGCGGCGGCCAGCCCAACAACCCCGTCAACGTGCTCCTGGCCAACCTCAACACCATCGCCGACGACAACACCGACGGCAATGATACCAGCCTGAACCTGCTGGACGCTTTTTACACCCACGATTTTTTCGACAAGGCCCTGAGCGTCACCGGAGGCAAGGCCAAGAACCTCTTGTTTCTGGACGGGAACGCCTTTGCCAACAACGACAAGCAGCAGTTCGTCGGCAAACCCTTCGTCAACAACTCGGTGCTGGACAGCGAAAGCGAGTACACCCCGCTGCTCGGCGGCGAGTTCAAGCCCTCGGAACTGCTCGCCTTCTCGGTGGTCGGAACTTCGACCTCGCGGCCCAACGTGGAGGGCACCCCGCTGGAAAATACGGCGAAGAGCAAGTACGATAACGTTTTCAGCACGCCCTTTCTGGGCAGCCAACTGACGGTGTCCCCGAAGTTCGGCGAGCGGGAGGGCAACTACCGTTTCTACGGCTGGTATGCCGGCTACAACCACTCCAAGCTCGACAGCAACCGCAACCCCATCGCCGGAGAGAAGGCCAAGGGCTGGGGCCTCGGCATCAGCGCCGACCAGCAGATCACACCGATGATCGGTCTCTTCGGCCGCTTCGGCCGGAACAACGACGATGTCTACGTGGTGCAGTGGGAGGCCTCCGGCGGCGTCAACCTCAAGGGATTGATCCCAAGCCGCGACGAGGACAACCTTGGACTGGGTTTTGCCGCGCTCGCCCCGGGGGACCGCTACGCTCGGAACGATCCGGAATATCACCTGGAGCTCTACTACCGCATCGCCGCGGCCGAAAACCTGGCCTTCAGTCCGGACCTGCAATACGTCTGGAACCCCGGCGGCGACAGCGAAAACGACGGCATCTGGGCCGGCATGGTGCGCGGGGAGTTCAACTTCTGAGGCTACGGGGACGGCGCCGGCATTTGTTGCCAACTGCGTGGTCATGGATTAACCTTGAAGGCAGCCCGGAGTGCGAAATTTGATATTACCCACCGGGCGTTCCGAAAAAGCCGACTTCAAAATCCCCCCATCCAGCTTTGCAAAAGGGGGCGACGGAGGGTTTGGCGACCCGGGATGACGTCGGGCGTTTCATCGATTTTTCTTGCTTTCACCTTTCAACTTTGGGTTTGTCATCATGCACATTTCAGAAGGCGTCCTGTCCGGGCCGGTGCTTCTTTCGGGGGCGGCGCTTACCGCCGCCGGCACCGCCGTCGGTCTTAAAAAACTGGATTACGACCAGATCGCCAAGGCCGGCATGCTGTCGGGGGCGTTTTTCATCGCTTCGCTGATCCACGTCCCATTAGGCCCCACGAGCGTGCACCTGATCATGAACGGCATTGTCGGGCTGCTTTTGGGCTGGGCGGCCTTTCCCGCCATCCTGGTCGCGCTGGCCCTTCAGGCGGTGTTCTTTCAATTCGGCGGCATCACCACGCTGGGCGTCAACACCGTCATCATGGCTCTGCCGGCGGTCGTCTGCTTCTACCTCTTGGCGCCCCTGCTGCGCCGCAGCCGGGCCGTGATGCTCACCGCCGCCTTCGCCTGCGGTTTTTTGTCGGTATTGATGGGCGGGATCATCGTCGGCCTGGCGCTGATGTTCACCGAAGAAAAATTCTTCGAGGTGGCGGCAGCGGTCCTGGCAGCGCACCTGCCCGTGATGATCATCGAGGGCATCGTGACCGCCCTTTGCGTGGCCTTCCTCAAGAAAGTCCAACCGTCGATGCTGCCGGGGTATTTCCCCAAGGAGGTTGCATGAACGTCCGTATGCTTTCTCAGGGGTGTTGGGTGCTGGCGCTCTTGCTTTTGACGGCCGGCGCGGCGCTGGCACACCGCGTGAATGTTTTCGCCTGGGTCGAGGGCGACACGGTGTTTGTCGAGTGTAAATACCCGGACGGCACGAAGGTCCACGAAGGTGTCGTCCGGGTCCTGGATTCCACCGGCAAGGAGCTTCTGAACGGGAAGACCAACACCCAGGGCGAGTTTTCGTTCAAGGTCCCCAGGCGGGACGACCTGACCGTCGTGCTGGAAGCCGGCATGGGCCACCGAGGAGACTGGCCCCTGTCCAAACAGGACCTCGCGCCTGCCGGCGAGGCGCCGCAGCCGGGGCCGTCGGCTGCCGCCCAGCCCGCCCCGAAAACCGAGGCGCCGCCACCGGCTGCCAAAGAACCCGCTCCCGGCGCAGCATCTCCCTCACCCGTGGGCATCGACCAGGCGGTTGAAAAAGCGCTGGACAAAAAGCTCGCACCCGTGATGAGAATGCTCGCCGAGATGCACGAACAAAAGGTGCGGCTGACCGATGTCCTCGGCGGGATCGGGTATATTTTAGGACTGGTGGGCGTGGCGGCCTATTTCAAAAGCAAATCAAGGAGGTGTTACCCGATGTGTGAAGCCAATGCCTACATCGACAAGGACGGCCGGGAGGAGCTCATCCTGGAATCGGTCGACCGCGTCGAGCCGCAGGAGGACGGGGGGTTCTTGCTGGTCGACATTTTCGGCCAGCAGAAGACGGTCAAGGCGCGCTTGAAGTGCATGAACCTGGTCAACCACCGCATTGTCTTCGGGGCCTGACAGGGACCTCGCATGCTACGCGAACCCTTCGCCGTCGGCGACTCGCCGCTGCACCGCCTCGATCCCCGGATCCGCCTCGTGTCGGCCGCGGGGTATTCCTGCACGGTGGCCTTGTCCCGGGAGTTCCCGGCGCTGGTCGCCGCGCTGATCCTTTCCATGGGGCTGGTCGCGCTGGCCCGCCTGAGAGCTGCCGAGGTGCTCAAGCGGCTGCTGGTCGTAAACGGGCTGGTGGTGTTTATCTGGGCGGTGATCCCGTTCACCTTCCCCGGGGAGGCGCTGTTTTACGTAGGCCCCTTCGGCGCGGCGCGGGAGGGGGTCGAGCTGGCCGCCCAGATCACGCTCAAATCCAATGCCATCGTGCTCGCGTTCATGGCCCTGGTGGCCACGATGCCGTTTGCGACCGCAGGCCATGCCCTGCACCGCCTGCGGGTGCCGGACAAAATCGTGCACCTGCTGCTGATGACTTACCGCTACATCTTCGTGCTCGAGCAGGAATACCAGCGCCTGGTCCGGGCCGCCAGCATCCGGGGCTTTCGGCCGGGCACGAACCTCCACACCTACCGCACCTACGCGTATCTGGTCGGCATGCTGTTCGTGAGAGCCGTGGACCGCGCGGAGCGGGTCCGATGGGCCATGCTGTGCCGAGGCTTCAAACGCAAGTTCTACAGCCTGCAGGAGTTCAAGGCCGGAACGGGAGGGTTCGTTTTTCTAGTTCTGATGTCGGCCGCCGTGGCCGGGATCGCCGTCCTCGAACTGCGGGCGGCGGCATGGTGAAAAAATGAATGTGACTGTTTGCGTTTGACACGTTTGGTGCTTGAAATCCGTGAGCAGGATCAGCATAATCAGCCCATGGCAACTGCCGCGCCGATCATCGAGTTGAAGGGTGTGACCTTCGGCTACCCGGGAAGACCGCCGGTCCTGCGTGATCTCGACTTCACGCTGAGCCCCGGGGAGCGCATCGGCATCATGGCCCCCAACGGCAGCGGCAAGACCACGCTTTTTCACCTGATCATGGGCCTCGTCAAACCGCTCGCAGGGCAGGTGTCGATCTTCGGCAAGGCGTTGCGGGAGGAAAGGGAATTCGCCGAGGTACGCCGCCGCATCGGCCTGCTCTTCCAAGACCCCGATGACCAACTTTTCAGCCCAACGGTGATAGAGGATGTCGCCTTCGGGCCGCTCAACCTGGGCAAGACCAAGGTGGAGGCCGCAGCCATCGCACGGCGAACCCTTGCGTCTCTGGGATTGAACGGCTTCGAGGACCGCATCACGTTCAAACTCTCCGGCGGTGAAAAGCGCCTGGTGTCGCTCGCGACCGTGCTTGCCATGGAGCCCGAGGTGCTGCTGCTGGATGAACCCGAAAACGGGCTCGACACCCGTACACGAGTCAAGCTCATGGAGATCCTCGGCGGCCTCGACATCGGCTACGTCCTGATTTCCCACGAGCTCGAATTCCTCACGGACGCCACGGACATCATCTACACCATGGAGGCCGGCAGGATACGCCGGGACGAGGAAATCCAGGCCCACCAGCACGTGCACGCCCATCCCCTGGGAGCCCGTCCGCACAAGCACCGCACGCCGGAGTGACATCGCGGTCACACCTTGTCCGGCACCCCCGCCTCCTCAAACGTCATCACCTCGGTCATCACCTTGACCGCCGCTTCGATCACGCTCATGGCCAGCGCACCGCCCGTCCCTTCGCCGAGGCGCATGCCGAGATTGAGGATCGGCGCCAGCTTCAAGTGGTCGAGCATGCGGCGGTGGCCGGGCTCCTCCGAGCAGTGGCCGGCGAACATGTAATCGGCGGCCGCCGGGCAGAGGCTGTGCGCGATCAGGGCCCCGGCCGTCGAGATGAACCCGTCGACGACCACCGGCTTGCGGTGGTGGGCGCAGGCCAGAACGATGCCGGCAATGCCGCCGATCTCAAACCCGCCGACCTTGGCCAAAACATCCAACCCGTCGCGAGGGTCCGGCCGGTTGACGTCTATTCCCCGCCGAATCGCCTCGCGTTTGCGGGACAGGCCCTGGTCGTCGATGCCCGTGCCGCGCCCGACCATGTCCTCGATGCTCTTTCCGGTCAACACCACCCCGATCGCCGCCGACGGCGTGGTGTTGCCGATGCCCATATCGCCGGTGCCCAGAAGGTCGACGCCCTTTTTGATGAGGCTGGAAGCCAGTTCGAAACCCGTCAGCACCGCCTTGAGCGCTTCTTCTTGGGCCATGGCCGGTCCGCGGGCCAGGTTGCGGGTGCCGCGGCCGATCTTGCGGACGAGCAGGCGGTTGCCGTTTTTCAAACTGGCGGCATCCAGGTCCGGGATGACCCCCATGTCGGCCACCCACACCTCGGCGCCCACGTGTCGGGCAATGGCGTTGATGCCGGCCCCCCCCGCCAGGAAAGTCTGGATCATGGCGCCGGTGACCGCCTGGGGAAAGGCGCTGAGGCCCTCCGCAACCACGCCGTGGTCGCCGGCCATCACCAGCACGGCTTTCCGTGCGATCTTGGGTTTGAGAGTGCCCTGCATGCCGCAAAGTCGTTCGCCGATCTCGTGCAGCCGCCCCAGGGCCCGTGGCGGCATGACCAGCCGAGCGGTGCGCTCACGCGCCCGGGAGAGTGCTTGAGCCTTGACCGGGTGGATTCCATCGATGATCTGTTGCAGCGAAAGGTCCATGAGTGCCTCCTAATGTTAGTCCCGTAAGCGTGAAATTCCATGCAAGATTTGAATTTTTTTCTGAACACCAAAAGAACCGAATACCAAGACACCAAAAATACAAAATCCCCAAGCGCAACGATCACGCCTGGGGATTTGCCATCTCTCCCATCGCGAACCTGACGGCAGGTCTTCTGACTGCCGGATCGACCTACTCCCCGCGCCTTCCCGGCCCCGGAAGCGGTTCCATAACCCCGTCTGACGCCCAATGCCGGCGTTGCAGGCCTCTCGAAATGCTCACAGACTGACGTGGCTGCTGCGCTTTCGAATCGGCCTGCGCCTGGCCCTCGGGCGTGATCCGAGGTTCTGAAACCACTTCCAAGCAGGAGCCAGTGACATGATTGCGGGTTTCGTCCCCGGACACAGCGGCGGGTCCGTTCCGGATTCGCACCGGATTCCCTATTGAGCCCCTCCAGGGTGTTGGAAAACTGCGCATCAGGCCGTGGCTGACGGCCTGATGCTTGTTTTTCAACGCTCTGCTGACGGGCGCCATCAAGCTTGCTGGATAAATTGTGGTGCAGCATTTAGAAGATCCGATTATGTTTGTCAAGCGCCATGAACCGGATGCCGTATCTTCGGCAAGGTGCCTCTGCCGCTTATTTATTGACATCGTTCAGTCCGTCACGTATGAATGCATCCATTATTCGGCGAGGTGCAAGCGCTTAATAGGGAATCCCGTGCGAAACGGGAGCGGTCCCGCCGCTGTAACCCCGCCCCGGCGCAAACCGCCGGGGAACCCTTTTGGCCCCGAATGACCACTGTTTCGTTTTAGCGGGATGGGAAGGTCGCCAAGAGGGCGGGGAAGCCAGAAGACCTGCCTTGCCGGCAAAGATCGTGCCGCCTGCGGACACAGGCGGGGCGTTCGAAGGACAAAGGGCCAAGCAAGCTGGGTGCAACCCTTCAGATGATTGCCATCTGAAGGGTTTTTGTTTTCATGACCGGGACGCCCCCCTCTGACATTGCCGGACGTTTCAGCCGACGCCTGAGAGAAGCCGCCGCCATCCAGCTGTTCGTGCTGGCAGCGCTTCTGCTGGTGCTCCTGGTGGTTTCCACCGGCATGGGGTTTATTCAGATCCCGGCGGCCGCCGTGGTGAAAATAATCCTGAACCGGATCACCGGCGACCCGCAGCTGCTGTCGGGGATGAACGAGATCTTCCCGGTGGTGGTCGCGGACGTGCGCCTGCCGCGCATCCTGACGGCGGCGCTGGTAGGCGGCGGGCTTGCCATGTGCGGAGTGACATTCCAGGGCATCCTCCTCAACCCGCTAGCGGACCCCTATACACTTGGGGTTTCAGCCGGAGCCGCCTTCGGAGCCGCCCTCGCCATCCTGATGAACATGGGCGCCCTCAGCGCGCACTCGGTCCCACTGTTTGCGTTCATCGGCGCCCTCGCCACCCTCGCCGCGGTGGTCTACCTGTCTTCGGCCGGCGGGGGGCCTTCGTCCAGCAACCTGATCCTCTCCGGCATCATCGTGGCAGCCATCCTGTCGGCGGGCATCAGTTTTCTAAAATACGTCGCGGACGAACAGGTGGCGGTCATCATCTTCTGGCTCATGGGAAGCTTCGCCTCGAAAACCTGGGGCGACGTGGCCCTGATTCTCGCTGCCGTCACCGGGGGACTGGCGGTGTTTCTGTATTTTGCCAGGGAGTTGAACCTGATGGCCCTGGGGAGCCAGATGGCGTCCTCGCTGGGCGTCGACACCCGCCGGGTCACCCTGCTCCTGCTTGCGACGGCTTCCCTGGTGGCCGCCGTGTGCGTGTCGGTGTCGGGGATCATCGGGTTTGTGGGGCTGCTCGTCCCTCACATCATGCGCCTGGCAACCGGTCCCGACAACCGGCGGCTGATACCGGCAAGCCTGCTCGCCGGGGCGCTGCTGCTGCTGTGCGCGGACACCCTGACGCGCGCCGTGCTGCCGACGGAGATCCCCATCGGGGTCCTCACGGCCCTGATCGGCGGGCCCTTCTTCTGCTGGGTGTTCCGCCGGCAGTCGGCCGGGAGAGCCTGGTGACCATGATCTTCGAACTGCAAGGCGTGGGGTTCTCCTTCGACGGCAAAAAGATCATCGACGGTGTGTCGCTCACCCTCGCGCCCGGCAGATTCTACGGCGTCGTCGGGCCCAACGGCTGCGGCAAGACCACGATGGTCGACCTGCTCTGCCGCTTTCGCGCGCCGCAGCAGGGGCGGATCGACTACAACGGAAAGAGCCTCTCCTCCTTCTCCAAACGGCAGCTCGCAAGGGAGATTTCCCTGGTGCCGCAGAACTTTTACATCAACTTCCCGTTCCGGGTGCGGGACGTGGTGATGATGGGCCGCTACCCCTATATCCCGCGGTTCGGCCGGCCGTCGGGCCGGGACGCGGGCATCGTCGCGGACGTCATGGAGGCGGCCGATGTCGCCGGCATGGCGGAGCGCCTCGTCACCGAATTGAGCGGCGGGGAGCGGCAGCGGGTGGTGTTCGCGCGCGCGCTGGCCCAGGACACGCCGGTGCTGATCCTGGATGAGGCCACTTCGAACCTGGATGTCGGCCACGCGATCCGGCTGCTCGGAATAGCCGCCCGCAGGGTTCGGCGGGAATCAAAAACCGTTCTGGCCGTGTTTCAGGACATCAACCAGGCCGCCGCCTACTGCGACCACCTGCTCTTCATGTCCCAGGGGAAAATAGCCGCCCACGGCGTCACCCGGGATGTGCTGAACCCGGGCACCGTCCGGGCCGTGTTCGGCGTGGACGCCCGCGTGTACCACGACGATTATTCCAACGCCCTGCACGTGGTGTACAAGAGATGACGGCTCCCAAGAAAGCTGCTTGTAAAATCCCCCAACCGCCTTTGGCAAAAGGCGCGAAGGGAGATTTGAATATGGGCGTCAAATTAATACTGGGCCTCGTACTGATCCTGGTGCCATCTTTTTCCATGTTATCCGCGGCGGCAGCCGCGGATATCCGGATCGAGGGCGGGCAGACCATCGTCGATCAGTCCGGCCGCCGGGTTGCGGTCGGCAAGCCCTTCGAGCGGATCATATCCCTCTACGGCGCACACACCGAAAACCTGTTCGCGCTCGGCTGCCGCGATCAGATCATCGGGGTTTCGCCGCATGAAGACCATCCGCCGGGGGTCTCGCAAAAGCCGGTTTTCTCGTATCACGACGATCCGGAAAAATTCCTGGCCGCCCGGCCGGACCTGGTCCTTGTCCGGCCCATGATCGACCGCGGCTACCCGCAGTTCGTCCAGCGCCTGGCCAAGAGCGGCATCACCGTGGTCTCGCTGCAGCCCGGCACCGTGGAGGAGATGCTGGTCTACTGGGAGATCCTGGGCCTGCTGGCCGGGCGGGACGCGCAGGCGGCGGCGATGGCGGAGCGCTTCGCGCGCGCGGCGTCGGACCTCAGGTCCCTCACGGCCGGGATCCAACCGAAAAAGCGGGTCTACTTCGAGGCCATTCACGGCAAGATGAAGACGTTTTCACCGGATTCGATGGCCGTCTTCGCCCTGGAAACCGCCGGCGGGGTCAATGTCGCCGGGGACGCGCAGCCGGTGCGGGAGACCAACATCGCCGCCTACGGCAAGGAGCGCATCCTGGCGCGGGCCGCCGAGATCGACGTGTTTCTGGCCCAGTCCGGCACCATGAACCAGCCGACCATCGAGCTCATCACGGCCGAGAGCGGGTTCAAGGCCATTAAGGCGGTGAAGACCGGGCAGGTCTACATCATCGACGAGCGCCTCGTCTCGCGGCCGACCCTGCGGCTGCTGGACGGTATTTTTGAAATCGGGAAGATTCTCTACCCGGATGATTTCACGGATAGGGCCCGTGAAATCATAACGAGAGCCAGGCAGTGAAAGGCATCGTCATAGCGGGCACCCACAGCGGGTGCGGCAAGACGACGATCAGTCTGGGACTGATGGCGGCCCTGGCGCGGCGCGGGCTGCGGGTGGCGCCGTTCAAGGTGGGCCCGGACTTCATCGACCCCGGTCACCATGCGCGGGTGGCGGGGAGGCCCGGCCGCAACCTGGACGGCTGGATGCTCTCGCGGAAGTACAATCGCAACACGTTTCTCACGGCGGCCGCAAACGCGGATGCCGCCGTCGTCGAGGGCGTGATGGGGCTGTTTGACGGCTACGACGGCAGGACCGAGGCCGGCTCCACCGCTCAAATGGCCAAGTGGCTGGGGCTTCCGGTGCTCCTGGTGGTGGATGCCCGCAGCATGGCCCGCAGCGCGGCCGCCCTCGTTCAGGGCTTTGAGAATTTCGACCCGGCCCTGCGCTTCGCCGGCGTGGTGTTCAACCACCTGGGCAGCCCCCGCCACCTGGACTTCCTGCGGGAGGCCCTGGAAGGCGCGGTGCGGATGCCCTGCCTGGGGGGCATGCTGCGCGAGGAGGCCATCACCATCCCGGAACGGCACCTGGGGTTGGTCACCCGTGAGGACCATCCGCTGGACGATGCCGGCATCGGCCGGCTGGCCGACCGGGTTGAGGAGCGGTTGGGTCTGGAAAAACTGCTGGCGGGAATGCCCGACATCGCCGGGCCGGCGACTCCGAATACCAACGCCTTCAAACGGCCGGCAAGCCGGGTTCGCATCGGTGTCGCCCGGGACAACGCCTTCTGTTTTTATTACCCCGACAACCTCGAAATCCTCGAGGGCTGCGGCGCGCAGTTGCTGTTTTTTTCGCCGACGCAGGATGCCTCTGCGCCGCCGGATATAGACGGGATCTATCTCGGCGGGGGGTACCCGGAGCTGTTCGCCGGCCGACTGGCCGCCAACGCGTCGATGCGCCGGCAGATCCGGGAGCACAGTGCGGCGGGCATGCCGATCTATGCGGAGTGCGGGGGGTTCATGTACCTCTGCAGCGAGTTGCAGGACCACCAGGGCCGGATGTTTCCGATGAGCGGCTGCTTTCCGTTCAAAACCCGCATGCTGCCGCGGCTCAAGGCGCTGGGCTACCGCGAGGTGCACCTCGCCCGCAGGACCCTCATCGGCGAGGGCGGGGACGTCATCCGCGGGCACGAGTTTCATTATTCGGAAATGCCGGCGGCCCCGTCGGAGGGGGAAACCGTGTACCGGGTCGCCGGCCGCGATGGAATGGGAAAAACGATGGAGGGTTATCTGGCGCGCAGGACCCTCGGGAGCTACATTCACCTGCATTTCGGAAGTGCGCCGCAGGCGGCAGCGGCCTTTGTCGAAACCTGCCGCGCCTACCGCGGCGAAAGGAGCCGGAGCGCATGAGACCCCAGGAGATAGAAACCGAGAGCTTTCGGATCATCGACCGTGAAGCCGGCCCGCACGCCTTTTCACCGGCGCAGTGGCAGATCGTCCGGCGCATGATCCACACCTCGGCCGATTTCGACTATCTGCGGACCGTCCGCTTTCACCCGCAGGCCGTTCCGGCGGGGATTGCGGCCATCCGCGCGGGCAAGCCCATCATCACCGACACCAACATGGCGCGCACCGGCATCCGCAAGAAAGACGCGCAGCGCTTCGGTGTTGCCGTGGTCTGCCACATGGACGCCCCCGCCATTCATGCCGCGGCCGGCCGCTCCGGCTCCACCCGGGCCGAAGCCGCGGTGGATACGGCGGCTGAGGAAATGTCCGACGGCATTTATGTCGTCGGCAATGCACCCACGGCGCTGCTGCGCCTGATCGAGCTGCTGCGTTCGGGCCGAGCCCGGCCGGCCCTCATCGTCGGGTTGCCGGTCGGATTCGTGAACGCCGCCGAGTCCAAGGCCGCTCTGGCAAAGCTGGACCACCCGTTCATCACCAACGAGGGCCGCAAAGGCGGGTCCAACGTGGCGGCGGCCGTGGTGAACGCGCTGCTGCTGCTTTCGCAGGAAAAAAAATAGGTCCTATAGGACCCATGGGACCTATAACCCCAAACGGTAACTTTAGGATTGTATTATGGTACCAAAAATCGGAACGCTTTACGGCATCGGCATCGGCCCCGGGGACCCGGACCTGGTCACCCTGAAAGCCGTCAAGGTGCTGGGGCAGGTCGACCGGGTGTTTGCGGCGGCCTCCACCAAGAACCACCACAGCCTCGCCATGAGCATCGCCCGGCCGCACATCCCGGACACCACGCCGGTGGAGTTGCTGCACTTTCCCATGACGCGTGATCGGTCCGAAACCCGCCGGGCGTGGGAGGCCAACGCGCGGCGCATCATCGCCGAGCTGGAGGCCGGTCGGGACGCGGCGTTCTTGACGCTGGGCGACTCCCTGACCTACTCCACCTTCGGCTATCTGATGGCCCACGTGAAGGCCGCCGCCCCCCGCGTGCAGGTCCTCACGGTGCCCGGTATCACTTCCTACCAGGCGGCGGCCTCCCGGCTGAACACGACGCTGGTCGAAGGCGAGGGTTCGCTGATGGTCCTTTCGGGGGCCATGGGCGGCGACCGCCTGCGGGCTTTGGCGGACAAACCGGAAACCGTGGTGTTCCTCAAGGCCTACCGCAACATGGAGGACATCTGCGCGGCCCTGGAGGAAAGCGGCGAGTACCCCTATTGCGTGGCCGTGAAGAACTGCGGGCACCCGAGCGAGGAAATCGTGGTGGACCTGGAGGAACTTTGCCGGCAGACGCCGGATTACTGGACGCTGGTCATCGCCAAGAAGAACGGCCCCCATGAACCGACATCGCAATAAGCGCGGCAGCGGCCGCCTCCTGGTGTCGCTGGGGATTTCAGCGGCCATCCTGCTTTCCGGCATGCATCTCGGCGCTCCGCTGAGCGGCCGCCAGGCCCTTTCCGGGCTGGCCTGGCCGCTCGTGCAGCTGATGCTCACCATCGCTGCCGGCCTGGTGGTCGGCCAGGCGATCGAGGCGGCCGGGTGGACGCGCGGGCTCTCCTTTCTGGCCCGGCCGCTTTTCCGGTTCGGCCGCCTGGGGGACCGCTGCGGCGCCGCGTTCCTGACCGCTTTCGTCTCCGGGGTCGCGGCAAACGCCATGCTGCAGGATTTCTACAGGGAGCACAAAATCACGCGCGAGCAGCTCTATTTGACGAATTTTGTAAACCAGCTCCCGGCGTTTTTCCTGCACCTGCCGACCACCTTTTTCACGGTCATCTCCATGACGCGGACCGCGGGCGTTCTCTATTTTGCGTTGACGTTTCTGGCGGCTCTGCTGCGGACCCTCGCCTTCCTCGCATATGGCCGCTGGCGGCTGCCGGTGGAGCCTCCCGAGACGGGCAACGCACCGGCAGCCGCTGCTCAACGGCAGGCCTCAAAGCGCGCGGATGTGTGGAAGTCGCTTCGCGAGAGGATCCCGGCCAGCCTCATGCGGATCGGCATTTTCGTGGTGCCCATCTACACGGCGGTGTTCGTTCTCAACCGCATGGGCCTTTTCATTATGGCCCGGGACTGGCTGGCGGATGTGGTGGTGACCACCTTCGTGCCGATGGAGTCGCTTTCGGTGGTGGTGATGAGCTTCGTGGCCGAGTTCACTTCCGGTTTCGCGGCGGCCGGGGCCCTGATGGCCGCAGGGATGCTCACCACGAAGGAGACGGTGATGGCGCTTCTGACCGGCAACGTCCTGGCCTTCCCCATCCGCGCCCTGCGCCACCAGCTGCCGCACTACATGGGGATCTATTCACCGCGGATGGGGGCGGAGCTGCTGGTATTGGGGCAGGTGTTCCGGGTTGTCAGCCTTGTTTTGGTGGGTTTCATATTCTATTTTGGATTCTGATGCCGAAAAAATTACGCCAGGGCTTCACCACCGGGACCGCCGCGGCCGCCGCCGCCAAGGGGGCGGTGCTGCTCCTGCTGGAGGGCCGACCGCCGGCCGAGGTGTCCGTCGCGCTGCTGACCGGCGACCGCATGGCCATCCCGCTCCATAGCTGCCGCCGGACCGACGACGGCGACGGCGCCGCCTGCAGCGTCATCAAGGACGCCGGCGACGACCCGGACGTCACCCACGGCGCCGAGATCGGCGCCACGGCCAGGCTGCTCACCACACCCGGGGCCGGCCTGACGAGGGTTGTGATCTCCGGCGGCGACGGGGTGGGCCGGATCACCAAACCCGGGCTAGAGCTGCCGCCGGGCGAAGCCGCCATCAACCCGGGCCCACGCCGCATGATCACCCAGGCGGTGGGGGAGGCGCTGGCGGCCCACGGGCGGACAGGGACGGTGGCGGTTGAGATCTTCGTCCCACGGGGTCAGGAGATCGCCCGGAAAACGCTGAACGCACGGCTCGGCATCATCGGAGGCATCTCCATCCTGGGCACCACCGGCATCGTGCGGCCGATGTCGCACGACGCCTTCACGGCCACCATCGAAGCCGGGTTGTCCGTGGCGCGGGCCTGCGGACTTGAACACGTGGTGTTGAGCACCGGCCGACGCAGCGAGCGCTTCGCGCAGCGGCTGTGGCCGCAATGGCCGGAGGAAGGCTTTGTGCAAATCGGAGATTTTTTCGAAAAAAGCCTTCTCTTCGCCGCCGAAAAAAAGTTCGGCCGGGTGATTCTGGCTGTCTTCTTCGGCAAAGCCCTTAAAATGGCCCAGGGTACGCCGCATACGCACGCGGCGCGATCACAGTTGACCCTGAACGCACTTGCGGACTGGGCTCTGACTCAAACGGATGATCAGCGGCTCGCGGAAAACATCCGCGGGTGCAACACGGCAAGGGAGGCGTTCGGGCTCATTTACCCGGGCTACCCGGTCCTGCTGGCCGAAACGGGCAAGCGGATTCTGTCGGCGGCCGGCAAATTCGCCGGCCGCGGGGTCAAGATTCAAAGCGTCATTTTCGACTACGAGGGGCAGGTGGCGTTTGACTCAGAAAAATAGCGCGCACGAGCGTCATATCGATGTCGTCGGCATGGGGTTAAGTCCCGACGATCTGACCGCAAGCCATCGCCGCATCATCGAACGCGCCGATATCTTGATCGGCGGCAGACGCCTTCTCGGTTTTTTACCGGATTCCCCGGCCGAAAAGAAAGTTATCGGCAAGGATATCGAGGCCGTGCTCGCCTTCATCCGGCGCAGGCTCGGCCGCAAGACCATGGCGGTTCTGGCCTCCGGGGACCCTCTGTTCTTCGGAATCGGCGCGAAGCTGATCGAAGCCTTCGGCCCGGACCGGGTGGCGATCCACCCGAACGTCTCCTCGGTAGCCGCCGCCTTTGCCCGCATCAAGGAGCCCTGGGACGGGGTCCGCGTGCTGAGCCTCCATGGCCGCAAAAACGAGAGCGAGCTGTTCAGGGCCCTGGCAGAGGAAGACCGCGTGGCCGTCCTGACCGACCCCGAACGCAACCCGGCCTGGCTGGCGCGGCGGGTCATGGAGAAACTCGGCGGCGGGTTCCGCCTGGCCGTCATGGAGTCACTCGGAACCGCATCCGAACGCCACGGCTGGTATGCCCTGGCGGCAGCGGCGGCGAAGGAATTTCGCGAGCCCAACATCGCACTGCTGAAGCGCGAGGTCGGGGTTCGGTCCGGCCGAAGGCCGTTGTCCCTGGGCACGCCCGATGACGAGTTTGATCACCATGGCGGTTTGATCACCAAATCCGAGGTGCGGGCCGTGGCCCTGTCGAAGCTGCGGCTCTCGCCGGGGCAGATTCTCTGGGACCTCGGCGCCGGAAGCGGGTCGGTGGCGATTGAAGCCTCGCTGCTCATTGGAAAAGGCAAGATCGTGGCGTTTGAAAAAGACCCCCGGAGAGTCGCACAGATCAAGGCCAACATCAGTCGTTTCAACGTCCGCAACCTGCGCGTTGTGCAAGCCGAGCTCCCGGCAGGGCTCGCGCGGCTTCCGAAACCGGACCGCATCTTCATCGGCGGAGGCGGCAAACACCTGCCGGCCATCATTTCCGAAGCGGCACGGCGCCTGCAGCCCGATGGGGTCGTGGTGATCAACGCCGTGCTGCTGCAGAACGTTCATGACGCGCAGGCCGCGCTGCGGCGGCTCGGTTTCGCGACGGAGATCGTGCAGGTTCAAATCCACCGCTGCCGGCCGATGCCCTGGAGTGAGAGGCTGGAGGCCTTGAATCCGGTTTGGCTGATTACGGGAGTTCGGAAGGAGGACAGGAGGACAGGAAGATGACCTCCAACAATCAACGCACACCTTCCGATCTCCGAGTTCCGGGTTCCGACTTCAGGCATCCCGTGCTCTTCGTCGGCGCCGGGCCGGGGGACCCCGAGCTCATCACCGTGAAAGGCCGCGCTGCCCTGGAACGTGCGGACCTGGTGGTTTACGCCGGCTCTCTAGTGCCGGAGGATCTGCTGTCTTGGACGCGCCCCGGGACACCGGCCGTCAACAGCGCCCCTTTGCCGCTCGAGGACATCGTCTTCGCCATGGCGCAGGCCCACCGCAGCGGCAAGCGGGTCGTGCGGCTGCACACCGGGGACCCTAGCCTTTACGGGGCGGTCTTCGAGCAGATCGCCGAGCTTGACAAACTGGGGATTCCCTCCAGGATCATCCCCGGGGTTACCGCCGCCTTTGCCGCGGCGGCCGCCCTGGGAATCGAGTACACCCTGCCGGAAATCTCCCAGACCCTGATCCTGACGCGCGTGGCGGGCCGGACGCCGGTCCCTGCGAGCGAAAACCTGGCAAGCCTCGCCGCCCACCGGGCCTCGATGGCGATTTACCTCAGCATGGGCCGTATCGAAGCGGTGGCGGCCACTCTGGCCGAGGCATATGGCGCGCATGCCGCCTGCGCCGTGGTCTACCAGGCGAGCCAGCCCGGCGAAAAAGTGATCCGCACCCGCCTGAGCGATTTAGTCGAGAAGGTGCGCGCCGAGGGCATCACGCGGCAGGCGCTGGTCATCGTCGGCCGGGTGCTGGAGCTCGGCCCGCAAGACGTGAAGGTAAAATCCAAACTGTATGACAAAGACTTTGAGCACGGTTTCCGAAAATAGGATCGCCGTCTGGGCCATCACCCCCAACGGGGCCGCCCTGGCGGTTCGGATGGCGGCGGTCCTGCCCGGGGCGGATGTGTTTGCGACGGAGAAGCTCGAGGGCCTGCCGGAATCCGCCGTTCGCTTTGGATCCCTGGCGGAGGCGGTGGCCGCGCACTTTCCCCGCTACGGCGGCCACGTGTTCATCATGGCGACCGGAATCGTGGTGCGGTCGGTGGCCGGGCTCCTCGTTCACAAAACCGCAGACCCCGCGGTGGTGGTGGTCGACGACCGGGGCACGTTTGCGATCAGCCTGCTCTCCGGGCACCTGGGCGGCGCGAACCGGCTGGCCGGGCAGGTGGCCGCCGCGATCGGCGCCCGGCCCGTCATCACCACCGCCACCGATGCAAACGCGGTCCCGGCCATCGATGTCCTGGCCGCCGAACTGGGGCTGAAAATCGAAACCCCGCAGGCCATCAAGACCGTGAACATGGCCCTGCTCACCGGGGCGCCGGTTGCCGTGCACGACCCCTTGGGCATTCTGGCCGGCCGGATCCCGCAGGCCGCCGCCTTCAACGGCAGCGGAGGCACCATCCCCGCCCGGGTCTACGCGGACGACCGCCTCACGGCTGCTCCGGCCGGCGCCCTGGTCCTGAGGCCGCTCTCGCTGGTGGCGGGGATCGGCTGCAACCGCAACACACGGCCGGAGGAAATGAAAGCGCTGTTGTTCGACACGCTGCATGCATCCGGCCTGGCGCGGGCAAGCCTGATGAAACTCGCTTCAGTCGATTTGAAGGCGGATGAGCCCGGACTGGCCGCCCTGGCGAAGGAGCTCGATCTTCCTCTTGAATTCTTCGATCGCGAGCAGATCGGCGAGATGGAGGGTACAGTGCCGACCCCTTCGGCCGTCGTCGCGAAACACATAGGAGTGAAAAGCGTATGCGAAGCCGCAGCCATACTGGCGTCGCGGGGCGGGACACTGATCGTTCCCAAGCGGTCCTCCCGCAACGCGACCGTCGCCATCGCCCGCATCAGCTTTACGTCGTAGGCATCGGGCCGGGCCGCCTCGAGCACCTCACGCTGCGGGCGACCGAGGTGCTCAAGTCCGTCGACTGCGTGGCCGGCTACGGCCTTTACATCGATCTCATCCAAGCGCTGATCGACGGCAAGGAAACGCTGCGGTCGGGCATGATGAAGGAGGTGCCGCGGGTGGAGGCGGCCATCGCGGCCGCCATGAGCGGAAAGTGCTGCGCGCTGGTCTCAAGCGGCGATCCCGGCATCTACGCCATGGCGGGCCTGGTCTTCGAAACCTGCAAGACCCAAAACATCCCCCTGCGGCCGCCCGGGCCGCCTGCGGCGGGCCAGGCGGATGCGACGGCGCTCATGGTGGAGGTCGTCCCCGGGATCCCCGCCCTGTGCGCGGGCGCGGCGCTGCTGGGGGCGCCCCTCACCCACGATTTTGCCGTGGTGAGCCTGAGCGACCTGCTCACCCCCTGGGAGGTGATCGCCGAACGCCTGGAGGCCGCCGCCCGGGCGGATTTCGTGATGGTGATCTACAACCCGAAGAGCAAGAAGCGCGACTGGCAGCTGGACGCCGCCTGCAAGATCATCCTGGCCCACCGGGACCCGGCCACGCCGGTCGGCATCGTGACCGGGGCCATGCGGCCGAACCAGAAGGTGCGAATCGTCCCTCTGGGGGAGCTGAACGCGGAGCAAGTGGGGATGCAGACCACGCTGTTCGTAGGCAGCCGCTCCTCGAGCCGCTATCTGGATTTCATGTTCACGCCGCGCGGGTACGCGGGGAAATACGATCTGGGGCAGGTGACATGAAGGGATACGTCCACATCTACACCGGCGACGGCAAGGGCAAGACCACGGCAGCCCTGGGGTTGGCTCTGCGGGCGGCCGGGGCCGGGTTGAAGGTTTTCATCGCCCAGTTCATGAAGCTCGGCGATTACAGCGAGATCAAGGCCCTGGAGCGCTTTGGCGATTGTGTCACCGTCGAACAGTACGGGCTCGGACGCTTCATCCGCGGCAACCCTGATCCCGCGGATATCGACGCCGCCCGCAAGGGGCTTGAGCGCGTGAGACAGATCTTCGCCGCAGAACGCCACACGCTCGTGATTCTGGATGAAGCCAACGTGGCCGCCGCCTGCGGGCTTTTCGCGCCCGCGGACCTTCTGGACCTCGTCAACGCAAAACCCGAGGGGGTGGAGGTGGTTCTGACCGGCCGCAATGCCGCGCCGGAGGTGCTGGCGCGGGCGGACCTCGTCACGGAAATGAAAATGGTAAAGCATTATTACCGGCAGGGAGTTGCGGCCAGGACCGGTATCGAAAAATGACGAGACCTCCGGTCACAGACACCGGCTGTCTCGGACGGACCGATCCGCGTGCCGGCCTGACCCGAAAAACTCAATGAACTCGACAAACACCATAAGCGCGGCCCGCGCCCCCTGCATCGCCGTCCTCGGAACGGGTTCCGATGTCGGCAAAAGCATTGTCACCACGGCGCTGTGCCGCATCTTCAGTCGACGCGGGGTGCGGGTGGCCCCGTTCAAGGCCCAGAACATGTCCAACAACTCCGGGGTGACGCCCGAAGGGCTCGAGATGGGCCGCGCCCAGATCGTGCAAGCCGAGGCGGCGCGGATTCCGCCCCACGTGGACATGAATCCCATCCTGCTCAAGCCGACAAGCGAGGTCGGGGCGCAGGTGGTCCTGCTGGGAAAAGCCCAAGGCAACAGCACCGCACGCGACTACCACGCGCGCAAGGAGCACTTGTTCCATGCGGCCGCGGGCGCGCTGGAGCGTTTGCGGCGCGGGTTCGAGCTGGTCGTCATGGAAGGCGCGGGTTCCTGCGCCGAAGTCAACCTCATGGCCAACGACATCACCAACCTGCGGATGGCCGAGCAAGCGGCCGCACCGGTGATCCTGGTGGCCGACATCCACCGCGGCGGCGTCTTCGGCCAGATCGTGGGGACCCTCGCCTGCCTTGAGCCCCAGCAGCAGGAACGGGTCAAAGGCTTCATCGTGAACCGTTTCCGCGGCGACATCGCGCTCTTCGCGGACGGGGTCGGCTGGATCGAACGGCGCACCGGGAAACCCGTGTTCGGGGTCCTTCCGTGGTTCGATCACATCCGCATCGAATCCGAGGACTCGGTGGTGATCGAATCCCCGCGGAGAGTCACCCCTCCCGCAGCCGGCGACCGGGCCGCCGTTGCCGTGATCCGGTTTCCGCACATTTCCAATTTCACAGATTTCGAGCCGCTGTCCGGCATACCGGATGTCCAGGTCCATTTCCTGGAGCAACCCCAGAACCTGGCCGGTTTCCGGGCGGTTGTTTTGCCGGGCTCCAAGAACACCCGGCAGGATCTCGAATGGCTCAAAACCTCCGGCTGGGCGGAAATCATCAGAACCTATATCGCCGGGGGGGGGCACGTGCTGGGCATCTGCGGCGGCTACCAGATGCTGGGCCGCCATGTGCATGATCCCGAAGGCCTTGAGGGCCGCGCCGGGTCAACCGAGGGCTTGAATTTTCTGCCGGTTGAGACCGTCCTACGGGCGCCCAAAACCACCACGCTCACTCGTTTCAGCTGGGCACAGTCGCAGGGTGCCGGATACGAGATTCACATGGGGCAGACGCTACGGCACGGCGGGGAACCCTTTTTCAGGGTGCTGGAACGCAACGGCCTCGCCACATCGAACGAGGAGGGGTGTGTCGAAGCCGGCGGAC
>Ga0210103_1000027_pt1 | contig 23130 bp, 18 predicted proteins | sample RushSE_CattailNL_6_FD_185564 | JGI IMG/M metagenome (GOLD analysis project Ga0210103, IMG submission 185564) | Wetland microbial communities from San Francisco Bay, California, USA, that impact long-term carbon sequestration - RushSE_CattailNLA_D2... | ecosystem: Environmental > Aquatic > Marine... | reverse complement strand
GGGCTCACCACGATGTCGCTGCTGTGGTGGATGGCGCTGCGCACGGATCGCACGACGCGTCCCGCCGGTGAGCGCGGGCTGCGCAGGCTCGCGGCGCTCGGGCTCGGCGTGCTGACGCTGCAGATCCTGCTCGGCGGCTGGGTGAGCACCAATTACGCCGCGCTCGCCTGCCCAGATTTTCCCGCCTGCCAGCAGTCCTTCTGGCCACAAATGGACTTCAGGGACGCATTCGTCCTCTGGCGCGGCCTTGGAATCGATTACGAAGGCGGCGTGCTCGACCATCCGGCCCGGGTCGCGATCCATTTCGTACATCGGCTCTGGGCGGTGGTTGCGGCGCTGGTGCTCGGCGCCCTCGCCTGGAGGACGCTCCGTGCCGGCCGATCCCGCGCCGTGCGCATCGCCGGGGGTGCGCTCGGGGGGCTGCTGGCTTTGCAGCTCGTGCTCGGCCCCACCATGGTCCTGAAGGCCCTGCCGCTCGAGCTCGCGGCCGCACACAATGCCGTCGCTGCGCTGCTGGTGCTGGCGCTGGTGGCGCTGCTGCGGTTCCTCTGGACACCGAAGGCGCTGCGCTGAGGCGCGGGGCACGCCAGGAACCGGGCCTGTAGAATTGCCGGTCTCCATGACCGCCACGGACTCACAGCTCACCACTCCCGGGTCCGCGACCTGGCGGGATTACTTCGAGCTCGGCAAGCCGAAGGTCGTGGCTCTGATCGTCTTCACCGCGGTCGTGGGCATGTTCCTCGCGGTACCGGGCTTGCCTCCACTCGCGGCGCTGCTCTTCGGCACGGTCGGCATCGGGCTGGCGGCATCGAGTGCCGCCGCCATCAACCACGTCGTCGACCGCCGCTTCGACGAGCAGATGGCGCGCACCATGGGTCGCCCGATCCCCTCGGGCGCCGTGACCACGCGGCAGGCGCTCGCGTACGCGGCGACGATCGGTGTCGCCGCGATGCTGGTGCTGTGGAAGCTGGTGAACCCGCTCACCGCGGTGCTGACCTTCGGGTCGCTGATCGGCTATGCGGTGCTCTACACGGTGTGGCTGAAGCACGTAACGCCGCAGAACATCGTCATCGGCGGTGCTGCGGGAGCAGCGCCTCCAGTGCTCGGCTGGACGGCGGTCACCGGGAACATAGAGCCGCACGCGCTGCTGCTGTTCCTCATCATCTTTGCGTGGACGCCGCCGCACTTCTGGGCGCTGGCGATCGCGCGACGCGACGACTACGCACGCGCCGGCATCCCGATGCTCCCGGTTGCCTACGGCGTCGAGTTCACGCGCCTGCATATCCTGCTCTACACGGTCCTGCTGGTCATCGTCACGCTGCTGCCCTACCTCACGGGAATGACGGGCCTGATCTACCTCGCTGCGGCCGTCGTGCTCGGTGCGCAGTTCGTCCGCCACGCCGTGGCCTTGCGCCGGGCAAATGCTCCGCCGCAGCTTCCGATGAAGGTGTTCCGTTACTCGATCAACTACCTGATGCTCCTGTTCGCAGCGCTGCTGGTGGACCACTACCTGCACCTGTCCTTCTGAGTCGCGTCACCTCATGGCACGACGCAGGCAGATCGCAGCGCCGCTGATCCTGGGCATCGTCGTCGGCCTGATCCTCTACATCTCGCTGTGGCCGTTCCGGCTGCTGCCGGACCGCCCGCCGCTCGGGGAAGCGCTCGGCATGCTGACGTGGGCGCGCGCCTCGCGTGCCGACATGTTCAGCAACGTGTTGCTGTACGTTCCGCTGGGATTCGCGCTGGCGCTGCTGCTCGAGCGTCCGCTCGGCCGGGTCGCGAGCTTGCTCGCTGCGACCGCGGCTGGCGCAGCACTGTCGATCACTCTGGAGATCGTGCAGGCATCGATCGCGACGCGGGTCCCGAGCCTGACCGACCTGTCGCTCAACACCATGGGCGCCGCGGCGGGTGCAGTGGCGGGGTCGGCCTGGAACGCGTTGCGCACGCGCATCGAGCCGAGCGGCGCGGCGGCCGGACGATCGGTCGCCGTCGCCGGCTGGGTGGCCGGGCTGTGGGTGCTCTCCCGGCTGTGGCCGCTGGTCCCGGACTTCAGCCTGCGACAGGTCAAGCTGGCCGTGCGGCCGCTATGGTCTCCGCAACTGCCTGCCGCCGAGCTGATCGCGTTCCTCGTCGGCTGGCTGGTCGCTGCGCAGGCGGTGTTCCATTTCGCCCGTCGGCAGCGCGCGGTGGACGCGCTCCTCCTGGTGATCGTCGTCGTGCTGATCGGTCGCACGGTAACCGCCGGGAACCGGCTCGTCCCGGCCGAGATCGCCGCGCTGGCAATCACGGTGCCCGTGCTGGTGCTGATGAGCCGACTGCCGGAGCGAAGCCGTTGCGCACTGCTCGCCGCCACACTCGCAGGATGGCTGGCGTGGCTCGCGATTGGCCCACTGGTCGCGCCGGGCGAGCGCGTGCTGCTCGATCCGCCGGGCTGGCGCGAATTCATGGCGCGATCGGCTCCTCCACCGGCGCAGCTCATCGGCAGGGCTTTCAACTACCTCGGGCTCGGCTGGCTGCTCGCCGCCTCCGGGCTCGCGCCGGCCCTCGCAGGGATGACGACGGCCGGGTTCGTGCTGCTGCTGTGCATGCTGCAGGTGGACGTGCCGGCACCGCTGTTCGGCTGGGCTGACTTCCTGCTCGCGGTCGCTTCCGCCTTCGTGGTCGCTCGCTGGATACCCGTGCATGCGCCGGCGGTGCCACGTCGCGGCATACCGCGCCACTGAAGCCGGGCGCTCCGCTACCCATCGCACTCCCTGCGGGGTATAAGGCCCGAATTCGTCCATCCGCAGGCGAATGACACGGGCTCGACAAGGGAGAACAACATGAAGCGAGCGATTACGCTGGCCGCCGCGGCCATTCTGACCGTGGCCACAGTACCCGCCAGCGCCAGCCCCAGTACGACCGTTACGCTGCCCCCGCTCGAGCAGCGCGCACGCGCACACCGGGACACTGACGGCGTCTGGCACGTGTACGCCGCGAACGAGCGCGACGCGCTGTTCCTGCAGGGCTGGCTGACGGCGCAGGATCGCCTGTTCCAGCTCGACGTGCTGCGCCGGCAGGCGAGCGGAACGCTGGCCGAACTCGTAGGCCAGGGCGCGCTCGCCAGCGACGTGCAGCTGCGCACCATCGGTCTGCGTCGTGCCGCGGAGCGTTCCCTCGCCGCTTACGCGCCGGACGTTCGCGCGGGGCTGCAGGCCTATGCCGAAGGCGTGAACGCCTGGGCCGGCGCCAACCCGCTGCCGGCGCAGTACGGCGCGCTCGAGGTGACCACGTTTCAGCCGTGGACAGCACTCGACTCGGCGGTGATCGCCAAGGCGCTGGCCTTGCAGCTGTCGTTCGACCTCGACATCGACGCAACCCTCAACTATCTCCAGTACCAGGAGAAGCTTGCCGGGCTTAATCCGCAGCTGCCGGACGCGATGTTCTTCCTGGACGTGTTCCGCTCGGCGCCCTTCGACAAGGCCGCGAGCGTGCCGGACGCGACGGGCGTACCGCCATTCCTGGGTCCATTGGGCGCCGCTGCATCCAGGGTCGCGGCGTCCGCGGACTCTGCAGACGGTGCAGCTGCACCCGCAGCGACGACGGCAGCAGCCAGGCCGCCGCAGACCACGCTCAGCGTGGATCCGGCCACTGAAAAGCTGCTGCGTCGCGTGGACAAGAAATTCCGTGCCGTACCGTTCCTGCGCAACGTACTCAACCGTACCGAGCAGCAGATCGGCAGCAACGAGTGGGCCGTGGCAGGCACGCGCACCGTGGACGGCCGGCCGCTCATTGCGAACGACCCACACCTGAGCCTGGGCCTGCCGGCCAACTTCTACCAGATCCACCTCGTGACCAAAGACGGCCTCGACCTCCTCGGCAGCAGCGTTGCCGGCGCGCCGTGGGTGGTGCTCGGTCAGAACACGCACGTGACCTGGGGTTTGACGACCACCGGTTTCGACGTCACGGACACCTACCAGGAGACGATCCAGGCGCTGCCCGCCGACCCGAACGGCCTGCCGAGGTTCGTGACGTACTTCCAGGGCCAGCCGGAGCCGGTGACGGTGATTCCGGTCACTTTCCGGGTCAACCTGATCGGGGACGGCGTTCCGAACAACGTCGTGCCCGTCGCGCCCACGCCGGCCAACGGTATCCCTCCGATGGTGCTCACCGTCCCGAGGCGCAACAACGGGCCGATCGTCGATCTCGACATCGACCCGAACACCGGCGCCGGCACCGCGATCAGCGTGCAATACACCGGCTTCTCGGCGACGCGCGAGCTGCAGACGTTTGCGCGGCTCGGTCGCGCCCGCAACCTTGACCAGTTCAAGGAGGCACTGCAGTACTTCGACGTCGGCTCGCAGAACTTCATCTACGGCGACGTCGACGGAAACATCGGCTACTTCACGACCGCCGAAGTACCGCTGCGCGAGGACCTCCAGGCGAACACCGTGAACGGCGCGCCGCCGTGGTTCATCCGCAGCGGGCAGGGCGGCAACGAGTGGCTCAGGGATCCGAACCCGGATGCCTACAACGGCACGGGCTATCTCTCCCTCCCGTTCGCGGAACTGCCGCAGACGGTCAACCCGGTCAACGGCTTCGTGGTCAACGCCAACAACGATCCGGCCGGTGTCACCCTCAACAACAACCCGGTGGACCAGCTGCGCAGGGGCGGCCAGGGCATCTATTACCTCGGCTATGCCTTCGACTACGGAACACGGGCGGGCCGCATCACCCAGGCGCTCCAGCAGCGCTTCGCCAAGGGTCCGGTGGACCGCACCGACATGCAGGCGATCCAGGCGGACGTGAAGCTGCTCGACGCCGAGGTGCTCACGCCGTACATCACCGGCGCGTTCCAGCGCGCCTCGAAGCCCGGCGCGCATCCGGCGCTTGCCGCGCTGGCAGGCGACCCGCGGATCGCCGAGGCCGTGGGCCGGCTGCGCTCCTGGAACCACACGACGCCGACGGGCGTGCCGACGGGTTACGACGCCAGCGACAAGGACGGCAATCTCAAGCCGCCGAGTGCCGCCGAGGTCAAGCGCAGCGTCGCGGCCACGATCTATTCCGTCTGGCGCGGCAAGGCGATCGCGAATGGCGTGGACCTCACGCTGCAGGGGCTCGGCGTGCCGACGCCGGGTTCGGGCGAGGCGATCAAGGCGCTGCGGCACCTGATGGAGCGCAGCGGCATCGGTCTCTCCACGGTCGACTTCTTCGGCTGGGCGCCGCTGCCGACCGCGGCCGAGCGACGCGATTACGTGGCTCTTGAGAGCCTGAGGGATGCGCTCGACGCGCTGGCGGGGCCTGAATTCCAGGCTGCCTTCGCAGGCTCCGCCAACCAGGAGGTCTACAAGTGGGGCCGCCTGCACCGCATCGTCTTCGACGGCCTCGTGGTCGGCGGTCCATTCAGCATCCCGGGCGCGACGCCGGGCCTGCCGCCATCGTTCGCCGACCTTGACGGCATTGCGACGGACGGTGGCTTCGGGGTCGTGGATGCCTCCTCGCACAGCGCTCGGGCAGCCAGCTCGAACGCGTTCATGTTCGGCAGCGGACCGAACCGGCGCTACGTCGGCAGCCCGGGCACGGCGCCTGGCACGATCGCGGCGCAGACGAGTCTTCCAGGCGGCATCAGCGGCTCGCTCACGAGCCCCTTCTACTCGAATCTGCTGAGGCTCTGGCTGACCAACGACACGTTCCCGCTGCGCCAGTCGCTGGTCGACGTGATGCAGAACCTTGACGGCACGATCGTGTTCAATCCCTGATCGCCAACGGCGGCGGCGGGACCCTCGACCAGGGTCCACGCCGCTGCCTGTCGGTCACCCGGGACGATCCGGGCGGGCGGGCGCTGCTAGAATCCGCGCCCTTCCATGGATGTCTCCCACCTCTTAGACCCGCTGAACGACGCGCAGCGGCAGGCGGTCACCGCGCCGCTCGCCCCGACGCTGGTGCTCGCCGGCGCCGGCAGCGGCAAGACGCGCGTGCTCACCCACCGTGTCGCATGGCTGGTGCAGGTGGAGGGTGTCTCGCCGCACGGCATTCTCGCCGTCACCTTCACGAACAAGGCCGCCGGCGAGATGCGCGCGCGCATCGAGGCACAGCTCGGCCTCCCGTCGGCGCCGCTGTGGATCGGCACGTTTCACGGCATCGCGCACCGGCTGCTTCGCCTGCACTGGCGCGAGGCCGGCCTCCCGCAGGGATTCTCGATCCTGGACGCCGAGGACCAGCAGCGGCTGGTGAAGCGCATCATCCGCGGCGCCGGGCTCGACGAGGCGCGCTGGGTGCCCCGCGAGGTGGCGTGGTTCATCAACGCGCAGAAGGACGAGGGCCTGCGCCCGAAGCACCTGAAGGACGACGGCGATCCCACCCGCCGACAGATGATCCGTCTGTATGAGGCCTACGAGGAGGCGTGCCGGCGCAATGGCGTCGTCGACTTCGCCGAGCTCCTGCTGAGGAGTTTCGAGCTGTGGCGGGAGGGGCCCGGCCTGGTCGAGCACTACCGATCGCGCTTCGGCCACATCCTTGTCGACGAATTCCAGGACACCAACACGATCCAGTACTCGTGGATGAAGGCGCTTGCGGGCGCCACGAGCCTCCCCTACGTGGTGGGCGACGACGACCAGTCGATATATCGATGGCGCGGTGCGCGGGTCGAGAACCTCCAGCAGTTCCGGCGCGACTTCCCGGGTGTGCAGGTATTCAAGCTCGAGCAGAACTACCGCTCGACGGGCAACATCCTCGCCGCCGCGAACGCGATCATCGCCAACAACGGCGGACGCATCGGCAAGAAGCTCTGGACCGAAGGCGGCAAGGGCGAACCGATCCGCCTCTACCGCGCCTACAACGAGCGCGACGAGGCCGAGTTCGTCGTGAACCGCATCCGCGACTGGGTGTCGCGCGGCGGACAGCGGCGCGATACCGCGATCCTGTACCGCTCGAACGCGCAGTCGCGCGTCTTCGAAGAATACCTGCTGGCTTCGCGCATTCCGTATCGCGTCTACGGCGGCCTGCGCTTCTTCGAGCGCCAGGAGATCAAGGACGCGCTCGCCTACCTTCGCCTGATCGCGAACCGCGACGACGACCCGTCGTTCGAGCGCGTCGTGAACCTGCCTACGCGAGGCATCGGTGCGCGCACGCTCGAGGTGCTGCGCGCCCACGCAAAAGCGAACTCCATCTCCTTGTGGCAGTCCGCGGCGCCATGCGCGGGCGAGCTCGGCGCACGGGCCGCCGGTTGCCTCCAGGCCTTCCTTGCGCTCGTCGAGAGGCTCGACGCCGATACGCAAGGCCTGCCACTGCACGAGCAGGTGGACCACGTGATCGAGGCCAGCGGCCTCGCCGATCACTACCGGCGCGAGAAGGCTGACAAGGGCGAGGCACGGCTCGAGAACCTCGAGGAACTCGTGAGCGCCGCGCGCGGCTTCGAGCCCGAGGACGGTGACCTGCCGCCGCTGATGGCCTTCCTGTCGCACGCCGTGCTCGAGTCCGGCGAAGGCCAGGCCGAGGAGTGGGAGGATTGCGTTCAGATGATGACGCTGCACTCGGCGAAAGGACTCGAGTTCCCCTTGGTGTTCCTCTGCGGACTCGAGGACGGGCTGTTCCCGCACCAGCGCTCGATCATGGACCTGCAGGGCCTCGAGGAGGAGCGCCGCCTCTGCTACGTGGGCACGACGCGCGCAATGCGCCAGCTGTATCTCACGTACGCCGAGCAACGACGCATGCACGGCGTGGACAGCTACGGTGCACCCTCGAGGTTCATCGCCGAGATCCCGGCGCAGCTCGTCGAGGAAGTGCGCCCGCGCGTGCAGGTGTCCCGGCCGTCCTACGTACCGGCCCAGCGGGCGCCTTCGATGCCGTCGCGCGGGGCGAGGTTCATGGACGACGCTCCCGGGAGCCTGCGGCTCGGCCAGCGGGTGCGCCACCAGAAGTTCGGCGACGGAGTGGTGCTCAACGTCGAGGGGCAGGGCTCCAATGCGCGCGTGCAGGTCAACTTCGAGCGCCAGGGCACCAAGTGGCTCATGATGGGCTACGCGAACCTAGAGGTCGTCTGAGGCGTACAATGGCCCAGGCACGAAACAATGGGCCCGCCCAGCAGCAGGGCCCGACGCGCCGCAGTCCCAAAGGGCGACTCTGGTGAAAATCATCATCCTCGGTGCCGGCCAGGTCGGCCGCACGGCTGCCTACCATCTCGCGCGAGAGGAGACCAACGACGTCACCGTCGTCGATCTCAACGACCTGCTGCTGCGTGACCTGCAGGACCGCCTCGACATCCGCACCGTGGCCGGCAGCGCCGCCCACCCCGACATCCTCGAGCAGGCCGGCGCGGCGACCGCCGACATGGTCGTGGCACTCACCAACAGCGACGAGGTGAACATGGTGGCCTGCCAGGTCGCCTGGACGCTGTTCCGCACGCGGACCAAGATCGCCCGCATCCGGGCGCTCGCCTACACGGGCCACCCGGCCCTCTTCTTCGATACCGACACGCCGCCGCCCGATGGCGCGGGCTTCCCGGTGGATGTCTACATCAGTCCCGAGGAAATCGTCACCCAGTACATCGAGCGGCTGATCCGCTACTCGGGCGCGCTGCAGGTGCTCGAGTTCGCCGACGGTCGAGTGCGCCTGGTCGGCGTGAAGGCGATCCGCGGTGGCCCGCTCGTGGGCCAGCAGCTGCGCAGCATCCGCGATCACCTGCCGAACGTCGACGCGCGCGTGGTGGCGATCTACCGCGAGGGCGGCAGCATCGCCCCGGAGGGCGATACCGTCATCCAGCACGGTGACGAGGTGTTCTTCCTCGCGGCCACCGAGGACATGCGCAAGGTCATGGTCGAGCTGCGCCGCGTCGAGGACTCGGTGAAGCGCGTCGTGATCGCCGGTGGCGGCAACATAGGCCTGCGGCTCGCGCAGCGCATCGAGGAACGCTACCAGGTCAAGATCATCGAGCGGGAGGCTTCGCGGGCCCGGAAGATTTCCGAGATCCTGCGCAACACGGTCGTGCTGCACGGCGACGCGGCGGACGAGGAGCTGCTGATCGAGGAGAACATCGACAGCGCCGACGTGTTCTGCGCGGTCACGAACGCGGAGGAGGCCAACATCCTCTCGGCAATGCTGGCCAAGCGCCTCGGCGCGCATCGCGTGATGGCGCTCATCAACCGGCCGGCCTACGCGGAGTTGATGCAGGGCGGCCCGATCGACGTGGCGATCTCGCCGCAGTCGGTGACGATCGGTTCGCTGCTCGCGCACGTGCGGCGCGGCGACGTGGTCCGCGTGCATTCGCTGAGGCGCGGCGCGGCCGAGGCCATGGAAGCCGTCGTGCACGGCTCGCGCGGCGGCAGGGTCGTGGGACGGCGCGTCGAGGAGATCAAGCTCCCGAAAGGCGCGACCATCGGCGCGATCGTGCGCGGCCAGGACGTGATCATGGGTCACCACGACACGGTGATCGAGGCCGATGACCACGTGATCGTGTTCCTCACGGATCGACGGCACATCGAAGCCGTCGAGCGCCTGTTCCAGGAATGACACGAAGGCGCCGGGCTGGGTGCGTCGCGCGCCGCGGATCGACATTGGCGGAAGCTCGCGGCGCATGAGCATCCGAGCCATCCAGCGCATCCTCGGGCTGCTGTTGATGGTGTTCAGCCTCACGATGCTGCCGCCGGTCGGCGTGTCGCTTTACTACTCCGATGGCAGCTGGCCGGCGTTCATCGCTGCCTTTGCGTGGCTCACGGGAGTGGGAGCCCTGGTGTGGTGGCCGGCAAGGCACGATCGCCGCGATCTTCGCCTGCGGGACGGCTTTGTGGTCGTGACTCTGTTCTGGACCGTGCTCGGCCTCGCGGGGGCACTGCCGCTGTTTATTTCTCCGCAGCCGGAAATAGGCGTCACCGACGCGATCTTCGAGTCCGTGTCCGGATTGACGACCACTGGCGCCACGGTGCTGGCGGGGCTGGATTCGCTGCCGCGCTCGATCCTCTACTATCGCCAGCAGCTGCAGTGGCTCGGCGGCATGGGCATCGTGATCCTGGCCGTGGCATTGCTGCCGATGCTGGGCGTCGGGGGCATGTCGCTGTACCGCGCCGAGATGCCTGGTCCGGTCAAGGACGCGAAGCTCACGCCGCGCATCACCCAGACGGCACGCATGCTCTGGATCGTGTACGTGGCGATCACCGCGGCCTGCGCGGTCGGCTACCTGCTCGCAGGGATGTCGGCGTTCGACGCGATCGGCCATGCCTTCGCGACGGTCGCAATTGGCGGCTTCTCGCATTACGACGCCAATATCGGCCAGTTCGACAGCCGCGCGGTCGAGCTGGTCGCAGTGCTGTTCATGCTGATCGGTGCGATGAACTTCGGGCTGCACTTCACGGCCTGGCGCAGCGGGCGCTTCGGCGCTTACTGGCGTGACCCGGAATGCTCGGCCTTCCTGCGCCTGATGCTCGGCTTGAGCGCGCTCACCCTCGTGTACCTTCTGCTCGCCGGCGACTACGACGACACGCTGCTGCTCGCTGCCGACGGCATCTTCCAGGCGGTCTCGGTCGCAACCACGACGGGTTTCACCACCTCCCACTACCACCACTGGCCGGCAGGGCTGCCGGTCCTGCTGCTGTTCGCGTCGTTCGTCGGAGGTTGCGCCGGCTCGACCGCGGGCGGCCTGAAAGTGGTGCGCTGCCTGCTGCTCGTGAAGCAGGGACGTCGCGAGATCGTGCGGCTCGTGCACCCGGCGGCCGAGATCCCGGTGCAGCTCGGCGGCCGCGCCGTACCGGCGCGCGTGGTCGACGCGGTATGGGGCTTCTTCGCGGTGTACGTCGGTGTTTTCGTGGTGCTGATGCTGGCGATGATGGCGAGCGGCCTCGACCAGGTCACGGCGTTCGCCGCGGTGGCGGCAACCATCAACAACCTCGGCCCGGGACTCGGCGACGTGGCACTCAACTACGCCTCGATCGGCGTCGTGGCCAAGTGGGTGTGCGTGCTTGCGATGCTGCTTGGCCGGCTCGAGATCTTCACGCTCCTGCTGCTGTTCACCGTCACTTTCTGGCGCAAGTGAGCGTGGCCCGCGCAGCTCCGCCCGGCCGGGCAGGATGGCCGCAGAGCCGGTAAACTCCGGCCCTTTCCCGAGCCCACGGTTCCCCATGGCACGACGCAAGCGTTCGGCCAGTTCGCGCAGGCGCCTGCAGCACGGCTTTGTCGTGCTCGGCCTGCTGCTCGCGCTGGCGGCGCTGGTGATGCTCGTGGTGCTGAACCACCGCGTGACGAAGGAGTTCGAGGGGCGGCGCTGGACCCTGCCGGCACGCGTGTATGCACAGCCGGCCGATCTGTACGTGGGGCGGCAGCTGTCCGCGGCTCGCATGGCTGCGGAGCTCGACGGCCTGGGCTACATGTCACTCGAGAAGCCGGATCGGCCCGGGACCTACCGCCGCAAGGGCAACGAGCTGCGGGTGCACGTGCGCGAGTTCCGCTTTCCGGACGAGAAGCAGGCGGCGCGCGAGCTGCGACTGTCCTTCGCAGGCAACGCGATCACCAGGATCCGGGATGCGAGCGGCACGGACGTGCCCGTCGTGCGCCTGGATCCGCTGCTGATCGGCAGCATCTTCCCGATTCACGGCGAGGACCGCATCGTCGTCGCTCCCGAGGAGGTCCCGGCGCTGCTGCCCGCGGCACTGATCGCGGTCGAGGATCGCAAGTTCGAGTCGCACCATGGTGTCAATCCGCTCGCCATCCTGCGCGCCGCATTCGTCAACGTTCGTGCGGGCCAGATCGAGCAGGGTGGCAGCACGCTCACGCAGCAGCTGGTAAAGAGCTACTTCCTAGACAGCCGGCGCACTCTGCGCCGCAAGGCAGAGGAAGCCGTGATGGCCGTGATTCTCGATGCGCGTTTCGAGAAGGCGGACATCATGAACGCCTACATCAACGAGATTTACCTGGGACAGGAGGGCCGTCGCGCGGTCCACGGCTTCGGCCTGGCGAGCCAGTTCTACTTCGGCAAGCCGCTAGCGGAACTCGACCTGCCGGAGATCGCGATGCTCGTGGCGGTGGTGCGCGGGCCTTCGTACTACGACCCGCGGCGCCATCCCCAGCGCACGCTGGATCGCCGCAACCTCGTGCTGCGCGTGCTCGCCGAGCAGGGGGTGGTCGGTCCAGAGGAGGCCGAGCGCGCCGGCAAGGAGCCGCTCGGGGTAGTCGAGGCTGGCGGACGGACGGGCGGTTACTACCCGGCGTTCCTCGACCTCGTGCGTCGGCAGCTGCGACGCGACTACAACGAGGCTGATCTCACCGAGGCGGGTCTCACGGTGTTCAGCACGCTCGATCCGCTGATTCAGCGCGCGGCCGAGTCCTCCCTTCAGGAAGAGCTCCAGCGACTCGACGAGTCGAAGCGCAAGGCGGCGCACGGTCTCGAGGGCGTGGTGATCGTGACGACGCCGCAGACGGGCGAAGTCGTGGCGCTGGTCGGCGGCCGGCGCTCCGGCTTCGACGGATTCAATCGCGCGCTGGATGCAAAGCGTCCCATCGGCTCGCTCGCCAAGCCGATGGTCTACCTCGCCGCGCTCGAGACCGGCCGCTACACGCCGGCGTCCGTGGTCGAGGATTCGCCTGTGGACCTCAAGCTTCCAAACGGCGACCGCTGGCGGCCCGAAAACTTCGACAAACAGGTGCGGGGCGGGGTGACCCTGGTTCGCGCGCTCACGCAGTCGCTGAACCTCGCGACGGTCAACCTCGGACTCGACGTGGGTCTCGGTCGCGTGGCCTCGGCATTCGAGCAACTGGGGCTGGCCGAGGCGCCGCCCGAGCTGCCGTCCATGATGCTGGGCGCCACGAACCTCACTCCGATCGACGTCGCGCAGATGTACAACACGCTCGCCAACGGTGGATTCCGTGCGCCGTTGCGTGCGGTACGCGCGGTCCTCGGCGAGGATGGCACGCCACTCAAGGCGCCGCAGCTAGAGGTATCGGAGGCAGTGTCTCCCGAGGCGATCTATGCGCTGGACCGCATGCTGACCGAGGTGATGGAGCGAGGCACGGGCCGGGTGGCCAAGAACCAGTTGCCCGAAGGGCTCGTGGTGGCTGGCAAGACCGGGACTTCGAACGACTATCGCGACAGCTGGTTCGCAGGCTTTTCCGGCGCGCACCTGATCGTCTCGTGGGTGGGTCACGACGACAACAGTCCAACGGGCCTGACCGGGACGACGGGCGGCCTCGCGGTCTGGACGCGGTTGATGTCGACGATTCCCACTTCGTCGTTCGAACCGCTGCAGCCGGAAGCAGTCGACCTGCGCTGGATCGACTATTTCTCGGGCCAGGAGACCTCCCCGTACTGCAACGGCTCGGCCGTCAGCATGCCGTTCGCGCCGGGCACGTTGCTCGAATCGAGCGAGACCTGTCCACCGGGCACGGATCCGTCCCTGCTCGAGGAACTGCTGGGCATTGGTCCGGACGACGGCACCGACGCGCCCCCGGTCGGACAGGAGCCGGCGCCAGCACATTCGGAGATTCCCTGACCTGCCGAGGCGGGTTAGGCTTGCCACGTGATTCGCTGGCTTTTATTTGCAGCGCTGCTCGCGCTCTCGGCCTGCTCGGTCGCTCCGTTCAAGACGGGGTCGGCCACCACCAGCACCGCTCGCCAGCCGGCGCCGACGACCGGGTCCGGTCCGGAGATCAAGCCCACTACGGGCGAAACAGTCATCGAGCCCGAACCAGAGCAGGTGATCGAGGAACCGGCGCCCGCCGTCGTGGAACCGCCTGCCCCGCGCCCCCGCCCGAAGCGGCCGCCCGCGACGCTCTCGCCTGCCAGTGAGGCGCTCGTCGCGCAGGCACGAGCCCAGCGGAAGAAGGGCGACCTGCCGGGTGCGTCGGTGGCGCTCGACCGCGCGATGCGCATCGAGCCAAACAACCCGCTGCTGTGGATCGAGATGGGCCAGCTGCGCATGGACCAGCGCAACTATCCGCAAGCCGAGAACATGGGCCGGAAGGCGCTGGCAATGTCGGTCGGAGATGACGCGACGCAGTCGCAGGCGTGGGAGCTGATCGCGCAGTCGCTGCGTGCGCGCGGACGGAACACCGAAGCTGCCGAGGCGATGCAGAAGGCCCGCGCAGCGGCACCCCGCTGAACCGATCGCCGAGTTAGGCCAGCCCGGGCGCTGTGCACCCCAGCGACTTGCGGGGATGTGCAGGTGCTCGCTGCGCCGCCAGGCCGCCCCGGAAGCCGAATGAACAAGAAGGCCAGTAACCGCATCTTGGTGGGGGCTTTGAGCCGGAGACACGTCGGCGGACCCGCGCTCGATGCCAATCCGACGGCCGGCAATAGGCTTAAGAAATCGGATATGAAACCCACAAGCGTGGCCTTTTCTGATACAAAGCGACGTTAATTTCCCATCTCGACTGCAAGAAGGTGGTCTATCTCGGGAGTCTTTCGATGGAAAGAGCGAAACCCGGACAACTTCCTTGTCAAAATCGATTCTTGCTCTAAATCCGCGATCTGGTGGGTTTTTTAGCGACATTTTTGGAAATTTCATGTCATGATTGGATTGTTGCAGAGAGTTTCTAGAGCGAATGTGGAGGTTGGTGGCGAGCGCATCGCCGCCATCGGCCCGGGTCTCCTTGTCCTCATTGCGGTGGAACCCACGGACACTCCGGCCGAGGCCGATCGCCTGGTTGACCGGCTGTTGCGCTATCGGGTCTTTGAGGACGGGGAGGGGCGCATGAACCTGAGCCTGCTCGAGACCGGTGGCGAGCTCCTGCTGGTGCCGCAGTTCACTCTCGCAGCCGATACCGCCCGCGGGCTGCGGCCAAGCTTCACGGGGGCTGCGCCACCCGAGCTTGGGCACCAGCTCTTCGACCACGCGGTCACCGTGGCTCGCGCCAGGATCGGTGAGCGCGTCACCGAAGGCCGTTTCGGTGCCTGCATGCAGGTATCACTCACCAACGACGGCCCGGTGACGCTCTGGCTTCAGGTGAAAGCGACCTCTGTCGCAAGCTAGCCCGACCGATTGGCGTATCATTGCCCGCCCTTCCCGACGGTCCGCGGAGATCATCCATGGGTATTGGCTTTCGAGAATTGCTCATCATCCTGGTGATCGCGCTGATCCTGTTTGGCGCGAAGAAGCTGCGTAACGTGGGCTCGGACCTTGGCGCCGCCGTGCGCGGCTTCAAGAAAGCCGTGAACGATGGCGACGACGAACAGACGCGCAAGCTGGACGACCTGACCGGAAAGGACGCCGATTTCCAGGAACGCTCCGGCTCCAGCAAGTCGGACAGCAAGCCCGCCGCCTGACCGAGCGATGTTCGAGGTCGGCTTCACCGAGATCGTGCTGATCCTCGGGATCGCCCTGCTGGTGCTGGGCCCCGAGCGCCTGCCGAAACTGGCCGCGGACCTTGGACGCTGGGCCGGCCGGGCACGTGCAATGGCCCGGCAGCTGAAGACCCAGCTCGAGCAGGAGGTCCATTACGACCCGCTGCGCGACCCTCCTAAGCCTGCGCAGACTCAGAGTCCGTCGGCACAGCCTCCCGCCAGCCCCGCGCAGAATGCCGGCCCGCCGGATGAGACCGATGCGTCAAAGTCCGCGTGAGCCCGAGTCGCTCGCCGAAGGCACCCTGATCTCGCACCTCCTGGAGCTGCGGTCGCGGCTGCTGAAGGCCGTGGTTGCGGTTGCCATCGTTTTCATCCCGCTCGCCTTTTTCTCAAACCGGCTCTTCACGTTGATCGCGAGGCCGCTCATCGAAAAGCTGCCCACGGGCACGTCGATCATCGCGACCAGCGTGGTCTCGCCGTTCATGACCCCGCTGAAGCTGTCGCTGTTCACGGCGCTGTTTGCAGCGATGCCCTATGTGCTCTATCAGCTCTGGGCATTCGTCGCGCCGGGCCTGTACCGGCACGAGAAGCGGTTTGCGATGCCGCTGTTCCTTACGAGCGTGGTGCTGTTCTACGTGGGCGTGGCCTTCGCCTATTTCGTCGTCTTCCCGCTGATGTTCGGGTTCCTCACGGCGACCGCGCCGGAGGGCGTGCGCATGATGACCGACATGGCGAGCTACCTGGACTTCGCGCTGTTGCTGTTCTTCGCCTTCGGTATCGCCTTCGAGATGCCGGTCGCGACGGTACTGCTGGTGGCTTCCGGCCTCGTGTCGGTCGAAAAGCTGCGCAAGAACCGCGGCTACGTGCTGCTCGGCATCTTCGTGGTTGCTGCCTTCCTCACGCCCCCGGATGCGATCTCGCAGTCCTTCATGGCCGTGCCGATGTACGTGCTCTACGAGCTCGGCATCCTGCTCGCCGTGTTCCTCGACCGGCGACGCGAACGCGATAGCACACAGCAACCCGCGACGCCGCCGGGCGACTGACCCGCACGGCCCGCGACCCTTCGTTTCCTTGCGCTCGCACCGCAATATCGCGGAGACTTGCGGCCCTCGCGCGCTGCCGCGCAAACAACTGAAATAGAAGCCAAATCCAATGTCCAGCACCGTACTGCCCGCGGTCACGCGGGAGACTTGGCTCGGCCACCCGAAAGGCCTGTTCCTGCTGTTCGCCACCGAGATGTGGGAACGCTTCAGCTATTACGGCATGCGCGCGCTGCTCGTGCTGTCGCTGGTCGCGGGCGTCGAGGCCGCCAACCCCGGCTTCGGCTGGTCGCAGTCCGAGGCACTCAAGCTCTACGGCCTGTTCACGGGGTTCGTTTATTTCACGCCGCTGATCGGAGGGTGGCTCGCCGACAACTACCTCGGTCAGCGCAAGTCCGTGATCATCGGTGGCCTCGTGATGGCCGCCGGCCAGTTCACGCTCGCCAGTGCCATCCCCGGCAACCTGCAGCTGTTCTACATCGGCCTCGTGCTGCTCGTGATCGGCAACGGATTCTTCAAGCCGAACATTTCGACGATGGTGGGCGACCTGTACCCGGAAGGCGATGCGCGCCGCGACGGCGCCTTCACCATCTTCTACATGGGCATCAACGCGGGCGCGTTCCTCGCGCCGCTGGTGTGCTCGACCTTGGGCGAGGACCCGACCTACGGCTGGCGCGCGGGTTACTTTGCCGCCGGCGTCGGTATGGTGCTCTCCGTGATCATCCAGCTCCTGTTCGCGAAGCGGTACCTCGACAGCATCGGCACCGTCCCGGCGGCGCAGCGATCGCTCGCGCAGTCCGGCGGCAAGCACGAGCCACTGACGCCGGACGAGGTCGACCGGCTGCGCGTGATCTTCATGCTGTTCGTATTCGTCGTGCTCTTCTGGGCCGCATTCGAGCAGGCCGGCGGCCTGATGAACATCTACGCCAACGACAAGACGGATCGGATGGTGGGTGCGTTCGAGGTTCCCGCGGGCTGGTTCCAGTCGCTCAACCCGCTGTTCATCGTGCTGCTGGCGCCGGTCTTCTCGGCGGTGTGGAGCCGGCTCGGGACCGTGGGCAAAAACCCGGCGACGCCGCGAAAGATGGTGCTCGGCCTGGTCCTCACGGGCATTGGCTTCCTCGCGATGGTTGCTGCGGCGCTCGAGTCGGCGGCCGGCGGCAAGGCGAGCATGACGTGGCTCGTGATCGCCTACTTCTTCCATACCACAGGCGAGCTCTGCATTTCACCGGTGGGCCTCTCGATGGTCACCAAGCTCGCGCCGCTGCGGCTCGCCTCGCTGATGATGGGCGTGTGGTTCCTGATCAACTTCGTCGCCAACTGGCTCGCGGGCATCATCGGTTCGTTCGCGGAGAGCCTTGGCGAACTCTCGATCTTCGGCGGCCTCGCGATCACGCTGTTCGTGTTCGCGGTGGTGCTGTGGTTGCTGTCCGGCACGCTCGTGCGCTGGATGCACGGGGCGGAGGACCTGAAGCGCGCGTGAGCTGACGGTCCCCGGACCGCACCACTGACGGCGGCACCGGCCGCCGTCGCACGGGCCGCCTGGCAGGGCGTCGAGTACCTAGAACGTATGGCTCGCGGCGCGCTACCTGCAACGCGGTGACAGGAACGCGGCCGAGCGGCACGCCCGACGAGCACTGGAAGCGAATCCTCGAGACTATGGCGCACTGTGGCTGCTCGCCATCATCGACTACCGCGAAGGCCGCTACGCCGAGACGAGTCCGTGGCGCACTACCGTAGGGCGTATCCCGAGCTTTTCGCGGCTGCACGGCGCCTCGATGCATCGAATTACTTCACGGCGCGCCGAGTGACGCGCGAGCGCTGGGGCGGTGCGGCCGGAAGCAGGAGGCGCTCGCCGCGTTGCGCGCGGCGGAACGGGCGGGATGGCGCGACGGGATCAGCCGGCTCGGGGCCCGCGTCCCAGATGTCGAAGGTGAATCGGTCGATGGCCTGGATCATCAGCCTGCCGTGCCGTCGAACAGCCGTTGGGCCCGCCGACCTTAGCAAACCACGGTTTTACAATCGGCGCTTGATCGCATTGCTGCGCATACTCTCAGGCCGGGAATAGTCAGTTCTTCTCGACAACCTCATCTGCCCCGCAGGGTGCCGGCCTGCTACTCTCGCCGCACCTACACGCCGGGGGGCGAAGCGCCCAATGAATCCAACAACTACTTCGCCGCCTGAGCTGACCCACCGAGCGGTGATCCTGGCAATCGTCCTCGCGATGATTCTCGCGGCAGCCAATACCTACCTCGGGCTGTTCGCCGGGATGACGATCGCTTCCGCGATCCCGGCCGCTGTGGTCTCGATGGCAGTACTGCGCGTGCTCGGCGGGAGCACGATCCTCGAGAACAACATCGTGCAGACGGGCGCATCCGCCGGCTCGTCGATCGCCTCGGGCGTGATCTTCACCATCCCGGCGCTGGTGATCCTGGGACACTGGTCCGATTTCCAGTACCTGTGGGTCCTCGCCATCGCGGGTCTGGGCGGCATCCTCGGCGTGTTCTTCTCGGTGCCTCTGCGGCGCGCGCTGATCGTGGACCAGGGGCTTGCGTTCCCGGAGGGCAAGGCGGCAGCCGAGGTCCTCAAGACCGGTGAGAACCCGGCAGCCGGGGTCAGGATCCTGGGACTCGCCGCGCTCGGCGGCGGCTTCGCCAAGTTCGCCGCGGCCAGCGGCCTGCGCCTGTTTCCCGACACCGCCTCGATCTCGGGCTGGCTCGGCAAGTGGCTCGGCTACTACGGCACCAATCTTTCGCCCGCGCTGCTCGGCGTGGGATACATCGTCGGGCTCAACGTCGGCATCCTGGTGCTGCTCGGCGGCATGATCTCCTGGAATCTCGCGATCCCGATCTACGCGGCCTGGTTCCTCGACGGCAACCCGGAACTCGCCGCGCGCGTCGCGGCGGGCAGCGCGGAGGACGCGGCGTTCGCGATCTGGTCAGCGCAGATCCGCTATCTCGGCGTCGGCGCGATGCTGGTCGGTGGCGTCTGGGCACTGATCTCGATCCGCGACTCGCTTCTCTCGGGTATCAAGAGCGGCCTGGCCGCCGCGCGGGCGGGTGCGGGCCAGGTGATCGCGCACACCGAGCGCGACCTGCCGATGAAGGCGATCCTGATCGGCACTCTGCTCTTCACGCTGCCGTTGTTCGTTCTCTACCAGAACATCGTGGGCAGCATCGGCGTCAGCCTGCCGATGACCATCATCATGGTCGTCGCCGGGTTTCTATTCTGCTCGGTGTCGGCGTACATGGCAGGCCTCGTCGGCTCGTCAAACAACCCTGTTTCGGGCATCACGATCTGCACGATCCTGTTCGCCTCGCTGGTGCTGCTCGTGCTGATGGGCAAGGACGCCGCCCTCGGCCCGGTCGCCGCGATCATGATCGGCGCGGTCGTGTGCTGTGCGGCCTGCATCGGCGGCGACAACCTGCAGGACCTGAAATGCGGCTATCTCGTCGGCGCCACGCCCTGGAAGCAGCAGGTGATGCTCGCCATCGGTGCGGCCTCCAGCGCGCTGGTGATGGCGCCGGTGCTGAACCTCCTGCTCAAGGCCTACGGCATCGGCGTGCCGACGGCCGAGCATCCATCGCCGCTGATCGCGCCGCAGGCGACTCTGATGGCCTCGGTGGCGAAGGGCATGTTCGGCGGCCACCTGCCCTGGGACATGATCGCGATCGGCGCGCTGATCGGTGTCGCGGTGATCAGCTGGGACCTGTGGCTCAAGGCCCGCGGCTCGGAGTTCCGAGCGCCAGTGCTCGCCGTGGCGGTGGGCATCTACCTACCGCTCGAGCTGTCGGTGCCGATCTTCCTTGGTGGCCTGCTTGCGTGGCTCGTGGAGAAGAAGCTCGGCGTACACGGCGAATCGCCGGAAGCGGAGCGCGCCAAGCGCAACGGACTGCTGTTCGGCGCGGGCCTGATCACCGGCGAGGCGCTGATGGGCATCTTCATCGCGATCCCGATCGTGACGTCGGGGCGCGCTGACGTGCTCGCGCTGCCGGACGCGCTGCAGTTCGGCGGCTGGCTCGGGCTGCTGGTCGTGGGTTGGCTGGCGTTCATGCTGTACCGGGTCGGCACCCGGCGCACGTGAGCCGGACCGCTGCGCCGGAGGATCCGCAGCTCCGTCTCAAGATTGTCGCGGCCTTCGCGGCGATCTACCTCATATGGGGCTCGACCTTCCTCGTCATCCGTCTTGGCGTACGGGAAATGCCGCCCTTCCTGTTCGCGGGCGGACGCTTCCTGATCGCGGGCTCGCTGCTCACGGCGGTTGCGCTGGCGCTCGGCGAGCATTTCCCCCGTGGGCTGCGCGAATGGCGGGCGACGCTGATCTTCTCGGTGCTCATGATCGCCTTCAGCAACGGCGTCAGCACCTATGCGCTGCAGCACGTCGCCTCGAGCGAGGCCGCACTGCTCGCCTCGAGCTCGGCGCTGTGGATCGCGGCACTGGGTGTCCGGGGGCCGCGGGGCCACGCGCTCACCGTGCGCGGTTCGGCGGGCCTGCTGCTCGGCTTCCTCGGCGTTGCGCTGATCGTATGGCCGCGCGGGGCGACGCCGTCGGGGCATTTCGCGTGGCAGTCGCTGGTGCTGGTCGGAAGCTTCGCCTGGGCGGCGGGTTCCATCCTCTATCGCGATGCCGCACTCGCCGTCGGCCCGGTGGCATTCAACGCGGTGATGATGCTGATAGGCGGGACGTGGCTGCTGGCTGCGGGACTCGTGCACGGCGAAATCGCGCGGTGGCACTGGAGCCCGGGCGGACTCGCGGCGATGGCCTATCTCGCCGTGTTCGGCTCGGCGGTTGCCTTCACGGCATACTCGTGGCTGCTGAAGCGCGTGCCTGCAGACCGCGTCGGCACCTTTGCCTACGTCAATCCCGCGATCGCCGCCGTGCTCGGCTTGGTGGTGCTCGGCGAGGCCCTCGGCCCCGCGCAGCTGACCGGCATGATCGTGGTGCTGCTCGGCGTGGCACTCGTCACGCTGCCGAGCCGGCTCGCCTGATCAGCGCCGCGGCCTGTACATCTCCACGCCGCCCTTCGATCCGATCACGCTCGTCGCCGCCCACGACACCAGGCTCACGATCAGCGCGGCACCCACGGCGGTCCAGAAGCCTGACACCTGGAACCCCGGCACCAGCCAGGCAACCAGTCCGATCATCGCGGCATTCAGCACCAGCAGGAACAGGCCGAGCGTCACGATGGTGATTGGCAGAGTGAGGATGAACGCGATCGGCCGCACCAGCGCATTGACCACGCCCAGCACGATGGCCGCAATGATGAGCTTCGACGTCGAGTCGAAGGTCATGCCCTTGAGCAGTTCGCTCGCCACCCATAGGCCCAGCGCGCTGATTGCGGCGCGCAGCAGGAATCCCACCATGATTTGCACTCCCGTGGCCGTGGGTGGCCGTTGACGTGGCGGCGATGGTAAAGGAATCTCCGCGCCACACCAATTTGCCCGAGGCCCCTGCATGGAACTTGTCGCGCTCGTCATCCTGATCGCGCTGCTCGAGTACGTGGTCTTCGGAATTCTCGTGGGCCGGGCGCGCGGCAGGTATGGCGTGAAGGCACCGGCCGTGCACGGCCACGAGATCTTCGAGCGCTACTTCCGCGTGCACTACAACACCCTCGAGCTGATGGTCGCTTTCGTGCCAGCGATCTGGCTTTTCGGCAGGTACGTGAGCCCGACCTGGGCCGCGGTGCTCGGCCTCGTGTACGTCGTCGGACGCATCGCCTACATCGTTGGCTACGTCTCGGACCCGGCGAAGCGCGAGGTCGGATTCGGGCTGAGTTCGCTCTCGGTCGTGGTGCTGCTGCTCGGCGCGCTGTGGGGCGTGGGGCGAGCGGTCTTCTGAGGCCGGCGTCGACGCGCTAGGGCAGCTGCAGCCGCTCCTGCACCGCGCGGCGCGCCTCAGGCCCTTCGAGCAGCTCGATGAGCGCGAGGCCGAAGGGTATCGCCGTGCCGGGGCCGCGCGAGGTCGCGACCTTGCCGTCCACGACCACCGCGTCCTCGCTGAGGCGGATGCCGGGTGCCGACCCGGCGGTCAGGAAGCCCGGGAAACTCGTCGCCCTGCGCCCTTCGAGGAGCCCGGCGTGGGCCAGCACGGAGGGCGCCGCGCAGATCGCCGCGGTATAGCGGCCGGACTCGGCGAACTGCCGCAGCAATCGCGCGACGCGCGGGTCGGACTTCAGGTGCGTGGTGCCCGGCATGCCGCCCGGCAATACGATCATGTCGTAGTCGCCCGCTTCCACCTCGTCGAGACGGGCGTCGGCCAGTACCGTGATGTCGTGCGAACCCGTGACCTCGCGACCCGCCAGCGATGCCGTGCGGACCTCGATGTCGGCGCGGCGGAGCAGGTCGACGATGGCGATGGCCTCGATCTCCTCGAAGCCCTCGGCGAGCGGCACGAGCACCCTCGACATGGTCGAATCCTCCCGGGGCTGCGGGCCCCGCAACGTCACCTGCCGCCGGCGAGCGCGACCTGCGTGCCGAGGCTGCGGTCGCGCAGGTACTGCAGCGCCGCCTGGACCGCCGGATCGTCCGCCGGCTCCGCGGCCCCCGGCGTCCCCCTGCGCAGTGCCTCGGCAAGCTGCACGTCCGGCTCGAGGCCGCGCTCGTGGATCGACACGCCCGACGGCGTGAAGTAGCGCGAGGTCGTGAGCTTGAGGGCCTGGCCGTCGCGCAGCGGGATCACGGTCTGTACCGAGCCCTTGCCGAAGGTGCGCTCGCCCATCAGCGTGGCGCGGCCGTGGTCGCGCAGCGCCCCTGCCACGATCTCGGCGCCGGAAGCCGAGTCGCGGTCCACCAGCACCACCAGCGGGGCAGCGCGCATCTGGTCGCCGTCCGTCGCGTTCAGCTCGAAGC
>Ga0210103_1000026_pt1 | contig 23730 bp, 20 predicted proteins | sample RushSE_CattailNL_6_FD_185564 | JGI IMG/M metagenome (GOLD analysis project Ga0210103, IMG submission 185564) | Wetland microbial communities from San Francisco Bay, California, USA, that impact long-term carbon sequestration - RushSE_CattailNLA_D2... | ecosystem: Environmental > Aquatic > Marine... | reverse complement strand
CCGCCACTGGCTCGCCGCCAACATGAACTGCGAGGCCTATCTCGGCTTCAACGCCTTCAACACCAAGAAGATCACCGGCAAGGATGTCATCGATTTCATCGAATACCGGCGGCGGCAGGCGCGCGGGGATGCCTTTGACGCAGAGTTCATGGCCGCCGTGCTGGGCAAGCCGCAGACGTAACCGGGCGCATTTAACTTTTTCAACCCATCTGGAGGTTGCATGCTGTTAGAAGGAAAGAACGCTCTGGTCACGGGCGGCTCGCAGGGGATCGGCGCCGCCATTTCCCTGGAGTTGGCCAAGGAAGGCGCCAACATCTGCCTGACCTACCGCAAACATGAAGCCGAGGCCCGGGGCTATGAGCAGCAGATTCGGTCCATGGGCCGAAAGGCCCTTGCGCTGCAGTGCGACATCGCATCGTTCAAGGATGCGGAACGGGTGGTGCAGGCGGCCGCCAAGGAATTCGGCAGCCTCCACATTCTTGTCAACAACGCCGGCATGAACTGGGACGGGGTCAGCTGGAAGATGAGCGAAGAGCAGTGGGACCGCGTGCTGGAGGTCAACCTGAAGGGCTATTTCAATTTCACCCGGCACGTGGCGCCCCTTCTCAAGGACCAGAAGTACGGCCGGATCGTCAACATCACGTCCATCAACGGTTTGCGCGGCAAATTCGGCCAGACCAACTACTCCGCCTCCAAGGCCGGAATCATCGGCTTCACCAAGGCGCTGGCCAAGGAACTGGGCGCTTTCGGGGTGACCGTCAACGCCGTGGCCCCCGGCCTGATCGAGACAGCCATGCTCAAGGAGTCCGAGGCCCGGGACAAGATCGTCGATCTGGCCATGGGCGAATCGGCGCTCAAACGGGTCGGGCAGCCGGAAGACCTGGCGTACCTTGTATCCTTCATAGCCTCCGACCGGGCCAAGCACATCACCGGCGAGGTGATCAAGGTGGACGGGGGGCAGTACATATAGGAGTTCAAAGTTGAAAGTGTAAAGGTTAAAGTTAAGAAAATGGTTGCGGGTCGATACATCCACAAGTCCAGACAGCCAAACACCCAAATCTGCAGGAGACGGCCATGTCACGTGTAGCCATCATCGGCGTCGGGCAAAGCGAGTTTGTGCGGGCCTACCCCGGCTCGGTCCGCGAGCTGGCGTTCGAGGGTTTCAAGGAAGCCATGCGCGACGCCCGCCTGACCACCAAGGACATTCAGGCCTCCGTCATCTGCTCGGCGCCCGAATATGACAAACAGCGTTCGCCGGCGGGCGTGTTCGCAGAGTATCTCGGCCTGAACCCCCAGCCGACCTTTTACGTCGAAAGCCTCTGTTCGTCGAGCAGCATGGGGCTTCGCATGGCGTATGCCCTGGTCCAGTCGGGGCTCCACGACGTCGTGGCGGTCATCGGGTTTCAGAAGATGTCCGAGATCTCCTCCGCCGAGTCGCAGGAGCGCATGGGCCGCGGCGCCGATATCCAGTGGGAGAGCCCCTTCGGCACCATGATGCCGGCCTACTACGCCATGTATGCCCGGGCCCACATGGCCGCCCATGGAACCACCTTGGAAGACCTGGCGCTTATCCGCGTCAAAGCCTCTACTTACGGCCAGCTGAACGACAAGGCCGTGTACCGAAAGGCGGTCACGCTCGCCAATCTCAGCCACCCGGAGGACCGCATGGCCGGTCCGGTCGCCAGCCCCCTGCGGGTGGGGGACTGCTGCGCTAACGCCGACGGAAGCTCCTGTGTCATCGTCGCCAGCGAAGAGAAGGCCAGGGTCTACTGTCAAAAACCGGTGTGGATCCTGGGGCTGGGAGCTGCCACCACCAGCGTCAACCTGGCCGGCCGGGACCTTTTCACCGGGCTCACGGTGGCCCGCGAAGCCTCCCGCCAGGCCTATAAAATGGCGGGAGTGGGGCCCAAGGACATCGACGTCGCCGAAGTCCACGACTGCTTCACCATCGCCGAGATGATGGCCTATGAAGATCTCGGTTTCGCCAAACCGGGCGAGGGCAAGGAGCTGATCCGCAGCAAGGCGACCTACAAGGAAGGCCACATCCCGGTGAACGTGGACGGCGGGCTCCTGTCCAAGGGCCACCCCATCGGCGCCACCGGCGGCAGCCAGATCCGCACCGTCGTCCTTCAGCTGCGGGAGGAGGCCGGTCCCATCCAGGTTAAAAGCCCGGAGATCGGTCTGGTGCACAACATCGGCGGCGTGGGCCTCTACGGCAACGTAAGCATCTTCGGGCGCTGAGCGCATGTGCGGCAGTCAGCCGCACTCGGCCCTTTGCGGAATTAGGAGACACGACATGGCGGAAAAAAAGGAAAGCGACGAGCGCTTCAAGAAATTCGGCACGGTCAGCTTCACGTCCCTGACCAAAACCAACGATTTCATCGACTACCTCGAAAAAGGCACCATCGCCGGCACGCGCTGCAAGGACTGCGGCCGGGTCTTTTTTCCGCCGCGCGCGGATTGTTTCCAGTGCCTGGCGAGCCACATGGAGTGGTTCGAGGTCACGGGCAGCGGCACGCTCGTTTCCTTCAGCAAGTTGGAATACGGGCCGGCGGGCTTCCAGGAAGACGTTCCCTACAGCATCGCCCTGCTCGACTACGGGAAGTTCAAGGTCTTCGGGCGCATCGGCAAGGACGTCCCCGCAACCGAGATCGCTGTCGGCATGCCCATGAAGACGATCGTGAACCGACTGCCCAACGGTCAATTGAATTACGTGTTTGTGAAAGCATAGTTTTCAGGGTTCGGTACCGAACCCTGAAAACTATGTGTGGGAAAAATCTGAAAACCCCAAAACCCGAGGATCAAAGCCATGCCCGATCTAAAATTCCTTAAACTCGAGACAGCCGGGGGCGTCGCCCGGATTACCCTCGCTCGGCCCAAGCACAACGTCCTCAACATCGAGATGATGAGAGAGCTGATCGCCGAGCTTGAAAAGCTAAGGGCCGACCGGGAAATCAAGTGCGTGGTCATTTCCGGTGAAGGCCCGAGCTGGTGCGCGGGGGTCGAAGTCGGGGACCACAAACCCGAGCAGGTCGATGCCATGATCGGCACCTTCAACCGCATGCTGGAGCTTATCGAGGGCCAGGAGGTGCCCACCATCGCCGTCGTTCAGGGTGCCTGCCTTGGTGGCGGAATGGAAGCCGCCATCGCCTGCGACATCATCGTGGCCGGCAAGAGTGCGGCCTTCGGCCAGCCGGAGATCAAACTGGGGTTTTTCCCGCCTTACGCCGCTATTCGGTTGCCGCAGCTCGTCGGTCCGGCCAAGGCCATCGAGATCTGCACCACCGGCAAGCGTTACATGGCCGAGGACGCGCTCGCGATGGGGTTCATCAATTACTGCGTGGAAGACGGACGGTTGGCGGAAACGACGGAAGCCATCGTCAAGGAAATCCAATACGGCAGCCCGCTCATCATCCGCCTGAACAAGCGTGCGGTCAAGCAGCACCTGGGTCTCGCCTTCCCGGCGGCGCTCAAGGGGGTGTCCGACCTTTTCCTCAACACCCTCATGAAAACCGCCGACACCCTGGAGGGGATAGCGAGTTTCGAGGAGAAGCGCAAACCGGTCTGGAAGAACAAGTAACGAGTATCGAGTAACGAGTTGCGAGTGTATCCTAAAATATTTTGCCGCACTGGATTGCTGCAGATTTCTAAGCCCCCACGTGGGCCCCGGAACCGCTGAACAGGCGGAAGAACCTACGGGCAAGAGAAAAGCAATACAGGATCCGGCATCGAGAATTGAAGGAGGCCTAATGTCCCAGATCAAGAAAATCGGTGTCGTCGGTGCCGGCAACATGGGCAGCGGCATTGCCCAGAAAATCGCCCAGGAAGGCATCCCGGTGGTGATGGTCGATCTTAAGGACGAGTTCGTTCAGCGCGGATTGGGCACCATCCGGCGGCTGCTGCAGGAGGGGGTCGAACGCAAGATCTTCAAGCCGGAGCAGGTGGAGCAGATTTTATCCCGCGTCACGGGAACCACCGATTTCACGGCTGTGGCCGATGCCGACATCGTGATCGAGGCCGTCTTCGAGGACAAGCAGGTCAAGGCCGATCTCTTCAAAAAACTCGACCAGGTCTGCGCGCCTCACACCATTTTAGCCACGAACACATCGAGCTTCTTTGTCCGGGAGTTTGCGGAAAAGACCTCGCGGCCCGACCGCTTCGTCGGCCTGCACTACTTCTACCACCCGGCAAAAAACCGTCTGCTCGAGGTGATTCCGCACGGCGGCACCAGCCCGGAGACCGTGGAGAAATCCCTGCTGGCCGCAAAGCTGCACGGGAAGACCTCGATCCTCGTCAAGGACGCCCCCGGGTTTGCCGTGAACCGTTTCTTCGTGCCTTTCCTGAACGAAGCCGCCCGCATGCTCGAGGAGGGTTTGGCCGATGTCCCCACCATCGAGGAGGCCGGCAAGCGGGCGTTCAAGATCGGTATGGGAGCCTTCGAACTCATGAACGTCACTGGGATCCCGATTGCGGTCCATGCCGCTACCACGCTGGGCAACGAACTCGGGCCTTTCTATGCCCCGGCCACGATCCTCAAGGCCCAGATGGAGAAGAAGGCCAACTGGAACCTTGCGGGCCAGGTGGACGAGTCCAAGCTTCCGGCCCTCATCGACCGCTTCCAGGGCGTCTGCCTGGGAGTGGCCGCGGCCCTGGTGGACGAGGGGGTGGCCTCCGTCGAGGACACCGACCGCGGCGCCAAGATCGGTTTGCGCTGGGTCCTGGGACCTTTCGAAATCATGAACAAGATCGGCATCGGCAAGACCTATGAAGCCGTGCAGGCCATCTGCCGCAAGTACCCGGATTTCAAGATGCCGGCCATCCTCGAAACACAGCACCGGCTGGGGAAACCGTTCGAGTTCAACTTCGTCGATCTCGAGGTCAAAAACGGCATCGCGTATGTGACCCTGAATCGGCCCGAGGCCATGAACGCCCTCAACGAGACCGTCGTGGCCCAGCTCGACCGGCGGTTCGGGGAAGCCGAGGCCGATGCCCGCGTCAAGGCCATCGTCTTCCAGGGAGCGGGCAAAGCCTTCGTGGCCGGCGCCGACATCCGCTACTTCGTGGAGAAGATCAAGGCCGGCCGCATTCCGGACATCGTCGCGTTCACCCGCAAAGGCCACGAGCTGCTGCTGCGGATCGAAGAATCGCCAAAGCTCACGATCGCCCTGCTCGACGGCCTGTCCCTCGGCGGCGGCAGCGAGCTCGCGTTGGCGTGCCAGGCCATCGTCGCCACCCCGGCCGGCTCCATGGCCTTCCCGGAAACCGGCATCGGCATCTTTCCGGGGCTCGGGGGCATGCTGCGCATGGCGCGCCACGTGGGGACGGCGCTTGCCAAGTACTTTGCTTTCACGGGTGCCTTCATCAGCGCTGCGGACGCCCTGGCGCTCGGCATTGTCACGAAGCTGGTCGATCCCACGGAGGTGGATGCCGCCGTCCGCTCCCTGGCCTCCGGGGCCAAGCCGGACAAGTACCGCAGCCGCGGCATCCCCGATAAGTTCAAGGCGTTCGCAGCCCTGTTCGGCCCGGGCAACGTGGCGGCGCTTCTGTCGGGCAAGACCCCGGGCGGCACCAATGCCGAATTGGCCGGCAAAGTCGTCAAAACTCTCGGATACAAGGCGCCCCTCGCCCTGCGGATCGCCGACGAGATCGTCGATCAGCAGGCAGCGTTGCCGATGCGGGAGGCGGTCGAGATCGAGCTGGGGCGGCTGAAGGACATTTTTTCCACGGCAGATGCGCTCGAAGGGCTGTCCTCAGCCGGCCGCCGCCGCCCGGAATTCAAGGGGAAGTGAGCATGCCGTGACGCGCGGCGAGCAGCTGGCTGCCGAGGGCTGGCAACGGCAGTCCGTTTACGACGAGCCGCGTCTTTCTGAAATGGCGGACATGTACCGCGAGATCGGCTTCGAGGTCCATCTCGAACCGTTTCACCCCGAAGACGAAAAAGGGTGCGCCGGCTGCCTGGCCGCGTTCCCGGACCGCTACAAGACGCTATACACGCGCAAAAGGGAGGGATTCTCATGAGTATGATTTCATGGCAGATGGTTGAGCCCAAGAAACCGCTGCAACGAGTGGAGGCGCCCGTTCCGGCCCCCGGCAAGGGCGAGGTCCGGCTGCGGGTGGTCGGCTGCGGTGTCTGCCACACCGACCTCGGCTTTTACTACGACGGCGTGCGTACCAAATCCCCCTTGCCGCTTACCCTGGGGCATGAGATCAGCGGGATGGTGGACGCGGCCGGTCCCGGAGCGGAGCAATGGGCGGGCAAGGCCGTGCTGGTGCCGGCGGTCATGCCCTGCGGGCAGTGCGACGTTTGCAGGCGCCGGTTCGGCAACATCTGCGCCGCCCAGAAAATGCCCGGAAACGACATTCAGGGCGGGTTCGCCAGTCACATCGTCGTCCCTGCGGCCCAGCTCTGCGAGGTGCCCCTCGGAGCCGACGGGCGTCCTGCCGGGACCTCCGGCGTGAGCCTGGCCGAACTGTCCGTGGTGGCCGATGCGCTCACCACGCCTTTCCAGGCGATCCAGGAGTCGGGGCTCACCGACCAGGACACGGCCATCTTCGTGGGCGTCGGCGGCGTGGGCGGCTTCGGCGTCCAGATTGCCAAAGCGGCGGGAGCGCTGGTGCTGGCGATCGATGTCGACCCGCAAAAGCTCGAGACCATCGCCCCTTACACCGATGCGACTTTCAATGCGGCCCAGATGGCCTTCAAGGATCTGCGCAAGGCCGTGTCGGACACGGTCAAGGAGAAGGGCCGGCGCCGCACGGAGTGGAAGATATTCGAGACCTCGGGCACGGCCGCGGGCCAGCAGACCGCCTTCGGCCTGCTCACCTTCGGGGCGTCGCTGTCGGTGGTCGGGTTCACCATGGATGCGGTCAACATCCGTCTGTCGAACCTGATGGCGTTTCATGCCACCGCGCGCGGCAACTGGGGTTGCGTGCCCGAACACTACCCGGCGGCGTTGGACCTCGTGCTCGGCGGCAAGGTCAAGCTCGGTCCGTTCGTGAAGACCTTCCCGCTGGACCAGATCAACGAGGTGTTCGAGATGGTCCACAGCCGCAAGATCCGGCAGCGGCCGGTCATGGTGCCCTGAGGCACGGCAGTCTTTTTTTAAAAAACCTTTGAGGACAGAGGAACCCGAACCATGCACAAGCTACTGAGCAACCGACCCGGCGAGCGCATGCTGCTCCTGGGCAACGAAGCCCTTGCCCGCGGTGCCGTGGAGGCGGGAGTCGCGTTCACGAGCACTTACCCCGGCACGCCCTCCTCCGAGTTGTCGCTCAATTTTTTTCAGATGTCCCGCGAAAGCGATTTGCATTTCGAGTACTGCACCAACGAAAAAGTGGCGATGGAAGTGTCCGCTGGCGCTGCCGCCTGCGGGTTGCGCAGCATGGCCGTGATGAAGCACGTGGGCCTCAACGTGGCGGCCGACGCGCTGATGACCCTTGCCTACGTGGGCGTCAAGGGAGGCATGGTGATCCTGACGGCCGACGACCCTGCCATGTTTTCCAGCCAGAACGAGCAGGACAACCGCTACTACGCCAAGCTCTCGGGACTGCCCCTGCTAGAGCCCTCTTCCGTCGAGGAGGGGCACCGCATCATCGCCGACGCCTTCGACATTTCCGAGCAGCTCCAGGAGCCGGTCCTGCTGCGCACGACCACGCGCATCAACCATTCCTCCGGCGTTGTTACGCTGGGCGAGATCCGGCCGCGTCGAACGCAGGGCAGCTTTGCCAAAGACCCCCTCAACCTGGTGACGGTGCCGGCGGTATCCCGCAAGCTGCACGTCAAGCTGCTTCAGAATTACGAGAAGGCGCGCGAGCTGGCAGAAGCCTCCCCGTGGAACCGGATCGAAGGCGACGGCCCCTGGGGCATCCTCTGCAACGGGGTCAGCTACAACTATGTCAGGGACGCCATCGCGGATCTGGGCATCACGGAAAAGGCCCGCCTCCTGCGGATCGGCTTTTCGCATCCCTTGCCGACACGCAAGATAAGAGAGTTCTTGAAGGGCTGCGAGAAGGTTCTGGTGGTGGAGGAGGGAGAGCCCTATCTGGAGGAGGGCGTCAAGGCCATCGCCCAGGAAGCGGGCCTGACGCTGCCCATCCGCGGCAAGGCGCCCGAGCTCTTCTCGCGGCTGTATGAGTTCGACCCCGGCATGGTCCGTCGGGTGGTCGGCTCCTATTTCGGTGTGCCCTGGACCGCCCGGCTCCCGGTCGACCTGTCGGACCTGCCGCCCATTCCGCAGCGGCCGCCGACGCTTTGTGCGGGCTGCTCTCACCGCGCCACTTACTACGAAGTGCGCAAGGCCGCCGAGGAACTGGGGATTGAAACCATGTACCCCAGCGACATCGGCTGTTACACGCTGGGCCTTCTGCCGCCGCTTTCGATGGCCGATTACCTGATCTGCATGGGGTCCTCCACCGGCACAGCGGGAGGTTTTTCCAAGGCCAGCGGCCGCAAGGTGGTTTCGTTCATCGGCGATTCGACGTTTTTTCACTCGGGCCTTTCCGGGCTGATCAACGCCGTTTTCAATCAGCACAACTTCACGCTGGTCATTCTGGACAACGGCACGACCGCCATGACCGGCCACCAGCCGCATCCCGGCGTGGACATGAGCCAGATGAAGATGGAGGGCTTCGGTCGGGTTTCGATCGAAGCCGTGGTCCGGGCCTTGGGCGTCCCCCACGTGACGGTCGTCAAACCCTACAAAGTGAAAAAAAGCATCGAGGCGATCAAGGAAGCGTTGCAGTTCAAGGGTGTCTCGGTCGTCATTTCCCAGGAGTTGTGCGTTCTTTATGCCGCCGGATTGAAACTTCCGCGCCGCAAGCCGTTCCAGGTGACCGAAAAGTGTCAAAACCACCGTGTTTGCATGACCCGGCTGGCCTGTCCGGCGTTTTACGTCTGGAACGACCGGATCAAGATCGACGCGAACCTTTGCACCGGGTGTGCGCTCTGTGCCCAAATCTGCCCGGAGAACGCCATTTTGCCGGTGAAGGAAGAAAAAAAGTAACGAGCAACGTGTGCTGAGCGTAAAAAGCGCGGGTTCCGGGAACCGGGTTTTCAAGGCGGCGGGCCCGGCGGGCGCGAAGCACCCTATGCAAACCACCAACCACCAACCACTAAGCACGCAGGGAGTTTATGGATACCAAACGAATCGTGATGGTAGCAGTCGGCGGGCAGGGCAACCTGCTGGCCTCCAGCGTCTTGGGAGAAGCGGCCCTCCTCTCGGGCGTACCGATGCGCATGAGCGAGATCCACGGCATGGCTCAACGCGGCGGTGTGGTGGAATCCGCCCTCATTTTCGGCGACGCTCAAAGCACGATCATCTCCGACGGCGATGCGGACGTGCTGGTGGGGTTCGAACCCGCAGAGACCCTGCGGGCGTTGGGCAAATGCAACCCGCACTCGGTGGTGATCACCAATCTAGCACCGTTGATGCCTTTCACCGTCAACATCGGCCAGGGGGTCTACCCGGACCTCAAGAAACTCCAGGAGCTGATCCGGGCCAAAACCGCGCGGCTGATCGCCTTCAACGCCACCACCCTGGCCCGCGAGGCCGGCAACGTGCTGTCGGTGAACATGGTGCTGCTGGGGGCGCTTACCCAGACCCGTGTCCTGCCCTTCAGCGTCGAGCATGTCAAGACGGCTATTCAACGCAAGACCAAACCGGCGTTTCTGGATACAAATGTCAAGGCCTTCGATCTGGGCTTTGCGGCCGCCCAGGCGGTCTGAGGTTGCGGCGGCCCGGCTGACCGCTGCTTTAAATATCGATGTCCCGTGCCGGCTTGCCGGCACGGGACGCAACCACGGGGGAGGAAGACGAGCATGCCGACCAAATCGCGCGAAGATAAAGGGGCCAGCCAAAAGTACTGGGATGAAAAGTTCGAGACGATGCCGGTCGCCGAGCTGCAAAAATTCCAGCTCCGCAAGTTCAAGGAAACCGTGGCATGGGCGTATGAGCATATCCCGTGCTACCGCCGCAAGCTGGACGAAGCCGGGGTGAAGCCCAAAGGCATCAAGGCCCTCGAGGACATCGCCAAGCTGCCCTTCACCGTGAAAAACGACCTGCGGGACAACTACCCCTTTGGCCTGTGCGCGGTGCCGCTCTCGCAGGTCGTGCGGGTGCACGCCTCCTCGGGGACGACCGGCAAGCCGATCACCGGCCCCTACACGGCGGAAGACCTGCAGCAGTGGACCGACTGCATGGCGCGCAACCTGTGGGCGGCCGGCGTACGCCCCGACGACATCGCCCAGAACGCATACGGCCACGGTTTGTTCACGGGGGGCCTGGGGTTTCACCAGGGTCTCAGCCGCCTGGGCTGTACGGTGGTGCCCACGAGCTCCGGGCTCACTGAACGGCAGATCATGCTCATGAGGGATTTCGGCGCCACGGCGCTGTTTTCAACGCCTTCCTACGCCCTGACCATCGCCGAACGCGCGGCGGAGATGAAGGTCGACATCCGGGCGCTGCCTCTGCGGGTGGGAGTGTTTGGAGCGGAGCCTTGGTCCACGGCCATGCGTCTGGAAATCGAAGAACGCATGGGGATCAAGGCGCATGAAGCTTACGGCCTGACCGAACTGGGCGGCCCGGGCGTCGGGTTCGACTGCGTGGCCCAGGACGGCATCCATCTCAACGAGGATCATTTCCTGGCGGAAATCGTTGATCCCCAGACCCTCGAGCCGCTGCCTCCGGGGGAAAGAGGGGAGCTGGTCTTCACTTCGCTGCAGCGCCGCGCCATGCCCATGCTGCGCTACCGCACCAAGGACATCACCCGCCTGCGCCGCGAAACGTGCCGCTGCGGTCGCACTTTCATCAAAATGGACAAGATTTTCGGCCGCTCGGACGACATGCTGATCATCAGCGGGGTCAACGTGTTCCCCTCTCAGATCGAGTCCCTGCTGCTGGAAATCCCCGAGGTGGAGCCCCAGTATCGGATGGTGGTCCGCAAGAAGGGCTATCTGGACCAGCTCATCGTGCAAGTGGAGGGCAAGAAGGAAATCTACGAGGCCGGACCGGAAAAACGCCTGGAGGTCGCCGCCAAAGTCATGGGCCACATCAAGGGCATGATGGGCATCAGCGTCGATGTCGAAATCGTCGAGGCGAAATTCATCAACCGCAGCGAAGGCAAGGCCCTGCGGGTGGTCGACGAGCGTCCCAAGCAATTGCGGTAAGCCGCGGCCTCGGGGCCCATGCGTGGAGGTCATTCCCATGAAAAAAACGTCCCAGTTTAAACCCCGCCGGTTCGCCGTCGTCGGTGCGGGCCCGGTGGGCTGTATCGTGGCAGCCTTTCTGGCCAAGGCAGGCTTGGAGGTTACCCTGTGCGACGTGGTGCCCGCCCTCCTGGCCCCGGCCATGGACCCGGGCATACGGCTGGAGGGCGCCGAGGATTTGCAACAGAAGGTCACCCGCACGTGCCTGGCCATCGACGATCTGGCGCAATACGACCCCGAGGTGATTTTCATCACCGTCAAGGCGAATGCACTGCCGCTGATCGCCTCCGCCATTGAGGGTTTTTTCAAAGAGGGCATGTACGTGATCAGCTGGCAGAACGGCATCGACACGGAGCTCGAGCTCACGAAAACCCTCGGGCGCGGCGGGGTCATGCGCGCCGTGGTCAACTATGGCTGCGGCCTGGTGGGGCCCGGCCATGTGCGATTGCCCTTTCACCACCCGCCGCATTACCTTCAGGAACTCGACCCCAAATCCAAGGCGGCCACGGTGGCCATCGCTCAGGCGCTCACCCGCTGCGGCCTGCCCACCGAAGACACTCAGGACATCATTTCCATGGTCTGGCGCAAAGGGGTGCTGAACGCGTGCATGAATCCGGTGTGTGCGGTGACGGGTCTCACTATGAACCGGGCCATGAACGATCCCATCGTCTTCCAGATCGTGAATGCACTGGTCAAGGAGTGCATCCAAGTCGCCCGGGCGAACGAGATCAACCTGGGCTGGGACTTTTACCCGCATGCCATCGAGTACATGGGCAAGGCCGGCGATCACAAGCCCTCGATGCTGATGGATGTAGAGGCCGCCCGCCGCACTGAGGTGGACTTCATCAACGGCAAGTTCGTCGAGTACGGGCAGCGGGTCGGAATGGACACTCCGTTCAACAAAACCATGCTCGCGCTGGTCAAAGGCCTGGAATCCAGCATCGAGTCGAAAAAGAACCGTTGAGCCGCCCTTGCGGGGAACTCGGGATGGTGAACGCAACACCGGTCTATGTGGGCGTTGATGTAGGGGCCTCGCGCACCAAGGTGGCCGTTTTGGATTCCGCGAAGCGCCTGGTCGGCTTTGCCGTGCAGAAATCCGGCACCGATTTCACGGCAACGGCCCGGCAGTGCCTGGAGGAGTCGCTTCAAATGGCCGGGTGTGCTGAAACGGCCGTCGCCAACGCTTTTTCAACGGGCTACGGCCGGAACAACGTCACGTTCGCCCGGGATACCCGCACCGAAATCGGCTGCCACGCCGGCGGGTGCTACCACTATTTCCCGACGGCGCTCACCATCATCGACATCGGCGGCCAAGACAACAAGGTGATCAAGCTCGACGCATCGGGCCGCCGCACCGGCTTCAAGATGAATCGCAAATGCGCCGCCGGCACCGGCGCATTCCTTGAGGAGATGGCGGCGCGGCTGGACATCCCCCTTGAGCGCATGAACGACCTGGCGGCCCGCTCGACGAACATGGTCAAGCTCGGCAGCTTCTGCACGGTGTTTTCGGCGACGGAAGTCCTGGAAAACATCCGCCACGGAAAAAAAATCGAGGACATCGTCAAGGGGGTGTTTTTTTCAGTCATCCGGCGGGTGGTCGAAATGGACGCCATGACCGAAAACGTGGTCATGACCGGCGGGGTGGTGGCCCACAACCTTTACATTGTCCGCATGATGGAGGACCTCATCGGACGTCCCATCCTGGTCCCGGAACAACCCCAGTTGACCGGGGCCATCGGGGCGGCGCTGTATGCAATGAACGGATCCACCGAATGACGGCAGAAGCGGCTTCACAACCCCGTCTGACGCTCGATGGCGGCGTTGCAGACCTCTCGAAATGCTCACATACTGCCGTGTATGCTGCGCGTTCGAATCGGTCTGCGCCCGGCCCTCGAGCGTGATCCGGGGGGATGAAACCACTTCTACACCAACCAATGGAGGAGCTTCATGGCTGAAGAGAAAAAAGTCGTCCGAAAAAAAATCGCCGCCGCCGCGGATCTCAACAATTTCATGCGCGATTACTACCTCGAGCTGGACGCCGCCGCCAAGAAAGGAACCCCCAAGATCGCCTGGTGCACGAGCGTGGGCCCGGCTGAGATTCTGCGCGCGTTCGGTTTCCAGGTGTACTTCCCGGAGACGCACTCGGCCATGCTCGGCGCCACCCGCATGGCGACGGAGTTTATCCCCGTGGCGAATGCCATCGGTTATTCCCCCGAGATCTGCTCCTACCTGACGGCCGACATCGGCGCCTTCCTGAAGGGGGTCACGCCGCTCGAGAAGGCCTTCAACATCAAGAGCATTCCGAGGCCGGACGTTCTGGTGTTCAACACCAACCAGTGCCGGGATGTGCAGGACTGGTTCAACTGGTACGGGGAAAAATTCGATGCCCCGGTGCTGGGCGTGCACACTTATCGCGGCGTGGGCGAGGTGACCGACAAGCACATTTTCTCCATCGCCAAACAGCTCGAGGCGCTGATCCCGCCTTTGGAGAAAATCGCCGGCAAGAAGTTCCAACTGGATGACCTGAAGCGGACGGTCGCCCTCTCCCGGGAATGCTCGGAGCTTTGGAAAAAAATTCTCGACACGGCCTCCGCCAAGCCCGCACCGCTTACCTTTTTTGACGGCACGACCCTCATGGGGCCGGCCGTGGTGGGCCGCGGAACCCAAAAGGCCGTGGACGTCTACAAGATCCTGCTGGCCGAGCTGGAGGACCGCATCAAAAGGGGCGAGGGTGCGATCGAGAACGAAAAATTTCGCATCTACTGGGACGGAATGCCGGTCTGGGGCCGGTTGAGCGTGCATTCCCAGCTTTTTGCCGCGCTCAACGCCAATGTGCTCGCCTCCACCTACTGCAACAGCTGGATTTTCTCGGCTTTGAACCCCGAGGACCCCTTCAACAGTATGGCCCGGGCCTACACCGAGCTTTTCATCGTACGCGCGGACGAGGCCAAGGAGACCTACATCAAAAACATGCTGAAGTTTTTCAAGGTCGACGGCATCATCTATCACGACGCCAAGACCTGCCCCAACAACTCCAACTGCCGCTACGGCATGCCCCAGCGGCTCGAAAAGCAGACCGGCATTCCGAGCCTGACCATCAACGGCGACTTGAATGATTTGCGGATGATTTCCGACGAGCAGGCCAAGACCAACGTCGAGGCCTTCATCGAACAGCTGCAGGAAAGCCGGGGCTAAGGATTGATTTCGGTGGTTACGTAAAGGAGGGGGATCATGTTAGAGTCGCTTTTTCGCCCTAAGTCCGTGGCCGTCATCGGCGCATCGTCAAAAGAGCTTTCCATCGGCAACCGCGTGATCAAGAACTTGATTGATTTCGGGTTCAAGGGCAGCATCTACCCCATCAACCCCAGCGCGGATGAAATCCGGGGCATCAAGGCTTACAAGTCCATCCTGGATTGCCCGGGCCCTGTCGATGTGGTCCACATGGTCATCCCCGCCAAGTTCGTGCCCCAGGCGGTGGAGGACTGCGGCAAGAAAGGTGTCCGGCACATCATCATCAACTCGGGCGGGTTCGGCGAAACCGGAGCCGAGGGCGCGGCCATCGAAAAGGACTTCCTGGAACGGGCCGGGCGGTATGGCATCCGCATCCTGGGGCCGAACTGCCAGGGTGTGATCAACACCGACGCCGACATCCGGGCATACTGCAACTTCACCTTCACGAAACCGGACCCGGGCTTCATCTCCATCGTCGCCTTGAGCGGCGGGGTGGCCGAGGTCGTCCATCAGGCGTTCGCCCAGATGGGGGTGGGCACCCGCATTTACGCCTCCAACGGGAACGCGGTGGACGTCACCATTCCGGAGATCATGCGCTACCTGGGCGAGGACGAGGGCACCCGGGTCATCGTGACCTATGTCGAAGGGCTGCGGGACCCGGCCAATTTCATGCAGACCGCAACCGAGGTCGCAGCCAAAAAGCCGATCCTGGCGATGAAAGCCGGCCGCACCCGGGAGGGCGCCAAGGCGGCGGCTTCGCACACCGGCGGACTTGCCAAGGAGGACATCGCCACCGACCTCATTTTTAAAAAGGCGGGAGTGCTCTCCTTCCGGGACGAAGGCCATTTGATCCAGGCGGCCGCGGCCTTCGGCAGCCAGCCGATCCCCAAGGGCAACCGGATCGGCATCATCACCAACACCGGCGGGCCGGCGGTCATCGCCACCGACGTTCTGGTAGGCGCCGGCTGCACGCTGCCGCCGTTGTCGGAAAAAACCAGGGCCTTCCTCAAGGAGAAACTCTACCCGGAGGCGTCGATCGGCAATCCGGTGGACGTGCTGGCCACCGGGACGGCCCAACACTACCGGGCCTGCATGGACGCCATGATGGAGGACGACGGCTTCGACTGCGTCTTCGTGAACTTCGTCACCCCGTTCTTCGTGGACAACGAAAGCATCGCCCGGGAGATCGTAGCCGTCAGCCAGCAGCGCAGGAAGCCCGTCGTCTGCAACCTCATGACGGACAAACAGCAGTGGTCCGAGGTGGTCACGATCCTGCGGGAGGGCGGGGTCCCGTGCTTCCCCTTGCCCGGCGAAGCCGCCCGGGCCATGGCGGCCCTGGTGCAGTACCAGGCCATCCGCAGCCGTGAGGCGGCCGTTGCCCAAAGCTTCAGCGACGTCAAACCGGAGAAGGCCCGCAAGCTTATCGCCGGGGCCCGTTCGGCCGGCCGAACCCACCTTGCCGCCGCCGAGGTCTACGGCATCCTGGATGCCTACAAGATACCGGTGGCGAAGTGGCGCATCGTGGCCAGCCCGGCCGAAGCCGCCCACGCCGCCGCGAAAATGGGCTTCCCGGTGGTGCTCAAGGCCGATGCCGAATCGGTGGTGCACAAGAGCGACACGGGCGGCGTGGCCCTGAACCTTGCCAGCGCCGGTGCTGTGAAAAACGCGGCCGCGCAGATGAAAAAAGCCATTACCGCGCCCGACCTGCGCTTCTTCGTTCAGAAATACCTGCCCGGTGGGCTCGAGCTCATCATGGGAGCCAAAGCCGAAGAAGGCCTCGGCCATGCGGTGGTGTTCGGCCTGGGAGGGATTTACGTCGAGGTCATGAAGGACGTGGTCTTCAACCTCACGCCGGTCAGCGCCGCGGAAGCCCGCGGGATGCTCGGTGAGATCCAGGCGGCCCCGCTGCTGCAAGGCGTGCGGGGGCAGAAGGGGGTGAACCAGGATCGGCTCGTGGAGATCCTGCAGCGGTTGTCCCAGCTGCTCACCGATCTGCCGGGAATCCAGGAGATGGACCTGAACCCGGTCATGGCCTTCACCGACAAGGTGTTCGTGGTGGACGCAAGAATCAGCCTGAAGGAATCGGCCTGAACAACGGCCGATTCCTTTATGGGGAGGGAAAGATATGGCGTGCTGGCTCAACCTGGGTCAGATCCTGAAGGTCAATGCGAAGAAGTTTCCGCGGACCGTTGCCCTTAAGGACCGTGAGCGATCCTTGACTTACCCGGAGGTCAACCGGCGGGTCAACAAGTTGGCCCACAGTCTTTTGGCGCTCGGGCTGAAAAAGGGCGACAAGGTGGCCGTCCTGCTGGAGAACAGCATTGAGATCATCGAGGCCTACCTCGCCACCGCCAAGACCGGCATCGTCATCGTCCCGATCAATTTCCGGCTCATCGGCGCGGACGTGGAATACATCGCCGACAATGCCGATGCCAAGGCCTTCATTGTCCACGACGAGTTCGTCGGCACGGTGGACCCGATCCGGCCGCGGCTGGCCAAAATCCCGCCTGCGAACTACATCGTCGTCGGCAAGCCATCTCCGGGCTACCGCGCTTACGAGGAGTTCGTCGCCGCCGCACCCGAGAGCGAGCCCGAGGTCGAGGTGCTCCCGGGGGACACCTGGATCCTGATTTACACCTCCGGAACAACCGGCAAGCCCAAAGGGGTGGTGCGCACGCACGAGTCGCATATCGCCTTTTACCTGATCAATGCGATCGACTTCGGTTTCAATGAGCACGACGTGTGCATGAACGTCATGCCGCTGTGCCACATCAACTCCACGTTTTTTACCTTCACCTTCACCTACATCGGCGGCTCGGTCTACATCCACCCCGCCCGCTCCTTCCGCGCGGAGGAAATACTCGAAATCGTCGCCCGCGAGAAAATCACCTTCATCTCCCTCATTCCGACCCACTACAACCTGATCCTCAGCGCCCCCCCGGAGGCGCGCGGCCACGACCGCAGCACCATCCGCAAGCTGCTGTGCTCCTCGGCGCCGGTGCGCAAGAGCATGAAGCTCGCCATCATGGAGTTTTTCCCCGGCGTCGAGCTCTACGAAGCCTACGGATCCACCGAGGCCGGCATCGTCACGGTGCTCAAGCCCGAGTACCAGATGAAAAAGCTGGGGTCCATCGGCTTCGAGTCCCTGGGCACCGAGTTTGTGAAAATCCTGGATGGCGAGAAAAACGAGGCGGCGGTGGGCCAGGTGGGCGAGCTTCACTCCCGCGGCCCCATGCTGTTCAAGGAATACTACAAGCTCCCGGAGAAGACGGCGAGTTCGTTTCATCAGGGGTGGTTCTCCGCAGGGGACATGGCCAAGAAAGACGAGGACGGCTTCTTCCACATCGTCGACCGCAAGGACAACATGATCATCACCGGCGGAGAGCACGTCTACCCCAGCGAGGTGGAGGAGGCGGTCGGCAGCCACGAATGCGTGTTCGACTGCGCGGTGGTGGGTCTGCCGGACGAGAAGTGGGGCGAGAAGGTGGCGGCGGTCATCATCACCCGGCCCGGAGTGGACCCCAAGAGCATCACCGCAAAGGACATCATGGAGTGCTGCCGGGAGAAACTCGCGGGTTACAAGCGCCCCAAGGAAGTGGTTTTCATCTCACAGGATGAAATGCCCCGCACGCCGACCGGAAAGATCCTGCACCGCGTGCTGAGAGAGCGGCTCGGTCCGCCCAAAAAATAAAAATGTCGCCCATTTACCTTACCACTCTATCGACCCGGAGGTTGGACCCATGTTGACCAAAGCGTACATCCCCTACAAAGGCTATTTCAGCTCACCGTTCGCCCGCTGGCAGGGCAGCATGGCCAACGAGCACGCCATCGTCCTGGCCGCGGAGACCGCCAAACGCTGGCTGGCGGAAAAAAGCATGGACCCCAAGGTCTTTGACTACGTCTATCTGGGGCTTACCGTTCACCAGCACCAGGGCTTTTACGGCGGCCCGTGGGCGGCGGCCTTGATGGGAGCGGCCGGGGTGCCCGGCCTGTGGGTCAGCCAGGCCTGCTCGACCTCCACCGTCGCCATCTATTCCGCGGCCATGGGCGTCGAGGCCGGCATTTTCAGCGCCCCCTACTGCCTGATGACCGACCGCTGCTCGAACGGGCCCCACATCGTGTGGCCCTATCCGCCGGGTCCGGGCGGTCAGGTGATTTCCGAAAACTGGCTCATGGACAACTTCAACAAGGACCCCTGGGCCGGGCAGGCCATGATCAAAACGGCGGAAAACGTGGCCAAGGAGGAGGGCATCACGCGCAAGGAGTGCGACGAGGTGGCGCTGCAGCGCTACAAGCAATACCAGGATGCCCTTGCCAACGACCGCGAGTTCCAGAAGCGCTACATGTACCCGGTGATGATCAAGGTTTCCAAGAAGCAGACCCTCATGCTCGATGCGGACGAAGGCGTCATGGACACCACGGCTGAGGGCTTGGCCGGCCTCCGGCCGGTGCTGCCCGACGGGGTCCACACGTTCGGCGCCCAGACCCACCCGGCCGACGGCCACTGCGGCATCATCGTTGCCGGCCGCGACAAGGCCAAGTCGCTGAGCGCCGACCCTTCGTTGGAAATTCAGGTGGTTTCCTACGGCTATGCGCGGGTCAAGCCGGCCTTCATGGCGGCGGCGGTCTACCCGGCCGCCCAGATGGCCCTTGATAGCGCCAAGATCAAGGCCGCGGACGCCAAGGCCATCAAGACCCACAACCCCTTTGCCGCGAACGACGTGTTCCTGGCCAAAAAACTCGGCGTCGACGTGATGAAAGGGATGAACAACTACGGCTCGTCGTTGGTTTTCGGGCATCCCCAGGGCCCGACGGCCGGCCGTCTCATCATCGAAGGGATCGAGGAAGTGGTGATGAAGGGCGGCGGGTATCTCCTTTTTGCGGGCTGCGCCGCCGGCGACACCGCCGCGGCGATGGTTCTCAAAATCGGATAACGAATAAAAGAGGGCTGCCCGCGCGAGCATGCGGGCAGCCCTCTTTTATTATTACAAGGGTGTTGAAAAACAAGCCTCAGGCCGTCAGCCAAGGCCTGTGGTCTTTTGGAAAGCGCCGCAGAGTGGCCGCTATGTGAGCATTTGCAAAAGACCGCACAACGCCGGATCACGGCCTGAGGCGCCGTTTTTCACGTTTACCCGCCGCCGGCGAGCAGCATCAACCGGACGCGATCACCGTCTTTCAGCTCGCGCTTCGCCAATTCCTCGCGCGGGAGAAACGCCTCCTCGTTCACCATCACCTGGATCGTCAAATCCAGGCAACCGTCCGCGTCCAGGAGCACCTGCCGCGCCTTGGGGCCGAAACGGGCTACCAGACGATCGACAAGATCCGCCGTTGTCGCGGCCGGCAGTTCCATTTCGACCCTGCGGCCGATCAGGGCTGAGAGTGTCGGCAGCCCCAGGGGTTCGATGATGATTTTCATGTGAATGGTGTCTATCGTTTGGTGGGTGGCGACGGTTGCCGGTTGCCCATAACTCGGCTCACCCCGACTCCGACTCAGCACTCCGACTTTTCACTCGTTGCTCGTTGCTCGATGCTTATTCTTCGTCTCACTTGCCCCCGTGCCGCCGCATCAGCTCGGAGTAATTCTCGGCCGACTCGCGCATCTTGCAGCTCTGCAGCTTGGCCGCGTCCACGTAGTCCACGGCCTTCATGTCGCAGAAGCGCACGCACTGGGGGTCGCCGTGGCAGAGATCGCACTTGAAGACCCGCCCGCGCTCGGAATTCCATCCCATGGCGCCGAAAGGGCAGGCCTGCACGCACATCTTGCAGCCGATGCACTGATCGTGGTTGATGCGCACACTGTCGAGCTCCGGGTCGCGGTAGATCGCACCCTTGGGGCAGATGGCCAGGCAGGGCGCTTCCTTGCACTGCTGGCAGCGCATCGGCAGGTAAAAGCCCTCGTTGTCCCACTTGACGACATGGATGCGGGCCAGGGTCGGGTTGCTGACGCCGTTGTGTTTCACCGAGCAGACGATCTCGCACAGCCTGCACCCCGTGCATTTTTCAGGGTCCGTGATCATTATTTTCTTGCCCATTGAATGTCTCCCTTGATGGCATTCAGTTTTTTTATAACTCCGGCTCCGTGCCCGCGCGGGACCGCTTCAGGCGGCGGTGCGAAGCTCGGCGATCTGGAGCCGCTCGAGCAGTTCCGGGGTGGGCACGCCGTTCGCATCCCATTCGTGCAACCGGTAGTATTGTTCGATCATGGCTTTGAATTTTTCCCGGTCGATGGATTTCCCCCGGGCCACCGGCAGGCCCAGTTTGGTGGGCTCGTCAAAATAGCGATCGGGCAGCCAGTCATCCTTGCGGGTCATGCCCTCCCGCAGGTTGAAGAGGCGCTCGACCGTGTAGCCGCGGTTGGCGACGTCCCAGATCTCCTTCTCGGTGAACTCGAGCCCGGTGTTGAGATAGATGAGCTTGGCGAACTCCTTGAACTGAGGGTGGTTGGGGCTCAGAAAAACCGTGTGGTACTTGCAGATGCCCACGCAGTCGACCGCCATGTAGACCAGTTCCTGCCACATCACCATGCGCGGCTTGCCATCATACTCGGAGTAGCTGTTGGTCAGCGGCCCGGTGTAACCGTCGGGGTTGCGGTAGACCTTGTCCAGGACCTTCATGGGCAGATTGTAAAGGTCAATGGCCGGCCGGCCTCGCAGGTGGTCGGACCCCCGCGAGGACACGGCAATGTTCAGGGCCAGCGCCGGCGTGGGGCGCTCGTCGGAGTGCAGGTTGCTCATGCCCTTGACGTGGATGAGGTACTGGAGGCTCTCGGGGCCGATTTTCTTTGCGGCCGGCAGCGGGCCCTCCGCCAGAATGTCGCCGATGTCTTTCCGGAAGGCGATACGCTTGACCAGTTCGATGACCGCTTCGTCGTTGCCCCATTCGAGCTTCAAACCGTCGGTGTCCTTGTCGGTGATAAGGCCCTTCTCGTAGAGCTCCATGGCCCAGGCCATCATGCTGCCGACCTCGAGGGTGTCCATGCCGTAGTCGTTGACCAGGTGGTTTCCGACCAGCACGGTGTTCATGCTGCGGCAGCCGACCTCGGCCCCGAAGGCGCCCTGGCTGGTGTATTCCGGCCCCTGGGCATAGGTCCCGGCGTAGGGACCCTCCTTGATGATGTAGCGATGCCGGCAGTGCACCTGGCAGCCGAAGCAGCCGTCCAGCCCGATGGAGTATTTGTCGAGGTTTTCGCACTCGATGTCCTCGCTGTTCGGAAGCTGGTTGTACTGGAAGTTCCGGCAGCGCACCAGGCCGGTGGTGTTGGTGACCCCGTAAATGAACCCCGTGCCCCAGCGCTGCATGATCTGGGAGACCTTGGTGGAGATGACCTGGTCGATGATCTGCTTGTTGTACTCCAACGCCTCTTGCGGAAACTTGATGCCGATGCTCGTGGTACCGCGACAGGCGACCGCCTTGAGGTTCTTGGAGCCCATGACCGCGCCCATGCCCGTGCGCCCCGCCGCGTTTTTGCGGCCGGTCATGACGCAGGCAAACCGCACGAGGTTCTCACCGGCCTGGCCGATGCAGAGAACCTGGGTCTCGGGGTCGTCCAACTCCCGGCGGAGGAGGTCCTGGGTGTCGTAGACGCCGGAGCCCCAGACGGTTTCGGCGCTGCGGATCTCGATCTCCCCGTCGTGGATGTAGAGGTAGACCGGTTTTTCGGCGCGGCCGCGGATCACCAGGTGATCGAAGCCGGCCCAGCGCATCTCCGGGGCGAAGAACCCGCCCATGTTGGCCGACCCCAGCAGGTTGGTCAGGGGGGATTTGGCCATCACATGGGTCCGGGCGGAGGCCGAGGCCATGGTGCCCACGAGCAGGCCGGCGCTGATGAGCAGCGTGTTGTCGGGCCCGAGAGGGTCGGCGCCCGGCGGGCAATGCTTGTAAAGCAGATAGGCGTCGAGTCCGCGGCCACCGATGAACTTGCGCCGCCATTCCAGCGGGATGGCCTCGGTTTTGACCTCCCCGGTGCTCAGGTCGATATAGGCGATCTTGCGATTCAGTGCCATGATGACTCCTTTCTTTCCGGGCACATTTGCTTCATTCCGTCAGCCGATTTCAGATCTTCTCATCGGTGCCGAGCGGGTAGTTCTCCCAAACCGGCCCGCGCACCCTGGCCGTCTTGGGGTAGGGCCAGGAGATGCGCCATTCGATGCCGCACTTGGGGCACTTGGCGCGTTCGGCGCCCGCCTCGGGGCGGAAACGTTCAAAGCAGGTGAGGCAGCGCACCTCACCATCTCGCGGGCCTTCCATGACCTTGCCGATCTTCATAAGCGAGCCTCCTTGGCGAGTCGTCGTCTGCAGGCAAAGGAAGAGGGGTGGATGGGTCGAAATGCCGATTGAAAGCTGCAGCGCCGTTATTGTTCATTATAAAGAACAATCTGTGACACATTCTAACAGAACCATCTCACCTGTCAAGGTTTTTTTGAGCGCCGCTTTATTTTTATATTATTGTTTTTATATTATTTTATTTTTATTGTCCACTCTTCAAAAACAACATTGACAATTCTGCGCCGAATCGGATATATTTTATTTGTTCTCTATAGTGAACATTTTAGGTCGGGAGCTTGCGCTTTCCTCCCTGCCGGGTGAACCCAAGCCGGAACCGGTGAAAGCCATGGTCGGCACCACAAAGCCTAAAAAGAAAAAACAACCATCCTACCAGGCGCCGGCAGTCCAGAAAGCCTTCGAACTGCTGAAGCTCGTCGCTGAATCGCGATCCGAAATCACGCTCAGCGATCTGGCGCGACAGCTTGGTTTCAGCAAGGGCACCACCCATGGCATGATCAAGGCCCTGCTTCAGGCGGGAGCACTCGAACAGGGGCCGAATCGCAGGGGGTTTTTTCTGGGGCCGGCCGTGGTCGAAATGGCCTTTCGCAGCTGGAACTATTTTCAAGTGGTGGAACACGCCCAGCCGGTTCTCGACGAGTTGCGCGACCGCATCGGCGAGACGGTGTTCCTGGGCGTCCTGAGCCGTTCGCGTGGACTGATCATGGCCACGGCGGAGGCAACGAAGCCCCTGAAAATCTCAGCTCCCCCCGGTACCGCCATTCCCCTGCTGGCCGGAGCGGTCGGCAAAGTGTTCTTGGCGCTGCAGCCCGATGCTCGGGCGGAGGAGATCATTCGCGAGCACGGCCTGACCCCATTCACCCGGCGCTCGATTGTCGTTGAAGATGATTATCTGGCGGAAGTTGAAAAAGTGCGGCGGCAGGGATACGCCGTGGACGAAGAGGAATACTTGGCAGGGGTCAAGGCCGTAGCCGCGGCGTTGGGAAACCAGCGCGGCCTTCCCCTGGCGATTT
>Ga0210103_1000025_pt1 | contig 23773 bp, 20 predicted proteins | sample RushSE_CattailNL_6_FD_185564 | JGI IMG/M metagenome (GOLD analysis project Ga0210103, IMG submission 185564) | Wetland microbial communities from San Francisco Bay, California, USA, that impact long-term carbon sequestration - RushSE_CattailNLA_D2... | ecosystem: Environmental > Aquatic > Marine... | reverse complement strand
AAGGCCGGTTTCGTCGAACCACATGTCCCGGCGGTAGTTCTGCATCGGTATCACCTTCAACCGAACTCCCATCCGGTTTTCGCCGTTGAACATCCGCGCCAGCTCGCCGAGGGTCATGCCGTGGCGGACCGGAAGGGGAAAATAGCCGGTAAAACTCCTCAGATCCTCGTCCATCACGGGGCCCTCGACCCGGGAAGCGTTGATGGGGTTGGGCCGGTCCAGCACTACGAATTCGATCCCCTTCTGCGCCGCCGCCTCCATGGCGTAGGCCATGGTGGTCATGTAGGTGTAAAATCGGGCGCCCGCGTCCTGCACATCGAAGACCAAGGCATCCAGGCCCTTCAGCATCTCGGGTTTCGGCCGCCGGGTTTCACCGTAGAGGCTGTACACCGGCAGGTTCGTCGACGCATCCCGGCCCGAAGCCACCTTCCAATCCGCCTTGCCCGACAGGCCGTGCTCGGGGCTGAAAATCGCCCGCAGCTTCACTCCGGGCGCCTTTACCAGAAGGTCGATCGTCCGCCTTCCGACGGCATCCAGGCCCGTGTGATTGGTGATCAGCCCCACCCGTTTACCCGCCAGGGCAGCGAACTTCCGGGCGGCCAGCACATCCACGCCGGTCATGACCCTGCTCGTCGACATGCCGACTTGAACTTGTGAAATCACCTCCTCGAGCGATGTGGGTGCGGGCCGGCCGGTAGCCTGCACCACCAGGGAAAACACCTTGTCCCGCAGGGTTTCCTCCCTGGCCTCGCCGTCGGGGTAGACGCGGTTGCTCAAGACGATGAGGTAGGTCCGGGTTTCCGGGTCAACCCAGAGCAGCGTGCCGGTAAAACCTTTGTGGCCGAAGGTCCCGGCGGGGAGCATTTCACTCCAGTTGCCGGAAGGGGAATGAATGGCCCAACCCAGCCCCCTGGCAGGCAGTTTTCCGACCGGCGACTGGGGCTGCACCATGTCCTTGATCGCGGCAGGGCTAAGAAGCGACCCTCCCGCATGGCAACCCTGGTCCAGCAAGGTCTGGGCGAAATACGCCAGGTCGTCGGCTGTGGAAAAAAGACCGGCCGCACCTGAGATGCCTCCCATGCGCCGGGTGTCCGGGTCGTGCACCACTCCAGAGCTGCCCTCCATGGTGGGTGCCAGGCGGCCGTTAAGAAACCGTGGCGGCTTGAACCCGGTGTCTTTCATCCCCATGGGCTCGAAGATGTGCCGGCGGCAGTAAACCTCAAGAGGATCGCCGGAGACGCGCCGGACCAGCTCGCCAAGAATGGTGAAATTGAGGTCGCTGTATATGAAGCGGGAGCCCGCTGGCTGCGTCGGGTTGTCCCCGGCAATTTGTTTCAGGGCGGCATCGTAGCCCGACCATGCCGGTTTGGGGGGCATGCCGGGTCTCAACCCGGAGTAGTGTGTGAGCAACTGGCGGATGGTGATGCGATCCTTGCCGTGGCCCTTGAACTCCGGCCAGTACCGGACAACCGGTGCATCCAGCTGCAACCGGCCTTTCTCGACCAACTGGAGAACAGCAGGAGTGGTGGCGACGACCTTGGTGAGCGAGGCAACGTCAAAGACGGCATCCGGCGTCATATGCCGCGGCGGCGCCAGGCTGCGATGGCCGAAGGCCTGGCGCAGAACCACTTGATCCTGGTGGCCGACCACGATGACCGCACCGGGCGTTTCGCCCGCACGGATCGCCTCCTCGACGGCCGTTGGGATGGCGGCGAGCGGCTCAGGCAGAAGGGCGGCGGCAGCGGCCGCAGCCGACGCAATGACTACGGCCGCTGCAGTCAGGAGCCAATGGATCGAGTGCCACTTCCTTCTTTTCACGTGTCCTAATCCTCAAACCACTAACCACCTACCAGGCGACACTCCGCGTCATACTATCGGTGATGAGGAGATGCCCTTGCGGGAGCGGCTTCCAGCGACGGTTCCATCGCGGCAAGATGCCGCTCCCACATGAAAAAAGGCCACCTTTGTTGGAATGCCGAAGATATCCTATTGGTTTCAGGGGTTCAAGGCAACCGTGCCGATGCCGGCCGTTTTGATCTCCTTCTTGAGGGACTCGGCCGCGGCCGTGTACTGGTTGACCGGGTTCCAGAGCATCCAGCCTTGAGAGCCGAACTTCTCGCTGGCGCCGATCTGGTCCCGCAGCTCCTTGCCGTTGAACTGCCGGCGGTCGAAGGCGTAGTCCTTAAACGCCTGCAGCCAAGGACGGAAGCGCAGAGGGGAAATTTTCGTTCGCTCCTGTGCTTTCTTGAGCGATAAATAAACGATCTCATGCGGGTTCTGCACGGGGTTGCGAAAGCCGGGGATCCCGAACTGGAACCCGGACGGGTAGAGCATGGGGCAAAGGTAGTCCACCGCCGAGGCGATGGGGTCAAGCTTCTGGCCGATGTCGGTGTCGTTCAGGTTCCAGCAGACATAGCCGAAGACATCCGCCGCCAGAAACACATTGTAGGGCGCCAGGCGAGCCTTGGCCTCCTGGAGGAACCCCGCGATCGCTTTCACCCGGGCCTCTTCAGTGCTCGGCTGGGAAAAACGCGGTGAGTGCGAATCCGGAAACCGCACGTAATCGAACTGGATCTCGTCGAAACCGAGCTTCGCCGCCTCTTCGGCGATCTGGATGTTGTAGTTCCAGACCTCCCTGCGGAAAGGATCAACCCAGGCCAGATGCTCGCGGTCGCGCCAGGGTTCACCCGCCGGGGTCTTCACCGCCAGGTCCGGGCGGGCGGTCGCCAGGAGATCGTCCTTGAAGACCACGATGCGCGCGATGGTGTAGATGCCTTTTTCCTTGAATGTCGCAAGCAGGCCGTCGATGTCGCGCACGGTGATGATGCGCTGGCCGCCCACCTCGGCCGCCAGTGCAACCGAACTGCGGTAGGGTATCATGCCCCGGTCGCCCTTGACGTCGATGACCAGCGCGTTCAGCTCGGTATCCTCGATCAACTTCAGGGCGGGGCCCCTGAGGGCTTTCGACCCGACACCGTAGAATGAAAGATAAAGCGCCTTGGGTGTCAGAGGCGCCAGCTGGACTTCGATGAGCTGATCCGGCAATGGATCGGGCAGAGCCCGTTCGACCCGGTTGTAGCCGGGGGCCTTCACGCCCAGCTTGCCGCCGCCTTTTGAGATGGGAAAACGCCCCTGGTCGTCGGCCGCGAGGATCTTTCCGTCCAGCACGACCGTGGTGCCTTCGACGGCCTGCCCGGTATTCTGATCGACCACTTTCACGCCTGGAAGACCCTCCGGCCACCCGGCCGCAGGGAAGATCAATGCAAAAACCGCAAACCAAATCAGAGTCCTAATTGCTTTTCCCATGCTTGCTCTCCCTCTTGGCGACGAAATGCGATGCGTTCAAAATGGCTTCAAAAGCCCTGCCACGGTCGGTGTCGGCCAGCAGGTAGCGGGGCAGCGCCATAGGTTGGTCTTCCCGCGTGACGGCGTGCCGTTCGATCGTGAAGGCGGCTGTGTAACCGGCCTCGCCGGCCTTGGCCATGAGCCCGGAGTCGAAAATGCCGAAGGGCCATGCCAGCAGATCGACCTTCACGCCCAGCTCTTTTTCGAGCTTCTCCCTGGACTTGGTGAACTGCATGTGAACGAGTCTTTCGAACTCGACCGGTGTCAGACGCTCCCGTTCCTTCTTGAAATTGGGATGCCAGTAGGTGTGGGACTGAAAATCAAAAAACCCGGTCGCCTTCAGCTCCCGCAACTGGTTCCAGGTCATGGCGTAGGAGGCGTTCGATACGGCCGACGGGTAGACGAACAGCGTCATGTGGGCGTTGTATTTTTTGAGCACCGGCCAGGCGGTGGTGTAGACCGAGATGTGCGCGTCGTCGGCGACCAGGACCACGTAGCGCGAATCGGCAGGGATTCCTTCGCCGAAGTACATCCTCATGAGATCCTTGAGCGGGATGACCTTGTACCCGTTCTCGTGCAGATACTTCAGGTGGGATTCAAAGACCGCGGTGGTCACGGTCATGCTGTCGGCGACCGTGGGGCCGAAGCGGTGGTAGAGCAGGATCGGTACTCCGGACTCGGCGTGTGTTCCGGAAACGGGCACCCAGAGGACCAGCCATGACAGACAAACCATCAATAACGATCTCATGATTGTTTATATCGACCGAATGGACTCCCAGGATTAGGCTTTATTGATGGCAGCCGGCCGCCTTCCGCAACCAGCGCCACAAAGGCGGAAACATGCTGAAAAAATAGTGGGTTTGCTTGACGCAGCCGGGGGCGGATGTTAGGAAAACAAGTAAAATTTTCCTCGCGACCAATCCGGGCGTTGTTGATCGCGCTTTTTTACGGGTTGCCGGATTGCTGCGGTTCACCCGGCGGGGAGTAGGCTCATGCCTGAGTGGGGGGCCTTTGCGAAGAGGAAAACCTGATGCAGATCGAGCTCGAAAAAGTTTCCAAATCCTGGGGCGATGTGCAGGCGGTGGACCAGGTCAGCTTCACGGCGCCGGCCGGCGAGCTGCTGGTGGTGCTGGGTCCGTCGGGCTGCGGTAAATCCACCGTCCTGCGGCTCATTGCCGGGTTGGAGACCGTCAGCGCCGGCCGCATCCGCATCGAGGGCAAGGACGTCACGGGGCTGCCGCCGGCCAAGCGCAACCTCTCCATGGTCTTCCAGTCCTACGCACTGTTTCCCCACTTGAATATCGCCGAAAATATCGTCTTCGGCCTCAAGGTCCGCAAGCTCGAGGCGGCCGAGCGCCGGCGCCGGCTGGAGCGGGCGGTGGAGCTGCTGGGACTGCAGGGCCTGCTGCTTCGCAAACCGGCCGAACTGTCTGGCGGCCAGCGCCAACGCGTCGCTTTAGGCCGAGCCATCGTCAGCGAAGCTCCGGTCTGCCTCATGGACGAGCCTCTGTCCAATCTGGACGCCAAGCTGCGCCACGAGATGCGCCGTGAGATCCGCACCCTCCAGCAGCGGCTGGGGATCACCATGATCTACGTCACCCACGACCAGGTCGAAGCCATGACCATGGCGGACAAAATTGCGCTCCTCAATGCCGGCCACGTCGAGCAGTTTGCCGCCCCGGAAGACCTCTACGCCCGCCCGGCCACCGTCTTCGCCGCCGGCTTCATCGGCACCCCGCCGATGAACCTGCTGCCCCTCGACAACGCGGATGTCCTCCGCTGGGCGCATGCCAACCTGGCCGGCAGCCTGCCCCAGAGAGTGCTCGAGGGGCTCATTGTGGGGGTGCGGCCCGAAAAGATCAGCCTGGCCGATACGGGCTTGGCGGCGGAAGTGCTCAGCCTGGAATACTTGGGTGCGGACAGCCTCGTCGCCTGCAGGATAGGGGAGTGCGAGCTGATCGTCCGGCAGAACGGCCGGGTCAAACTGTCCGCCGGTGAGCGAATTCACATGACCTGGCCGAAGGCTGAAAGTCATTTTTTCGAAGCCCGCAGCGGCCGGCGCCATGCGGGCTAAGGGTCAAACCATTGCCCGGACCGCGCATGGCCCGGGCCAACAGCAACCCAACAGGAGGAGGCTCGAAATGAAACATGGCGTGATCAAGGCTTTGTTCTGGCTCGCGTTGGCAGTCTGCGCCCTGGGCGGAACAGCGGCTCAGGCAGGGGTCGAACTCAACATGTACTATCCTGTGGCCGTGGGGGGACCGATCACCAAGGTCATCGACGACATGATCGCCGAATTCGAAAAAGCCAATCCTGACATCAAGGTCAAGGCTGTCTACGCCGGCAACTACGACGACACGCGGGTCAAGGCCCTGGCCGCGGTCAAGGCCAACCAGCCGGTGCAGCTGAGCGTGCTGTTCTCGATCGACGTGTTCGAGCTCATGGACCAGGGCGTCATCATACCCTTCGACGAAGTGGCCACTTCGGCCGAGGACAAACAATGGCTTTCGTCGTTCTATCCCGCGCTGATGGAAAACTCCAAAGTCAAGGGCAAGATCTGGGGTGTCCCGTTCCAGCGTTCCACCATCGTCATGTACTACAACAAGGATGCATTCAAGGAGGCCGGCCTCGACCCGAACAAGCCGCCGGCCACTTGGGCCGAGATGGCCGCGGCCGCCCAAAAACTGACTAAAAAAGATGCTTCCGGCAACGTGACCCGCTGGGGCGTGCACATCCCCTCCACCGGTTACCCTTACTGGATGTTTCAGGCCCTCTGCATCCAAAACGGCCTGGAGCTCATGAACAAGGATGGCAACCGGACTTACTTCGACAAGCCGGAGGTCGTCGAGGCGCTGCAGTACTGGCGCGATCTGGCAGCCAAGTACAAGGCAATGCCGGAGGGGACCATTGACTGGGGCACCCTGCGCCAGAAGTTCCTCGAGGGCGCCACCGCGATCATGTGGCACACCACCGGCAACCTCACTGCCGTGCGCGAAGGCGCCAAGTTCGAATTCGGGGTAAGCATGCTGCCGGCCAGCAAGCGCCGGGGATCGCCCACCGGCGGCGGCAATTTCTACATTTTCAAGAGGGCGTCGGCCGAAGAGCGCAAGGCGTCGGTGAAGTTCATCAAGTTCATGACCTCGCCGGAGCTGACCGCGCGTTGGTCCATGGCCACCGGCTACGTGGCCACCAGCCCTGCCGCTTACAAAACGGCGACCCTCGAGAAATATGTTTCCGAGTTCCCGGCGGCAGCCGTCGCCCGCGACCAGTTCCAGTATTCGGTGGCCGAACTCGCGGTGCACGAGAACGCCCGGGTGAAGAAGGTCCTGGACGATGCCATCCAGAGCGTGCTCACCGGCGGCAAGTCGCCCAAGGATGCCCTGACCGGGGCCCAGCAGCAGGCCGAGCGCGTGCTGAAAAATTATCGCTAAAGAAATCGGCGTGCGCCGATTTCTTTTATCAAGGGGGAAAACTCCTGGAACCGTGGGTTCCAAAACGGAATCCACGGTTCCTGAAACAGGCGTCGTTTAGAGTTATCTTTCTATTGCTTGTTCGAAGCATCTCCGACTGAAATTCCTCTCCCCTTGCGGGAGGGGGGCTACGCAGATTCCTGGGTTATAGATTGTGCAATGACGCATTTTAATCCCAAAACCGCCCGCTGGGTGTACGCCTGGCTGCTGCTTCTGCCGGCCTCGGTGCTGATGGTGACCTTTACCCACTACCCCATCGTCGGCAGCATATTCTCGAGCTTCTTCTCGACCCCGCGCCAGGGGCGGCCGAGCCTGTTCGTCGGGCTGGACAACTACGCCTACATGGCGAATGATCCGGTGTTCTGGCAGGTGCTGAAAAACAACTTCATCTACGCGTTCGGCACCATTCCCATCAGCGTCTGCCTGGCCCTTTTGATGGCCGTCTGGGTCAACGGCAAGCTGCCCGGCCGGGCGGTCGTGCGAACGGCCTACTTCACCCCGACCATTCTGCCGATGATTGCGGTGGCCAACATCTGGCTTTTCTTCTACACGCCCCAGATCGGCATCCTCGACAACCTCTGCGGCCTGTTCGGGATACCCAGCCACAGCTGGCTCGGGGACCCCAGCACGGCCTTGGGCTGCATGATGGTGCTGGCAATCTGGAAGGATGCCGGCTTTTTCATGATTTTTTACCTGGCGGCCCTGCAAGGAATCTCCCCGGAACTCGAGGAGGCGGCCCTCATCGAGGGCGCCGGGCGCTGGTACTTTTTCCGCCGCGTGACACTGCCCCTGTTGATGCCGACGACGCTTTTTGTCCTGGTCAACTCGACGATCAATTCCTTCAAGCTGGTTGACCACATCTTCATCCTGACCAAGGGCGGCCCGGACAACGCCTCCTCGCTGCTGCTGTACTACATCTACGAGGTCGCCTTCGGCTTCTGGGACACGGCCTACGCCTCGACGCTCACCGTGGTGCTTCTGCTCATTCTGGGCGCGCTGGCCGTCACGCAGTTCAAATACATCGAGAAACGGGTCCACTATCAATGAGAGGGACCGCAGGGTTCGAAGGGCCAAGGGCTCAAGTGGCAAGATGATGATCCGAGAATCCGACTGGGGACATGTCCTTGAAGTGGTGGCGGCCTGGCTGCTGGCCTTCCTGTGGGCGGCGCCCCTGCTTTACGCCACATGGGCGGCCTTCCACCCCATGGACTTCGTCAGCCGCTTCGATTTGCTGGCGCCGCTGACGCTCGACAACTTCCGCTCGGCCTGGAATGTGGCGCCCTTCGCGCGGTATTTCCTCAACACCTTCATGCTGGTCTGCATGACACTGGCAGGGCAGATCGTCCTGTGCACCCTGGCGGCCTACGCCTTTGCGCGCTTCGACTTCCCGGGCAAGGAAACCGCCTTCATCCTCGTATTGATCCAGATCATGATCATGCCCGACGTGCTCATCGTCCAGAACTACCTGACGACGAGCAAGCTAGGCCTGGTGGACACGATTTTGGGCATCGGGCTGCCCTACATGGGGTCGGCCTTCGGCATTTTTCTGCTGCGCCAGGCGTTCAAGCAGGTACCCAAGGAGCTGGAGGATGCGGCGCGGGTCGAGGGGGCGGGCTGGTTTTCCATCCTGCTCAAAGTGTACGTCCCGCTCGCTCGACCGACCTACCTTGCCTACGGCCTGGTCTCGGTGAGCTACCATTGGAACAACTTCCTCTGGCCGGTCGTCATCACCAACTCCACCAACACCCGGCCGCTCACGGTGGGGCTTTCCATCTTCGGCGCGCCCGAGTCGGGGGTCAACTTCTCGGTCATCTCGGCCGGGACCCTTCTCGCCGTCTCCCCGCTTCTGATCGCCTTTTTGCTTTTCCAGCGCCAGTTCGTCCAGAGCTTCATGCGCTCGGGGATTAAATAGCCGGGTTCAGGCAACACGCTACTCATATCAAAAAGAAGAGCCGCTCCCCCAAAGGGGGGGCGGCCCCGACCTGCAGCAAACAATCTGTCGGCAATCTTACTTGGATGCCACCTCGATAGCCTCCAGGAAGGCCTTCATCATGGCCTCGCCCTCGGCGCCGTGCTTTTCGACGATGATCTTCTTCACAGCCGGCATGGTCGCGTCGCGGAATTTGACCAGCTGCTCGGGGGTGAGGGAGTTGACCTTCATGTCCTTGCTGAGGCCCGCCAAGCCGAGGTCGGAAGCCTCGATGGCCCGGCTGACGCCGCGGCCGGCCACGATGGCCGATTTAGCGGCATAGGCGACCACGTACTTCTCCGCCGGGCTGAGGCTGTTATAGAAATCCTTGTTCATCACCCAGACATAAGGTGCGAAAAGGTGACCGCTCAATGTCAGGTACTTCTGAACCTCGTTGAACTTCGCAAAAGAGATGATCGGGACCGGGTTCATCTGCCCATCGGCGACCCCGGTCTGAAGCGCGGTGTAGACCTCGGTCCAGGCGATGGCCGCCGGCTGCCCGCCCAGGGAGCTGACGATGGCCTTGTGGGTGTCGAGGCCCATCGTGCGGATCTTAAGACCCTTCATGTCATCCGGGCTGGTGATGGGCCGCTTGGAATTGGTGAAGTGGAAAAACCCCCCGGAGTCGCCGAACCCCAGCACTTTCAGCCCGGTTTTCTGCTCGATGTCGCCCGCAAACCTGTCGCCGAAGGGGCCGTCGAAAACGGCGTAGGTGACGCTGATGTTCGGAAACGCAAAGGGGACATCGATCACGCCCATCATGGGGTAGGCCGATGCGAACCCGCCCACGGAGTGGATGCCGGATTGGATGACCCCGGTCTTCACCTGCGTGACGACATCGTTGTCCTTGCCCAGCTGCCCGTTCGGGAAGGTTTGCACTTCGATCCCGCCGTTGGTGCCGGCTTCCACCAGGCTTTTGAACACCGTCGCCATGGCGCCGGTGGCATTGTTGAACGGGTCGTCCTTGTTGAGGTGGTGGAGCTTGAGAACCTTGGCCGCGTCGGCTGAGACCGGGATTAGGGGGACGACCAGCAGGGCCGCCAGCACAATCACTGCCGCACAGAGAAGACTATGAGATTTCATTGAGGCACCTCCTATGGAGTTGTGGGTGGTTGAGGCATTGCATCGGGTTTGCTCCGGAGTCTTTCAAAACGCGAACCACAGTAAATCCTTTGCCGCCGGTTGTCCAGGTGTCATGGCATCCTCTTTGGTCATTTGCCCAGCAGGAGCCGGGGCATGAACAGCGTGAATGTCGGCCAGAAGGCGATAAGAAAAAGCACGGCCGTCTCCAACAGGATGAACGGCCAGAGCTCCTTGCTGATGGTTTCCAGACGCTCGCCGGTGATCGAGCTGATCACGAAGAGACAGGCCCCGACGGGGGGCGTCATCAGGGAGATGTTGAGCGTCAGCACGATCATGACGCCGGCATGCACCGGGTCCATCCCGATCGTTTGCGTGAGCGGCCCCAGGACCGGCGCCAGGATGATCAGAGCCGCATTGATGTCCATGAACATTCCGATGATCAGCAGCAGACAAAGGATCAGGGTGATCACCACCTGGGGGTTCCGTGAGATCGAGAGAAAGAGCTTGGCGATGCTCTGGGGGATCTGCATGAAGGTCATCCACCAGCTCAGGATCGACGCCGAGGCGATGATCAGGAAAACCACCCCCGTGATGATGGACGTGCGGATCAGCGTCTGGACGATTGCGTCGAAGGTCAAGGTGCGGTAAACGAAAACCCCTAAGAAAAAAGCATAAGCCACCGCAATTGCGGCCGCCTCGGTGGGAGTGACGATGCCGAAAATGATCCCGCCCAGGATGATGGCGGGCATGAGCAGGGCCAGGAAGCTTGATTTGAAGCTCACCATAATCCGCTTCAGGCTGAAGCCCAGATCGCTGACAGGGAGATTCTTGCGTTTCCCGACCGCCACGATGTAAATCATGCAGACCGCGCAGATCAGCAATCCAGGCAGGATGCCGGCTGCAAACAATCCGGCGATCGACACCCCCATCAGCGACCCGTAGATGATCATCAGGTTGGAGGGCGGGATGGTGGGGCCGATGATGGAGCCCGCGACCGTGACGGCACAGGAGAAAGATCGAGTGTAGCCTTGCTTGACCATGGCCGGCACCAGGGTGTTGCCGAAGGCCGCGGTGTCGGAGACAGCGGCGCCCGTCATCCCGGCGAATATCACCGAGGCCACCATATTGGTGTGCGCCAGGCCGCCGCGCATGTACCCGACCAGCGAATCCGCAAATTCCACGATCTTGTTGGTGATACCCGTGCGGTTCATGATCTCGCCGGCCATGATGAAAAACGGCATGGCCATGAAGGTGAAAAGATCCAGGCCCTCGAAAAACCGCTTGGGGGCCATCGCGAGGAAATTTTCTCCGCCCACCTGGATGAGGCCGGCCACCCCGGCAACCCCCAGGACATAGCCGACCGGAAGGCCCACCAGCATCAGGCCGAAGAAAATCAGTGCGACGATCGTCATGAGGCTTTCACCTCCGGTTGCGGCGAAAAATCGCGCAGCATGGTCACAATCAGCTGTAGGGTCGTCAACGCGCCGCAGACGGGCACCGATGCAAACGGCACCACCATGGTCATCCCGAAGATGGTGGCATACTGGGTTTTGCCGCTGGCCGCCATGCCGACGCCGTAGGCGGTCAGAAAGACAAAAAACGCGAGGCCGATGATGTCGAGCACCAGGCGCAGATAACGGCGGTGGGCGATTGGCAGGGCGTTGCTGATGATCGCCAGCCCGATGTGTTCACGGCGGTAGGCCCCGACCGGGACGGCCATCAGCGCCGCCCAGATCATGATGTAGCGTGACAACTCTTCGCCCCAGGTCAACCCAAGCCTCAGCGCGTAGCGCTGGAAGACTTCGAACCAGATCACCATGACCAGGGCTGCCATGAGAAGGGCACAGAAGCGCTCGACCAGCCAGTTCAGCCGCCCCCCGAATGCATCCAGTCGGGTGATGACATCGTTGTTCATCCTCTTCACCTCAGCGAGAACCTCACGCTGGCATCCAAATTGGTTCTTGCAATAAAAACCGCGTTTTTTGCACACGACGGCAAGTTTAACGTTCGAAGCACTGACGCGCTTTTGGACCTTCGGCCCGCGGTCGAAAATCAAAGCCCCCCGCTTTGCGGGTCGCCGTTGACTCATGTCCCAAGAAGTTGTTACTTGTGCGCGAAGTCCTGAGAAATGTCAATAATCTTTCAAGCTCAAGGGAGATCATGGTGTCTTATAATTGCCTCACGTGTGCGGTCTGCAGAAAAGATTACCCGCTCGAAGCGGGCATCTTCAGCTGCCCGGGCAACAGCCCCGGAGAGGAGCACATTCTGCGCAGGACGTTGCCCCTGGGTTCAGAAGTCGTTGCACGTATCCGCAAATTCTGGGCAACCGGCTCCACGCTCACCTTCGACCTTTTCAGTCCCCTCCTTTCCGGCTGCACCCTGATCGGTTATGACCGTTATCGCCGGATGCTGGACGGAATGACGGAGCGCCTGCTGGGCATGGAGGGCCGGGACTTCGACGTGACCCCGATGACCGAAGAACCCGGCCTGGAATCCGCCCTCGGCCGGTCCGGCCGCCTGTGGGTGAAAAATGAAACCGGCAACGTGACCGGATCCCACAAGGGCCGGCACCTGATGGGCACCCTGTTGTATTTGGAGGCCCTGAGAGCGCTCAAGGGTAAAGTAGCGAAAAAGGTTTTGGCCATCTACAGCTGCGGCAACGCAGCTCTGGGCGCCTCGGCCGTGGCTCGGGCCGGCGGCTACGAACTGCATGCCTTCGTGCCGGAGGATGTCGACCCTGCAGTGGCCGCCATGCTGGCTGAGCGGGGCACGGTGGTGGAGAAAACCCCCCGCTCAAGCACCGGCGAGGGCGACCCCTGCTACCTTGCTTTTCAGAAGGCGTTGACCGAAAACGGGTGGGTCCCTTTCGCCTGCGCCGGCAACGACAACTGGTCGAACATCGAGGGCGGGTCCACCCTGGGCTGGGAAATGGTGATGCAGCTGCTCGATCGATCGGAACGGGTCGACGGTGTCGTGATCCAGGTGGGCGGCGGGGCCTTGGCGCGCTCCGTCGCGCAGGCCCTCGAAGAGGCGCTGCAGCTGGGGTTCATCAGTGCTTTGCCGCGCATCCACGTCTGCCAGCCCGAGGGCGGTTTTCCCTTCGTGCGGGCTTATTTGCTGGCATTGGCCGAGATCGCCCGCCGCAGCGGACATTCCTTTGACCTGAGCTACGACCGCAGTGCCGATCCTTTGGTGCAGCTGCAAAAAACGGCGGCCTTCGCACGCGCCCGTTCCGATCAGATCCGAGAGGTTGCCGCTTTTGTTCAACGCAGCTTTGATTCACCTTTGGTGCTGTCGGTTTTAAACCATGTGGCCGGCACGGCCGGCCGTTTCATGTGGCCCTGGGACGGAGCCGCGCCCCACAGCCTGGCCCACGGGATCCTGGACGACGTCACTTACGATTGGTACTACCTGCTGGGCGCCGTCCTGCGCTCGGGGGGCTCGGCCGAAATTCTCGCTGAGGGCACCATCCACGACGCCTATGAGATGGCGCAAAGCCGAACGGGCATCCCCGTCTGCCCCACGGCGGCGTCCGGCCTGGCAGGGCTGATCCAGCTGCAGGCATCCGGGACCATCACCCCCCGCGAGGCGGTAGGGCTTTTATTTACAGGGTTTGACCGGACAAAAACCCGATGATATGAGAAAATTCTTGAAATTTGGCTGACGTTCCCAAAATCCTCCAACCCCTTTGATAAAGGGAAAGCAGGAGAGCGTTGGCGCTTCTTCCCCTTTGGAAAAGGGGGCGGAGGCATTTGGTTCCACCTCGGCTGGCGCAGCTCGCCATAACCGGCTCCGGCGCTGAGCCCTTCTCGAAGATTGAGGTACCCATGACCCAGCACCAACTGATCACCGGCCCCACATTCGCGGAAATGCTTGACCCATCGAAGATCCGCAAGGACCTGAGGGAAAAGGCACTGGCCACCAAGGCCAAAGACCCGCTCGACCCCATCAACCTCTACAACATTACCTGGAAAAACGACGACGGCCGGATTTACCATGAAGTCCTGCCCCGGGAGTTGACGGGAGTCGAAACCCCCATCGTGGTCCTGTACGGCAAGGACTTCCCCACCGGAAGTCACAAGGTGGGGGCCACCTACTCGGTCCTGATCGAGAAGGCCATCAGCGGGGCCGTGGACCCGGCTCGCCACACCATCGTCTGGCCGTCGACCGGCAATTACGGCATCGGCGGCGCCTGGGTCGGCTGCCGCATGAAGTTCGACTCGGTTGTGATCCTGCCCGAGGAGATGAGCAAGGAGCGCTTCGAGATCGTCCGGCGTTACGGCGCGCGCCTGGAGCTCACCCCCGGGTGCGAGAGCAGCGTCAAGGAGATCTACGACAAATGCCATGAGCTCAGGCGCTCCGACCCCGAGCGCATCCGCGTCATGAACCAGTTCGAGGAGTTCGCCAACTACCGCTTCCATTATTATGTCACCGGCAACACCATCATCGAGCTGGCCAAGGCGCTGGAAGCCCAAGGCATCGGCAAGGGCGTGGTTTCAGCGTATGTTTCCGCCATGGGCTCCTCCGGCACCATTGCCGCCGGCGACCGGCTCAAGCAGCAGTGGCCCGGCCGCCACCTGATCGTGGGGCTCGAGCCGATCCAGTGCCCGACACTCTATTGGAACGGCTACGGCGGCCACGACATCCAAGGAATCGGCGACAAGCATGTCACCTGGATCCACAACGTCATGAACATGGACGCCGTCATGTGCATCGACGACATTGAGAGCAAGCTGGGACTGCAGCTGCTGACCGAGGAGCCCGGCTGGGAGGTGCTCACCCGCAAATACGGCGTGGCCGAAGAAAAGGTGAAAAGACTGTCGCAGATCTTCGGCATTTCCGGAGTCTGCAACGTGCTGGGAGCGATAAAGACAGCCAAGTTCTATGGCATGGGCAAAGACGATCTCGTCGTCACCGTCTGCACCGACGCCATCGACCGCTATCACTCGGTCATGGCCTCGCTCACGGATTGCTTCGGCCCGATGGACCTGACCGCCGCCGAGGTGCGGCTGGTCAGCATCTTCCACCGCCAGAAGCTCGACTGGATCGACGAGGGCACCCGCCGAAACCGCAACCAGTGGCACAACCTCAAATACTTCACCTGGGTGGAACAACAGGGCAAAACCGTCGAAGAGCTCAATTCCCAGCGCGGCCAAGTCTACTGGGAGGCCCACCAAGCCGAAGTGGCGAAAGTCGACCGCCTGATCCAGGAATATCGAACCAGCGCCGCTTGAGCGGCCATGGCTTTCAGAGAAAGTATAATTCAACATGAAGAGGCCTCCCATGCAAAACGCCAAACGAATCCTGGAACTATCCCAAAGATATCGCGACTACACCGCCTCCAACCTGTCTGAGCTCGTCAAGATCAAGTCCCCGAGCCTGGGCGAGAAAGAGGTGGCGCAAAAACTGGTTGAACAGATGCAAGCCGCCCGCTTCGACGAGGTTAAAATCGACGGGCTCGGCAACGTGATCGGCCGCATCGGAAGCGGCAAGCGCATCCTGGCTTTCGACGGCCACATCGACACCGTGGAGGTGGGCAACGCGTCCAACTGGAGCTTCGACCCCTTCTGCGGGGAGATTCGCGACGGGTTCGTCCACGGCCGCGGGGCCGCGGACCAGAAGGGCGGCGTCGCCTCCATGGTGACGGCGGGCCGCATCCTCAAGGAATTGGGCCTGGACCGTGATCTCACACTGTACTTCGTCGGCAGCGTCATGGAGGAGGACTGCGACGGCCTGTGCTGGAAGTACATTATCGAAGAAGACGGGATCCGGCCCGAGGTGGTCGTGAGCACCGAGCCCACCGACGGCGGCCTTTATCGCGGCCAGCGGGGCCGAATGGAGATTGAGGTCGAGTTCAAGGGGGTGTCCTCCCACGGCTCGGCCCCGGAGCGCGGCAAAAACGCGATCTACATGGCCTCCCGCGCCTGCCTGGCCGCCGAGAAGCTCAGCCAGCGGCTGCCCGTCGACGACTTTCTCGGTAGAGGGTCCATTGCGTTGAGCCAGTTCGTCTCCGGCAGCCCGTCGCTATGCGCCGTGGCCGACTACGCCCGCATCCACCTGGACCGGCGGCTGACCTGGGGCGAAACCAAGGAATCGGCCGTCAAGGAAATCGAATCGCTTGTCAAGGGAGAGGATGCGAAGGTCTTCGTTTTGAATTACGAGGAAACGGCCTACACCGGCCGGCGCTACGGCATGGAAAAATATTACCCGACCTGGAAGTGGCCGGAGGACCACGCGGCGGTGCAGACCGGCGCCCGAGTCTACCAGGCGCTGTTCGCCAAACCGCCCCGCATCGGCAAGTGGACCTTTTCGACCAACGCCGTCACCATTTCCGGCATGTACGGGATTCCGGCCATCGGCTTCGGGCCGGGGGCGGAAGCCATGGCCCATGCCCCCAACGAAAAAACCCCGGTCGAGGATCTTGTCAACGCCGCGGCCTTTTACGCGTTTTACGCCTGGGCCGCCTGAACGGTCTTTCCAAGTAAGTTGGCGTCTCTTCTGTGGGAGCGGCTTTCCAGCCGCGACGATCGCGGCTGAAAGCTTCTCCCCAAAAAAGCAACCTTGCCGGCCATAACGTGCCGGGTGTCATCGCCCGCTAATCTGGAAAAGACCTTAACGGATGACGGGCCGACCCGTACTTTTTCGAGGAGGAACCATGAGCAATTTTCAAAGCATACTGAAAGACATCGCCAGCTTTTCGGGCGATCTCTTTCACAAGGACTTTCTGCTGACCTGGGAGAAATCCGTCGATGAGCTCCGGAAAATCGTTGCCGTGGCCGATGCGCTGCGCTGGCTGCGCCGGGAGAACATCTCCACCCGGTGCTTCGACTCCGGCCTGGCGGTGAGCATCTTCCGAGACCAGTCGACCCGCACGCGCTTTTCTTTTTTCTCCGCCGCCAACCTGCTGGGGCTCGGCGTCCAGGACCTGGACGAAGGCCGATCCCAGATCGCCCACGGCGAGACCGTGCGCGAGACGGCCAACATGATCGGGTTTTTCACCGAGTTCATCGGCATCCGTGACGACATCTTCCTGGGCGCAGGTCACACCTACATGCAGGAGGTGGCCGCGGCCGTGGAAGACGGCTTCACGGCCGGTGTTTTGGAACAGCGGCCGTACCTGGTCAACCTGCAGAGCGACATCGATCACCCCACCCAGAGCATGGCCGACCTGATGCAGCTCAAGAACCACTTCGGCTCGCTCGACCACCTGCGGGGCAAGAAAATCGCCATGACCTGGGCCTATTCGCCCAGCTACGGCAAGCCCTTGTCCGTGCCCCAGGGGGTGATCGGCCTGATGACACGCTTCGGCATGAACGTGGTGCTGGCCCACCCCGAAGGCTACCAGCTGATCCCCGACGTGGTTGCGAAGGCCGGCGTGTTCGCGAAGGAAAACGGCGGCGGCTTCAAGGTCGTGAACTCCATGGACGATGCCTTTGCGGGTGCGGACGTGGTCTACCCCAAGAGCTGGGCCCCCTACCACGTCATGGAAAAACGCACCGAGCTGCTGCGCAACAACGACACGGCCGGCCTCAAGGAGCTCGAGAAGGACTGCCTGGCCAACAACGCCCGGTTCAAGGGCTGGGAGTGCACCGAGGCCAAGATGAAGCTCACCCGTAAAGGCAAGGCGCTTTACATGCACTGCCTGCCGGCGGACATCTCGGGGGTCTCGTGTACGGCCGGTGAGGTTGCCGCCAGCGTGTTCGACCGCTACCGCATCCCGACCTACATCCAGGCCGGCTTCAAGCCTTACATCATCGCCGCCGCCATGCTGGCCGCCCGCTTCGAAGACCCGGTCAAACTGCTCCGGGCACTTAAGCGCCGTGCATCCAAGCGGGCAGGCATATAATGCTGCCTGCAGAGAGAGTGAGTGTTTCTTAATCAACCAAAGTGAACCATGAACCGAGAAAAAACATACCTCCAGCTGCTGCTCGACCTAACAAAGGCCATCACATCGAATTTGAATCTCAATCAGGATCACTTTTTCATCAGATGGGCGACCGCCTGCTCCAGGCCGTCGATGGTGAACTCGAACATGGGAAAGACCTTGCGGATGGCGATGATGCTGCGGGTGTAGTCCCAAACCGCGGCCGGCTTGGGGTTGAGCCAGACGCTGCGCTGAAAGGTTTCGGCCAGGAAATTCAGGCACTCGATGCTCGCCCGGCCGCTGCGCTCCTCGGCGTAGATGGAGCCGTCCGTGGCCAGCAGCTCGTAGGGCGCCATGCTGGCATCCCCCACGATCACCAGGCGGGTTTCCGGGTCGAGCCGCGTGAACTCCTCTATCCGCTGCGCCTTACGAAAACGTGCCGGGTCTCCCCACAGGGTGTCGTAAATCGTATTGTGGAAAAAATACGTCTTTAAATCCTTGAACTGCGACCGGGCATAATCGAAGAGGGTTTGAACCAGCGGGATGTAAGGGTCCATGGACCAGCCGCCGTTGTCGACGGCGAGGATGACCTTGAGCTTGTCTTTCAACGCCCGGTCAAAGACGATCTCGATCTCCCCGGCATTCTTGGTGGTCTGGTAGATGGTGGCCTCGACGTTGAGCCGGTCCTTGGGCCCGGCCGGCACCATGTGCCGCAGGCGCTTGAGGGCCTCGCCCATCAGGGCCTGGGTCAACGGCCCCTCCAGCGAGTAGTCCTTGTAGCGCCGCTCCAGTGCCACCTTCACCGCCGACTGCCTGCGCGAGATCCCGCCCACGCGCAGGCCCCCGGGGTGGTAGCCGGAGTGGCCGACCGGCGAAGTCCCGCCGGTGCCGATCCATTTCGCCCCGCCGTGATGCGCCTCGGTCTGTTCCTTCAGACGCTCCTTGAAATAGTCGAGAAGCTGCTCGGGGGTGAGCTGCTTGAGGGCCTTTTCGTCCATCCCCAGCAGGCGCGACAGCTCCCCGGAGTGCTGCAGCCAGGCGTCCAGCATGGCTCGCGCCATCTCGTCGAGTTCGATGCCCTTGGGGTCCGGCATCTCGGCGCCTTCGAAGTGATGAGCGAAGACCTGGTCGAAGAGATCGAAGTAGCGTTCGCTCTTGATGAGGATGCAACGGGACGCCGTGTAGAAGTCCTCGAGGGAATTCACCAGCCCGCCGGACATCGCCCGGTGGAGCGTGAGAAACGCGGTGGGGCTGACCGGCAGCCCTACGCCGCGCAGTTTATAGAAGAAGTCGATGAACAAGGGCGTTGGGTGTTTTGGTAGTTGGATGTTGGGTGTTTGGCAAAACAAAAAGCGAACTGAATCCCAAACAGCGTGTCGGCGGCAAACTCCTCTTACAGGCGCCTTCTGCTGACGGCCTCCCGCGCACGCTGGTGGTCCTGGCTCTTCTTGAACAGCACCCCCAGGTAGGGCAGTTCCCCCTTGCCGAGCTGCTTCGGCTTGAAATCCGGGTCGGACTGCAGCGCGCGGATCCAGTTGATCAACTCCCGGGTCGCCGGCCGCTTCTCCACGCCGTCGATCTGGCGCATGCGGTAGAAGGCGGTGATGCTGTTCTCCAGCAAATCCCGGTCGACGCCGGGGAAATGCACGGCAACGATGCGGCGCATCATGTCCGGCTCCGGAAAGGCGATGTGGTGAAAATTGCACCGCCCCAGGAAGGGGTCGGAAAGGTCCTTCTTGGCGTTGCTGGTGATGATGATCACCGGCCGGTGGCGGGCGGCCACGGTTTTGTCGATCTCGATGATGTCGAACTCCATCTGGTCGAGCACGTCCAGCATGTCGTCCTGGAAGTCGGTGTCGGCCTTGTCGATCTCGTCGATCAGCAGCACCGTGCGCGTCTCGGCGGTGAAGGCCTGGCCGATCTTGCCCATGCGGATGTAATCCTCGATCCGGCTCACGTCCCGCTTGGAGTCGGCGAAGCGGCTGTCGTTGAGCCGCGTGAGGGTGTCGTACTGGTAGAGGGCCTCCACGAGCTTCATGCTGGACTTCACGTTGAGCACGGTCAGCGGCATGCCCAGTGCCTCCGCGATGGCGTGGGCCAGCATGGTCTTGCCGGTCCCGGGCTCGCCTTTGAGCAGCAGGGGCATCTCAAGAGCCATGGAGATGTTCACGATCTTGGCCAGCTCTTCGTCCAGGACGTAGCGGGAGGCGCCTGCGAAGCGGTTGGTTTCTGTTTTCGGGGTCATGAATCCTCTACGAAGTTGGAGTTGTGACTGTGAATAGGGCGTCCGCCCGTTTGACTTGTCTCTCGTTGCTCGTTACGCATTCCTGATTCGATCCGACAGCTCCCGGGTCAACCGCAAGGCCTTCAGGGCAAGTTCCACCCGCAGGGTCCCCATGCCGCAAGCCGGCGTGATCAGGGATTGCGCGACCAGCTTCTGCCGTCCGATCCCGAGCCTCGCGACCTGGTCCGACTTCGATCGCCACTGCGCGAACAGGTCTTCGCTGGTCTCGCGCTCGAGGTCCTCCGGGCTGAGAGTCGGGACAAGGCCCCAGGCAATCAGGCCGCCGCGCTCGACGAAGCGCTGGATCGCATCCCGGTAAATCACGAACTGATCGAAATAGGCGTAAGCGTCGAAGCTGAGAATGTCGGCCGCCGAATCCAGGATCAGCGTCCAGTCGGTGTTGGCGCAGACATGCACGCCGGCCAGGCCGCCCTCCAGGTGGACGGCATCGATCACGGCGCCCAGGGCCTGGCAGAGGTCCTCCCGGTCCAGGCCGATGTAAATCGAGGAGCCGAAGCCGGTGAGGGCCGGATCGTCGATGAAAAGCAGCACCGGACAGCCGAGTGCCGAAAGGCGCCGGGCCTGCCAGCGGGCCCGCAGGGCCAGCAGCCTGGTCGAGGCGTCTCTTAGCTGGGGGTCGTAGAAGATCGCCTTGCCGTTCCGGTCGCAAAGGCTGGTGCCGAAGGTCACCGGCCCGATGATCTGGCCCTTCACGGCAAGGGGCGGCGGGGTTCGCTTCATCGCCTGAGCAATCAGCTCGAAGAGGCCCCTGGCCGAGTCCGGCGACATGGCGAAGCGCGAGGGGTCAAGACCCGCGGCCGCCCCCTCGAGCGCCAGGGCCTCCTCGTAAAAGGTCAACAGGTTTTCATTGAAATGGGGTTCAGCGGTATCAATGAAGGCCCGGCCGTCCTCCTCCGCCAGTCCCGGCATGCCCGCGGCGAACTGATGCGTGATGCTCTCGCCCGGCACCTTGGGCAGCTGGACCCAGAGCGGAATCTCCGGTGTGTGCTCCCACACCAGATCAGCCGCCTGAATGTAATCCGTGAGGGGCAGGCTGCCGATCAGGCAGGGAAGGCAGTTTCCCTCGAAAGGCGACGTCATGACGTTCTACTTTGTTCCGAAAATCTTGTCGCCGGCATCCCCCAGGCCCGGAAGAATGTAACCGATGTCATTCAGCTTCTCGTCCACGGCGGCGACGTACATGTGGACATCGGGGTGGGCGGCCTCCACGCGGCGGATGCCCTCGGGTGCGGCCACCATGAAAATCCCCTTGATCTGAGGACAGCCGGATTGCTTGAGCAGATCGATGGCCGCCACCGTGGAGCCTCCGGTCGCGAGCATGGGGTCCAAGATGAGGGCCATGCGCTCATCCATGGACTTGGCAAGCTTGACGTAGTAGCGCACCGGCGCCAGGGTCTCCTCGTTGCGGTAAAGGCCCACGATGCTGACCTTGGCCGACGGGATCAGGTTCAGCACCCCCGGCATCATGCCCAGCCCGGCCCGCAGGATGGGCACCACAGTGATCTTCTTGCCCTTGATCTTTTCCACCTCGACGGGACCGGCCCACCCCTGGATCGTCTCCCTTTCGGTCTCCAGGTCCTTGGTGGCCTCGTAAGTCAAAAGGGTCGCGATCTCCGAGGCCAGTTCCCGAAAGTCCTTCGTCGTCACATTGATCTCGCGGGCCAGGGCGATTTTGTGGGTGATCAGCGGATGTCGAACGATGTGCAGCGGCATGGCGCTCTCCTTTTTTTGAGTTGCTATAGTCGAATCCCCGAGGGGTGTCAATCATCGACAGGCAGGCCCCTGCGCTGACCCACGGCCTCCTGTGCGAATTGACACCCCATCGGGCCGATGCTATATAGGTGGCGCAACGGGCTTCGGCCGATGCCGGCAGGTCCCCGATGCGGAAAGAGGTGCCCCTTGGCCGACATCATCTCGCTTGACGACAAGCTGGAAACCTCGCGGGAGAAAAAGGCGCTCCTGCGCCGCAGGCAGAAAGCGGTGACGGTGCGCCGGGTGGTTCAGTGCTCAAACTGCTCCTTCAAATGCGAAAAATGCGGGACCCAGATCGAGCCGAGACAGGGCGAAAAAGCAGAACGCCAAAAACCGCCGTATAAATTCTGCGAGGCGTGTGAAGACGAGTACCTGGATTACATCGAACGCCTGCAGGGTCGCGGCGACCCGGACTGTTACTGGCACAATGACGCCTGGATAGACTCCTGGCGTAAATGGATCGACTACCAGGGCAGTGTCGATCAGTTCGTAAAATCGAAAGAGTTTTTGCGGCTGCTGCAGGAGTTCAAGCAGTCCAGCCCGGACACATAGGAGGCCTTATGTTTGGAATCGGCATGCCCGAACTTATCATCATCCTGGTGATCATCCTCATCATCTTCGGTGCCGGCAAGCTTCCGGAAATCGGCTCCGGGATCGGCAAAGCCATCAAGAACTTCAAGGGCGCCGCCGAGGAGGAGGAGAAGGAAAAGAAGTCGCCGGAAAAAATTGATGAAAATAAAAAGGGCTGATGGTCGGCCAAGATTAAGCAGCTCAAACCTTATTTTTCAAAGTGAAAGGGTAGTTGAGAGTTATCTCGACTGCCCTTTTTATTGTGATTCTCGAGGGGCAAAAGAGGAACAATGACTCCCATAAAGACGGTAGCTGTTGTCGGGGCGGGCACCATGGGCCACGCGCTGGCCCAGGTGTTTGCGCAAGGCGGATACGCAGTCTGGCTGGTGGACGTCAACGAGGCCGTTCTCGCCAAGGCGCGACGGTTGATCGCATCGAATTTGAGTACGTTGGTGGAAACCGGCTGTTTCCCGCAGGAGGAGGTCCCGGCCGCGCTTGACCGCATCCGCACCACCACCCGGACGGAGGAAGCCGGGCGGGATGCCGACTTCGTGATCGAGGCCGTTGTCGAGGACATCGCCACCAAGAAAGACCTGTTCAAAACCCTTGAGCGGGTTTGCCCGGCCCATGCCATCCTGGCGAGCAACACCTCGTACTTGAACATTTTCAAATTCGTGGAGACGAACCGGCCGGAAAATGTCCTCATCACCCACTGGTTTGCCCCGCCCCACATCGTCCCCTTGGTTGAAATCGTCTGCGGCCCCCAGACATCCCAGGCAACGGCCGACACCATCCGCGACCTGATGCTGCAACTGGGGAAAAAGCCCATCGTGATCTCAAAGTTCCTGCCGGGCTTCATCGCCAACCGCCTGCAGAGCGCCCTCACCCAGGAAGTGCTCTTCCTTATCGACAACGGCTATGCCACCCCCGAGGATATCGATGAGGCCGCCAAAAACAGCTTCGCCCTGCGCACGCCCATCGTGGGCCTGGTGAAACGTTTCGACTTCGCCGGACTGGACCTGACCCAGAAAATTCTCCGCAACCGCCAGTACGAGCCTCCGCAGCCGGTCGACCGCTCCCCCAGCGTTGATCGATTGGTTTCTCAGGGGAAGCTGGGCGCCAAGACAGGATGCGGCTTTTATGATTACGGCAACCGCACGACCGAGGAAATCACGAAAGAGCGCGATGTGAAGCTAATCAGGCTGCGGGAGTTTTTGAAGGAGGTCGGTGAGCTCTGAACGGACGAGGCGGCGGCGCTATTGGCAAGCCCAGACGGGAGACCAAAATTTTGTACTTCTCTTAGACTCTTTCCCGGCCAGCATGATATCCACGCCTCTACGGAACATATCTATTACAATCGGTCTGTCGTTGACAAGCCTGTCCCGTTTTTGCTAATGCTGAAGCACTTAAAATAA
>Ga0210103_1000024_pt1 | contig 24039 bp, 17 predicted proteins | sample RushSE_CattailNL_6_FD_185564 | JGI IMG/M metagenome (GOLD analysis project Ga0210103, IMG submission 185564) | Wetland microbial communities from San Francisco Bay, California, USA, that impact long-term carbon sequestration - RushSE_CattailNLA_D2... | ecosystem: Environmental > Aquatic > Marine... | reverse complement strand
AAAACCGTTCATATCAAAATAATCGCCTGTTTTATGCTGATCATCTCATTAACCATCGGCACCCCAAAAGCAATGGCCGGCAGTTTCAGCTATGATAAGGACAAAACGGTGGTAGGATTTATACAACATCACGCTGTCTCGCCCAAAGAAACTCTTTTGGACATTTCGCGAAATTTCGGTCTCGGATCTAATGAACTTTCACTTCTTTACCCGAAGATGGACCCATGGATACTCAATCCCGGGCAAAATCTTGTCATACCGTCCCAATGGGTTTTACCGTCCACTAAATTGTACGGGCTGGTTATTAATCTGCCGGAATTAAGACTCTATCATTTTAATCCGAAAATCGGAATGGTTACCACTTATCCGGTGGGAATTGGAGATATCGGCTGGGAGACCCCTGTTGCCGTAAGTCACGTCATTAATCGCCAGGTGGATCCCACTTGGATGGTTCCTGAATCTCTGAGGGCCAAATATGGCGTCATCACGGTGCCTCCCGGACCGAATAATCCGTTAGGAAAATACTGGCTCGGCCTATCCCTTGACGGATATGGTATTCATGGTACAAATTCCCCCTGGGGTATTGGAAAACTGGTCAGCCATGGATGCATCCGCCTGTATCCGGAACATATTGCCCTGCTTTTTGAACAGGTAACGGTAAGCACGCCTGTTGAAATCGTTTATGAACCTGTAAAGATAGGAATCCGGGACCAAAGCATTTTCATGGAGATTCACCCGGATATTTACAACAAAATACCCGATATGCAAGAACAGGCCATGCGTCGATTACATGAACTGGGTGTTTTGAGCAGCGTTTCGATTTCAATGGTTCAAGATACGCTTGAGAAAAAAAGCGGCCTACCGGTTCGTGTAGGTTTTGTAAAGAAGGGAGGTGATGATACGCTTGCCGTTAAGGCGTCAGATTGATGATGACACTCTTTTTTTGTGAAAAAAATACTAATTTGGGAGGAGGCAATTCAATGAAAATACGAAAAAACGTGATTATGGTGATGGGTCTGATTTTATCCTTAGCGTTGGTTTTCACACTCACAAGCTGTGCAAGCACGGCGCAAATAAAAGCCCTGGAACAACAGGTTCAGCAAGCCAGCCAGGATGCTCAGGACGCCAAAGCAATGGCCCAGAATTGCTCTCAGGATTGCGCTCAGCAGGCCAAACAAGCCGATGATGCCGCTGCTCGTGCTGAAAATGCCGCGGCTGCAGCAGCAGCCTCGGCACAAAAGGCCGAAGATATGGCCAACAAAGCCGAAGCCATCTTTAATCAGCAAATGAAAAAATAGCAAAAAATTAGGAACCCGGTGTAAAATTAACCATGCCGGGTTCCTGTTTTCCAACGCTTCGAGGATTTCATCATAAATAACTTTCTTAAACGGTCGGGAGTGATAATTACTCATGCCCTTCCCGTTTCAGCAATTCATGGTACCAGATGGAAAATTCAAACATCCCTTTATACCTGTCATCATCGTTGATAATTCCAAGGCAAATCTCAAATACACCGCCTCCGTATGCATTGCTGTATTCCTGAATATCCCTTGTTTGTAAAAATTCTCGGACCAGCGTTTGCGTCGTTCGTTTTGTCTTATCTTTTCTGATATCTATTGGATCTTTGGGTTCCTGAAAAGGATCCCATTTTTCGTATCCTTTTTTTAAAACGTGCTTCTGTCGCCTGGGCGACATACTATCAAAAATGGCCCTTTTTCGTTTTTCCTCTTCTTCCGGAGATATCACAGTCATTCTCTTTTCCTTGCGCTTTGAGAGTTTGCTTCTCGTCTTTTAATCCAAGATAGTTTTCGTCATAGTCTGTAAGAATCGCCATGGATAACGGAACAAGCATATCGGCCATCTTTACATGCCGTGACTTGATCCGGTTGACAAATTCAGCAGAAATTTCGTAAAGCTTTTTTTGGATAATATCCAGATTGGCCGTAGGGTACGGCCTGCCTTCAACAAAAGCCGACTTTCCACAGGTATGCGAGATGCTGCCAGTCGAAGTCGGCATGCCGTAAAGCCGGCATGTGATGGGCCGATATTCATAAAGATCGCACTTATCATCGTCATTGAGAAGCGGGCACCTGACACGTTCAGCGGCAATTTCCATTAGGATATCAACCTCGTTCTTTCCGGCCTCTTTATCCTTGTATGCTTTTCGTTTAATCATGTATATCTTTCGATCGGCACGGTTTGATTTATCGATCAGTTTCTCTCTTGTCTCACCTGTAAATTTATTATTGAATTGATGGTTGATATAAATTGCTTCGATCAATGTAAGATCAAACAAGGCATGGCAGCAGTCCGCGCATTTGATTTCACACGTTATACATTCCGGAAATTCGTCTTTTACCTGGGCAAACAATTTATCGGCCTGTGCCGAAAGTGCCTTGTATTTTTCAAAATATGGCGCAAAGTCCATTTTCATCGTTTAACTCCTTATCATTGAAATAATTATCATTAAACCTATTTGTTTCACGTGAAACATCATTTCCCGATACAAAATCGGCTAAAAATCTGATCGATAATATCCTCTCTGGCAACGTAACCGATAATTTCACCCAGACGATCAATTGCTTCTTGAATATCAATGGCGATCAGTTCAAATGATGTCCCTTTGTCTATTTCTCTATTCGCAGAAACCACAATCTCTAAACTTTTTTCAAGTGCGATTTTGTGCCTTAAATTGGGAACAATCGTATTTTGAATCTCAAGGTGCTGGTCTCTAATAGTGAGATCGGCGATTAAGTCTTTGAGATCGTCCAGCCCCATGCCATATAAAGCTGAAATTTTGATGCTTGGTGTTATTTCCCACCCTTCGGGAATTTCAGGTTCGGACACATTCCCAACCAGATCGATTTTATTAATTACCAGTATCACCCGCTTGTCTTTGATTGTCTGATATATTTTATGATCCTCCCTGGTAAAGGGGTCGCTTGCATCGATCATGAAAAGTATCAAATCTGAACCGTGCATATATTTATGGGTCTTTTCTATACCGATAACCTCAACAGGATCCTTCGTATCGTGTAGGCCTGCACTATCTGCAATAATAACCGGTATCCCGCGAATGTTCAATGTTTCTTCGATTAAATCTCTTGTTGTTCCGGGAATGGGTGTAACAATTGCGCGATCTTCTTGTATCAGACAATTCAAAAGACTCGACTTGCCCACGTTGGGCCTCCCCACAACAATCATTTTAAGACCATCCCTCAGATACCGTGCATTTTCATATTGCGCAACGAGCCCCGTCAACTCACCGATGACCGAATTGTCTAAAACATGGACAACGGATTTGGCATCAATAACGTCTCCGACATCTTCCGGAAAATCTATTGCAGCCTCTATTTCTGTTAAAATGTCAAGCAGCGAGGTTCTTATGGACTCAATACTGTTTTTCAATCCTCCTTTTATTTGTGAAGTTGCGATTTCGAGGGATTTTTCGGTTCTGGAATTGATAATATCAATGACTGCTTCGGCCTGGGTGAGATCAATGCGTCCGTTAAGATATGCTCTTTTTGTAAATTCACCCGGATCAGCCAGCCTGGCACCCGTTTTTAAAACCAAATCGAGAATCGACGCCAGTACAACATAGCCGGAATGGGTGTTTATTTCGATAACATCCTCTCTCGTGTACGTCCGGGGTGCCTTCATCGCCGACAGAAGAACTTCATCCAGCACCTTGCCTGTTTCAGGATTCACAATATGCCCGTGATATAGTCGGTGGGATTTTAAGGGGAAAAGGATTGGGGCGTTCTCTGGCGGTCCTGCACACAATGAAGCGCGAGATCTTTTAAAAATTGCTTCAGCGATTGAAAAGGCATCTTGACCGGAAATTTTAATAATCCCGATACCCCCGCTGCCGGTGGGTGTCGCAATGGCGGCGATAGTATCACTTTTCATTTTTTTTAACATTTAGCGCCGGCTTCAATACATCATATAGAAAACGAATACCGAAAGACCGTCATCCTACGAAAAAACATTTGAAGCTTGAATCAGTTACTTTTCTTTCGTGATGAATTTTTTTTCGGAAAGATCACGAGTTTTCTTAAAACACCTTCGCCGATACTCTGTGTTCTAACCATACCATCATTCTTCAAGGCGATGTGGACGATCCTTCTATCATGAGAATTCATTTGACCGATGGTCGCTGGTTTTCCGGTTCGCTTTACCTTCTCTGCAAGTCTCGTGGCTGCTTTTTCCAAGCTGATTCGCCGTTTTTCCAGATAACCTTCAACATCTACTTGGATTCCAACCCGTTCTTTCCTGTTTTTGTTTACTATTTTTTCGATAATATATTGAATGGCTTCAAGCGTTTGTCCGCGTTTACCGATAAGAACGGCAGAGTTTCCACCTTCGACTTTGAAAAATATTCGGTTTGACTTCTCGTTTATCGATATTGTTGCATCTGTGGTTATTAAATCGATAATGTGTTGCAGGGCATTCTTTCCAACTTCTATTGGATCATCATCTGAATGGGAAGCATCTTTATCGCTTATCACGGTATCCGTTTGAAAACCTTCATCCTCCAAATCTTGATCGGAAGGTGTGATTGTTCGTTTTTCCGTATCTGAATCCTCAATTTTAAATTCCTCGGATGCTTTCGGTATGGTGACGCGAATCCGTGCTTTTTTGGTGCCCACCAATCCAAAAATTCCGGTTGACCCATATGAAATAACGTCGTGTTTGAGTTTTTCCCTGGGTATGTTTAATTCTTCACAGGCCTTTTTGACAGCCAATTCAACATTCTTTTCTTCAAATTCCAAACTGGAAGACATCATTAAACCTCCGTTATTAAATATTTTTCTTCGTGACATAGTACTGTTGGGCCATGGAAATAACATTGTTTACAAGCCAGTACAAAACAAGCCCCGAAGAAAAATTGATAAAAATAACCGTAAACACAATGGGCATCATCATCATCATTTTGGCCTGGGTGGGATCACCGGCTGGAGGCGACATTTTCTGCTGAAAAAACATGGTTGCCCCCATAATTATGGTTAATACTGGAATGCCGTATGGGGGTTGCATGAATGGAATGGTAAAACCGAACCGAAAAAGGCGATCCGGTGCTGACAGATCGTTAATCCACCAGAAAAAAGGAGCATGTCTTAATTCTATAGCTTCATATAACATCCGATAAAGGGCAAAGAAAACGGGAATCTGTACAACCATCGGAAGGCATCCGCCGAGGGGATTGACTCTGTAAGTTTTATACAATCCCATCATCTCTTCATTCATTTTTTTCTTGTCATCTTTGTATTTCTCTTTGATTTCCGCCATCAATGGTTGAATTTTTTTCATGTCGGCCATTGACTTATAGCTCTTATTTCCAAGTGGCCAAAGAATGATCTTGGTAAGTATGGTCAAAATTATAATGGCGATACCATAGTTTGGAATAAAATGATCATATATGAAATTCATTATCCAAACGCATGGTTTAGCGAGGATATCAAACATGCCGAAATAGACGGCTTTGATCAGATCATAATTTAATGATTTTAAAACCGTCATGCTTTTCGGCCCAAAAAACAAATTGTATTTAACCACATGCCGATTATCAGGATCAATGGTGTGTTCAGGCTGCACATACGTATTCGTTAGAATCTTTCTGTCATCAAAGCTGAGGTGCATACTGGCATCTACAGGTTTTTCAGGAATGATAGCAGACATGAAATAACGGTCCTGGACCGCAATCCATTTTAAGTTTCCCGGGTATATGTCTTGCTTTTTTATCTTTTTAATCTCAATTTGTTCGAGTTTATTGTTGATCAGTGCACTCGGGCCTTCGAAGCCGATCCTGCTTCCGTTATCCGGTGACGCTTTCAATAGAGATAACGTAAGATTGTCTTTAATCGCTCGATCGGATCCGTTCTTAACGCTAACCTCAAGGGCAATCAGATAGGTTTTGGGTGAAAATACAAATTTCTTTTCAACGACAATTCCCTGGGGCGATTTCCATGAAAAAGAGATTTCTTTGGGTTTATCTTTAATATCTACTGAATCCTTCTCCATATTCACTGTAAAAACGGCGTCATCAAGACCCTGAAGGCTATTGTCGACGAATCCGATCTTCACGGTTCCTCCGGGCAGATCAGGAGGTATCATATCCAGCAAGGGGGAGTCCGCACCGATTGCTTTTTTATAATTCTTAAGGACAAAACTCTTGAACACAGCGCCTTTCTCTGAAATTTTTACGGTGTATAAAGGCAAATTTACGGTTATTGTTTTTGAAGGTTTCGTTGACTCCGCAGTTATTTCTTTTAGCGGCACTGGTTCTTTCAATGGGGCTGTTTCTTTTAAAACCTTCTCTTTTTCCTGAATTTCTGATTTTTTACTTGCCTGTTGTTCCGGTTTAATGGCTTGTGTGGGAAGCTGGTCCGTTTGTTTATCAACAAAGAAAAAATTCCACACAACAAACACAAGCAAGGAAAGTGCTATAGCAATAAATAATCGCGCGTGTTCCATTGTCCTCTCCAAATTCAAAATGAAAGTTTCTGTTCAGATTAAATGAATCTCTGGCATCTTTCGGGTTCAGAGGATAAAAATAGTTGTAGGATTACGAGAAGGTAGGCAAATATTATTTTTTCGTCTTGAATCGGCACCCTATATTTCGAATCTATTCCTCAATACGGCAGATCTCACTGTGTTAAGGAACAGGATCGATTCCTCCCGGATGAAAGGGATGGCACTTTAAAAATCTTCTTAAAGTGAGGAAAAATCCCTTTATAAATCCATAACGCAAAATAGACTGATAGGCATACTCGGAACAGGTTGGATAAAAGCGGCATGCAGGAGCCAAAACCGGCGACAATATTAATTGATATGCCCTAATAAAAATGAGCGCCGGTATCGTAAATATTCTTCTAATGTTCTTTACTCCCGGAAATATTTTTAAAAATTTTTTCAAGGGACAAATAGGCCTGCTCCGACGATAATTCTGCGGCCTCTTTTTTAGCGATAATATTGATATCCCAATAACCTGTTATCATGTGCCTGTTTAGTCGAAAATATTCGCGTGAAAATCTTTTAATCCTGTTGCGTATTGGGGCACTTCCAACTTTTCTCGCTACAGTGACACCAAGGCGGATTCTTTGAAATTGGCCCGGAGAGAATATGGCGATAAAATATCTATTTTGTATTTTTCTCCCCTGGATAGACAGTCTAAGAAATTCGGAGCGTTTCAATAGTCTGTCAGCCTTGGTATAACAGCAGCGCAAAAGCGTCTCCTCTGTTCAACCCGTAGTTATTTGAATATTTCCTCTATCGAGCAACACTGTTTATACTGACAAACGGGCTCTACCTTTTGATCTGCGCCGGTTAATAACCCTTCTTCCTTGTTTTGTTGACATTCTTTTCAAAAACCCGTGTGTTCTTGCTCGTTTAATTCTGCTTGGTTGATATGTTCGCTTCATAATTTTAAATCCTTATTCAGACACCATAGATTTTTCAATATTTTTGAAAAATTAAAAAGTGTTATTTTTCGAATTATTTATTAAACCGAACTTATAAATCATAAGATGACAGCATTGTCAAGCTTCAAACTCAAGCAATTTATTCTTTAATAATTTCAAATAGTTCAAATTCTTCCACATGAAGCTTGGCATCGGGGTAAATGACAATCTGCTTACCGATAACCCGTTCGGCAGCAACGATGATATGGCTTTCTTCACCATAAAGAAGCTCCGCAATTTCAGGGTTCACCCTAAGGCTGACCTTGACTCCGATCATGTCTCGCGAGTCACGAAGGATTTCCCGATAAATATTATAACATATTGTCTGTTTGGAGATCAGATATCCTTCTCCATCACAATAAAAGCAAGGCTCGCACAGCATCCTTGTAAGCGGTTTGCGAATCCGTTTTCGGGTCATCTGTATTAACCCGAACTCCGATATGGGCAGGACGTGGGTTTTACTTCTGTCTTTTTTGAGCGCCTCTGTTAACGCTTTAAACACCTTTTCTTGATTCGATTTTTTTTCCATATCGATAAAATCGATGATGATGATACCACCGATATCTCGAAGACGAATTTGATAGGCGATTTCCTTAACAGCTTCAAGATTGGTTTTTAAAATAGTTTCTTCCAGGTTATATTTGCCGACATACCGTCCGGTGTTTACATCAATGGCGACCAGAGCTTCTGTAAGTTCGATCACAATATATCCCCCGGATTTAAGCCATACCTTATTTTTTATGGCCCGCGAAATATCGGCTTCTAAATTAAATGCGTCAAATATCGGCTCCAAGCCATCATAAAGCTCCACAGAATCTTTAAGGCTCGGCATAAAGGTGTCAAGAAAGTCTAAAATGGACTCGTAACCCTTGCGGGAATCGATGATCAGGTTTTCAGCTTCATGTAACAAAAGATCCCGAACAGCACGAAGGCTGATTGCCATTTCCTTATGTAAAAGATATGGCGCAGGAGATGTTTGGTATTTTTTTTGAATACTTTCCCATAAATTTTTAAGAAAACCCATCTCATATTTGAGCTTCTCTTCCTGAACACCTTCTGCCGCAGTTCGAACAATATAACCGAAATTGTCCTCACGGATGGTCTCAACGATAGCCTTTAGACGACTCCTTTCCGCATCATCTTCGATACGTCTGGAGATTCCAATATGCTCTGAAGCGGGCATGAGTACAAGAAATCGGCCCGGAAGGGATATATGTGTTGTCAGGCGAGCCCCTTTTGAGCCGATAGGCGCTTTGGCAACCTGAACCATGATTTCCTGGCTTTCTGTGATAAGGTCTTCAATATGCCTATCCCTACGAACCGAAGAAAGATAAGAATTGTAAGGGCTGTCTTCTTCCGCACCGCTGTCATTGTTTAAGAAATCCTCAATTGGGCTGTAATCTCGACCGATTACATCACTCACATAAATAAAAGCGGCCTGCTTGAGCCCTATATCTACAAACGCGGCCTGCATGCCCGGCAGAACACGCTGCACTTTTCCTTTGTATATATTTCCGGCGATATCAGAAGCATCTCCACGTTCTATAAAAAGTTCGGCGATGTTTCCATCCTCAACGAGGGCCACTCTGGTTTCATGATCCGCAACATTGATGACAATTTTTTTATACATATATTATCCTGATTTTCCATTTTCTTTATAACTTAACAATCGCTGTTTGCTTTATCTCTTTTTCAGACAATCCGAAAATGTTTTCAAGAACCTCAAAAGGTCTCACTGTTTTTCCCGGTTCTGATTTAAGAGTCATTTTTATCCGATTGTGTGCAAGCAACGATAGCTTTAACACCATCTCTTTTAAGTTTATCGTTTTTGTTTTCCCTTTGCGGGTGGTCCGTGTAGACAATAATTCATGGCCCTTGATAAAACGATTTATTTTTCTTTCATCAAAACCATCGTCTTTTTTTGTTACGATATATATCGCAGGCGAAAATGTCTTATCCGAAGGTTTTTCCTGCGCAAGCCGGGACGTAAGAATACGCAATCCCTTTGGAAGGTGTTTGTTTAATTCTTCTGTAACCAATGGCGGTTTGACGTTTCCGATTACGGACAAATAAAATTTTTCGTTCAAACCCTCTATACCGATGGGAAGGGGATCGTCAAAGGAAATCATCGGCTTCGGATGAAACCCCTCTGAATATTTAACCGGTATTCCAGCACGCCTGATTGCACGTAAAAAAATCCTCACCATTTCAAGATGCCCAAAATATTTTCCCTGATCGAGCTTAGAAAAGGAGATCTCCAATTTTTTATGGCCGATATGGTTATTCGGGTTCTTCACAACCTTTTTGAAAGCACTTTCTTTACGGTCATCAAACAATTTGGGCTCAATGTTTTCAAAATCACAAACGCCACATTGGTTACAATCCCCCTTTCTGCAATCTGTTGTACCCGCGCCCCTTGTGGCTTTTTTCCACTCGCTGATTAAGAACTCCTTTGAAACCATGGTATCGATATGATCCCATGGTAACGGCTCCATCATATTTCTAACACGTGTTGTATAGAAATCAATATCAATGCCTTTATCCAAAAAAGACGCTTCCCAAGATCGATATCTAAAATTATCGCTCCAACCGTCGAATTTACATCCCCTGTTGTATGCGTCAATCAGTAAACGGCCAAGACGTCGGTCCCCCCGTGCCCAAAGCCCTTCAATAATACTGACCTCGGGGTTCTGCCATTTTAAATGAATGCCCGGCATATTTAACTTCTTCTTCAACCATGTTATTTTACGTTTCGATTCGTTTAAAGATATTTGAGACGACCACTGAAAGGGCGTGTGCGCTTTAGGAATAAAGGTTGCGATACTTACATTGATTCGACCTTTCCGTCCATTTTTCCAATTGACGGCTTTGAGTTTTTTCACCAGATCAACAATCGCTGTTAAGTCGTCTTCTGACTCTGTGGGAAGACCGACCATAAAATAGAGCTTAATGATCTGCCAACCCAGAATAAATGCATCATTAACGGTATCGATGATGTCTTTTTCCGTTATGTTTTTGTTGATAACGTCTCGAAGCCGTTGGCTTCCCGCCTCGGGTGCGATTGTAAAGCCGGTTTTTCTGACCTGCTTGACGAGACTCATAAGTTTGGGTGTTAAGGTACCCGCCCTTAGAGAAGGCAAGGATATTGAAATGCGCTGATTCGCATACACAGCCATCATGTTTTCCATTAAGGGCTGAATACAACTGTAATCCCCGGTGCTTAAGGATAACAATGATATGTCCTCATAACCGGTTGAAGCAATCGAAGCATCGGATAGCGACAGCAGCTTTTCCGGAGATCTCTCACGGACGGGTCGATAGATCATCCCTGCCTGACAGAATCGACACCCTCTGGTGCATCCTCTCGATAGTTCAAGCCTTAAGCGATCATGAACAGGTTTTCCAAATGGAATAATGGGTGTATCCGGAAAGGAGACTTCATTCAGGTCGCGAACCACCGCTCTTTTGATTTTATCATAAGCCGGGAATATCGGCTTAACTGTCTGAAATCCATAACGATCAAATTCCGGTTTAAAAAATCCAGGCACATAGACGCCTTCGATATTAGACCATTGTTTCAAAAGGATTTCTTTATCGTTACAATCATCCGCCTTCCATTCAAGCCAAGACCGGCACAACCTTTGGATTACATTTTCCCCGTCCCCTATGACAATGGCATCAAAAAAATCGGCAACGGGTTCCGGGTTGCACATACAAGGGCCTCCTGCGATAACAAGCGGAAACGATTCGTCCCGTTGCCGCGCAAGAAATGGAATGCCGGCCAGTTCTAACATATTAAGAATATTTGTATAGTTAAGCTCGTAAAGAAGGCTGAATCCGATGATATCGAACGCGTTAAGCGGTTTTTTAGATTCCAGCGAAGCAAGAATAAGTCCGGATGATCTGAGATAAGCCTCCATGTCGGGTGCAGGGGCGAATACCCTTTCAGCAGCGATTTCTGGGTTACTGTTTAGAATATGATACAGTATCTGAAGCCCAAAATGGGATGTGCCGATTTCGTAAAGATCCGGAAAGGCAAGGGCAAAACACAATTTTACCGTACCGTGGTCTTTTCGGATGGTATTAACCTCAGATCCAAGATATCGACTGGGTTGTTCTATCAACGGTAAGATGTCTTGAATGCTTTTTATGCTCATGATATATGTTTTCTCAAGAAACACACCAGTTAAGTTACCGGCGTAATTACGTAGTCTAAATTTTACATTTATTTATCCTTTTGAAACTAACCGTATTATACCGAGGCCCAAAATGCCAGGAATAAAATCGGAAAACATCAAATTTGTAATTTCAGGGGTTTCGCTTTACATGTTTTTTTGCCTGTTTTTTCTCACTGCTCCTACTATCCTCGCTGACGAAAGTTTGCGCGAAAGTGCGGTTGTAAAAGCCATTCGAAAAGTCAGTCCTGCGGTGGTGAATATAAGTTCGGAGTTCGAGGTTCGAAAGCGTATAAATCCATTTTACGGGTTTGGTATGGATCCTTCTTTCGAGTCTTTTTTCAAAGACTTTTTCGACCCTGGATTTGAACAAAAATATAAGCGAAACAGTCTGGGATCCGGAGTTATTATTGATGGTAAACGCGGATTTATTCTCACCAACAAACATGTTATCGTAAAAAGCTCAACCATTACCGTTGCTTTAAAAGACGGGCGTGAATTTAAAGCACAAATCATAGGTGCAGATCCCGATTCTGATTTGGCTGTACTGCGTATTGCTTCAGAAGATGTTCTCCCTGCCATTGAAATGGGAAATTCCAACAATTTGATGATCGGGGAAACGGTTATCGCTATCGGAAATCCTTTCGGTTTTTCAAATACCGTAACAACGGGCGTGATCAGCGCGGTAAATCGAAGTATTAGGGGTGACGATAGATTCTACCATGATTTTATTCAGACCGACGCATCGATTAATCCGGGAAACAGCGGCGGGCCACTTCTGAATATATATGGGGAGCTTATCGGTATAAATACGGCCATATATGCCAAGGCTCAGGGGATCGGATTTGCCATACCGATCAATACGGCCAGAAGAATTGTCACAGACCTTATCAAATACGGAGAAGTTATTCCGGCATGGATTGGTATTACCGTACAGGACATCGATGATGAACTGGCCCGTTATTTGAAAGTATCGACCACCAAAGGTGTTCTGGTTAAAAAAACAGACACGTCCGGACCTGCTTTAAAGGCAGGTATTCATGTTGGAGATATTATACAAAGTGTTGGATCGCGAAATATTATATCTCAAGACGATTTTAACACGGCCATGAGTAATATATCAGCCGGAGAAACCATTAATATAACTGTCTGGAGGGATGGCAAAACGAAACTTTTTTCTGTAAAATCATCGGTATTTCCGGAAGAACTGGCTCTTGATCTGGCTTATGAGATTCTTGGAATTGCGGTAAAAAATCTTTCCAAGAAAGATCGCAATAGTTACAAAGTAAATACACAAGAAGGGGTTATAATTTCAGAACTAAACCACCGTTCATATCTCGCCCAAGTTGGCGCCAGACTCGGGGACGTTATCCGGCAGATGGATGAATTCACCATAAAAAACATCGACGATTTTAAAAAGGCGATGATTAAATATCGCAATAAAAAATCATTGGTTATCGTTTTACAACGGCAGGATCAGCTTTATAACATAACCGTTCAGTTATAATCCATTCGGGTGTGTTGTTATGGAGACCTATTATGAAACGCATAAAAATTGTAAATTTACTCAAATCAGAAAACCCTCTCGATAGCGTTCTTATAAAGGGCTGGGTAAGAACCCGGCGTGATTCAAAAGCGTTTTCATTTATCGAAGTCAACGATGGATCCTGCCTGAAAAATATTCAGGTTATCGCCGACAATACCTTAAGCAATTACCAGGATATTACCCGGCTTTCCACAGGTTCTGCAGTTGTTGTTTCCGGAAAACTTGCAGAATCAAAAGGTCCCGGCCAAAAATGGGAGCTGGCTGCGGAGCAGATTGATATTTTAGGCATTGCCCCAGAAACGTATCCGCTTCAGAAAAAGCGTCATACAGACGAGTTTTTAAGAAGCATCGCCCATTTAAGGCCTCGAACCAATAAATATGGAGCCGCATTTCGAGTCCGGTCGGAGCTATCATATGCAATTCATAAATTTTTCAGAGACAGGGGTTTTAAATATATTCATTCACCCATTATTACCGGCTCGGATTGTGAAGGGGCGGGAGAGCTGTTTCGCGTAACGACACTGGTTTTGGACAATCCGCCACTTATTGACGGTAAAGCAGACTACACTCAAGATTTTTTTGGCAAAGAGGCAAATTTAACTGTTTCCGGCCAGTTGTCTGCTGAAATGTTTGCCCTTGCTCTTGGAGATGTTTATACCTTCGGCCCGACATTCAGGGCTGAAAACTCTCACACCAGTCGACATGTAGCCGAATTTTGGATGGTCGAGCCTGAAATGGCGTTCTGTAACCTGAAAGGAAACATGGACCTTGCGGAAGAGATGATTAAGTTTTTAATAAATTTTGTTCTTAATGAATGCAAGGAAGACATCGAACTCTTTGCAAAATATGTGGATAAAACACTGATAAAAACCCTGGACAATGTGGCGTCATCCGATTTTGAACGTCTATCCTATACCTCGGCTGTAGAAATATTAAAAAAATCCGGGAAAAAGTTTGAATATGATATCGATTTTGGAAAAGACCTTCAGACCGAACATGAACGCTTCCTGACCGAACACCACTTTAAAAAACCGTTAATTATTTTCAATTATCCCAAAAGCATAAAACCGTTTTACATGCGTTTAAACGATGACAATCAGACTGTAGCGGCGATGGATGTTCTTGTGCCTCGGATTGGAGAAATTATCGGGGGAAGCCAGCGTGAAGAACGGCTTGATATACTTGAAAATCGAATGGAAGAACTGAAAATGCCGAAGGAAACTTACTGGTGGTATTTAGATTCGAGACGGTTCGGGTCTGTCGAACACAGCGGTTTCGGCCTCGGATTCGAACGAATGCTTATGTTGGTGACGGGCATCAATAATATCCGGGATGTCATCCCTTTCCCGCGAACGCCCAATAACATCGAGTTTTAATTTAAGATGTTTTGTGTGCTTTTATGCCTTCATACATCGAAGCTTCGCCAGCTCTTCCGCATACCCGTAAAGGTGAAGCCCCTTGCTTTCAACGATCATTTCACCGTCTTTTACCCCGACCTCTCCGGCCATATATTCTTTTAAATTTTGAATCCCGGCAAGGTTCGCCGGCATCCCTCCCCATAGATCCCATGAACGAAAATACACAATAAAATGAAGTGCGTCATCTTGTATTCTGGTGTCTATGGAACGCAAACACGGCGGGTCCAAAAGCGTTAGATCGGAAGGATGCGCCACTTGGAGCACCATTTGATTGTTTCTGCTGCCATACTTTTGATATGTTTGAATGATCCATTCGATTTGATTAAGAAAAAGCTCGCTATCCTCTTCAAAAACCGCCCTTCCGTCCACATCTCTTTTGTCTATTATTTCCGTGTTCCCTGCTTTCCACCATCCAAGCTTTTCTTCTGAGATCGGTGCACGGGTGAGTCTTTCTCCATACGTATAAGATTCTCCCGGTTCTTTTTGACCGGTCATGATATATTCGATATACGATCTTTGATAACCTTCCCCTCCGTAAATATAAGCCTCTTCCACCGGGTTCGGAATACCGCATGAAGGAGGAATATCAGGCAAAAGCGGCCGAGTTCCGGGATACTTAATGTGGCCGGTAAAATAATCATATTCCAACCGTGTCTGACCCGCATAACTTCCACGATCGATTATAAATTTTCGACCATGATCCAGTATATCATGAACAGCCTGAAACCAAAGGTCCGGCAAATCTCTTGCTTGTATTTTATGAATATACATTTTTATAATTCCGTGTTTTAATCCAAACGGTTTTATATATCCAGCATGCTGACTTCAAGGGCATTATTACTGATAAATTCTCTTCGAGGCTCGACCTCCTCTCCCATGAGTACGGTGAAAATTTCATCGGTTTCTACGGCATCTTCAACATTGACCTGTAACAGCGTTCTTTTTTCCGGGTTCATGGTTGTTTCCCACAACTGCACTGGATTCATTTCTCCAAGACCTTTGTATCGTTGAATGTCGAGCCCCTTTTTCCCTTCTTCCATAAAAAACGAAAGAACCTGTTTTTTATCATCCATACAAATATGACTTTTTTCATCTTCTTTATTGAAAATAAAAAACGGCGGGGTGTCATTTTTTAATATGTTTTTGTATAAAATCAGGCTGTTTTGAAAATCACTCGAATAAATAAGGTTTCTGTTGATAGTCAAGGGTCTGACCTTCCGGTTGGACAAATCGATCATCAGTAGTTCTTTCTGTTTATCAAAAGACGGTTCTATTGTCATTTCATAAACATCTCTTTCATCATTCCAGATTATTTCGCTGACATTATAACCTTGATTGTTCAGCATATCCTTTAGTTGCGCCATCTTCTGTTTGTCTTGAAGAAAATCTTTATTCTCAACCCCTTCTTTTATGAGCGTTTCAATAAGATCATCGAGAATTCCTTTGTCATTAAATCTCGACATTATGGAAAAATATTCGGAAAGATTGGCTATAAAAAGATAAAGGTTGTGTTCTGATAACTTATCCTCTCTTTTTTCGAATCTAATATTTTTTTTATCACACGCTCTTTTCAAGACATAATCATTCAACTCTTTTTCATTTTTTAGATAAATAGAACTCTTTCCTTTACCAACCTTGAATAATGGGGGTTGGGCAATATAAAGGTATCCATTGTCTACCATCTCGGGCATGTGTCTGTAAAAAAAAGTTAATAATAACGTCCGGATGTGAGATCCATCGACATCAGCATCTGTCATGATGATGGTCTTGTGATACCTGATTTTTTCGATATTATATTCTTCCTCTCCGACGCCCGTTCCAAGGGCGGTAATTATATTTTTAATTTCTTCACTTCGTAATATTTTATCAAATCGAGCTTTCTCGACATTTAATATTTTTCCCTTTAAAGGCAAAATGGCTTGAAATTTTCTATCGCGCCCTTGTTTTGCACTTCCTCCGGCTGAGTCGCCTTCCACAATAAAAAGCTCCCTTTCGGCCGGGTCGGAAGCCTGACATTCGGCAAGCTTTCCCGGAAGGGTCGAATCGATAAGTGCGCCCTGTTTTCTGGCAAGATCTCGGGCGCGTTTGGCTGCATCCCTGGCTCGAGAAGCATCCACGGCTTTGGTAATTATTTTTTTGGCAACACCCGGGTTTTCTTCTAAAAATATACTCAACTTTTCGTTGACCAGAGACTCAACCAGACCTTTAACTTCGCTGTTTCCGAGTTTTGTTTTTGTTTGACCCTCAAATTGCGGAGATTTTATTCGAATACTTATTACTGCCGTTAAACCTTCCCTGATGTCGTCTCCGCTGAGATTGGCTTTTAGATTTTTTGGAAGGCTTCCATTGGTTGAATATTGATTAATGGCACGTGTTAATGCCGCTTTAAAACCGATAAGATGAAACCCACCTTCTATCGTATTGATATTATTTGCAAATGAAAATAATTTTTCCTTATATGTATCATTATATTGAATGGCAACCTCTATTTCAACGTCACTTTTCACACCTTCTATAAAAATTGGTTTGTGAAGCGGAGAATTTAATTTGTTCAGGTATTCCACAAATGATACGATCCCACCTTTATAAAAAAATTCATCCTTTTTATCTGTGCGTTCATCTTCAATGGTTAATCGAACCCCTTTATTTAAAAATGCGAGTTCTCTTAATCTTCGAATCAGAATCTCATAGTTAAAATTATCTGTTTCTAAAATTTCGGTATCAGGAACGAAGTGTATTTTTGTTCCCCGTTTTTTCGTTTTACCGACGACATTCAGTTCACTGGTTTTTTTCCCTTTTTCAAAGGTCTGATAATAGATTTTCCCGTCTGTATAAATTTCGACTTCCAAAAATTTCGAAAGGGCATTGACTACAGATACACCGACACCATGAAGTCCACCGGATACTTTATAGGAATAATTATCGAATTTACCTCCTGAATGAAGTTTTGTCATTACAACTTCAACAGCAGGCATATTCTCACTTTTTTGTATACCAACAGGAATTCCCCTTCCATTATCTTCGACACTTACACTGTTATCCGTATGGATGACAACCTTTACCAAATCACAATAACCGGCCATGGCTTCATCAATACTATTGTCCACAACTTCGTAAACCAAGTGGTGAAGCCCTTCAATATTAACATTCCCGATATACATAGCCGGTCTTTTTCTGACCGCCTCAAGTCCTTCGAGAACCTTTATTTGATCAGCATTATATACGTTTTCTTTTATATTCATATTCTCATCGGCATGATTACACTTAAATAAGTATTATCATTTTCCCCTTCTATTAAACATGGTCTTTCTTTATCGAGTATATTCACAATAACTTTCTCAGTTTCTATTACACTCAGCGTTTCTATTATATATCTCGGATTAAATGCCAATTCGATGGAATCTCCCTGATAATCAATCACCATATCTTCTTTTGATTCACCTAAATCCGGATTTGTTGTTGTAATCACAAGATTGTCGTTGTTAAACTGGAAAATAACGCCCTTATAATCTTCAGAAGATAAAATAGACATCCTTTTGAGCATCATCAAAAACATTTTTCGATCCATATGGATCGCATTAGAAGATCCTTTTTGTATAATATCATCATATTCAGGAAAATCTCCCTCAAGCAGTCTTATGATGATGGTTTCAAAATCTTTTTTAATTATAAAATTATTGTTTTTAACACCGATTTGAACGGTTCCCGAAGAATCTAAAAATTTTATAACTTCATTCATCCCCTTTTTAGGGATAATAATTCCAAGTTCTGGAGGAAGTTTTATATCCTTTCCATATACACAATCCGCTTTTGAGAGCCGATTACCGTCGGTTGAAACCATTCTGACAATATTATTATTCTCCTGATGAAGAATTTCTAAATATATTCCGGTGATATGGGTTCTTTTTTCATCAGGCGCACCCGTAATGATTACTGTCTTTTCGATCATTTTTTTAAAGACTTCGGAATCGATCGTGAAAAATTCAACATCTTCGATTCTTGGCGTTTCAGGAAAATCATCCGGGTTCAATCCAACGATATTATATTCCACATTTTTATTACCGATTTTAATCCAATAATTTTCAACTTCACTGATGTGAATTTCTGAACTTGGGAATTCTCTGACAATTTCATAAAATTTTCTAGAATTAATCGTTAATTCCCCCTGACTTTCTATGTCTGCCGGATAAAAACCTTCAAAACCTGTTTCAAGATCTGTTACAATCAGTTTTACTCCGGTATCTGTCGTTTTTATCAAAATGTTTGAAGTAATGGCCAAATTGCTTTTCCGTCCGGTTATTCCTTGAACCTTTGACAGTATGTCAAGGATATCATTCTTTTGAATTTTAAATTTCATTATCCATTCCTTATTTGTTTATATATTAATAGAATAATGATTATAGATTGTTAATAATGACAATAACTTTATAACTTATTAATATAATATTAAAAAACGGATTTAAAACTTACAAGAAAAGCGTAGAAAAAATAATAAAAAACATAGATTGTCGTTAAACATAAAAAAAATGTTTATAAGTAGTGATTTGTTGAAAAAATATCAATATAAATTACATTGTCTTAAATGTGTGTTTTGAAAAAGATCTAAATCTTTTAAAAATTAAAAAAATACTATATATTGTGTTTAATTTTATTTAATCTAAATATATATACTGTTTATCCGAATGTTACAAGTGTTTTTACCGAATATCCAACAACAACCCAGTGACAAAGAAAAAAATATGAAGTTTATCGCTGATTTTCATGTTCATTCCCGTTTTTCCATGGCAACGGCAAAGAATTCGGATCTTGAAAATTTATACATTGCATCGCAACTGAAAGGTATATCTGTTATTGGAACCGGTGATTTTACCCATCCCGCTTGGTTTGCTGAAATAAAAAAAAAATTGACACCCGCTGAACCCGGGATATTCAGATTGAAAGAAAAATATTCGAAATTATGTGATCAAGAAGTTCCAAAGTCATGCCGCAGAACCGTTCGTTTTATGCTGGTTTCCGAAATTAGCAATATATATAAAAAAAACAAAAAAGTCCGTAAAAATCATAATCTTGTTTTTTTATCCGATTTTGATCAGGCGGAGAACTTTATTTTTAAACTCGACAAGATTGGAAATATAAAATCTGACGGAAGGCCTATACTTGGTCTTGATGCCAGGGATCTTTTAGAAATGCTTCTTGAAACATCTGAGGCAGGGTTCCTTATTCCTGCCCATATCTGGACGCCGTGGTTTTCGGTTTTGGGTTCAAAATCAGGTTTCGATTCTATAAATGAGTGTTTTGAGGATCTTACATCTTATATTTTTGCTGTTGAAACGGGTCTTTCCTCAGATCCTCAAATGAACTGGCGGGTGTCAGCATTGGACGGCCTGACGCTCGTGTCAAATTCTGATGCACACTCACCATTAAAATTGGGACGTGAAGCGAATCTGTTTAATACAGAACTCTCATATTTCGCGGTAAAATCCGCTTTAAAAAGTGGTGATCCTGAAAGATTTTTAGGTACGTTGGAATTTTATCCGGAAGAAGGAAAATATCATCTTGATGGACATAGAAACTGTAATGTTCGTTATTGGCCCCAAACGACACGTGAAAAAGGGAGAATATGCCCAGTTTGCGGCAAACCGCTAACCTTGGGTGTATTGTACAGGGTGGAGGAGCTTTCAGATCGTCCAGAAGGGATTAAACCAAAAAAATATCATTCTTTTCAACATACTATTCCGCTTGTTGAAATTTTTTCCGAAGTTTTAAAATTGGGTCCGGGTTCAAAAAAAGTGATGGGTAACTATAGATATATACTTGAAAAACTGGGATCCGAATTCGACATTTTAACGACCATTGACAAAGAAATTATTGAGACTGCGGGCATTCCCTTGTTGAGCGAGGCAATTATGAGGGTTCGGCAAAACAAAATTGATCTTTTACCAGGGTATGACGGAGAATTTGGTAGAATAAAAATTGTTAATACGGATGAACGAAATAAACTTCAGGGGCAAAACGCGCTTTTTAATTTAGAAACACCCAACCCTAAATTCAAAAACGAAAGAGATTCGGGAAGGTAGAAAAACGGACGTTGTCTCCGTTTGTCCAAAAGATTGAAGCAAACCTGTTAACACATGAGTCTATTATTCCGGAGAACAAATCAAAAAAACGCCAGTTACACTTCAAATTATTTTGAGGGATAAATGAATCTTGTTATATTTCCGATTTTTCATATTTTTCTAAAAGATCCGGGTTAGCGTGGTGCGTGATATCCGTTGGGAACCCCTTTCGGTGAGAGAACGATTTGCCAGAGTTGGTTGGATCTTGCGCGAAAGGTGCCGGCACAAGACAAAAGATAATATTTCCACATTCGGTAGAAACGCTCACCATATTTATCTTTGAGATCATTCCAGTTGTTTTGAAAATTTTGAAACCAGTGCATCAGTGTTTTGTCGTAATCCGGGCCAAAATTATGCCAGTCTTCGAGAACAAAAAGGTTTTCAATAGCATCGTTAATTTGTTTTGCCGACGGCAGCAGGGAATTTGGAAAGATATATCTGTTGATCCAGGGATCGATTTTTTTCTGGGAACGGTTGTTCCCGATGGTTTGCAGAACAAAGACGCCGCTCTCTTTCAAGCACCGGCGGGCAACCTGCATAAAAGTTTTGAGGTTTTTGTAACCCACATGTTCGATCATGCCCAGAGAAACAATACGGTCAAACACGCCTGTCAGGCTTCGGTAGTCCTCAAGGCGGATTTCGACCGGCAGTCCGTGACATAATTTTTCAGCAAAACGCGCCTGTTTTTCAGAAACAGTGATGCCGACGACCTCTGCTTGATAGTTTTCGGCAATAAACTTGGCGGTCCCCCCCCAGCCGCATCCGATATCGAGAACACGCATTCCCGGTTTTAATAACAATTTACGGCAAACCAATTCCAGCTTTTTTTCTTGCGCATCGTCGAGAGAAGATGCATTCTTCCAGTAGGCGCAACTGTATATTCGAAGCTTGTCAAGCATGGATTGATAAAGATCATTGCCGATGTCATAGTGATGCTGGCAGTCTATAAAACATAAAGACGGTTTTTGAAGATTTAACAGCCTGGCTTTTAAAATAGAAAAAAACTCCTTCCAGGGATTGATTTTACCGTCAAGATTCGCTTTTAAAACATTGCAAATAAATTCGTCGAGCCGTTCACAATCCCACCATCCATCCATATAAGCCTCGCCGAGACCCAGCGAACCTTCGGCCAGAAGGCGTTGGTATAGCTTTTCATTATAAACCTGTATATCCCATGGACGGTCGCCGTTAATTTGAACATCGGCCAAGGATAAAAGATATTCAATCTTTTCGCGAAATTTCGTGTTGCCCATGACCTCATCCTTTTTATAAATAGATAAAATCAGAATGGGTGTCCGGGAAAAATGTTACTATTAAAAAATATTCCAGAAATTCTTTTTTGTCAACCTGTAAGAGAATCCGATAAATCAGGAATTTTTCGGGGAAGTTTAATGTCTCTCAGATCTGCAATTTATTGACAGCCTTGATACCCGACAGCGAAAAACAGGCAATGTGGTCGGCCAGTCGTTTGATCAAATTTGGCGATAGGGGCTTACCCAACAGGTATTCCAGGTCAACCCGATTGATGGTTAAAAGGGCACGGCACTGGCTGATGATGCTCAGTTCACAGAACAGAGTAGTTTCGTCCGTCGTTTCGATTTCCATTATTTTTCGAATGATTCCAATTAGTTTTTGACGACGAGGCTCGATTATATCATGCCAGGAGTCCTGTATCAACCCTGTGGGGTTGGCCAGTTCCATCAGGTACAGGCGTGTAAAATACCCCTGGAGGCCCCTTTCCATAAAGTTCTTTATAAGAGCGTCAATGTAGTTTTTCAATTGGTCGTCCGGAGAAATATGCGCAGGTATGGGTGATTCAGGCATGGCATATTCATTAAAAGCATGCTGCCAGGCTTCGGCGTACAGGGCGGCCTTATTGCCGAAATATTAGTTGACAGCCGCCACGTTGGCACCGGCTCGGCGACAGATCTCCGCCACTCTGGCGTTGCGATACCCTTTTTCAGCAAACACTTCACAGGCGGCATTCAGCACTCGATTTCGGGTTACCTTGCCATCTTCTCGTTTTGCCATGGTTATATCTCCCTTAAGCTTTCTTATAAGAGCTGAAACCGAAATAAATTAAATGACGATTTAAAGTTTTGCTTGAATTGGTCGATGGATTATATTAAATGAGCATTTAAAATAAATGTTTAAAACTGTCAAATGTTTTTATACCCAACCCCGGAAAAGGCTTATTTCAACATCGGATGGTTTGGAGGACGAAAAAAATATGAGAACGAAACGCAGCGCCAATAGTCCTGAAGCGATAAATGATGTAATATACGGTGGTATTAAGTGTCTTCAGAAGAGGGTTTTAAAAACGGACGTCAGGGGCCGTTTTATCGGATCTGTTGTCCTGCTGTTGGGTATCCTCTTAATGCTGGTATTTTCCTTGGGCGTGAACGCAGCGCCTGCCGGGCCTGAAAATGGACCGCCGCCGCTGGTAAAGGTAGCCATGGTTGTCGAGCAGGATGTCAATCCGCCATCGGAGTATGTGGGCCACGTGGAGGCTATCCAGAGTGTTGATTTAAGGGCCAGGGTCGAAGGATTTCTGGAACAGGTCAACTTCAAAGAGGGAAGCGATGTTCGGACCGGTGATCTTCTCTATGTTATCGAAAAAGCGCCCTACCTGGCCAGGGTTGATTCCGATAAAGCATCGCTGGCCCAGGCTGAAGCAATACTCACCAAAGCTCGCCAATTTCTCAATCGGGCGCAAACGGTCCGTTCCGGGGGAATATCCGCAACGGACCTGGACAATGCCGTCGCCGAAGAACTTCGTGCCAAAGCGCAACTCGAGCAGGCCAAAGCCAATCTTCAAATCTCTCAAATTAATCTGGGATACACGTCTATTACAGCGCCCATATCCGGTCTCATCGGGCGAACCGCTTTTACCAGAGGTAATTTGGTCGGGCCCGATTCAGGATCGCTTGCCCGAATTGTTCAGCTGGATCCGATTCGGGTGGTCTATTCAATCAGTGAAAATGACCTTGCTGCCATTAATATGGCCCTTAAGGATGCCGATAGGGGGAAAAATCAACCCATACTGATGCCGCGAATCCAACTGGCCGGCGGTCAAATTCTCAAAACAGCGGGGCATGTGGACTTTGTGGACAATACCGTGGATGTCAATACCGGCACCATCGCTGTCCGGGCTTTTTTTAAAAACTCTGAAGCCGCACTGATTCCAGGGCAGTACGTTACCGTTTTGGTTTCGAAAAGTGCGGCTAAACCCATGCCGGTGGTGCCCCAGACGGCGGTTCTGGAAGACCACGACGGACGCTATGTTCTACTGGTGGATGATCAGAATCGGGTTGCCGTGCGGCG
>Ga0210103_1000023_pt1 | contig 24083 bp, 17 predicted proteins | sample RushSE_CattailNL_6_FD_185564 | JGI IMG/M metagenome (GOLD analysis project Ga0210103, IMG submission 185564) | Wetland microbial communities from San Francisco Bay, California, USA, that impact long-term carbon sequestration - RushSE_CattailNLA_D2... | ecosystem: Environmental > Aquatic > Marine... | reverse complement strand
TCCCCATGTCCGGGATCAGTGCTTCGTTGCCGAAGCCGTAGATCGACACCCCGGCGTTGTGGCCGTTGCCGGCGCAGGTGACGTCGTGGTTGAAGTAGTTCGGCGAGCCGAGCGCCTGCACGAAGGTGCGCGTCAGGTCGGTGAACGGGCCGCCGCGGTCGGACAGCGCGATGCCGCGCGGGCCGTGGTCCGCGATGGTCTCCTTCAGCTTGTCGGCGATGTAGTCCAGCGCCTCGTCCCACGATGCGCGCCGCCACTGGCCGGCGCCGCGCGGGCCGGTGCGGATCAGCGGCGTCTGCGGCCGCTGGTCGTCGTTTTCGAAGGCGATGCCGGCCGCACCTTTTGCACACAAGCTGGCGCCGATGGCCTTGTCGTGCGTGTTGCCCTGCAGCCAGGTCGCGCGACCGTCCTCGACCGTCACTTCCATCGGGCAGCGCACCGCGCACATGCCGCACATGCTGTAGACCGTGCGTTTGCCGGGGGTGCCGACGCCGCGCACGTTAGGGGCCATGGTGCTGCTCATTGCACATCTCCAATTTCTGTTCGGCGGCCGCCCTCCCACGAGGAACGTTCGCGAGCGACGCTGGTCGTGGTTCTTGCAACCCACGTCCAGGCTGCAGGGACCCCTGTGATGAAGTGCCAGTTCATCCGTGCTTCTGTCAGGCCTCAAGCCGTTGCTGCAGCTCGTCGACCTTGCCGCCAAGACCCTTCACCTTGAACGCGAGGAAGACCAGGAAGACGCCGCCAACGATCGACCACAGTGCAACGATCCAGAGGGCAGCGAGCGCCCCGGCACCCGGTCGCGCCACCATGAGCAGGCCGAAGACGATGCTGGTGAGGCCGGCCAGGGCCATCCACCATTCGCCGTCGATCTCCTTGCGCAGGCGTACGGCAAGGATGATGCGCATTGCGCCGGTGGCCATGGCCCAGAAGCCGATATAGAGGATCAGCACCGTGGCGGTGATCCCCGGTGCCTGGTACGCGATGAGGCCGAAGGCGACGCCGAGCAGGCCTTCGAGCAGCAGCACCCACCAGTACTCGTTCTCCTTGCGGCCACTGAAGGCTTGGTAGGCGCTGAAGCACCCATCCACGAACGCAAACGCGCCGAAGAGGCTGACCAGTGTGACCAGGGTCATGCCCGGCCACATGTAGGCCGCGATCCCGAACAGGATCGAGACCCCGCCCCTGAGAAGCAGGACCCACCAGGACCGAGACAGCAGTTTGGACAACATACGAAACTCCTTCAGCCTACAAGTTGAGAAGATGCTTTCGGCAACAGCCGGAGTGCGTGTTCGCGCAGACCGTGCAGGGCTTGTGCGGTCTTGCTTCGAGTCTGTCCCATGGGTCGTCTCCGTTTGAGACAGGTTGATTTCAGGTCGATCGGGTGCCGGTGTTGGCTGAGGCGCGAGGCCTGAAGGCTCATGCCCGGCTCATGTTGTCAGGCGATGCTGCGCTGCCGGGGCTGCGGCGTACAGCATCGACGGCATGCAACAGCTCGGTTGCCATGGCGCGCTTGAGCACGAAGGCATCTGCCCCCGCCTTCAATACTGCGTCGCGCACGCTGCGCTCGTCGTGGACGCTGAGGACGATAACCTTGATTCCGGGGCAGTCCTGTCGAAGTGTCTGCAACCACTTCAGGCTGCTATCCCGTGCCAGTGCCAGATCGACGACCGCCACATCGGGCTGCAAGCGGCCAGCGCCCTCGAACAACGACGCCTCGTCTGCGACCATGACCACCGAGCCGAAGGCCGTTGCGAGCAGTCCGCGCACACCTTCCGTCAGACCGTGGTGTCGATCCGCCAACAGCACACAACTCAAAGATGTCTTAGGCATGAAGCCACATCCCTTCCCATCATCGCGTTGGCCGCGGTGTCGATCGACACACGGCTTAGAGAAAAGGGTAGTCAGGATCGACAGGGCTGTGACCTCGAAAGACTACGGGGTGCAGCGCCCGGAAACTACCGGGCTGTGGGGTCGAAACGCCGGGCGCCGAGGGCGCGCAGGTGCACTACTTGCCGAGCGCCGTCGCGCACGGGGTCGGATCTGTTTGTATCTTCTTCAACAGGGTATCGGCGAGCCACCATGGCGTGGCCAACACCGCAACGCCGGCGCCGACGGCCGTCTTCGCGACGCCCACCGGATCCACCGCCAGTGCTGGGGCGCTCAGCGTGCCGCCGACCCGCACGACCGAGGCGATCGAGCTCGTCACGACGCCACGGCCACCCTTCACGACAGGCGTCACGGCTACGTCGATCGCCTCGGTCTTCAGGTTCAGGGTGCCGCCAAGCACCACGTTGTACTTGGCGGTCTCGGCGGCAATGCCGCGCTCGGTACTGATGACGCCGCTCTTGACGGGCACGCGGATGCCGACGCAATCGATGTCGGTGTCGGGTTCTGTCTTGTGGGAGGGGTTCGCCAGGCCCAGTGCGCGCGCCAGGATCCCACGGTCGAAGTCGATCGCGAAGTTGTGGACACGCAGCGGGCCGATCGCCACCGTTGCCTCGCCGTCGAGCGAGCCGAGCAGCGCCGGCAAGGTCTTGCCGCGTCCGCGAAGCTGCAGCGCCAGTTGGGTACTGCCTCCCGTGACCACACCGGGGTGGCCAAAGCGCGCGAGGACCGTACCGAGGTCGAGGGCCGAACCTTCGGCTTGCAGGTCCCAGGCCGCTTTCGCAGCGTCGACCGTTACCGAAGCGGACAAGCGCTGGTTCGGCGGCCCGGCAATCTGCATCGGCTCGGCCTTCAGCAGGCCGTCGGCAATGACCACGCGAACCAGCAAGGGACCGACCGGGACCGTGTTGCGCACGTTGACGGTATCGATGTGCAGCTCGACGTCGGCATCGACCGCGCGCAGCAAGTCCAGCGGCAGCGGCACATCCGCGATCACGCGCGAGCGCGCCTCGGCCGCTTTCGCGGTGCCGGCGGCGGCATCGGGCGGCAGGAAGACCGAGGCATCGAGAGACGGGGCCGTGAGCTTCGCGCTGACCTTGAACCGCTTGGTGCCACGCGTCACGGCAACGTCGCCGGCGAGCGTCGCCGCCGTGGTGGCCATCTTCAGGCCGGCGAGCACATAGCCGGCGGGCGCGTCGGTCAGCCTGGCGCTTGCCGTGAACGCCGGCAACCCCTGGAGGCTCAGCCCGGTGAAGGCCGCGAGGCCCGCGCCGCGCTTGAGGTCGGCACTCAAGGCGAGATCGAGCCCTGCCAGCCGCAGCGGGTCGCCGATGCGGCCGTCCACGGTCGCGCTGGCGCCGTCCACGGCCATGCTGAACTGCTTGAATTCGACGGCGCCAGCCTCGAGCCGCGCGACGCCGCCCAGCGGACCGAGCGACCGCCGGTCTGGAAGCACCATGCGCTCGATGCGAAGACGCGCCTCGACATCGGCCGCGAGCATCGGGCTGGCGGCACCGGGCTTGGGTTGCAGAGGCGGCAGCTCGGACAGGTCGAGCAGCGTCCCGGCGAGATCTGCCGTCACACGCGGGCGCGGCTCACCAGGCGCGAACACGACCCGGCCCTGCAGCGCCGTGCGGCCGAAGGCGAGATCGAGATCGTCGAAGGCATAGCCGCCCTGCGGGCCGCTGAGGCGGGCCGTGGCCCGCAGCGCCGGCAGGCGCGGCAGGTCGACGCCGAACAGGCGCCCGGCGGCGATGCTGTCCCCGATGTTCGCCGTGATGGCAAGTGCCAGGCCCTGCCAGTGCAGCAGGTCGTCGACCTGCCCGCTGACGCGCAGCCGCTGCCCCGGCCGGCCGGCGGCGGCGTCGATCGCCGTCAGGCGCAGGGCGTCGAAGGCACCCTTCAGTCGGGCTTGGCCCTCGTAGGGCCCCACCAAAGGCACGGCCCGGCCGAAGAACTGAAACGCCTGCGCCAGTTCGTCGCCTTGCACGGCGACACCGAGATCGAACCCGGCAAGATGGGCTGCATCGGCGATGCTGCCGTCGAGCCTGATCCTGGCGCCGCCCAGCGAGGCCTGCAACGCGCTCGCTTTGAGCTGGCCTTTTTCGAGCGCAAGCCGCCCGCTGCCCGAGCGCAACTCACGTCCGTCGGGAAAGACGAGCCGCGCGATCTGCAGGTCGAGGGCGACATCGGCGAGCTTCCAGTGATCGGTTGGCTTCGGCCTTGCAGGTGCGGCGGACGCGGCGCCAACCGCCGTGATCGCGACACTTGTCGGCGGCCTGCGCGCAAGATCGATCAATGGCGATGTCACCTTGCCCACGATGCGCGGTCGCGGCCCGCCGGACACCACCTGCAGCGACGCATTGACCGTGCTGTCGGCGATCGTCAGTTCGAGGTCATCAACGCGGTAGCCTTGGCGCGTCCCATGCACGCGCGCGCTGGCACGAAATGGCGGCAGGCGCTGCCCGTCGGTCGACTCGCCAACGCGCCACCAATCGGTCGCCGATGCGGCCAGCCTGAGGTCGATGCCGCTCGCGGCGCGCAGGTTGGCGACCGTGCCGGACAACGTGATCTGGGGCGCCCCATGCCCGCCGAGCGCGACGTCGATGCCGGTGAGCACCATTGCGCCAGCCGTGCCACTGAGTTGCGCCGCGCCGCGCAGCGGTCCGAGCAGCGGCATCGTGGCCCCGACGAGCGCGGCGAGTTCAGCCAGTTCGGGTGCCTCGGCACGCAGCGCCAAGCTGAATCCGGCGAGGTCCAGGGGCTTGTCGACATGGCCGCGCGCGCTCACGCTGGCCGCGCCGAGCTTGCCTTCGAGGTTCACCGGCACCGGCGCGTTCGCCAACAGCGCCGCCAGTGGGCCGATGCTGCCACCCACCTGGATGAGCTTGCCGTCGAAGGCCGCGCGGGCGTCGACGTCGATCGGGCTCGATGCTGAAGCGGCCGCGAGGCGGGCCGCATCGAGTCGCACCGAAGTCACCCTGCCGGTCTTGCCGTCACGGTAGGTGAAGGCGATCGCCTTCAGTGTGAGCTGATCGATCGCAAGTGCCTCGGGCCACGCCGGCCGGGTCGCGTGCGGCGAACCCATCACCCAGTTGCCAGTACCGGCGGCATCGGTCTCGAGGAACACCGTCGCGTCGGTCACCGCGACCTGCCTGATCCTTAGCTGGCCCGACAGCAGCCCCCACGCGTCGAGTTCGGCCGTCGCACGGCCGACCTGGGCCAGCCAAGGCTGTGAACCCCAACTCGCATTGCCCAGGCGCACTTGCGACAACACCAGCGATGGCCGCGGCCACAGCGTCACGCCGACCTCGCCGAAGCTGAGTTCGCGGCCAGTCGCCGCCTTGACGGACTCGGCCAACGACGGCGCGAGCAGCCGCGGAACCAGCAAATGGACCGCCGTTACGATCACGGCCGACGCCGCGACCAGCCATGCGCACACCGTCACCACCAGCCGCTTGACGCGCAACGATCAGCTCCTACACGATGGGACCGAAAGGCACGCGCATCGTGTGCAGATGCCGAAGCTCGCCCATTGTAAGCCGCAGCCGCCACACTTCGGCAGGATGTCTGCGCGGCAATGGCCGCTGCGATTTTCGAGTAGACAATGTAAGGACGCCCCAAAGCCAGACGATGTTGCGTCTGGCTCGACGCGAGGAGTCGGAAAATCCAACAACGGGAATGCCGAGTGACCGCCCGAATCCGTCTGAATGCCAGCCATCCAAACCCTGTCACCGCCCCACTTGCCTGGTTCGTCGTGGGCTTGGCGGTTTGCCTCGCAGGTTGTCAGGACCTGCCGCCACCGGAGGACCGTAGCTTGACGCATGTTGTTCAGGACACCACAGACACACCGCTTGCCCGCGCAGTCCTTGCGGGCGTGACCGAGCACCCCGGACTCAGCGGGACCTACGCCATCACCGACGGGCGCAGCGCTTTTGCCACGCGGAGCCTGTTGATCAAGGCCGCCCAGCGCACGCTCGATGTCCAGTACTACATCTGGGATAACGATATCTCCGGCACCTTGCTGCTCGAAGCGCTGCTCGACGCCGCGCAGCGTGGCGTGCACGTGCGGCTCCTGCTGGACGACAACGGTATCGCCGGGCTCGACCCTGCGCTCAGTGCGCTCGCTGCCAATCCGAACTTCGAGGTGCGGCTGTACAACCCGTTCAAGCAGCGAGCCTTCAAGCCGATCGGCTACCTCACCGATTTCCGTCGCCTCAACCGGCGCATGCACAACAAGTCCCTGACGGCGGACAACGCGGCCTCGATCGTCGGCGGGCGCAACGTCGGCGACGAGTACTTCGGGGCGGCCAAGCAGGTGGACTTCGCCGACCTCGACCTGCTCGCGGTCGGCAGTGTGGTGACCGAGGTCTCCGGCATCTTCGAGCAGTACTGGAACAGCCAGTCGGCCTATCCGCTGGGCCAGGTCGTGAAAGGTCCGGGGGGCGACGCGGCGGCCTTGCTGCGGGCGCGGCGCGACGAACTTGGCGGCGAACCTGCCGTTCGTGAGTACGTCGCCGCACTCAAGGCGTCGCCCATCGTGCCCGACATGCTGAGCCACACTTTGCCCTTTGAATGGGTGGAGACACGCGTTCTGGCGGACGATCCCGCCAAGACCCTTGGGCGCGTGGCGGGCGAGGCAGATCCGCGGATGTTGCCCAGGTTGCGGGCGACGGTCGGCGAGCCGGCATCGCGCTTCGACGTCGTGTCGCCGTACTTCGTCCCGAGGGCCAGCGGCACCGAGGCTTTGGCCGAACTGGCGCGGCGCGGGGTGCAGGTGCGCGTGCTGACGAACTCGCTATCCGCGACCGATGTCGCGGCCGTGCACTCTGGGTACATGAAGCGGCGCAAGGCGCTGCTCCAGGCCGGGGTGAAGCTGTTCGAGCTCAAGGCGACCGGCGTGCCGCAAGCCGATCTCGGCGACTGGGTGAAGAAGCTCGGCGGCTCCGGGGCCAGCCTCCACGCCAAGACCTTCGCGGTGGATGGCAAGCGTGCCTTCGTGGGCACCTTCAATTTCGACCCGCGCTCGGCCGAGCTGAACACCGAGATGGGCTTCGTGGTCGACAGCCCGACGCTGGCAGAACGCATCCACAAGGGCTTCGAGTCGACCGTGCCCGAGGTCGCCTACGAGGTGCGGCTGGATGCGCAGGGCGCTTTGCAGTGGGTGGAGCGCAGCAACAACGCCGAAAAGGTCTACACCACCGAGCCCAACACCAGCTGGCTCAAGCGAGTGTTCGCACGGGTGTTGTCGTGGCTGCCGATCGATTCCCTGCTGTAGCGTCCTGCGCCAGGGGCCGGCGTCGAACACGCCGGCGCCGCCCGCTCTGCCCGAACGCTCAGCCGCCGGCGGCGTAGAGAACGACCACCGACCGGGGTCCGACCTGGTAGGTGCTGCCGGGCGACGCGGGGGCCATCTGCCATTCGACGATGTCCTCGGGTGACGCAAGCGAGGTGTCGATCCAGCGCCGCCACCCGCCGGCGACCGTCGGCAGTTCGAACTCGAGCGACTCCCAGTAAGCATTCAACGCCAGATAGAAGAGGATCGGTTCGCTGCGAAGCCTGGCCGTGAACGCGATGCTGTGGGAATTCTCGCCCCAGTCAGGCTGGTCGAGCTTGACGCCGTGCCAGGACTTGTCTGCGTCCGCGATCAACCGGGTCAGGCTCAACCGCCGGTCTTCGTGCCCGACGTCGCGAAGGAGCCGACGCGCCGCGAGGAGGGTGACGAACCGATGCACGTCCGCGTGCTTGTCGAGCAGCGACCAGTCGAACCAGGTCGATTCGTCGTCGTGGCAGTAGGCGTTGTTGTTGCCTGCTTGTGTGCGCCGCACCTCGTCGCCCATGAGCAGCATCGGCAGACCCAGTGCGAGCAGCGTCACGGTCAGCATGTTCTTCACCTGCCGGTTGCGCAACTCCTCCACTGCCGGGTCGTCGCTCGGGCCCTCGGCGCCGCAATTCCAGCTACGGTTGTCGTCCGCGCCATCATGGTTGTTCTCGCCGTTCGCCTCGTTGTGCTTGCGCTCATAGGAAACCAGGTCGTTCAGCGTGAAGCCGTCATGACAGGTCATGAAGTTCACGCTCTGCTCGGGCTCGCGGCCCTTGTGCCCATACAGCTCGGGGCTGCCAAGCAGCCGGTCGGCGAACCTGCTGATGGCAGCGGGCGCGGCACGGAACACGTCGCGGCAGTCATCGCGGAAGCGGCCATTCCACTCCTTCCAGGCGTCCCCGACGAAGTTGCCCACCTGGTACAGGCCGGCGGCATCCCAGGCCTCGGCGATCAACTTCGTTCCGGCGAGCGCCGGGTCGGTCTCGATGTCCCACAGCACCGGAGGGTTCGGCAGCACCTTCCCCATCGAGTCGCGCGACAGGATCGAGGCGAGATCGAAGCGGAACCCGTCCACATGCATCTCGGTGACCCAATAGCGCAGGCTGTCGACGATCATGCGCCGCACAACCGGGTTGTTGGCATTGAGCGTGTTGCCGCAGCCGGTGTAATCCGCGTAGCTCGCGCCGCCCTGGTCCAGGACGTAGTAGATGGGGTTATCGATGCCGCGCAGGCTCAGCGTCGGCCCGTCCTCACCGCCTTCTGCGGTGTGATTGAACACGACGTCGAGGATCACTTCGATTCCCGCGCGGTGCAGGGCCTTGACCATGTCGCGGAACTCACGCACCGGACCGAGCGGTTCCTTGCGGGAGCTGTAGGCCCGGTGCGGGGAGAAAAACGACACGGGCTGGTAGCCCCAGTAGTTCACCACTCCCGAGGGGCAGGCCTGCGCATCGAACTGGAACACGGGCAGCAGTTCGACCGCAGTGATGCCCAGGGCACGCAGGTAGGGGATCTTCTCGATCAGGCCGGCATAGGTCCCGCGGACCGGTTTGTCCACGCCCGAGTTCGGATGGCGCGTGAACCCGCCCACGTGCATCTCGTAAATGATCGTGCGTGAAGAAGGCAGGCGCAGCGGCGTGTCGCCTTCCCAGTCGTAGGCGGCCGGGTTCACCACCACGCTCTTCATCGCGGTCGCCGCGTTGTCGCCTTCGCGGCTCGCGGCCTCGCGGCTGTAGGCGTCAGGAACCACCACTTCCCGGCCGTACGGGTCGAGCAGGATCTTCGCCGGGTCGAAGCGCAGCCCGGTCGCCGGGTCGTTCGGGCCGGACACGCGGTAGGCGTAGATCTGCCCGGGTCGCACGCGCGGCACGAAGGCGTGCCAGTAGTGGTAGGTGCGGTTCGCGACGGGATCGAGGGCGATTGCGCGCGACGGCTTAGCGTCGTTCTGGTGGTCGAAGAACACCAACTCCACACCCGTCGCACTGCGGGAGAAGAGGCTGAAGTTGACGCCGCCGTTGACAACCGTGGCGCCGAGCGGAGCGCTTTGCCCCGGTTCGCAGTGGAGGTTCATTTCCGGATCGTTTCCCGTTGGTGTGAGACGAACGTGCTGGGCGATGGCGTTACTGCGCCGCGGCGGAAAGGCTGCGTACATTGAATGCGGGCGCGGCCTTTTGCTTCGCCTCGCCTGCGTACACGGTGAGGTGTGGAAACGGAATCTCGATGTCGTTGGCGTCGAACGCCGCCTTGAGCCTTTGCAGGAATTCGCGCTGCACGCTCCATTGCTGCATCTCGTCCACCTTGAACCGGCAGCGAATGACGACCGCGGAGTCGGCCCATTCGTTGACGCCTGCGATCTCGAGATCCTCCAGGATGCGCGGGCCGAATGCTTCGTCTGCGCGCAATTCCCGGCCGGTTGCGCGCATTACCTCGATGGCTTGCGCAACGTTCTCGCGATAGGCGATGCCGGCATCAATGACTGCAAATGCGAAGTCCCGCGTGCAGTTGGTGACCGTGCCGATCTGACCGTTAGGCACGAAATGTACGTGTCCCTCGTAGTCGCGAAGTCTGACGTAGCGCAGCGTCACTTTCTCCACCGCCCCGCCAACGCCGGCAATCTGGACAATTTCACCCTGCCGCAGCTTGTCGTCGGCCAGCAGGAACAGGCCGTTGACGTAGTCCTTGAACAGGCTTTGCGCGGCCAGGCTGACCGCGATGCCCGCCACGCCTGCAGTGGCGAGTAAGGGGGTCAGCGATATGCCGAGCGCGTCGAGGATCGCCATTGCGGCGACCAGCCAGACCAACCCGCTCACCCCTTGCGCGATGACGCGGCCGAGCGTTTCAAGACGCTCGTGGCGGTCTTCTCCGGCCCCGTCACTCAAGCGCACTACCGAGGCGCGGATCGCGCGCCTGGCAAGCTTGACCGCCAGCCAGGCAGCGACGACGATCACCGCGATGCGCAGCGCTGCCTCGCCCAGGGCGATCCATTCGCGCGTGCTGACGGAGCGAATGGCATCAAGCAGCGGCGTATCCATCGTCCCTCCTTGCCGAATCCGCGGCGGTCCGGCGCACCCTGCATTGCCTGTAGCGAAGCCTCGGGCTGTCGCGCATGCCTAGCTGCGACGACGGCGCGCTCTGCAGGAGCAACGGCCAGGCCGGGGACATCGCGTCACACCCGTCCACAGTTCTGGTGACTCGCCATGCTGTGCCGGTGTTGCATCAGACGTCCGCAAACTGGACGACGACCTTGATGTCGTCCGGCTGCCGCTGCAGCGCGCGCATGAACGACTCCGGGGGCTCGCGTCGGGTGATGAGCCGTGCGAGCCATGCGTGGTCGGCGCGCGCCAGTACTTCTCCCGCCCTGTACCAGTGCCGCTTGTTGGCGTTGACGCTGCCCACCACGACGGTGTTCTTGAGCACGGCCGCCGCGGCGACGTCGGCCACGGCCGGGCCAGTCGTGGACCCGCCCGCCCCGACCCCCGTCAGGCACACGACACCGCCTGCACCGATTCCCCGAATCGCGTCGCTGACGACCTGCCCGACGCCGGTGCACTCGATGATCACGTCCGGCTCGAAGCCAACGCCTGCGACGACGCCGGTGTGGTAGGTCGCCCCCAGGGCGCGAACCAGCTCAGGCTTGGCCCCCGATTCGATCCGGTCGAGGACGTGGACCTCGAGCCCGTACTGTTTGCCGACGAGGGCCGCAAGCAGACCGATCGGTCCGGCACCGGTGACGAGCACGGTCTGCGGCTCCCAGAAGGCACGCTGGCCGACCGCGCGGACCTGCTCCCACGCCTTCGTGACGACTGTCGTGGGCTCGAGCAGCACGCCGAGGATGCCGAGCGAGCGGTCTATCTTCATGGCGTACTCCGGCTCGATCCGCCAGCGCTCGGACATGAAGCCATCGACTTCCTTGATGCCGCGCTCGGTGTACTGGCCGTTGCGACACATGTCCCACTCGCCCACCGCACAGCTGGGGCAAGGCACGCGGTCGGGGCGCCGAACGATGCCGACCACGAGATCGCCCTTCTGCAGCCCGCCGCTGGTTCCCGGGTCGAGCACCCGGCCGAGGGACTCGTGCCCGAGCACCAGGCGCGCATGGCCCGGAGGCGCCCAGCCGTAACTGCCGTCCACGATCTCGACGTCGGTCCCGCACACGCCGACCGCAATGGCTTGCACGAGCACCGATCCCGCACTCAACTCCGGCTCGGGGATGTCTTCGAGGCGGGCGCTCTGTGGCTTGTGGGGTTCTACGGTGATCGCTTTCATGGGAGTTCTCCTGTCATGTGAGCCCGGCTTCCTGTGGTCACTTCGCCGCGTTGGCGCCCTGCACTCGCATCCTGATCGCGTAGAGGCCGGTGCTCGCCGTGATGAACAGTGTGCGGCGGTCCTTGCCGCCGAAGCAGATGTTCCCGGTCCAGTGTTCGTCCGGGACCGGGATCCGATCGATCTGCCGCCCCTCCTTGTCGAACACCGTCACACCCTCGCCCGTCAGGTAGAGGTTGCCCTCGTTGTCCATCGTCAGGCCGTCCGAGCCGTGGTCCGCAACGAGCGCCTTGCCTGCGAGCCCGCCGTCCGGCGCGATGTCGTACCGGTAGGTCTTGCCCGCGCCGATGTCCGCCACGTGGAGCGTCTTCCCGTCGGGCGTGCCGCCGATGCCGTTCGGTTTCTGCAGGTCATCGGCCACGCGCACAAGCCGCCGGCGGTCGGCGGACAGGAAGTAGACGTGCTGGCCGTCCTGCGGCATCGCGTGGTGGGTCCACCAGGTGCGGTCGTAGAACGGGTCGGTGAAGTAGAGCGCGCCGTCCGGCTGCACCCAGACATCGTTCGGGCCGTTCAGGAGCTTCCCCCCGTACTCGCTGACAAGCACGGTAACCGCGCCGTCCGGCGCAATGGACCACAGTGCAGTCTTCTCGTCGGCGCAGACGATCAGGTGGCCCCGCGGGTCGAAACACATGCCGTTGGCGCGGCCCGCCGGTTGCAGGAAGGTGGACAGTCCGCCCTCCACGCCCCACTTCAGGATGCGGTCGTTCGGCTGGTCGGTGAAGAACACATTCCCCGCCGCGTCGCACGTTGCCCCCTCGGCGAAACCCAACCCGCCGGCCAGTTTCTCCAACCTGGCGCCGGGTGCGACCACGCCGGTCAAGGTGCCACTCGCGCTGCGATTCATCGTCATCTCCCTGGTGTCATGCGCGGCGATAGCGGTCAGTGCGCGCGTCCTGGCGTCCTTCCGCCGCGCGACACGCAGCCGTCACCGGCGCGCGCCTTTGGCGCGAGCCTTTGCCACGCCGGGTTTCCTGGTCTTCTTTTTTTCGCCGGCATACACCGCCGCCTCAGAGCTCCCAAACAGATCCAGAATCCTTGCGACGACCCCCGTCCAGCCCGTCTGATGGCTGGCGCCCAGACCCGCTCCGTTGTCACCGTGGAAGTACTCGTAGAAGGACAGGTAGTCGCGCCACTGCGGATCTTCCTGGAACTTGCTGGTACCTCCATAGACCGGGCGCCGGCCGTCGGCGTTTCGCATAAAGATGGCTGTCAGCCGGCGGCCGAGTTCCTCGGCAACCTGAAGCAGGGTCATCTGCTGGCCCGAGCCGGTTGGGCACTCGATCGTGAACTCGTTCCCATAGAAGGCGTGATAGCGCAGCAGTGCTCGAATGATCAGCATGTTGATCGGCATCCAGACCGGGCCGCGCCAGTTCGAGTTGCCACCAAACATCCCGCTGTCGGACTCCGCGGGCAGGTAGGCGACCCCGCTGACCTGTCCGCCGGCAGAAATGACATACGGATGATCTTTGTGATAACGCGAGACCGAACGCACGCCGTACGGGCTCAGGAACTCGTTCTCGTCGAGCATCTTCGCAAGCACGCGGCGAAGCCTCTTTTCGTTCATGACCGACATCAGCCGCCGGCCGTCGACGCCAAGCTTTCTCGGATCGTGAATCGAGCGGAAAGTCTCGGGGCGGGCCTCCATGAACCACTTGAAGCGCTGCTGAATCTCGGGGTACTTTTCGCACTGCTCCGCACTGAGCGTGGTGGCGGCACAAAGGGGGATCAGACCGACCAACGACCGGACCTTGACGCGCTCGGTTCGACCGTCGGGCATGCGCATCACGTCGTAGTAGAAACCGTCCTCTTCGTCCCACATGCCCTTGCCATCGCCAAGGAAGTCCATCGCCGCCGCGATCCACATCGAGTGCTCGACGAACTTCAGCGTCATCGGTGCGTAGCTCGGATCACTCATCGACAGCTCAGCGGCGATCTCCACCATGTTCTGGCAAAAAAGCGTCATCCAGGCGGTGCCATCTGCCTGCTCGAGATGACCCCCATTGGGCATCGGCGTGTTGCGATCGAAGGGGCTGATATTGTCGAGTCCCAGGAAGCCGCCTTCGAACACGTTGCGTCCCGACACATCCTTGCAGTTCACCCACCACGTGAAGGTCAGGCACAGCTTGTTGAAGCAGGTCTTCAGCCATTCGGTGTCGCCCACCCCGGTGTGCATCTTGTCGAGGCGGTAGGTGAAGATCGCGCTCCAGGCCTGCACGGGGGGATTGACGTCGTCGAAGTTCCATTCGTAGGCCGGTAACTTGCCGCTGGGATGCTGGTATTCCGAACGCAACAGGAGTTCGAGTTGCTGCTTGCCGAAGTCGACGTCGACCAGCGTCAGCGGCAACACATGGAAGGCAAGATCCCAGGCGGCGTACCAGGGGTACTCCCACTTGTCCGGCATGGAGATGATGTCGGCGTTGTACATGTGGTGCCAAGGCTCGTTTCGCGGCGCCACCTTGCGCGTCGGACTGAACGGGTCTGCACCGTGCTCCTTCAGCCACTGGTACACGTCGTAGCGGTAGTACTGCTTGGACCACAGCATGCCTGCCAGGGCCTGTCGCATGACGTTCGCAGCGTCGGCGCTCAGCGAGGCGGGGATGACCGTCGCGTAGAACTCGTCGGCCTCCTTCCGACGGCCTTCGACCACCTGGTCGAAGGCATCGCCGAACAGGGCATCCTGCGCCCGCTTGCCGGGTTTGGGCGCGATCGGCGCCGCATCCGACAACCTCAGTCGCACCACCCTCGACTCACCCGGACCCAGCGTGAGCCGATAGTGGGCCGCGACCATGGTGCCCGTCTTCTGCGGGTTCACCGCGCCGTCCTGGCCGTGAACGATGCAGTCGTTGATCCCGTCCTTGACGAAGGGCGACGCATTCGGAACATTGGAAATCCGCTGCGTGTTCGTTTCGTTCTCGGTGAACAGCAGCGGCACGTCCTCCTCGCAGTAGAGGTAGCGCGTGCCCAGGCGCGGATGGGTGGCCTGCACGACACCCGGGCCTTTCCTGCCCGCGACCTGCGCGAGCACCGGGCGCTCCGCGCCCACGTGCCAGGACCACTCGTTGCGGAACCACAGCCTCGGCAACAGGTCGAGGGTCGCCGCGTCTGGCCCGCGGTTGTGAACCGTGCAGCGGATCAGGATGTCCTCGGGCGAGGCCTTGGCGTACTCGACGAACACGTCGAAATAGCGGTCCTGGTCGAACACACCGGTGTCGAGCAACTCGTACTCGTGTTGATTCCGCCCCCGCAGATGGTTGGTCTGAACCAGGTCATCGTACGGATAAGCGGCCTGCGGGTACTTGTACAGGTAGCGCATGTACGAGTGCGTCGGAGTGGAATCGAGGTAGAAGTAGTACTCCTTGACGTCTTCGCCGTGGTTGCCCTCGGCGTTGGTCAGGCCGAACAGGCGTTCCTTCAGGATCGTGTCCTTCCCGTTCCACATCGACAGCCCGAAACACAGCCGCTGTTTTTCGTCGCAGATGCCGGCCAGCCCGTCCTCGCCCCAGCGGTAGGCCCTCGAACGCGCGTGGTCGTGGGGAAAGTAGTTCCAGGCATCGCCGCTTTCGCTGTAGTCCTCGCGCACGGTCCCCCACTGACGTTCGCTCACGTAGGGGCCCCACAGCTTCCATGGCGCCGTCTTCGCACGGGCTTCATCGAGACGGGATTGCTCGGCACTCATTGGATCGTATCTCCTTCAAAAACAACCTGGACGCGCATTCCGCGCGAACCCGGAATGCGCCCAGCAGCTACTTCTTCGGCGCCATTTCGACCTTGGCCGCAACCGCCTCGACATAGCTGATCTCGACGGTGTCCCCGACCTTCACGCCTTGCAGCTTCTCAGGCGCCTGCACCTTGACCGTCCTGGTGCCGCCGCCCGGTCCCTTGAAGGTGACCGATGGGACCTTGTGGTCGATGGCGGCAATCTCGACCGTCAACGTGACGCTCTGGCCCACGGCGCCGGCCGGCTTCGCGCCCACCGGTGCTGCCGCGGCTGTGGCGCTGGTTTCAGCACCCGCCTTGCCGCCCTTCTTGACTTCGTAGGCGAGCGCTTCCGTGTACGTCGCGGTGACGACGTCGCCCTTCTTCACCTGGGGAAGGTTCGCCACGGCGGGGTCCGCAATGAAGGTGAACTTCTGGCCGTCCTTGGCCTCGAGCGTGACTTCGCGCGTCTTCTGATTGACGCTCGAGACGGTCCCGGTGACGTCGACGGAACCGATCACCGTCTCTCCCTTCGCAGGAGCGGCGGTCTGTTGGGCCAGGGCAAGCGGCGTCGCGCCAAGCAATCCGGCCATGAATGCTGCCAGTGTCAATGCTGCGAACTTCTTCATGATTGATCCTTCCGGCTGATTGGCGTCCCTTAAACGGGACGCGGTGGGTTGGAGAAACGTTTGGCCGCGTTGGCGTCTGTCGATGTTTCGGTCTTCATGCAGCACCCGCAGCGGGAAGTCAGCCGGTCACGATGGGGTTGTTCCAACCGCCGACGGGCACGACCCGCTGGTCGACCTCGCCCGGTCCCCATGTGCCAGGCTCGTATTTGTAGACCGGGCTGGGCGCCTTCAAGAACGGATCGACGATGCGCCAGGCCTCTTCGACATAGTCCTGGCGAGCGAACAGCGTCGCGTCACCTTCAATGGCATCGGTCAGCAACCGCTCATAGGCCGCCTTCTCGTCGCTGATCGGCATCGGCGTGCCCGTGAGCTCTTCGAGCGCTCCGATCATCTGGTCGTCGTCCGCCATCACCAGCATCCCCATCCCGAACTGCACCGACGGGCCGATGCGAAAGCGCAGGTAGCTAGGCGCGGCCGCCAGGCTCGAATAGCTGTTTGGCGAGCGCAGAAAGCGCACCATGATCTCGGTGCAGGTCACTGGCAGGCACTTGCCGGCGCGCAGATAGATCGGAACCCCTTGCCAGCGCGGCGAGTCGATGGCCAGACGCATCGCGGCGAAGGTTTCCGTCGTCGAACCCGGCGCCACGCCGGCCTCGGCCCTGAAGCCGTGGAACTGCCCGCGCACGACATTGCCTGCTTCCAGGGGTGGCATCGCCTTCAGCACCTTGACCTTTTCGTCGCGAATGGACTCGGTGTCGCGCCGCACGGGCGGCTCCATCACGAGGTTCGAAAGCACTTGGAAGAGATGGTTCTGCATGACATCGCGGATCGTGCCGACGCCGTCGTAGAAGGCGCCACGGCCCTGGATGCCGATGTCCTCGGCCATCGTGATCTGGATGCTCTCGACGTGATTGCGCTGCCAGAGCGGCTCGAGATACGCGTTCACGAAGCGGAAGAACAGCATGTTGTTGACGGGCCGTTTGCCGAGATAGTGGTCGATGCGGAAGATCGACGACTCGGGAAACTCCGTGTGCAGGATCCGGTTGAGCTCGCGGGCCGACGCGAGGTCGGTGCCGAAGGGCTTTTCAACGATGACGCGGGCATCCTTTGTGCAGCCAGACGTGCCGAGCTGCTCGACGACCTTGCCGAACAGTACGGGAGGAATCGCCAGGTAGTGCGCCGGCCGCTTCGCGGCGCCCAGCTCGCGTTTGATCGCCGTGAACGTCGCGATGTCACCGTAGTCGCCATCGACGTAACGCAGCAGCCCGCAGAGTTTCTCGAAGGCGGCGGCGTCGAGCCCGCCGTGCTTCTCGAGGCTGTCCTTCGCCCTGGCCTTCAGCTGGTCCAGGTTCCAGCCCGCCTTTGCCACGCCAATGACCGGGATGTCGAGCGCGCCGCGCTTGATCATCGCCTGCAGCGCCGGGAAAATCATCTTGTAGGCAAGATCGCCCGTGGCCCCGAAGAAAACCAGTGCGTCTGACTGATTCGTACTCATGCTGGGCTCCTATTTCGCTGGTTTCTCGAGATGTCCGCCGAACTCGAAGCGCATCGCAGAAAGCAGCTTGTTCTGGAAATCGGCGTTGCCACGAGAACTGAAGCGCGCGAACAGCGCGGCCGTAAGCACCTCGGCGGGCGTGCCCTCGTCGACCGCGGCCAGGACCGTCCAGCGCCCCTCGCCCGAATCGGAGACGCGTCCACCGAACTGCTCGAGCGAAGGATCCTCGATCAGCGCCGAGGCGGTCAGATCCAGGAGCCATGACGCCACGACGCTGCCGCGGCGCCAGACTTCGGCGATATCGGGCAGGTTGAGGTCGTACTGGTAGTGCTCGGGTTGGCGCAGCGGCGCCGTCTCGGCATCGACGTCGTGGCTTGTCTTGCCGACGTTGGCGTGCTTGAGGATGTTGAAGCCCTCGGCGTACGCGGCCATGAGCCCGTATTCGATCCCGTTGTGCACCATCTTGACGAAGTGACCGGCGCCATTCGGCCCGCAGTGCAGGTAGCCTTCTTCCGAGGTTCCCTGGCCCGGCTTGCGTCCCGGTGTGGGCGCAACGTTCCCGGTGCCGGGGGCCAATCGCTTCAGGATCGGGTCGAGGCGCTGCACGACATCGGTCTCGCCCCCGATCATCATGCAGTAGCCGCGCTCGAGACCCCAGACGCCACCGCTGGTGCCGACGTCGACGTAGTGAATGCCCTTCGGGGCCAGCGCCTTCGCCCGACGCAGGTCGTCCACGTAGTACGAGTTCCCGCCGTCGATCACGACGTCCCCGTCATCGAGCAGGGGCACAAGCTCGGCAATGGTCGTGTCGACGACCGCCGCCGGGACCATCAACCAGACGGCCCGGGGCTTCGCGAGCTTCTTTGCGAGGTCGGCGAGCGACGCGGCGCCTACGGCCTTGTCCTTCACGAGATCTGCAACCGCCTGTGGCGACATGTCGAAGACGACGCACTCGTGGCCGCCACCAATCAAGCGGCGAACCATGTTCGCCCCCATCCGACCCAGCCCGATCATTCCCAGTTGCATGGCCGTCCTCTCGTCAACAGAGTTGCGTACAAGCTCGCGCCGGCGTCACCGACAAACAAATCTCTTGGTGGCCCCACAGCGCGCGCCCGGTGGACGGTTCACGTCGCAACCACGGAGTTCTCGCATTGCGCGTAGTCACACCAGGCGTACTTGTCGGCGTTCCAGGCGTTTTCCCAGCGGACCCCGTCGATGACGAAGCGGAACCGATACTCCTGGCCGGCCGGCAGTTCGATCGCCAGCGAGAAGTCGCCATTCTCCAGACGCTTCATCGGATGCCGGTCCAGGCTCCAGTCGTTGAAGCTGCCGGCCACCGTGATGGCGCGGGCAATTGGGGCCGCTTCGCTCGGCAACCAGAAGGCTACCGTGCAGCGGGTCTTGTCGCTCGAGTACTCGCGGCTCATGGAATCGTGCTTGTCCGCCACGGCACGGACAGGGTGTGCGTGGGATCTGCTTGTCATGGTCGTTCTCCAATTCGCTAGAAGAATCTCGTCAGTAGGACCGCGACACGCGGCAGCGCCTGACTGGGTTCTTGTTGAGTTGTCATACCTGTCATCGGCTTGATGGGAGCGTTCACCGGCGCGCGCGCTTGACCGCAGGTGCTGCAGCGGGAATGGGCCGCGGCCCCGCCGCGGGTTCAGCAAAGCTCACTGGTGCCCAGAGGCGGAACCCGCCTTCGAACGCGAAGGCGTTGTCGCCCAAACGACATCCCGGCGGCATTTTCTTCAGATTCTTGGCGTTGCCGCCGCCGATGACGAGGTCGTCGAGATAAAGGGCAGCCGTGAATCGCGCCACCAGCAAGTCGAGGGCTTTCTCCCACTTCTTCCGGCCGAACTTGCGCAGCCCGCGACGGCCCAGGTAGTCCTCGACAGTCCCCTTTCCGTGCGACAGGGCGCCAACCTCCATCGGCACGATGTTTCCCTGCACTATCAGAGCGGAGCCGAGGCCCGTGCCAAGGCCGAGGAAGAGCATCGTTCCGCCCTTGTAACTGCCCAGAGCCTGCATGGCGGCGTCGTTGATGAGCTTCACGGGGCGCCCGAATGCCGCCGCGAAATCGAACCCGACCCAGCCCGGGCCGAGGTTTCGAGGTTCGGTGATGATGCGTTGGTCGACAATGCGACCGGGGTAGCCGATGGACACCACGTCATATGTCCACTCGGCCGCAAGCTCCTTGATTTGCGAGATCATGAGTTCGGGCGTCAGCTGCTTGCCGGACTTGAACCTGCGACGCTCGGTCTGCCCGGTGGCGAGGATCTTGACACCGGTCCCGCCGATGTCCACGGCCAATACCTTCTCGGCTCGCTTCATGCGGCACTCCCGAGCGTGGCGCTCTTCAAATCGATGGCTGACATCAGTTCACGCCAGGCCTGGCCGAACGACATCGAGCCTTTGTCCTGCAGTTGAGTGGCCGGCATCGTTGTCGATGCCGGCCTTGACCAACGCCTCATGCTTGCGCAGCCTTCGCTGACTATTCCTAGGCCGCCTTGAGCTCCTTCTGGAACTCCTTCTGGTCTGCCTTGACTGCCTTCTTGACGACCTTCCTGGCCGACTTCAAGGCATCGGCCACTCGGTCACCGACGTCTGTGGCGGCAATCACCACCAAGCCGGCCTGACCATAGTCCAGCGACTCGCCGAGGTCCTTCAGGTCAGCGCGGCTCATGCCGCCGGCAACGTGTCCGGCCAGCGCACCGATCGCCGCACCCGCGCCAGTGGTCGCTGCAAGCAACCCTGCACCCAGCGCGGCAGCGGGGAACAATGCGACGGCCAAGCCGGTGGCCAGCCCCAAGCCAGCGCCACCCCACGCACCCTGCCGGGTGGGCTGCTCGTGCCGTTTCACGATCCTGACCTTGCCGTTGTCCTTCTTCAGGAGCACGGCGGCATCGAAGGTATCCATCAGGTTCAAGCCGTAGTAGAGATCCTTCACGGCCTGATAGTCCGCCTCTGCGGCATCCAAGCTGTCGTAAGAGGCGCCGAATGCTGTCATCGTCAGATAGTCACTCATCATCTTCTCCTGTGGGTCAGTGGGTCCAGGTGTCGGTATGGGTCTGACACCTGGCGCCTAAGGCCTGCGGCAGCAGACCCCAATTGCCGTTGTCAGTCGGATCGTGCGAGAAAGTCACGTCCACCGCTTCCATCCCCGTCACCGCGTTGGTCGCGATGCCTGTCGGCAGCCACCCTGGAACGCAGGTTAGTCGGGTAACGGAGGGCTGTGACCCCGAAAGATTACGGGGTGCAGCGCCCAGAAATTACTGGGCTGCGGGGCCGGTGGCGGCTGGCCGAAGCGTCAGCGCTCGACGAGGCCGTGTCTCAAGCGCAGCGCTCTGCTCGGGCGTGCGCTGGCTCTCAAAGACTCTTGGCCACCGGGATGCGCCCCTTCTTGGCGGCTGCCGCCAGGGCTTCGTAGTCGCGCTCCGTCTGCGACGCGTAGGCGAGGGCGAACCTGCCCATGGCCTCGTCGAACCGCTCGCTCTTGCCGATGTAGCCGGCGATCCTGGCCGCGTCCCCCGACTTGGCATGCGCGTGCGCCAGCGCCCAGGCGCACAGGCCGCAGTAGTCGCGCAGCGACGCCTGAGTCGTCTCGCCGGGCGTCAGTTGGACGCCGCCTTTCATGTCGCGAAGCTGCCTCACGTAGAAGTGGACATCTTTCACCCGCCCATAACCCAGAAAGATGTCGGACGAGCCTTGGATCATCCGTTGGCCGACCACGACCCGCTCACCCTCGCTCGCGTACAGCATCTTCCTGCCCAGGTAAGCCTGAAGCACGGATGGCTCCGCTTGCTTGACTTGGAGGATCAGCGGGTCGGCTGCATCGGCGCCCTGGAACAGGACGATCCAGCAGCGCGTACCCACACTGCCCACACCCACCACCTTGCGAGCCACATCCACCATCCGGTATCTCGCCAGCAGGCGATGCCGATCCCCCTGGAGGGACCCGATGTACGACTGCAGCCAGGATTCAAGCGCCTCCAGGATCGGCTGACCCGAATCGGTGTGCGTCTCACGGACGAGGAGCAGAGGTTGTTCGATGAGGCGGTATTGGCCGTCGGCCAGTTCGGCCATCTTCGTCAAGGTCTGCAGCGCCGTGTGCCGTCTCGCCTTGGCAAACCCCTGCTCGACCTGCACTCGGTCGCGCCGAGGGAGCCCGGCCAGGATTTCCTTCTTTCCGATCTTCGTATACCACACGTCGAGATAGCCCATCCTGGCGTACTCGCGGACGCGCCTGCGATAGCCTGCGACGACAGCGCGCGCGCCGGCCTCCGCGTCGGCTTTGTCTCCGCCCAGGAAGCGGGCGACCACCGCCGCGCTGGCCGCCAGGCGCTTCAGGTCCCACTCCCAGGGCCCGGGCAGCGTTTCATCGAAATCGTTGATCGCGAAGACGAGCTGGCGCTCGGCGGAGGCGTAGGTCCCGAAGTTGGCCAGGTGCACGTCGCCGCAGGCCTGGACCGTGATCCCCGTGATCGGGGAAGTCGCGAGATCCGCGGCCATGATCGCCGCCGAACCGCGCATGGAGGCGAAGGGGGACGCCAGCATGCGCGCAAACCGCAGTGGCACCAGTTCCTGAATGCGCGTGCGGTTCTGGGCCTCGAGCATCGCGACCGGATCCTTGCGCTTGGGGTTCGGCACATAGGCCGCCAGGCTCTCGAACGAAACCTGGGCACGCAGCGTCTTTCCAGCCGCAAAACGCTCGTCCGCGGTCGGACGCGGCGCCCGGAAGTCCTTGACCAGATACCCTTCGTGCGCAACGACCTTCGACGGTCGTCTGCGCGACGCGGCGGCATGGTCAGCGCGTTTCGATCCACTCATTAGAGCCCCCTTTGTGCCAGGTAGCCTCAGCGCTCGACGAGGCCGTGTTTGATGGCGAAGTGGATCAACTCTGCATTGGTGTGCAGGCCGAGCGATTCCATCATCTGGAACTTGTGGAACTCCACCGTGCGCGGCGAGATCCCGAGAGTCGCGGCGATCTGCTTTGCCGATTGCCCTTCGATCGCAAGCTGGAGGACCTCCCGCTGCCTCGGCGTGAGGGAACCGAGCGTGCCGCCCGCGTACTGCGACCCCTGCTTCATCGACTCGAGAACCTCGCCCGCGAGCTGCGGCGTGAGGTAGGTCTTGCCCTCGAGCGCGGCGCGGACGGCCAGCAGCAGCTCGGCCGGCGCCGAGTGCTTGAGCACGAAGCCCGAGGCGCCGGCGTCGAGTGCCCGACGCGCGAAATTGGCGTCCCGATGCATGGTGAGAAACACTACCGGCACTCGATCACCCCGCTGCCTCAGCAGTATCAGCGCGTCGATGCCATTGAGGTGAGGCATGGTGATGTCGGCAACGATGACGTCCGGCCGCAGCGTGGCGGCCGCTTCGACCATCGCGCGCCCGTCCTGGACCACGCCGACGAGATCGAACTCGGGAGCGAGCAGGCTCTTGAGCGCCTCGGCCACCATGAGATGGTCGTCGGCGAGCAGCACTCTCAGGCGCTGCGTCGGGATCACGGCGCCTGTCCTTCGCTGGCCTGCGCAGGAACCCAGGCGACGAGCATCGTCCCATGGCCGGGCGCGGACTCGATATCGAGCGTGCCGTTCACCAGATGCACACGTTCGCGCATGCTGAACAGGCCGAGGCTGTGGCCTTGTCGCGGACCGGCCGGATCGAAACCGATGCCGTCGTCGCGGACGGCCAGCAGCAGACCGCCGTCCGACTGTCGCAGCGTGAGGCTTGCTGCGTTCGTACCGCTATGGCGGGCAACGTTGTTCAGCGCCTCCTGCGCCACGCGGAACAGGCACAGTTGCGCCTGCTTGTCAGCCACCGCGGGCAGGGCTTCGAGGTCCATGGTCACGGCGAGCCAGCCCTGTCGACCCCGCCGTTCACAATCCGCACGCAGTGCCTCGACCAGGCCCAGCTCGTCGAGGATCGAGGGGTGGAGCTGGTAGGCCAGCGAGTGGATGTCTTCGCTGAGGCGCACGAGCTCGGTGCGCACCAAGCGTATCACCTCGGCCTGCGCACCGTCGGACGCCGCGGGTTCGGTGCGGCCCATCTCGATCGCCAGCACGGCGAGCCGCTGCGTCACGTCGTCGTGCAACTCGCGCGCGAGCGCCGCGCGCTCGTCCTCGTGGGCACGGATCAGGCGCCGGCTCAGGTTGCGCAACGTCTCCTCTGCCTGCTTGGTCTGCGTGATGTCGCGCAGGACACCGGACGACAGGAGTCTGCGTCCGGCGGCGTCGCGCCTGTCGACGCGGGCCACGTGATGAATCCACCTTTCACCATGGGTCGGATGCACGAAGCGATACTCCACTGACAGCCGTTCCACCTGCCCGTCGTGCAACTGCCGGCGCAGATCGAGCACGCGTTCGCGGTCGTCAGGATGGAGCTGATCCATCCAGAACTCCAGCACCTGGAGACCCCGTTCACAGTCCGCGGGTACGCCGCAGAGGTCACGAAAATGGTCGTCGAATCGGACGACCCCTTCTTCGAAGCCCACCTCGTAGAAGGCCAGGCCGGCGAGATCGGCACCCGCCGCCAGGCGGGCCTCGCTCTGCTGCAGCCGCTGCTCGTAGCGTTCACGGACGAGCGCGCTGGTGAAAACGTGCGCTACCAGTTGCAGCCGCTTGACCAGCGCTTTCGGCCAGTCGCGCTCGGCGTGCAGTGTATTGAGACCAAGAATTCCAATGTGCTGATTCACTCCCACCGCGAGGGGAATAGTCAGATTCGACTTGACGCC
>Ga0210103_1000022_pt1 | contig 24697 bp, 19 predicted proteins | sample RushSE_CattailNL_6_FD_185564 | JGI IMG/M metagenome (GOLD analysis project Ga0210103, IMG submission 185564) | Wetland microbial communities from San Francisco Bay, California, USA, that impact long-term carbon sequestration - RushSE_CattailNLA_D2... | ecosystem: Environmental > Aquatic > Marine... | reverse complement strand
CGGGCCTTGGCCGTTTGCGCGATGACCATCTGCTGCGCGTTGAACTGGTCCGTCACGACGGCGTTCATCTCCCGGGCGGTCCACACCCCGAGGAGAATTCCGGCCGCCAGCAGCGCGATGACGGCCACGTAAACGACGACCACGATGGTGCGGCCGGCTAACGTGTCTTTGGAAATCTGCATCGGATCCTTGATGGAAAAAGCCATTTCACAGCTTTTTAGCGGCCCATCATAGCCGTTTTTCGGGAAAGCGCAAGGCGACAGGGGCGCCGACGGACCCTCGGGGCTGGTCCGGTTTTTGCAAATTTTTTCGGGCCAAATTTAAGCGGTCGGCATATGGTGGAGAGGTGTTCGGATGATCCATCCGAAAACCAAGGAAACGCAGCAGCCACGCTGGGGCATCAACATGCACAAGAGAAAGGAGTCGCGTAGAATGAGGAAAGAACTGTCGTTGCGAGGAGTATTCGTCGTCACCGTGGCCGCGATGCTGGTGGTGGGTTTAACCGCTCCGGGATCTGCACAGAAGATCAAGGATTTTTCGGCCGACCAGGTCATGATCGGTGTCAAGGGGAAAGTTGAACAGGAGAGAAAGCTCTCGGTGGCCGGCGACTTGATCCGAATTGACAAAGTCGTGCCCGCCGACGCGAAGATGACTTTCATCTACCGCAGGGACCTCAAGCAGGCCGTGACGATCAACCCGGGCCAGAAGACTTACTTCGAAGGGCCGCTGGATGACAAGGCGTTTTCGGCAACCTTGGGCCTGCCTGTCGGGACCACGGCCGAAAGGTCTGCGGGCGAGGAGACGGTCAGCGGCTTCCCCTGCACCAAGAAGGAACTCGACATGGAGATCGACTTTAAGAAGGGCAAAAAGACGGTCACCAACACGGTGTGGGTGTCCGAGCAACTGGGCATCCCCCTGCGGGTGAAAACATACGAGGGGCGCGTGACCGAGCTGCGCAACATCAAGGAAGGCAAGCCCGATCCCGCTCTCTTTGACTCCCCCAAGGGGTTCAAAAAGGCGGCCACGCTGAAAGAGGTGCTTCCGAGTGACCCCTTCCTTGACGATGAGGATTGACAGCGGTGTAAAATGCGGGCGCGGTACTCTGCACCGTCCCGTGACATACAAAATTCCCCCAGCCCTCGTATCAGAGAAGGCCGGGGGGATTTTTGATTTCAGTCAAGTGGGCGTTATTCAGGCTTTATTCCGAATTTTTTCCGGAAGCAGCGCGCGACCAAGTCCGCGGCCAACCGCGGGTTGCCGAGGTGGTCGAAGTTGACGACCAGGTCGAACTCGGAGGCCGGCGCGTCCTTTTTGCCGAAGGCTTTTTTGAAGAAGGCTTTCTGCTCCCGGTCGATCTTGGTGAGCGTCTTGGCCGCTTCTTCGGCGCCGATTTTCAGCAGCGACGCCAGGCGCTCAACGCGAAAGCTGTCCGAGCAGACGAGCCGCACGGCCAGGACGCGGTCGCGGGGCAGGATCAGGTGGGTCCCCCGGCCGACGAAGATGGTTGAGCCCATGGCAGCCATGGAGTAAACGGCATTCACCAGGTTGCGGATGTAATCGTCCATCTGGAAGGACTTTTTCCCGAACAGCAAGGCGGAAAGCTCGACCGTTTTCCCCGGGTAAAGTTCATCGTAGAATTTTACGGTCTCCTTGTCGAGGCGGGTCTCGCCGCTCATGTGCTCCAGGATTTCGCGGTCGGCCACCCGCATGTGGAGTTTGCGGGCCAGGATGTCCGCCACTTCCAGGGCCCCGACGCCGACCTTGCGGGAAAAGCAGACGCAGGGGGGAATTTCCGACGACGGCGGTTTCTTCTGGGAAAGCTTCTGGCGGCGGGCCTCCCACTCCTGCACGTACTGGGCCGCCACCTGCCCGGCCTCCGGCCGCTTCTTGGCGTAGGTTCCAGGGACATAGGGTGTGCTGGGGGTGAACATGATCATGGCTTACCTCCCTTGGTCGGTCATATTTGAAACTGCACGGCATTTCCGGCGAAGACCGGGCTGGCCTTTTGTATTTTCAAGATACATGCCATGAAACCGTGATGCTGCCCCCGGCGGCGGCGCCTTCGAAAAATCAAAGAATCAGAGGGATAGGTGACACCAACGCCCCTCTTGGCAGGAAACGCAACCCTTGCAAGAATTCCGGGCATGTAACCTCCTGGTTGACATCTCTGACACTTGGACAGTTACATTCAGCAAGCGTTGGCGTCAGGTGCTCAGCAGCTCAACAACCTTCTCGGCGGCGGAATCGATGAGCGCTGCCGTTTCCGGCGAAAGACCGCGCTGCAGATCGAAACAGTGCCCCCGAAGGGAAACCAGAAAGGCGGCGCGGTTTCTTCCGTTGGCGATGTGCACCAGCCAGGCAAACATGGCCGGCGACAATTGATGGCTTAAAACGGGCAGCTGGTATTCCGGCTGCAGGCGCAGATAAACCACCGGCCGGTGCTCCGCCGTCACATGTGCATCGACCAGCACAATGCTCTCATAAGCGGCGGCATCGACGGCCAGTTCCGGCACCAGCTGCGGCACGAAGACGGCGGTGTCCCGCCCCAGGTCCCCGAGCCCGCCGTCGTCCTCGCTGATAGGCGGCTGCCCCAGGCGGGCCCTCTGGCGGTTGACCACGTGCAGGGCCGCCGCGTCATCCCCGCGTTCGGGGTTGCCATAGCCGATGACCAACTTTTGCGGCATAGCCTGACTCCAGCCTATGGGAAGCCCTTTGAAAAAAAGAAAAATCTGAAATTCGAATCGCGAAATCGGAGACAAATCCGAATATCAAATCCCAAAACTCAAACCGGATTTTGAAAATTTGAATTTTGAGTTTGTTTAGGGTTTCGAATTTCGTGCTTCGAATTTCATTCTCTGAGGCGCCAGGTCACCTAAAAACCCGGCTGAGCAGACGGCCCTCCTTGTCCACGATGGTCACTTCCAGCGGCATTTTCCCGAGCGCATGGGTCGAGCAGGAAAAACAGGGGTCGTAGCAGCGCACGGCGGCCTCGACGCGGTTGAGCATGCCTTCGGGCACCGACGGGCCGTGCACGAAAGCCTTGGCGACGCTTTCCACAGCGTGGTTCATGGCCCAGTTGTTGTGGCCGGTGGCGACGATGAGGTTGGCACGAGCGATCAACCCGTTGGCATCGACGCTGTAGTCATGGACCAGGGTCCCGCGCGGCGCCTCGATCACGCCGACCCCCCGTTCCTGGGGCGTCGCCGGGCCGTAGGCGCGGATGTCGGTGGAGAGGATGTCGGGCTCGGCGAGCAGTTGCTCGATGCGCTCCAGGGCATAGATCAGCTCGATCAGGCGCGCGTAGTGATAGAAGAGCGAGCCTTCCACCGGCCGACCGTCGCCGAACTGGCGGAAGCGTTTGAGCTCTTCGTTGGCAAGGGGGGTCCCGATCCGCTCGACGACGTTCAGCCGCCCCAGCGGACCCACGCGGTAGGCCCCCTGCGGATAGCCCTGCTTGCGGTAGTAGGGGAACTTGAGGAATGACCAGGGCTCCACGTGCTCGGCCATGTGCAGGAGATAGTCCCCGGCGGTGAACTGGTCGATCCGCTTGCCGTCGGGTCCGCAGATCCGGATCTGCCCGTCGTAGAGCGCGAGGCCGCCCCTCGCATCGACCAAGCCCATGTAGTTGGATGGGAACGTGGCGAAGCTCAAGGCCACGTCGCGGTTTTTTTCAACCCACTCGGCCAGAAGCCCCACGCCTTCCATGGCGACCCCGAGCTGGGCTTCGATTTCCCGGCCGATCTCGTCCCTGTCACGGGCGCCCAGAGGGGCGTTGACCCCGCCGGGGACGGCGAAGTTGGGGTGCACGCGCTTGCCGCCCAGCCGCTCGATGATCTGCTGCCCGAAGCGCCGCTGCCCGACCGCCTTGAACGCCAGCTGGGGGTTGGCGTGGATGATGCCGAAGACGTTGCGGATGGCGGGGTCGGCGTCGAACCCGAGCACCAGGTCCGGCCCGGCCAGGTAGAAAAAGTGCATGCTGTGGGACTGGACGAACTGGGCCATGTGCAGGAGCTCCCGCAGGAGTGCGGCCGGCCGCGGGGGCTTGACGCCCATGATGACGTCGCAGGTCTTGGCCGAGGCCAGGTGATGGCTCACCGGGCAGATCCCGCAAATGCGCTGGGTGATCTGGGTCATCTCGAAGTAGGGTCGGCCTTCGCTGAATTTTTCAAGACCCCGGAACTCGTCCACGTGCAGGTAGGATTTCTCGACCTCACCCCCGTCGTTGAGATGCAGGGTGATGCGGGCGTGGCCCTCGATGCGGGTTACGGGTTCGATCGTGATCTTTTGGGCAGCCATTGCGTTACCTCCACGGTTTGGAGAACAGCATCGGGTTGTGGGCCTTTCCAAAAAAAGGGTTTAGGGTTCAGGGGTTCCATTCGTTCGTTTCGATTGACCTTTCGAATCCTCGAACCATGCGCCCGTCAGTCGTACCGAAAATGCTCCGGCGGCAGGACCACCGGGATTCTCCCGGCCAGGAGCTCCGAAAACACGAAGTAGAAGTCGTCGGCGCGCGGGGGGCAGCCGGGTAGAAAGACGTCGACCGACACCACCTCGGGCACCCCCGTGACCAGCGGCAGCGGCCGGCCCAGTTCCGGGGAGTCGGGGATCAGCCCGTCTACCGTGCTCTCGGTTTCGAGGTAGGCCCGCCGGAGGGCGGCCTCGGTTCCGACGAGGTTGCGGGCGGCCACGATCCCGCCGAAGGTGGCGCAGTCCCCCACGGCGACCAAATACTGGCAGCGGCTGCGCATGCGTTTGGCGACCTCGGCGTTGTGGGTGTTGCTGACGGCGCCGGTCAGGAGCCCGACCGTGACGCCCGTCTCCGGCGGCACCTTGAGGTCGGTCACCGGGCTCGAGGTGATCGTCACGTGATGCAGCAGTTCCACCAGGCGCTCGTCCATGTCGAGCAGGGACATGTGGCAGCCGGCGCAGGCGGCCAGCCAGTCGGTTGCGATCAGTACTTTCGGCATGACGCGTTCTCCTTTGCTTGCCGGTCCAGGTTGGTTTTTTGCAAGCGAGGGCCTCTTTTTTGAATGCTCGGATTTCAAGGGTTCGGGGGTCAGGGTCACCTGAACCCGCGAGGGCAGGTGCCATCATTCTCAGTCCTCTCCCGCATCGACGATGGGGGTCAGCGGCCATCAGACCCCGCCAACGGCTTCTTTCCTGAACCCCGAACCCTTGCTCCCTGAGTAGCTACACTTTTTTGATGCCGCCGGCATTTACTCCCAATTTTTCCGCCACCCTCCCCAGGATGTCCCAGTCCGGCCGTGACTGTCCGGAAGGGGGAACTGCGGCATGGGCGCGCAGCAGCGTTCCCTCGGTGTTGGTGAACGTCCCGGAGCGTTCGAGCCAGGAGGCCATGGGCAGGACCAGATCCGCCCGGCCCGTCAAAGGAGATTCATAGCAGGCCTGGGCAATGACAAAGGCCTTGGGGTCGACCTGGTCGGCGATCGCGTCGAAGGTCCCGTTTTCATCGCCGGAGGCGACAAAAAGCGTCCGGCAGGCGGCCATGTCGATCGCGGCGTTCAGCCCGAGTGCAGCCGCCGTGAGGGTGTTGACGCCCGGCTGCAAGGGAATAAACGCGGCCTTGTCCTGCAGCTCGCGCAGAGCATCGATTTCTCTTTTTTGCGCGGCGGCGCCGTAAAAAACCACCGGCTTGGCGGCCGCCTGGGCCAGGTCGACCGCAATGCCCATCTCTTTCGGCGGGAAGCGGGCGTCGGCGAACGGGGACAGGTCGGAGTCCTCGCGTTCGACCGTGACCAACCGCGCGCCCTTGTCCACGGCGCGCTTGATGAAAAAGGACGCCACCGGTTGCTCGCGGGCCGGGTCCGCCCCCACCATCAGGATCAGGTCGCTCTCCAGCACGTCTACCATCTTGGCGCACGCCGCGCCGGGGATGGCCGGGACCAGACCGTTGCTCATGCCGCGCTGACCCGCCTTGAGGCGCTGGACGAAAATCTGATTCAACAGCCCCAGGGCCTCGTTGGTCAGTCGGGTGGTGGCGAATACGCCCAAAAATGAGGCATCCTCCCGGCCCACGTGCCGCGCCGCTTCCGCCAGCGCTTTTTCCCAGCTGACGGGAACCAGCCGGCCCTTTTCCTTCATCAGCGGTTCGAGGATGCGCCGCCGACTGTCTGCCAGGGCTTCGAAGCGCCCGCGCCGGCACAGCAGTCCGCTGCTGACCGGCCCGTCCCAAAGGCTCTCCAGACGCAGCACATGTCCGCGGTGCATGACCACGCTGACCCCGCAGCCGAGGCTGCACTGGGTGCAGATGGTGGCGACCCGTTCCACTTGGTCGGGCGCAGCCATGAAGGCGCTGCGCTTGTCGATGAGCGCCCCGGTCGGGCAGACGTTGACGCAGGTGCCGCAGCTCGTGCAGCTGGATTCCCCCAGCGGCACGTCCATGTCGGCGCACAGCAGGGTGTGGGCGCCCCGCTGGCGAAGGTCCAGGGTGTGGTTGGCCGCCAGCTCCGCGCAGGCCCTTACGCAGCGTCGGCAGAGCACACAACGGTTGTGGTCCATGAGGTGATGCGGGGGTGAAGCGTCCACTTGGAATTTCTGGGTGTAGGTCGGGTACATCCAATGGTCCAGGCCGTAGCGGTAGCCTAAATTTTGCAGCTCGCAGCCGCCGCTCATCTCGCAGGCCATACAAAAGTGGTTGCGCTCCGAAAAGAGCAGCTCCAGCACGAACTTGCGGGCGCTGACCACCTTCGGCGATTCGGTCTGGATTTCCATGCGGTCCGCCACCGGGAAGGTGCAAGCCGGCTGCAGGGTGCGCTGCCCGGTGACCTCCACCAGGCACACCCGGCAGGCGCCGATCGGCGCGAGGGCCGGGTGGTGACAGAGGGTGGGGATGTCGATGCCGGCGGCCTGGGCCGCCCGCAGGATGGTCCAGCCCGCCCGGGCGGAAACCTTCTGGCCGTTGATGGTAATGGTCACAGCACTCATTGCGTGTCCTCCCTGTCATCTGCCGGAACGGAGTGTCGTCCGTCGATCAATCCGGATGGCCCCCGGGGCGAGGCCACCCTGCAGCCCCTATCCGGCATCCGTCGTCGCTCCAAACGAACCCGTGCGCCTCAGTGCGGAACCGCCGCATGGGCCGGCTCCGCTTCCGCTGTCTTTTTCATGTGCTGCCCCCACTCGAGATCGCACCGCAGGCAGCGTCGGCACTCGGTGCGGATTTCGGCCTCAGCGGCCGGCAGTTCGACCTCGCGGAAGCTGCGGCGCTCCTCCACCGGGAGCGCCCCGAGCTGCACGCGAGGCGTGTCGCTGAACTGCTCCATGTCCCAGGTGAGCGGCGGCAAGTGCGCTTCGAGCGGGATGTCCACCTTGGCGCGGTCGCCGGTCCGCAGGAAGAGGTCCACCTCCCTGGCCACGCGGTTGCCCTGGGCCACGGCCTCGATCACCGAGGCCGGTCCGCTCACGGCATCGCCCGCGGCAAAGACCGCCGGCCGCGTCGTCGCCAGCGAGGGTCCCACCTTGAGGGTCGAGTTGCGGTTGGTTTCCAGCCCGGCGTTCAGCACGCAGAGCTTGTCCGGCTCCTGGCCGATGGCCGGGATCACGATGTCCACGGACAGGGCCTGCACCGCGCCTTCGATCGGCACCGGGCGCCGGCGGCCGCTGGCGTCGAATTCCGTCAGCTTCTGCTGCTGTATCTCGAGCGCGGTGACCTTGGCCGGGCCGAGCACCCGGACCGGAGCACTCAGGTAATGAAGGATGATGCCTTCATGCTCCGCGGCATCGATTTCCTCCGGGTAGGCCGGCATGTCGGCGCGGGTGCGGCGGTAGACGATGTGGACTTCGGAAGCACCCAGGCGCCAGGCGGTGCGGGCGGCATCCACGGCCACGTTGCCGCCGCCGACGACGGCCACCCGCTTGCCCTTGACATCAGGGGGGTTGCCGAGGGCGACCGCGCGCAGAAGGTCGATGCCGTTGACGACCCCGGCGCGGTCCTCGCCGGGGATGCCCAGGCGCAGGCTCTTGTGAGCGCCGATGGCCAGCACCACGGCTTTGAACCCCTCACGGTCCAACAGATCATCGATGATGAAGTCCCGGCCCAGGCCGCGGTTGCAGACGATCTCCACCCCGGCCCGCCGGATGTTGTCGATCTCCTGGCTGAGGACGTCCCGCGGCAGGCGGTATTCCGGGATGCCCACCGCCATCATCCCCCCCGGCACCGGCAGGGATTCGAAGACCGTCACCCCGTAGCCGTTTTGCGCCAGGCGCAGGGCGGCAGTGAGCCCGGCCGGGCCCGACCCGATCACGGCCACCTTTTCGGCTTTGGCCGTCTGAGGCCGCATGGGGTGCCAGGGGACGGCCGTCTCGTGGTCGGCCATGAAGCGCTTGATGGCGCGGATGCCGACCGGCGTGTCGATGTCGCCCCGGCGGCAGCGCTGCTCGCAGAAGGCCGGGCATACCCGGCCGCAGATGTGGGCGAAGGGATTGCGCTCGCGGTGCACGGCGAGAGCCTCGGCGAAGCGCCCCTCGGCCGCGAGGCTCACGTAGGTCGGTACGTCCACGCCGGCCGGGCAGGCGTTCAGGCAGCGCGCCGGCACGAGCTCTTTACAGGCCCCGGCCGGGCAGCGGTGGTCCTCGATGTGGGCGATGAACTCGTGCTCGAAGTAGCGCAGGGCCGCCATGACCGGACCCGGCGTGAGCTGGCCCAGGGCGCAGAGCGCGGCGCTTTCCATGCCGGCGGCGATTTTACGGATCATGGCGAGGTCTTCGTGCCGCCCCTTGCCGGCGCAGATGCGGGTCAGGACCTCCAGCATGCGCTTGCCGCCCGCCCGGCAGGGCACGCACTTGCCGCAGCTCTCGGCGGTGGCAAAGGTCAGGAAGAACTTGGCGAACTCGACCATGCAGGTGTCTTCGTCCACCACGATCATGCCGCCCGAGCCCATGACCGCGCCCACCTCCCGCAGCGAGTCGAAGTCGACCTTGACGTTCAGGAACTGCGGAGGGATGCAGCCTCCGAGGGGCCCGCCCGTCTGCACGGCTTTGAACTGCCGGCCGCCGGTGATGCCGCCGCCGATGTCGTAGATGATTTCGCCAAGGGTGATCCCCATGGGCACTTCCACCAGACCTGTGTTGCGGACCTTGCCGGTCAGGGCGAAGATGGCCGTGCCCGGGCTCTGCGGCGAGCCGATGCCGGCGAACCAATCGGCGCCGTTGAGGATGATCTGGGGCGCCATGGCGTAGCTCTTGACGTTGTTGAGGTTGGTGGGTTTGCCCCAGAGGCCGGCGACCGCCGGAAAGGGCGGCCGCGGCCGGGGCTCGCCCCGCCGGCCTTCGATCGATGCCAGCAGCGCGGTTTCTTCGCCGCAGACGAAGGCGCCGGCGCCCTCCTTGACGGCCAGGTCGAAGCTGAAGCCCGAGCCCAGGATGTTTTCCCCCAGCAACCCGTAGTCCCGCGCCGTGGCGATGGCGACGTGCAGGCGTTTGACGGCGAGCGGGTATTCCGCACGGCAGTAGACGTAGCCCTGCCGGGCGCCGATGGCATACCCGGCGATGGTCATGCCTTCGAGCACGCTGTGGGGGTCGCCTTCGATGATGCTGCGGTCCATGAACGCGCCGGGGTCGCCCTCGTCCGCGTTGCAGACCACGTACTTGGGCTCGCCGGGCGAGCGACTCGTGAACTCCCACTTGAGGCCCGTGGGGAAACCCGCACCGCCACGGCCCCGCAGCCCGGACGCCTTCATCTCGGCCAGGACCTCCTGGGGGGACATCCCGCCGAGCACCTTGGTCAGGGCGGCGTAGCCGTCGCGGGCGATGTACTCCTGGATGTCCTCGGGGTCGATCATGCCGCAGTTGCGCAAGGCGATGCGCTTCTGCTTGGTGTAGAAGGGGATTTCGCTGTAGTGAGGTATGGCGCGGTGTTCCAGCGGCTCCTGGTAGGCCAGCCGCTCGACGATGCGGCCCTTGAGCAGGGTTTCCTCCACCAGAAGCGGCACGTCGTCCGGCTTGACCTGGCAGTAGAAGATGCCTTCCGGATAGACCATCACGATGGGGCCCATGGCGCAGAACCCGCGACAGCCGGTCTGGACGATGCGGATTTCATTGTCCAGTCCGTGGCGTTGGATCTCGTCCTTCAGCGCGGTGAGGATCTCCCGTGCCTGGGAGGCCGCACAGCCCGTTCCCTCACAGATCATGACGTTGGATCTCAACAAGGCCTCTGCCATAAGACAGCCTCCTTCGCAGGGCACCACGCCTGCGTCACGCCGCCGGTCATTTGGGCGGTCCCTCGTTTATGACGTTTTGGCCAGGCGGCCCACGACCCACTCCTGCACCACCCGACCATTGACCAGGTGCTCCTCGATCAGGCGCGGGATCATATCCGGTTTCACCGGCCCATAGGTGATCCGGGTTCCCTCCGCCTGTTCGATGTCGACCAGCGGTTCGGAGGCGCACATGCCGATGCATCCCACGGTCGTCACGTGGGCGTCGATTTCCCGTTTCTCCAATTCCGCCAGCACGGCCTGCATGGTTTCGCGGGCGCCCGCGGCGATGCCGCAGGTGCCCATGCCGACGATGATCCGGGTGCCGGTCTTGTTGCGCACCCGGATGCTGCGGCGTGACTCCTCCTGCAGCTTTTTGAAATCCTCTATGCTCATGAGTTTCGGCATGGTCCCGTCCTCTCTTTCCCGGTGTTTCGACATGGGTTCCGCGCATGGCGTGCCATCTGCCGGATGCCGGGTAACGGCCTTCGGGTTTTCTATTCCAGGCTTTTTAAAATCGCGCTCATCTTTTCAGGCGCGATTTTACCGATGGTCTGCTCGTTCACCACGGCCACAGGCGCAAGGCCGCAGGAGCCCAGGCAGTAAACCACCTCGCAGGTGACCCGGTAGTCGGCGGTGGTCGAACCGGCCGTGATGCCGAGTTCCTGCTCCATGCGCTCCACGATCTTGCCGGCCCCGCGCACGTGGCAGGCGGTTCCGTCGCACTGGCGCACGATGTTCCGGCCCCTGCGAGTCAGGTAAAACTGCGAGTAAAAGGTGGCCACCCCGTAGATTTTGCTCAAGGGCTCGCGCAGGCCGGCGCTGATGTGCCGCAGCACCTGCGGCGGCAGGTAGCCGTAAATCTTCTGGGCTTTCTGCAGCACCGGGATCACGGCTCCCTTTTGTCCCCGGTGCTCGCTCAGAATGGCGTCCAACTGCTTCAGATCCGGGGCTTCTTCCGGTGTGATCTTGGTTGCGGTCATGCGCTTGCCTCCTTACCCTGTGGGTGCCGCTGCTATCGGCAGATGAGCCACGAAAATCGTGCCGACCCCTTCCTCGCTTTCCATGAAGATCCGGCCGCCGAGCTGATCCACGATTTCCTTGACGATGGCCAGCCCCAGGCCGGTGCCGATTTCATCCATGGCCTTGGCGTTCTCCGCCCGGAAAAATTCGGTGAAAAGCTTGGGGCGATCCGCTGCCGGGATGCCGATGCCGGTGTCGCTCACCTCGATGCGCACCGTGCCGTTCGCCCGGGCGAAGCGAACCTCCACCGAGCCCTCGGCCGGCGTGTACTTGATGGCGTTGGACACCAGGTTTTCCAGCAGTTGTTCCACGGTTTCGAGCCGCCCGCGGACCTCCGGCAGGTCCGGCGGCAGGTTCACCTGGAACGTGATTCGCTTTTCGGCGGCCTTGTCCTGGAAGGTCCGCTGGACGCGGCGAGCCAGCATGGCCGGTTCGGTGGCCGCGACCTCGGCCTCGCGTCGCTGCCGGTTGCGGGATAGAGCCATCAGCTCGTTGACCAGCGCCAGCATGGTGCGGGCCCTGCGGTCGAGCCGCCGTAGGTATTCGTTCTGGTCGTCGTTGACCGGGCCGAGGTAGCCGTCGCGAACCACCTCCAGGATGCTCAACATGCCCGCGAGAGGCGCCCGCAGGTTGTGGGCGACCTTCATCATGAACCAGGTGCGCTCGTGGCTCATGGTGGTGACGGCCTCATACGCCCGGGCGTTTTCCAGGGCCACCGCCACCAGTCCGGCGGCCAGGCGGAAAAAATTGACTTCCTCTACTCCGAACCGGTCGGGCTTTTCGCAATAGGCCCCCAGGATCCCGATCACCCGGCCCTGCAGGTTGAGGGGCACGAAAAGCACCGATTGAATGCGGGCCGCCGAAAGTGTTTCGCCGAACTGGAACATTTCCCGGGCGGTGACCTGGCCGGTGACGAAAGGTTCGCCCTCGATGATGCGCTTGTTGAGAGGGCTGCGCTCCACCTCGACCACTTTCTCCTGGATCATGGTGTCCGGCAGGCCGAAGGCGGCCTCGTACCGGAGAAATTTGCAGTCATCGCTGAGCAGTTTGACCGAGGCACCCTTGACCTGCATCACCCCCGCCACTTCTGCGACGGCCGTCTCCAGTACCCGGTGAAGGTCGCGTACCGACCCGATGGTCTCCAGGATGGAAAAAATGCTTTGCAGCCGGCGGCTGAAGACGGCCTCCGTCTCGCGAAGGCGGTCCAGGTCTTGGACCTGGCGGCGGAAGGTGCAGGTGGCGGACCCCGCAAGGGCCGCGGTCCCAAGCGCCACGGTGCCCAGCACCCCCAGGAACGTGAGGGTTCTCAGCGGGTGGGCCGCCGGGACGAGCTCGGCGCCGTTAAAGTAGACGCTCTGGTGCGGCAGCCAGCCCCAGAGTTCGGCCAGCGCCGTCAGGCCCAAGGCCGATAGGACGATGCCGCAGTAGGCGTACGCCGTGCGTGCGGGAAGCAGCAGGGAAACGAAGAGGACCGGAAGCAGAAACCCGGCCGCCAGCGGGCTGATCACCCCGCCGCTCCAATACGTGACCGCCCAGAGGGCGATGCCGTCTACGGCGGCCTGCCAGCTCACTAGTTGGTGCAGCTCCCGGGCCGATCGCGGTCGAAGGTCTTTCCGGCGGGCGAAGGTTCGGTAAATGACGATGTTGCCGGCGAGAAGAAAGAGAACGGCGAGAACAAACGGCCAGGCCGGGAAGACCGCCCCGGCCGCGCGCATCCCCAGCACCGCCGCCAGAAAACCCAGAGCGGCCCACCAGCGGATGCGGACCGGACGCCAGGAGAACTCATGGAGCTCCCCCCAGGCGGCGCGCAAGTCTGGGCTCTGCACAACGGCGGCCATCACCTTCTCTCCTTTGCCGGAGAAATTCGGGCTGGGTGAAGGAACCAGAGACGAAGGGCTCCTGGCGGCTTTCAGCCGCTGGGAACGATTTTCTTAGCCTTGAAAATGGCTTCGATCCTGGCCAACAGTTTTTTGGTGTCCAACGGCTTCTCGAAAAGCCACTCCACCGGCCACTGTTCTCCCAGGATGTACTCGAAGGGCCCCGCACCCTCTGTCCGCACCTTTTCCAGGAAGGCCGTCAGCATGATGATCGGAAGATCCTTGAACTCGGGGTCTTCTTTCAGCTTGAAGGCCAGGTCGAACCCCTCCGTGTCCGAGGCCATCATCACGTCCAGCAGCATGAGGTCGGGCTTGACCCGGGACAGGAGACTGAGGGCTTCTTTCCCGTTGGAAGCCGTGTGCACCTCGTAACCGTTGCCTTCCAGAATGATCCGCGATGTCGCCACGATGTCCGGATCATCGTCGACTACCAGAATCAGCCCCTTGCTCTCCATTGCTCACCGCCTCCTCGGCTTGGCGAACATGCCGGATGGCATCGCCTAATAAGGGTGACTTTTAAGAAAGCCCGCCCTCGGAGTTGCGCCTCCCCGCCGCTATGTTACTGGCGCCTTGAACTTGGCATTTAAAAACGTCATCGCTTCGGATGACGTCTGACATCATTGCCGTTTGTGCAGCATCAAGTGCGCTGACTGGTTGCCCGGCTTGATGGTTGCATTACCACCCGAACGCTTTGTACGCGGTCGTTGGTTCGTCCGGGGCCTCATTCGTTGACCTTGAATGGATTCACCACCATCACCGGGACCGGCGAGGCCTTGACCACCCGTTCGGCTACCGAGCCGAAGATGACTTTGTCGAGGCCCTTGCGGCCGTGCGTCCCCATGACCACCAGGTCGATACCGTGTTCGGCGATGTAATTCAGAATTTCGTCGGACGGGTCTCCGGCGACCACCTTGGTTTTGGTCCCCGGGAAATCCTTGAAGCTTTCATCCGCGAATTCATACAGCCGTTTTTCGGCTCCTTCGATCACTTCCTTTTCGAACTGGCTGACGGAGGGGTGCGGGACGTACATACTCGTAAAGTAGTCGAACACCCGGGCCACGAACAACAGGTGGATGCGGGCCCCGTACCGGCCGGCCAGGCTCTGCAGGAACGGCACGATTTTGGTCGATGACTGGGAAAGGTCCACCGGGAAGAGGATTTTTTTGAAGTCCTTCATGGGCGATCTCCTTTCGATTCCCTCATGTTTCGGAATAGAGATCTATCGGTTGGAAGCGGGATTTGCCACTAGAACAGCAACAGGCATGCCACCCTCCTGTAAGGGCGGGGACGAGGTCAATTCACTGAAATAATATTGGATATGAGCTTGCTGAAGAAACAGGCAAAAGAAGGTCGGGGCCGCCGCTGTCGAAGAATTTTACAGGGTGTAAAAACCTCCGGGTGCGTGCGCCCCCGGAGGTTTTTTAGTAGATCTCCCGCCGGTTTTCGCGGTGATCCACAATGTAGAGGAGCTTGGCCACCTTTGCCAGCTCTTCCTTGAGGACCGGCAGCGTGTCGCGGTTTAGGCCGAACATGCGGATGTAGACCTTGCGGAAGCCGTCGGGCACGTTGTCGTAGGAGGTCAGAATGCTCACCATGCGGCCGCCGTGCTTGCGGATGGGGTCCGCCAGGTCCTTGATGGACCCGGGCCGGTCTGCAATCTGAAACGCAAACTGGATGCCCCGTTTGCCGACACCGGTCAGGGAGATCAGCACGCGGAACAGGTCGGTCTGGGTGATGGTCCCGACCACTTTCCCCTTTTCGTCGACCACCGGTACCCCCGATATTTTGTTGTTGAGCAGGATCTCGGCGGTTTCCTCCACCGTGAGGTCCGGGGCCACGGCGATGGGGTTCTTGGACATGATGTTCTTGACCTTGATTTTCGAGATCAGGTAGAGCAGTTCATGGACGTCCAGGGTGGTGGCGTCCGAGGCGGAGGCCCGCTTCAGGTCCCGGTCGGTGACGACTCCAACGAGGGCGCCGTTTTTCAGCACCGGCAGCATGCGGATGCTGTGCTGTTTCATCAGCTTCATGGCATCCTGCATGGAGTCGTCCTCGTTGATGGTGGCCACGTTTTTGCTCATCCAATTTTTGACTAGCATTCTGGCACCTCCGTCGGGTCAAAGGTTGCGGGATCCAACAGCCTGCTGATTTTTCATCACCCTGAACGATCGCGGTTTTGCCTTGGGGATCATAACACAAACGCCGGATCGGAGTCCATCTCATCCGGCAGCCGTTTCGGGGATATGCCGCTCCGGGCGCACGCTCAGCAGGGGAACGGGGCAGCGCCGGAACACTTTTTCGGCGGTGGAGCCGAACAGGGCATCCGCGAGGTTGCCGCGGCCCTTGGTCCCCATGACCAGCAGATCGGCCTTCTCCTCGTCGACGGCTTTGAGGATTTCCTTGAAAGGCACCCCCACGTCGACCCGCGTTTTCACGGGGAGGGACCCTGCGCCCTCCTCTGAAAGCAGTTTCGCGAGCAACTGCAGGCGCTCGGCCGTCGCGTTCTGAATAAACTGCGACACCCTCAGCCCGGCGTAGGTTCGCTGAACCATTTCCATGGCGTCAACATCCCTTTTGTTGAGGACATTGACGACGACCAAGTGCGCCTGGAGTGCGCGTGCGAGGTTCGCGGCTGACCGGAGCACCTGTGAGGAATAATGCGATAAGTCGACGGCGGCCAGGATCGTCTTGACGTTTTGCATGGGTTGCGCCTCCTATCGGTTCAGGCGTTCAGTGTCGCGAAAGCCTGACATGAGCGGCGACCGGCTGGTTGAGCTGTTCGCAGCCGCGCAACCGTGTGCGCCCGGTGTTTTGCCATTTAGCTAGGATAGAAAAGCAAAGTACATGCCATCCTGCACACCCGGGCCAAACCAAGCTAACTGCACGATAGCGCAAGCATATCTGGTTGCGACGGCTGCGTGCGCATGGGGTCCGCCTGTCCGGACTTTTTACAGCATGTAATGCGAGTGCGCCGGTCAAACGATGCGCGATCTTAGGCGTTATCTGGGTCTTTGTGGTTTGCCGTTGCCCGGAGGATGGTCCTCCACGGACGTCTTCAGTCGCAGCCGGTGTTTTTCGATCTTGGAGTGCAGGGTGGGCCGCGAGAGGCCGAGGAGCCGGGCGGCCTGTGAACGGTTGCCGCGGGTCATGGTCAGCGCTTCGCCGACCAGGATGCCGGCGAAGTGGTCCATGAGGGCGTCGAACTTGCTGCCGTCCTCGGTCGCGGCGAGAGCCTCCCGCGCCCACTGACGCAGGACCTGGTCGGTTTGCCGCAGGCAAGACAAGGAGCGGTCGGCGCCGCCGCCCACTGCCTGGGTCATTTCCGTGGGCTGGATCGGGGCGCCGCGGTTGAAAATCAGGGCCTTCTGGAGGGCGTTGGCCAGCTCGCGGACATTTCCCGGCCACCCGTGGCCCGCGAGCACCGCGACGGCCTCCGGGGTGATGCCGGGGTTGTCCATGTCCAGTTCGGCCGCATACCGCGCAATGAAATACTCGGCGAGCAGCGGGATGTCATCCGGCCGGTCGCGCAGCGGGGGCAGGGCGATCGTGACCACCTTCAGCCGGTAGTAGAGATCTTCGCGGAAACGGCCCTGCTGCAGTGCCGTCTCGAGATCTCGGTTGGTTGCGGCGATGATGCGCACGTCCACCGCAATGGTTTCGCGTCCGCCCAGGCGCTCGATGCTCCTTTCCTGCAGCAGGCGCAGAATCTTGGACTGGATGCCGAAGGGCATGTCGCCGATTTCGTCCAGGAAAATGGTGCCGCCGTTGGCCTGTTCAATTTTGCCCACGCGGCGATGGGCGGCGCCGGTGAAGGCGCCCTTCTCGTAGCCGAAGAGCTCGCTTTCCAGCAGGTTTTCCGGGATGGCGACACAGTTGATGACCTGGAAGGGCTTGTCGGCCCGCAGGCTGTGGGAGTAAACCGCGCGGGCCACCAGTTCCTTGCCCGTGCCGGATTCGCCGCGGATGAGCACGGTGGCCTCGGTGGAGGAGACCCGGCCGATGGCCTTGTAGACATCCTGCATCGGCCGGCTGCGGCCGACGATGGCCTCGCGGCTGGTCTTGCCCGGCGAGCCGTCCATGTCCACCGGGGAGCGCATGAACCGTCCGGCGTCCAAGCCCTGGCGGATGATGCCGAGCATGCCGGGGATGTCGAAGGGTTTCAACACGTAGTCGAATGCCCCGAGCTTGGTGGCCTCGATGGCGTGCTCGGTGGTGCCGAACGCCGTCATGATGATAACCGGCAGCTTGGGCTCCAGCCGGTGGATGGCCTGAAAGGTGTCCAGGCCGTTCATGCCCGGCAGGCGCATGTCCAGGATGACGAGGTCCGGCATGGTTTTCTGGATGTTCCGGAGGCCGTCCTCCCCCGATGCCGCGCTGGCCACCGTGTAGCCCTCCTCGGTGAGCAGCTTGTGAAAGCTCTTGCGCAATTGGTCGTCGTCGTCAACGATCAAAATCGTGCTCATGGTCTGGCTCCTTGGCCGGAAGCGTGATGGTGAAGACGGCCCCCTTTCCATCGATCGACTCGACCTCCAGGCTTCCGCTGTGCTCGCCGATGATCCGCTGCGCGATGCTGAGCCCCAGCCCCGTGCCCTGTTCCTTGGTGGAGAAGAACGGCTGGAAAACCTTCTCCACGAGATGGGGCGGGATGCCGGGGCCGTCGTCGCGCACGCGGATGACGGCGGCCTGCCCGTGCGTGCCGAAGGGGACCGGCCGCTCCTCGATGGAGATCCTGCCTCCGGGCGCCATGGCCTCGCAGGCGTTCACCACGAGGTTGACCAGCACCTCCTTGAGCTGTTCGGCATCGGCGCGCACCAGCGGCAGGGGCACGGGACGATCCACCGCAACGGTCATGCCGTAGGCCTTCAGCCGGTGCTCCAGCAGCCGCAGGGCCGAATCCACCACGCTGGACGGGTCGACGGGCTGCATCTTGAGCTTCGGCGGCCGCGAGAACTCGAGGAAGTTCTGGACGATGGTGTCGATGTGCCGGATTTCCTCCGTGATCACGTCGAAATCATCCCTCTGGACGGCGTCCAGGTCGAGGGATCGGCCCAGGGAAAAGAGCCGCATCTTCACCGAGGTGAAAGGGTTGCGGATGCTGTGGGCCATGCCCGCGGCGAGCTTTCCGACGAGGGCCATTTTTTCGGCCTGCAGCAGGGACTCCCGGCTGCGGACCAGTTCGGATTGGGTGTGGTCGACGTCGTGCAGGAGCACGCGGACCCCGCGGCTGAGCGCCTTGACTTCGTTTTCGGACCGGGCCGGTACTGCGGCTCGGTAGGCCTCCAGCGTCAGGCGGCGCAGCGGCTCCAGGATCTGGTAGACAAAGACGAAGGCCAGCAGCAGGGTCAGGCCCGCCGAGCTGAAAATGGCGGCAAATGAGATGAGCCTCAGCCGCTGGGCCTGTTCGTGGCTGTAAGATTCGGCGGCGAGAATCCGGTCCGTGTGGAACTGCTTGAACCGCGCGCTGCGCTGGATCAGCGAGTCAAAGTGCCGGTGCACCTCGCGGTGCAGGGCCCCGCCGGCCGCTGGATCGCCGCTGCGGTAGAGGTCGACCACCCGCCGTTTCTTGGTGACATAAGCCTCGTACTCGGCCGCGAGGTCTTCCAGGGCCTCTATCTCGCCGGCGCTCTCGGTTGTGTCCCGCAGCCGCGCCAGACGGCCCGAGAATTCCCGCTCCAGGGATTCCTGCTGACGCAACCAGTCCGGGTCGCCGTCAAGGAGATGATAGGCCACCAGGCCTTTCTGCTTCATGAGGGCGGCTTCCAGGGCTTCGGCGTTGCGAAAGGCGACGAGGTGCTTGGCGGTGATGGACGACAGCAGCCCTTCCATGCGGAACGTGTACCACACCAGGACCAGTCCCAGGAACAGGGTGATCAGCACGAACCCGGTGAGGATCAGCAAAACACGGTTTTTGAGGCTGAGTCGAATCATTGGAAAAATTGGATGCAGCCCGCCGTCGCGGCAACTGCCTTGAGCCTGTTCATTGACTCCTGAAAATGGGCATGGTCAATTGCCCTTCGTGCGCGAGCTCAGGACGGCCTTCTGAAGGTGCTCAAACACGGCGACCCCTTGAACGGCGGTCTTCTCCTTGCCTGCGGCGATGGCGTGGAAGCGCTCGATCTTTTCCTTCTCGAGGGCCCCGAACTGCTCTTCGGCCAGCTTCAGATCGTTGCGCATGAGGTTGTATATGGCCGCCGGGCCTACGACGTTCTCACCGCTGTCTTTGCGGTAGACCGCGGCGTAAACCGTGCAGTGGGGCACGCTGAACGGTTTGGGGGGCGGGCGATAGCCCAGCAACTCAGCGAACAGCAGCAGGGCTTCGTTCACCCCGTCCGCATAGTTGCTTTCCAGCGAGGCGATGCCGTCTCGGCGGATGTCGTTGATATCCTCGGCGTCGAAGGACAGATCGAGCCGGGCGATGCACTCGGCCTGGACGGCTTTCAGCGATTCCGCCTTGCGGCTGATCTTGACGTCGGAATCTCTGAGGATCTTGACGATGTTGCGGAGGTTGACCATCTCGCCGACCTCGGGGCTTTTGCGCATGGCTACGTCCGCAACGGTCGTCCGATAGAGGGGCAGCTCGCTGTCGAGGACGAGGATTTTCTTCATGGGCGCGTCGGTGTCCTCGACATAAAGATCGAGGTCCCGCTCCCGGCGGTGAACATAGGGGCTCAGCGCCAGGAGCTGGCGCATGGAATTTTTGTCGAGCTTGGCCTCGGTTCCCTCGGCTCCGATGCTGGCGAGGACTTGGACGGCCAGCTGGTCGACGCGGATTTTTTGCAGCAGGTTCTCCTTGAATGCCATCACCGGCCTCCTCTCGACCCTCGGGGGTGTCTGGTTGAGTTTCTGTCTAACACAACTGCGTGCGCAAGTAAATTGACCGGCGCCCGGTGACTGGTGTATAGAAAATAGAACGAATGAGGTCACGAGGGTTCAGGGAATCAGCGCGGACAGGCGTCATGATTCTCGGCTTGCTTCCTTACGGACGAATCAGGCCGGAGGCGATCAGACTCAGGCAATTGCTTTTCTTTTGAACCCCGAACCCTGAGTTGTCTTCCCAACCGTTTTCATTTGCGTCGCAGAGGCATCCATGGGCGAATACGTAACGCTTCACTACGCAGGCAGGGAATTCCAGCTGCCGCTGGTCGAGGGGTCGCAGGGGGAAAAGGCCATCGACATCTCCCGGCTGCGGCAGGACACCGGGCTCATCACCTTGGACCCGGGTTTTGCCAATACCGGAAGCTGCCGCAGCGCCATCACGTTCGTGGACGGCGAGCGCGGTATCCTGCGTTACCGTGGGATCCCGGTGGAGCAGTTGGCCGAACGCTCAACCTTCAAGGAGACCGCTTACCTGCTCATCAACGGCGTGCTCCCCACCCAGCAGGAGCAGACACGGTTTTCAGTCCTGCTGAACGACAACTCCCTCGTCCACGAGGACATGAAGACCTTCTACCAGAACTTCCCGCGGTCCTCGCACCCCATGGGCATTCTCTCGGCGATGGTGAACGCGCTGCGCAGCTTCTACCCCGAGATCCAGAACCTGGAAGAGGAGATCAACATCACCGTCACGCGCTTGCTTTCCAAGGTGCGCACCATGGCGGCCATGTCCTACAAGATCTCGCGTGGGCACACGGTGGTCTACCCCCGGCCGGACCTGACCTACTGCGCCAATTTTCTCAACATGATGTTCGACTCACCGGTGAGACCCTACGAACTGGACCCCGACGTGGTCAAGGCCCTGAACGTGTTTCTGATCCTGCACGCCGACCACGAGCAGAACTGTTCGACCGCCGCCGTGCGTGTGGTGGGCAGCGCCCGGGTGAATCTGTACGCGGCGATCTCGGCCGGCATCGCCGCGCTATGGGGGCCGCTGCACGGCGGGGCCAACCAGGCCGTGATCGAAATGCTGCAGGACATCGTGGTGAAGAAGAACCTGGGCCAGGCGGTCGCCCGGGCCAAAGACCGCAAGGACGCCTACCGGCTGATGGGGTTCGGACACCGGGTCTACAAAACCTACGACCCACGGGCCAAGATCATGAAGCGCATGGTTCACCTCCTGCTCGAGAAGCTCCGTCTTTCCGACCCGCTGCTGGAGGTGGCCCTGGAGCTCGAGGAAATCGCTTTGAAGGACGACTATTTCGTCGAGCACCACCTGTACCCGAACGTCGATTTTTACAGCGGCATCGCCTTGCGGGCCATCGGCATCCCCACCAACATGTTCACGGTGCTGTTCGCCATCGGGCGGCTGCCGGGCTGGATCGCCCAGTGGAAGGAGAGCATGGACGACCCGGACTGGAAGCTCTGCCGGCCGCGGCAGGTATATGCCGGGCCTGCGGAGCGGCCCTACGTGTCCATCGAGGAACGCTGAGCCGCCCGTAGACGGCTCAGTTCTAAAGACTGGCTCTAACGTTTTCGGCAACACATAGCATATGAAACCACCTTTATCACACAGGGAGGGATGAGATCATGATCATCGGGATACTGAAGGAAATCAAGACCAAGGAAAACCGAGTGTCCATGACGCCGGCCGGGGCGGAGCAGTTGGTCGGGCGGGGCCACACGATGTGCGTGGAGACCCACGCCGGCGAGGGTTCCGGTTTCGCCGATTCCCAGTACGAGAAGGCCGGGTGCAAGATCCTGGCCTCTCCGAAGGAAATTTATGCCAAGTGCGCCATGGTCATGAAAGTCAAGGAGCCGTTGGCGAAGGAATACCCTCTCATCCGCAAGGGCCAGGTGGTGTTCACCTATTTCCATTTCGCGGCGTCGGAGGAACTGACGCGGGCGGTCATTAAATCCGGCTGCACCGCCGTCGCCTACGAGACCGTCAAGAAGGCCAACGGGTCGCTGCCGCTGCTGACCCCGATGAGCGAGGTCGCCGGCAAGATGGCCGTGCATGCGGGCGCTAAATACCTCGAGAAGACCTTCGGCGGCAAAGGCAAGCTGCTGGGCGGCGTTCCGGGGGTGGACTGCGGCACGGTGCTGATCCTCGGCGGCGGGGTGGTCGGAGTGAACGCCGCCAAGATCGCCTGCGGGTTAGGTGCCAAGGTGTATCTGCTCGATACCAACCTGGAGCGGCTGCGCTATCTGAGCGACGTGATGCCGCCGAACTGCTTCCCGATCGCATCCAGCCCGGCCAACATCCGGCGTTACCTTCAGGAGGCGGACTTGGTGGTGGGGGCGGTGCTGATCCCCGGTGCCACGGCCCCCCGCCTGGTCACCCGCGACATGCTCAAGATCATGAAGAAGGGCACGGTGATCGTGGATGTGGCCATCGACCAGGGCGGTTGCATCGAGACCGCCCGGCCCACCACCCACGACGACCCGATCTACGAGGTGGACGGGATCATCCATTACTGCGTCGCCAACATGCCCGGCGCGGTGTCGATGACCTCCACCATCGCGCTGACCAATGCGACCCTGCCATATGCGATCGAAATCGCCGACAAGGGGGTCACGCGCGCGGCCCTCGACAATCCGGAAATCGCCCAGGGCATCAACGTCATCGACGGCAAGGTGACTTACACCGGTGTCGCCGAGGCCTTCGGTCTGAAATACACCCCGATCGAAAAAGTGCTGGGAGTCAAACGGCGCAAGTGATGCATCACCGGTGTTCATTATCACGAAAAGGAGGCTTCCCGAATGGCCAAGACCAAGCCGTCAATCGATGAGCTGTGCATCAACACGATCCGCACCCTTGCCATGGACGCCGTCGAGGCGGCACAATCCGGCCATCCCGGGGCCCCCATGGGGCTGGCGCCCGCCGCCTACGTGCTCTGGACCCGCGTGCTCAAGCACAACCCGCAAAACCCGGGCTGGCCCAACCGGGACCGATTCGTGCTGTCGGGCGGCCACGCCTCCGCCCTGCTCTACAGCCTGCTGCACCTGTGCGGCTACGATCTTTCCCTGGATGAGATCGAGCGCTTCCGGCAGTGGGGCAGCAAAACCCCCGGGCACCCGGAATACGGGCACACCCCGGGGGTGGAAACCACGACCGGCCCCCTCGGCCAAGGCATCGGCAACGCGGTCGGCATGGCGATCGCCGAGCGGCACCTGGCGGCGCGCTTCAACCGCGGCAGCCGGAAGATTGTCGACCACTTCACCTATGTCTTCTGCGGCGACGGCGACCTCATGGAAGGGGTCTCCTCGGAGGCGGCCTCGCTCGCCGGGCATCTCGGTCTGGGGCGGCTGATCTGCCTCTACGACGACAACCACGTGACCATCGACGGCGGCACCGAACTGTCGTTCACGGAAAACGTGACCCAGCGGTTCAAGGCTTACGGCTGGCAGGTATTGAGAGTCAATGACGGAAACGATCCGGAGGCCATCCGGCAGGCATTCATGGGCGCACGGGCGGAGGTCGCCAAGCCCTCGCTGATCGTATGCCGCACCCACATCGGTTACGGCAGCCCGCACAAGCAGGATTCCCACGAAGCCCACGGCGCCCCGCTCGGTGCGGACGAAGTTCGCCTGACCAAGGCGCGGTTGGGGTTCCCGCCGGAGGCGACGTTTTTCATTCCCGAGGAGGCGCTGCGGCATTTCCGCCGCTGCGTCGAGAGGGGTGCGAAGGCCGAGGCCGCATGGCAGAAGACATTCGCAACGTGGGCCTCAAAATTTTCCGAGCGGGCGGAAGGCTGGCACCGGGCCATGGACCGCAGCCTGCCGCCGGGCTGGGACGCGGATCTGCCGAACTTCGCCGACGGCAAACCCATCGCCACCCGTGCGGCTTTCGGCCAGGCGCTGAATGCGGTGGCCCCCAAACTGCCGACCCTGATGGGCGGTTCGGCGGACCTTTCGCCTTCCAACAATACGGCCATCAAGGGCGCGCATGATTTCCAGAAAGGGGCCTATGACGGGCGCTACCTGCGCTTCGGGGTGCGGGAGCATGCCATGGGCGCGATCCTCTCGGGCCTGGCCCTGCACGGAGGCGTGCGTCCCTACGGCGGGACATTCCTGGTGTTTTCCGATTACATGCGTCCCTCGATCCGGCTGGCGGCGCTGATGAAGGTTCCGGTCATTTACATCTTCACCCACGACAGCATCGCCGTGGGCGAGGACGGCCCGACCCACCAGCCGGTGGAGCACCTCGCCGCCTTGCGGGCGATCCCGGGCTTGACGGTCATACGGCCGGCGGACGCCACCGAGACCGCCGTTGCCTGGCGAACGGCCCTGCAGAGCGCAGAGGGCCCGGTCGCTCTGATCCTGAGCCGCCAGAACCTGCCGGTGCTCGACCGGCGGAAGCTGCCCCCGGCCGAAATGCTCAACCGAGGGGCCTACGTATTGTCAGATGCCGCCGGCGCCCCGCAGGCGGTTCTCATCGCAACCGGGTCGGAAGTGCAGCTGGCGCTCAAGGCCCAGGGGATGCTGGCTGAAAGAGGGGTGGCCGCACGCGTGGTGAGCATGCCGAGCTGGGAGCTCTTCGAGAAGATGCCGCGCGACTACCGGGACGCCGTGCTGCCGCCGGCGGTCTCGGCGCGTGTCGCCGTGGAGGCCGGGATTGCCATGGGCTGGGAGCGCTACGTCGGGGCTTCCGGTGCGGTGGTCGGTATGACGGGCTTCGGGGCGTCTGCCCCCGGCGGGACCGTCATGGAG
>Ga0210103_1000021_pt1 | contig 24720 bp, 19 predicted proteins | sample RushSE_CattailNL_6_FD_185564 | JGI IMG/M metagenome (GOLD analysis project Ga0210103, IMG submission 185564) | Wetland microbial communities from San Francisco Bay, California, USA, that impact long-term carbon sequestration - RushSE_CattailNLA_D2... | ecosystem: Environmental > Aquatic > Marine... | reverse complement strand
AACAGCCGATCGTCAAGCGGTCGCTGTTTTCATGGGTATTCGACGGCAACCTCAAATGGCAGCTGGCGCTGCTCGCCATCATCGGCGTCTTTGTGTTCACGCGCGTGTTGCCCCTGGAGATGCAGAAGCGCATCGTCAACCAGGCCATCAGCCTGCGCAAGGTGGACCTGCTGCTCACCTACTGCGGCTACTACCTGGCCGCCGTGCTGCTCTCCAGCGCCTGCAAGTATCTGATCAGCGTCCTGGAAACCCTCATTTCGCAGCAAGCGCTGGCCCGGATGCGCACGGCGTTGTTTGAGCACATCATCTCCCTGCCCTTGAGTTTTTTCCGCAACACCCAACCCGGGACCGTGGTCAACACCCTCGTCAACGAGCTGGCCGTGCCGTCCAACTTCGTGGGGTCGGCCATGTCGACACCGGTTTCAAATGTCCTGACCCTGCTCGCCTTCGCCGTCTACCTTTTCTGGCTGAACCCGCTGCTGGCGGTTGTCTCTCTGAGCGCCTACCCGGCCGCCATGGTCCTGCTGCCGCTGCTGCAACGGCGCGCCAACACCGCCAACAAGCAGCGCGTCGACTTGTCGCGCACGTTTTCCGGCCGCATTGCCGAGTCCATCGACGGAATCCACGAAATTCACGGCACCGGGGCGTACCGGATCGAGATGAACAAGTTCGACCGGCTGGTGGAGCAGCTGCGCAAGGTCCGCGTCATCTGGAGCCTGTACCGTTTTGCCGTGAAGTCGACCAACAATTTCTTCACCAGTCTCGGTCCCTTCCTGGTGTTCATTCTCGGCGGCTATCTGACCATCAAGGGCCAGCTGGAGCTGGGGTCGCTGGTGGCCTTCCTGTCCGCCCAGGAAAAACTCTACGACCCCTGGAAGGATCTGATCGAGTTCTACCAGGTCTTCCAGGATGGGAAGGTCACTTACGAGCGCACGATGGAGTTCTTTGACGTCGAGCCGGAGGTCGCGCTAGTACCGGAAGGCCGAGGGCCGCTCGAGCTCGAGGCCGACCTGGAGGTGAAAAATCTCAGCTTCATCACCGACAGCGGGATCCGGCTGCTGGACGATGTCAGCCTGTCTCTCAATGCCGGCGAGCATCTGGCGCTGGTGGGGTTTTCCGGCAGCGGCAAAAGCACGCTGGCGCTCTGCATCGGCCAGCTCTACAAGTACAGCAGCGGCCAGGTGTTGATCGGCAGCCGGGAGGTCTCCCAGCTGACGAGGCAAGACATGGTCGCCAACGTCGGGATCGTATCCCAGAGCCCCTTCATCTTCGAGGGGTCCATCGCCGAAAACCTCCTCTACGCGTGTGAAGCCCTGACCGATGAGTCCCGCGGCGGAAACGGCTTGCCCAGTCTGGACGACATCATCGCCGTGCTGCACCAGACCGGTATTTTTGCGGATGTGCTGCGGTTCGGTCTGAACACGCTGCTCACTCCCGACCGCCATCAGGAGCTGGTCAAGTCGATCATCCGGGTCCGGCGCAAGTTTCAGGAAAAATACGGCCGGCGGCTCTCGGACTACGTGGAGTTCTTCGACGAAAACGCTTACCTGTCCTACTCGAGCGTCGCCGAGAACCTGACCTTCGGGACCGCCAACCGCCCGGAGTTCGCCAACTTCAACCTATCCCGCAACGATTATTTCACGAAGTTTCTGGGCACGGAGGACCTGCTGCGCCTGCTCATCAACATCGGTGTCAAGCTTGCAAGCCAGACCGTCGACATCCTGGGCAACCTGCCGCCGGACAACGTCTTTTTCGAGCAGAGCCCGATGTCGGCCGAGGAGCTCCCGGCCTACCGGCTGGTGCTGGAGCAGCTGCGGCGCCGCCAGGCTCAGGAGCTGGCAACCGAAGACTACCTGCGGCTGCTCGAGTTGGCGCTGCGGTTCACCCCCGGGATTCACAAGATGGTGGGGCTGGGCGAAGACCTCCAACAACTGCTGCTCGAAAAGCGCGCCCGGTTCCGTGCAAACATCTCCCGGGACCTGCCGGACGCCTTCACCTTCTACAGCAGCCATGAGTACATTTACTCCCAGACCATTCTGAACAACATCTTCTTCGGTAAAACCAAGACCGCCAGTGCCCAGGCCCAAGAGGGCATCACACAGAACATCATTCAGTTGCTGATCGAAAGGGATCTTCTCGAAACCATCGTTGAGATCGGCATGCACTACAACGTCGGCAGCAAGGGGGACAAGCTCTCGGGCGGCCAACGCCAGAAACTCGCCATCGCCCGTGTGTTCCTGAAGGCGCCGCGGGTGCTGATCATGGACGAGGCGACCTCGGCTTTGGACAACAAGTCCCAGGCACGTATCCAGAACCTGCTCGAGACCCGCTGGAAGCGCAAGAGCACGCTCGTCGCCGTGGTGCACCGCCTGGACACCATCCGCAATTTCGACCGGGTGGCGGTCATGAAGGCCGGAAAAATCATTGAAATGGGCGCCTACGACGAGCTGATCGCCCGGAAAGGAGCCTTGTATGAGCTCGTTGGACGAAAATAGCCTGAACCCGTCAAGTGAATACCAGGAGAACCTGGACATCCTGCGCCAGACCTATTTTTTTTCAGGGCTTCCCCTTGAATCGCTGAAGATTTTCGCTTATCTTTGCACGCGCGAGAGGTTCAAGAACGGGGAGGCCCTGTTCCGTCAGGACGAAGACGGCGGCGACGCGTTTTGCCTCATATCCGGCAAGGCCCAGCTCGAGCGAACCATCGCGTCGAAGCTTTTTCGGTTGCGCGTGTTCGGTCCGGGGCAATTCATCGGCGGTCTCAGCCTGCTCGGTGATACGCATCGCCTTTACTCGCTGCGCGCGCTGGAGGAAACGATCTGCCTCGTGCTCAGCCGCGAAAAATTCTCCAAGACCCTCCAGCAGTTCCCGGGTCAGATGCCGCGGATTTTCAAGGCCGTGGTGGAGGCCATCAACCGCTGGGAGGAACACTTTCTGGAAGATATGCCCGGTGACTGCGGCGGATGCCTGCCGCGATTGGGAGTGAGCCTGCTGTGACCATCAACCGAGAAGATTCGCAGAAGGTGCGAGGGTCATGACGCTCCAGACCAACGTGTCGTTTGAGCTCAAGAACAGCCTGAGCGAGCTCCCGACCCTGTGCGAAAAGTTGGAACGCATCGGGGCGGCGCTGAGAATTCCCAGACGATTGTTGTTTGAAATCAACCTCGCCCTTGACGAGCTCTTCACCAATATCATTTCCTACGGCTATGCGGATCAGTCCGAACACGTCATCCGTGTGCGTTTTTCCTCCGAGGACGACATGCTGACGGTGGTGCTCGAGGACGACGGCATCCCCTTCAACCCGGTTGAACGCCTGCCTCCCGAACTCCCCTGCTCCCTTGAAGAATGCAAGGTGGGCGGGCTGGGCATTCACCTGGTTAAAAACCTCATGGACGACGTCGTCTATTCCCGCAGCGGGAACAAAAACGTGTTGACGCTCAAAAAGACGATTGAAAAGAACTGAGCCGGCCCGGCGGCGGCTCGCAAAGGAGGATTTTCATGGAAATCATTGAGGAAAAGCGCGGCCCGCTCAGCACGTTCAAACTTCAGGGCCGCTTGGATTCCAACACGTCCCAAGCGTTTGAAAAACGGATTTTCGACGCCATGTCCGACGGAACGAAAAACGTAGTGATCGATTTCAAGGATCTCGACTACATATCCAGTGCGGGCCTGCGCGTCATACTGAAAGCCACCAAGGCCTTGAAACGGGAAGACGGCAAGATCCGACTCTGCGCCATGCAGGATTACGTGAAGGAGGTTTTCGAAATTGCCGGCTTTGATTCGTTCCTGACCATCGTTCCCACCCTGGACGATGCACTGAAAAGCATGTGAGCCTCAAGCCTCCAGGCAACGCGCCGGCCCGGTTCAGCGCAAGCCGATCAGGCCGCGGCGGCCCAGCTCCCGAACAAACTGCGTGACGGCGACCTCCGCCTCCCGTGTCTCCAGGCGCTGCTCTCTGGCAAATTCCGCCGCGATCGCCCGAATGGACGCTCGTCCGTCGAGCATCGCCCAGACCGTTGAACCTAATCCATCGAGTTGGAGCTTGCCGGTGCGCGGCGGCGCCGCGGCGGCCCCCAGCCAGGCGGAAACCTTCACGATCCAGGGCCGCGCCGTCACCGGGTAAAGGATCACCAACGCCCCGTTCTCCAGACGCTGCTCCCGCACATGCTGGTTTTTGACCGGTATGCAGCCGAGAGACTCAAATCGGGTTAACGTCGGCTTGCCTTTCTGTCTCGTCATCCATCCCATAGGCACTGCAAAGCTCGCTCAACTCGGTCGTCGTCAAAGGCTGCGGCGCTTCCAACCGGACACCGAGGATCCGGTTGCGGTGATCGACGCACCAGACCCGGACCCCTCGAAACCGGGGCCTTAACACCGCCTTCAGACGACCCGCCAGACCGGCCGGGCGCGGATCGACGCCCTCCACCCCGACCCGACCGGCACCGGCCAGGGGTCGGAAGTCCATCCCCGCACCTCCCGCGGAGGCCGCGGCGAAGGTTTCTATGTCCTGATCCTTGAGAAGCACGCCGGCCGGCGCCCACCGGTAAAGGGTGAGCCCGCGCCGGTTGCCGCGAAATTCCAACATGAAAAACCCGGCCTCAAACCGGTGGCCGACCAGCCGGAAGCACCCCGGCAAGACTGCGCGGATATCGTAAAGCGCCCACGCGCACCGGCCGTCGGCGCGGTGGTCTTGAAAGGAGTCGATCACCCGCACGACCTGCCGGTCGCTCTCGGCACCGGGACCCCGGCGGAAGAACTGAAGCAGGCTGACGGTGCGACAGACCGGGCAAAACAAAAGGGCGCCGACCGCGCCCCCGTCCTTGCCTTTCCATTCAAAGCCCAGGCCCTCGACCGGCCCAGGAAAGTTGCCCCCATCGACGGGCAGGGCCCGCTCCTGGAAAACCGCCCCCCCGCGTCCGACCTGACGAGCCAGCCGTCGCAGATAGCGGCGGCTCGAAAACCGTCTTCCGGCCGGCCCCCACTTGATCTCCATGGCGGGCCCGGCGTCGCACTCGAACAGGAGATGCCGCGCTCCGATGCGACCCGGCTCCCATTCCCGTGGAACCGCGAATTGCACGCCGCCCCAGGCGACGGACTTCCAGCCGGCCGCCTTCAGCGTGTCGTGCGCGTGATGGTGTCTTGTCCCTGAAGTAAATTTCAAATCGTGGCTACCGCATGGGGCATCCCGGAAGCGGCCGTCATGGTCACATGATTGAAGAACACAGCGCTATTGCGGAATGAACCGCCCCCAGGAGCCCCCCCCCGACGTCGGAGGCTGGAGCTGCCGTTGCCGCAGTTCCTCACGCCGAGTGGGCTTCTGCTGCCCATAACATCGAGCGTCCTCTTCCAGTTGGTTCTGGAGGGTGAGCTTCACGGCGTTGCCGATCTTCTCATCCTCGTCCTTCAGATTGTGCTGCAGAACCAGGCTGACGCGGTTCTGGTTCTGGTCTTTGAAAGACCACTTCCAGCTGATGAACACGCGGAACGGGTCTCCCTGGTATTCATCCGGTTCGCCGAATTTCTGCTTGAACCGTTTGAGGAGCTCTTCGTAAAAGTTCAGGCTGCCGTCGGCATATTTGAGCTTGATGCGAACGATGCTGCTGGGTTTGCGGCAGGTTCCGAAGGCGATGAGCCCGCTCTTGAAGCCCTCGATCGGCACGATCTCGACTTCCTGCAAGTTCTCCATGTAACGCACCGGCAAGGCGGTCTCCATGATGACTTTTTCAGAGACTTCTTCGATGGGGCGCCCCAACCTGAATCCCGCGATGGACAGCGGGATCTCCCCGGCCAGGCCGTGAGCACCCGCCACAATGGATGCCGCAACCATCGTTGCCAGAACGCATGTTCGCATGGGAATCACCTGTCAGGGGGATGAAAAAGTCTATCGATAGCAGCTGATCATAAGGCGGAGGAAGAGAAATTGCAACCGGTCTGAAACGGCCGACCGGCCGTTTCAGTAGGGCAGCCGGGCGAGGGATTTTAGGATTAGGGTGATCCCCATCGCAAACATGCCCATCAGGCCCATGCCGCAGGAGAACCCCGCCAGCAGCACCGGGGCGTACTGCCGCCACATGGCGCCGTAGCGCCGCAAGAAGTAAAAACGGCCGAGCAGGGCACCGGCCACCTCGAGGATGAGGCCGTGGGGGGTGCTCTGCCCGAGACCCCGCACCATGCCGTAGACCAGCATGACCGGCAGGCCGAACAGGGTGAGGATGAGATAAATTACAACGCCCAGCAGTGTGCCGGCCCCCACGTAGATCCAGTTCAGCGCCTGGAAGAAAAGGGAGTTCCCCTCCAGGGTGGAGGTCTGCATGAGCAGCGAGTTCAAGGCCTGCAGGTGCCAGAGCTCCTGGGCGAACGGGTAGGCGCTGGAGGGAATCGGGGCCAGGCGCCAGATGAACTGCGAAAAGAGCAGGCTGGCGATCATGACGACCGGAAAGACCACGATCTCCGACTTGATGATTCCCCGGATGCTGGTTCCGGTCAGCTCGATCTCCCTGAAGCTCACGGTGGCGCTGCCGTAGTTGTGGATCGGGATGGGCGCATACCAGATCTCGATGCCTTGGTAGCCGAAGTATTTCGCGCCGGCGATGAAGCTCGCCTCCCGCACGAGCGGCAGGCTCACGAACTGGCCGGCGATCCCCTCCATCCGCGCCGTAATGTAGGAGATAAGCGGCGTGTAGAGAAACCCGTAGATAATAAAAAACACTACCGGGAAATTGGGGACCAGCCAGACGCAGAGCGAGACGTAGGAGGTCGTGGAAAAGATATAGATACCGATCGACAGCCAGAAGTTGATGTCGCCCCTTCCCGGCGGCGGCCGGAACAAGTCACGCAGGCTGCCGCGCACCCCCGGCCCCTTGCGGCCGAAGGACCGGATCACGTGCCAGATGCCGATCAGGCCGATGGCCAGCCCCAACCCGATGCCGAAGCTCAGATAGAAGTCGAAGTTGTTGGCGAAGACCGTCTCCACGGTCCGCATGCCGGGGTGCCATCGGTTGAGAATGCCGTGTTGGTAGAGAATAGGGTTGGCGACAATGGTGATGATGAGCCCTCCCAGGCCGCCCATCACCGCCCAGAACGGCAGCACCATACCGATGAACACCAGGCCCAGGTCGAGCTGGATGCCGGTGGCCACCGCCGGGAGCCAGTCCTCGGTGTGCAGGGTGAAGTCGATCCAGGGGATCGGGATCAGCCGTATAGGTTCGATCAGGACCAGGCTGGAGAGCGCCGGCAGCAGCAGGTAGACCGCGCCGAACAGCAGGCCGAGCATGCCGCCGATGGAGAACACCCGCCACTTCCAGCTTTTCTCCCGCTCCTCGGCGGATTCGGCCAGGGCCATGGTCCCCAGGGCCGCCACCGGCGCCATGGGGAAGGGCAGCTTCTCCACATCGGAGGTGATGCGGTAAAGGGCATAGCCCAGGCCGAACTGATCGACGCGGGTGATGATCTGGGTCCCGACCAGCAGCAGGATCGGGATCAGCCAGTCGCGGTGGAAGAAGCTGCGCTCAAGGAGCGCTGCGGACTCGAGCGATGGGGCCACCCACGGCGGGATGAACTCCGCCACGCCCAGCATGCGGGCAGCGTCGGACTGCACCAGATACTGGTTCCACAACAGACCCTGAAAAGGGGTGTGCAGGGCCGCGCCGGCCATGTAGTATAGCAGGAAGATCTCCTGCTGCTTCAGCTCGCTGTAAGAGCGCTTGGCGAGTTCGGCGAACAGGATGATCGTCACCCAGCGCGCGGCCGGACCGATGCCGGTGCCGATGACCAACTGCAGGTACATGCTGCCCGGCATCATCAAAAACCCGATGAAGATCGCCCCGACGACCGTCTTCCAGTCGAAGCCCTCCTCGAAGTGCGTCGGGGTCTTCAGCAGGTCCCGGTATTCCTGGAGTTCTTTGTCTTCACGCATAAACGAAGCTGAAATTTCAGAGTTGAAAGCTCAAAACAGCCGATACAAAAGTTCAGAGTTGAACGCCCGCGGCAAACAAGCCACTTTCTCTATTGAGCCTTCAGCGTTGATCTTTAATCCGGAAGCACCATGTAGCTCGCATAGCTGAAGAGCCCATAGATCGCCCAATTGCCCGCCATGAAAAAGTCGCCGATGATCAGCCCGACGAAAAACATCCGCAGGTTCTTAAACAATGCCGTCCCGCCGTAGCGCATGCACAAGGCATTGCACAGCCAGCCCAGAAAAAAACTGAACCACAGCGTCCACATGGCGGAACTGTAGGCCGTGAGATAGCCGATCGGGTGGATCGGCCACCAGTAAAAGCGGTGGTAGCAGACCACCATCACCAGCATGACGGCCGCTCCGGCAGCGATGAAAATCAGCACCCAGCGGCTGGGCTCGGCCGGTGTTTCCACCAGGTTGAAGATGTCCTCATAGACGGAGACGACCGTGCTGGTCGCCCAATCCATCTGCAGCTCGCGCATGCCGAACTTGTAAGCGACGGACAGCATCGCAGCGAAGGATACCGCCACTCCGGCCACCAGGGTGAGCGCCAAGGCAACGGCCACCATGCGGTTGTTGCGCACCCCGTCTGTCACCTTACGGGTGTGCAGCAGCGCAGGCATGAGGGATTCGCGCAGGTCCAGAAAAAGCACCTTCTGGGTCACAGCGGCGACCACCAGACCGGCCTGGGTCAAAAAACGCGAACCGAAAAAGGCCGTGAGGGCATCCAGGGGCGCCGCGGTCAGGGTGAAGTACGTGATGCCCCCCTGGCAGATGACGCGCACCGCCACCAGGGTGAACATGAAAAAGGCGGCCAGCACCAGAATGGCAGCGCCGATCGAAAGCCCGTAATGATGGCACCAGGCGATGAGCCCGATGCTGCCGGCCACAAATCCCCAGAACGCAGGCCGGGTCCCAACCCACTCCGTCGGCGGGTCCGCGTCCGTGCGCCGGCCGAAGGCTTTCAGAAAGACGTCGAGAAAGTGAAAACGGGCCAACCACGCGAGAAACAGAAAGAACACCAGGTAAGCGCCGATCGCCTGGGTTTCTTCGGGCCGGGACAACGTTGGACCGAAGGCCGTTCTGAGCGCCGCCGCCGGGATGTTGATGCCCAGCACGCTCAGCAGGCCGACCAGCAGCGCGCCGGCGAGGAAAAAGACCCAGAACGAAAAGGACACCTGCTTGGCGGTCAGGAACGCAAAACCGATGAAGGCCGGATAAATGAAAATCTTGAGCTTGTAGAAACCGGAGAACAGGCCGGCCTTGGGAAAGAACTTGCCCGCCAGGATCAGGGTCGGGATGGAAGGCACCGTCGGGTTGTAAAAACTGAGCCCATTGATCAGATGCAGGCAGACCGGCACCATCAGGCCGACGAGCAGGTACCGGTGGGTCAACACCGTCGAGAGCCGGTCCTCGTCGATCGCCTCCTGCAGCAGAATCGGCACCCGCAGCAGGGGAAAGTTCATGCGCTCATTGTAGAGCGGCTGGCGGCTCAACAGGCTGACGATGCAGATCATGAGGAAATAGCACAGCAGAATGAAGCCGGACCACTCCGCCAGCGGGCCCGCCCATGCCCCCCAGGGAATCTGCCGGACCACTCCGAGCCACCCCAGCTGCCGCGCGCCGGGAACCCCGTTGTAGAAGTTGTCGATGGCATGCCCGCTGTCGGGGTACCACCCCTTCGGCAGCAGGGGCTGGAGCACCTCCTCCCAGCGGTTTTCAGCGGTTGCGAAGTGGTACGGGGCGGTCAGGTTGATGAAAAAGGTACGCGCCAACCCTGTCCACGCAATCCCGGAGAGCAGCACCATCAGGGCCCACATGACGAGCAACTCCCGACCCGTCAAGAACCGATGGCCCTTGAACACCGACCGCAGCAGTCCCGTCAGAATCACCATCCACACCAGGATATAAAACGGCGCCAGCGGAAACTGCCCCCCCCCGAGAGGGGTCCCCTGGAGATGCGCGTTGTTGAAGGGAGTAATCAGGCAGATGGTGAGTGCCAACACCGCACCGATGAGCACCGCCCGCAGCCGAATCCGCTCCCCGCGCTGAAGTGCGGGGCTCCCGGGATCGGCGACCGGGCGATCCGTGCTGCGGAGGTCTTCGGTCATCGTGTTCACCTTCCCTATCGCGATCGTGTTTCCGTCATCAGGGCTCAGCGGGCCGGCTCCGCGGTGCTGCCCTTCAGGTCTGCACGCACTTGCGCCAGCCTCTGCTCATAGTGCACCTTGGCCGGTTCGTCGAGGGAGCGCCAAATCAGCAGCTGGCGTCGAACGTTGTAGAGGAAGCCCTTGTTGATCCGCCGCCAGGCGTTGGACTCCCCCGACTCCCGCGTCAGCCGGACATGGATTTCGACAAAGCCCGGCTCATCCCGCGCCGGGGCAAAGCGCAATTCGACCCGCTGCATGATGCCGAAGTCAAAGGGGGCCAGCCAGACCCCGCACTTGAGGCTCAGGCACTCGGGCAATTCGCAGGCCTCCTGCGGGCAGGTGTCGGTGTCGGACGCGACGCTCGGCGCGGTTTCGCAGGCAAAGTCCAGATCGATGCGGGAGGTCGAAAACCTCCCGTGCGATACGTCGAAATGCCCCTCGAAATATTCGTAAAGAAACCCGCCGACGCTTGCGTGCTCTCTGAACGTCAATAGAAAGGGGAAGGTCATTTCGAGGGTGTTGCCGCGCGCGGCCGGAAGCGTCCAGGAGCGGTTCACGTCGGGGATGGCGATTTCCGCGGCCACCTTCGAGGGGTAGATCACCGACAGCAGCACCACGGCGATGACCAGCACCATGGCGGCCACGCCGGCGAGCGAGGAGTAGTTCACGGTGATCCCCGACCAGAGTGCGGTCTCGGCAAAAAGCTTGGCGGTGGTCTGTGCCAGCAGGTAGCCGAACACCACGCTCAGCACGGCAAAGGCCAGGGCCTCGGCAATGAACAGAAAGGAAACGTGGGACGGCGCCAGCCCCACCGAGGTGTAAACGGCGATCTCGCGCTTGCGCTCGTAGACGGCGCCGATCATGGTGTTGAGCACGATGAAGACCGAAATCGCCAGCGGGATGATGATGTTGGGCACCCCGCTGTAGCTCATGGTGTCGCTCGCGTGATAAAGAAACGTCCCCTCCGGCTCGCCGCTGAAAAGCGACAGCCCGAAGCGGTCGATCAGGTTCTCGCCGGACGCCTGTGCCGTCTGGCGGGAGTCGTCGCGAACGGCCACCGCTTTGAGGCTGCCGCCGGCCGCCATCAGGGTCGGGTACGGAAGGATGAGGGTGAGATCGCCCGGGGTGTGCTGGTAGCGGCTTTGGAATTCGCGCACATCCTCACCGGATTCGAGCGCATCCACCTCTTCTTCGCTCAGCTCCGCGGACATCTCCCGCGGGAAGGTGACCGGCGTCAGCGGCTCGCCGTCTAAATCCAGACGCTCCTGCAGCTGTTTGCCGGAAAACACTCCGACCACCGCGACGTCCATGCCCCACAGCGAAACCACATGGCCTTGCGGGCGTAACGGATCGATCCCGAGACCAATCGCCATCCGCTCGGACATCATCACCACCTGCCGCTCATGCTCGGCAAACCAACGCCCGCCGACCAGAATCGCGTCCAGGCCCGAGACCTGGGGCTCCGCATGCGACAACCCCATCAGTCCCTGGCCCTCGACGCTGCGGCCGTTGGCCCGCAACGGCACGACGCTCGTGCGCGTCACATCGTCTTCCTCGAGCCACGCCCGCGGAACGGCCAGCCCGCGGCCGGAGAAGTCCCGGGCGATCGCCCCGAAGGCCTCGGGCGGAAGCGTCGTCCAGTTCACGTTCTTCAGCAGAAACCCCTGATAGGTCGCCTCCGGGCCGTAAAAAACGCGGGCATGCCGCCGCATGGACTTGGCCGAGGTGAAGCTCATGATGGTGAATGTGAGCAGCACCAGGGTGACACAGGTCAGCGCCGTGCGGACGCGCCGCCGGCGCAGGTTGCTGACCCCCAGCAGGAAGGCGGCGACGAAGGCCTTCCAGCGGCTGATCTCGCCGACCTGGACCATGCGTGCGCGGGTCTGCAGCCCGGCCATTTCCTGCTCGAAGCGGAAAAAAATGATCAGCGCCACGACGAGGGACAACCCCATGATGAAAAAGGCAAGGATCACCACCATCGGGCTGTAGGCCAGCTGGAATGCCGGGTGCACGTTGTAGATGAGAACGATCAGCGCAACAAGAATGGCGCTGAAGGCGATGATGCGGCGGTAGATGTTCGCATAGCAGAACAGCAGGCGCTCCAGGCAAAAGGAGAACGGAACGAAGAGGGCAATGTAGAAAAGCACGCCGTAGAGCACATCCTTTTGCGTCTTCTCCACATCGTCGTAAACCCGGGTGGCCAGGGCCCAAGACCGGGCGCTGGCCTCCGAGAAACGGTCGTAGGTATCCGCCGCGAGTGCCGCCTCAGCCGTCTTCAAGGCGGCCTGTCCCTCCTCTTCGAGCCGGCGGATGCTCTCGTTGAAGATGCCGCGCTGCTCCAGATTGGCGATGCGCGGCGTCAGCAGCGCCCACATGTCCTGCGCCACCCGGTAGGCGGTGCGGTGCAGCCGGGGGAAATCCTCCACCTCGTAGCCGATGCCGATCGGCCACTCCGCGCTCGCCTGGATCAGGACGAGCTTGCGCCGGAGCACCGTGTCGGACAATGTCATTTTGAGCGGGGTGCCGGGTTCCAGAAAAACGGTGGTGATGATCGAGGCCCAGGTGTCGAGCCGGCTCATGAACCAGTGCAGCGGCTCCGCTTCGCGCCGGCCGTCGAGAACGTCCGCCTTGGTCAGGTGCCGGAACGTGCGGGGCTCGAGCAGGTTGAACAGCGTGATCCCGTCTCCGGCAAACATGACGAGATCGGTCTCCATGAAGCGCCGGTTCATTTTCACGCGGTAGGCGTCCTTGCCGGTGAGCTTCTTGTCGATGGCCCAGACGGCCTGACCGGTGCGCTCATCGAAGCGGTAGCCCTCGATCACCACCTTGTGAAAGCTGTGGGTCTTGTCCGCCACGCCCTTGAGGCTGAAACGGCCCTGCGTATCCACCATGGTGTAAAACCGCGAAGGCCCCTGGTAGCATAGCAGGACGGTCCCCGGCGCCGGCTTGTCGGCAAACAGCTCGCCATGGCGCAGGAATCTGGCCCGGCCGCTGACCGTAGAAAATCCGTTGCGCGGGGCATCTTCCTCGCGCAGTTTCGGCACCCGCGACAGGTGGCCGATCAGCCCGCAGACACCGGCGCTCTGCTTCGTCGCATAGCCGATGTCCACCCGCTTCGGGACGTCCTCCGGGGTTCCCCACGCCCCGCGGGCGTCGCCGGTGGTGGCGAGGGTGACGCCGTGGTAGCCCGCCAGCGCGACGACCTCTCCGCCCATGGCCGGCTGATCGACAAAGTAGCTCTGCCAGGACCTCAGTCGGCTCGGCCGCAGGGTGTCCTTGAAGAGCCCGGTCAGACCGGAGGCCTGCGCGACGACCGGCGCGCCCTCCCGCAGGGCCTGTTCGAGCGCGGCATAGGCGGGGACCCGGTTGATCCTGGGCCGCAGCGGGTAGAGCCAGCCGTAGTTGAACGCGCCGAAGCCGTCCCCGTGGCTGGACAGGTGCAGGGATACGGACGCGGCAATCTCAAAATCCCGCAAGGCGCTGCGCAGGCTGCCGGCGCTGTCCACCAGGCGCAGCTGGACCCGCGCATCGGCAAGGGCGGATTCCTGATCCTTGCGGGCCCGAACCGCCGCCTGCTGCAGCAGGCGGCGCTCCTCGGCGGAAAGCTCTTCGTAGGAGGCACGCCACGTCAGGCGCCGCAGCGCCTGCCGCTCGGCGGTGAGCTCCTGGATGCGTTGGACGTCGCGATCACGCTCCGTCAGGCGCAGCTGCATGAGCCGACGGGACACCAGATCGGCGTCGGTCTTGAGACGATCCTCCAGGGCTGCTTTGAGCAGGGCGGCGGGGTCCTGGTCGCCGCCATCCTCCCCGGCCGCGTCTTCGGCAGCGCCGGCGTCGGCGGCCGGTGCCTTGCTTTTGGGGCCGGCCTCATCCAAACGGAAATCCTTGAGCGCCCGAACCGTCAACCGGGTTTTCTTCACCAGGCGCCGCAGCTCGTTTTTCGTGTCGCGTAAATCCTTGGAGCGCGCGGACAGGCTCCACACGAACTCCCGCAAACCGGCCTGCGCTTGAGCGTGGCCGGAGGTCGCCGCCAGCAGAACGGTTCTCTCGGGCGGGTTCTCCTTGAGAAACCGTGCCAGCTCGAGCAGGGTTGCCGCCCCCAGGGCCTCATCGGCGCCGGGGGAAACGCCGGCCACGTGCGCCGTGCTGTCGTAAAAGGCTTCAACCAGGAGCACTTCTTTGCGCCGCTCGGCGGAGGACCCGGCAACGAGGCAGTAAATGTTTTCGGCGACGACGTTCTGCCACTGCGCCTCGGAGCGCAGCTGAACCTCGCCGGCCACCAGGCCGGCCGGCGCCGAGGCGACATCGCCGAAGACCCGGTGCAGACTCTCGGCCGGCATCCAGAAACGCGGGAACTGGATGGGGGACAGCTCGAACTTGTCTTCAAAGACGAACCGCGGGGACTGTCCCCGGTCCACGTAGATCACCGCACAGGCGCCCAGATCGGCCGCATCGAGCCAGTTCCTGGAGGAGTCGAGCTCCATCAACAGAATTGCGCCGTCGACTCGCTTGCCGTTCAGGCGAGCGAGTTCGCCGCTGCCGACATAGAGCAGCGGCCCGGTCAGCCCGGGGGCGGCAATCGCCTGGGGGCTGATGGCGTTGCCGGCGATGGGGTGAAGGGGGACGGTGACCCGGCGGGAGGGGATGCTGAGCACGCTGTCCCCGCAGCGGATGACGGGAACGGCAAACGGCTGGGACCGGACCTCTCCGATCTCAAGCCGCTCGAGCTCCTTGCGGATGAAAGCGGCGGCCTTTTCGTTTCCCGGCGCCCCGGTGCTGCGATCGCCGAAGGAGGCCAGGGCGCGAAGGCTCTCCGCCAACGGGGCGCCGGCGTCCGAAGCGGCGGAGGCACGGGGCGCCGCCCCGATCAGGCCGGCGCTCAGCAGCACCACGGCAAATATCCGCACACATCGCAGGGCCGCGGGACCGGTGGCCCTCTTCGGGTGCGGCCTTATTTTTGCGAATCCTGAACTCACTCGCGCGTCCCAATCCGCCCGATGGAGATCGAAAGCTCCTCCCGGTTCTCTATTTTGTCGACCCGTCCATCGCGGATCCACACCACCCGGTCGGAGACGTTCAGCATCTTGAAGTCGTGGGTAGCGGAAATGACCGTGACCCCGCGCTGCTGGCTCAGCCGCTTCAGAAGGGCGATGATCTCCTCGCCCGTCGTCAGATCGAGGTTTCCGGTGGGCTCGTCCGCCAGGATGATGGCCGGGTCGTTCGCCAGGGCCCGTGCGATCGCCACCCGCTGCTGCTGGCCGCCGGAGAGCTCGAAGGGCTTGTGGCTATGACGATCGGCGAGCCCCACCTGCTCCAGGAGTTTCATTCCCTTCTGCACGGCGGCATCGCCGTTCAATCCGGCGAAGATCATCGGCAGGGTGACATTCTCGAGGGCGGTCATGACCTGGATGATGTTGAAGGTTTGGAAGATGTACCCGATCTTGCGGCACCGCAGCCAGGCCAGCTCGTAGGCATCGAGCTGGGCGATGTCGACCTCGTCGATGAACACCTTGCCGGAGGTGGGCTTGTCGAGTCCGCCGATCATGTTGAAGAGGGTGCTCTTGCCTGAGCCCGACGGCCCCATGATGGAGATGTAATCGCCCCGGTCGATCTGCAGGTCGACGCCCTTCAGCACCTGGACCTCGATCTTGCCCAGTTTGAAGCTCTTGGTGACGTTGGACACCCGCACGACGTGGCTGATTTCGGGCATGGCATGCTCCGCATGGGTTGTTGTGTGATGGGTGTTTTGTGTTGGAAGGAGAACCTGTTGTCTCAGGGCCAGCGGCTTCACCAAACACTAAACACCCAACACTTCCTCATTGCTCCACCCGCATGGCCTCGACCGGTTGCATCCTTGCCGCCACCAGGGCCGGGTAGAATACGCCCAGCAGGCTCAGCCCGATGCCGATGGCCGTTGAAAGGGCGACCGACGCCGCCACATCGACTGCGGCGGTCTGGCTAACGGCCGGGCCCCCGTATCGAATCACCCCTCCTGCCAGCGCCAAGGCCGCGCCGGCGAGCGACCCGGCAGCGGCTCCGGCCAGGCCCTGCATGCCGGCTTCCAGGATGAAGAGCCTCAGCACAAAGCGGTCGAGTGCTCCCAGGCACTTCATGGTGCCGATCTCGCGAAAACGCTCCGTGACGGCCATGAGTTGGGCATTGACGATGCCCACCGTGCACACGAGCAGCGAGAGAATGATGATCCAGCGCTGCTTGGGGCTGGCCGCCACGTTGGTGGTGCCCGGGTCCAGGTCGAACCCTGCCCGGATGAGAGTCTGGCGCATCTCGGGGTTGCGGCTGGCCAGCATGCCGTTGGCGATATCGTTGCTGACGTCGGTATAACTCAGAAACGACACGGCCAGGACCAGGCTGAGGGTGGTGATCAGGGAACGGAAAAAGCGGACCTTGATGCTCTTGTAGGCGATGTCCACCGACTTGCCGAACGGCAGCACGACCAGCCGCTGCACGCGGGTCGACCGGTTGGGAAAATCGGCGAAGATTCGCTCTCTCATCCGCTGGCCTTTCGCTCATCGGCCGCCGGACATCCGACTCCGGCAGCACCCGCCGGCCGTTTGAGCACGTCTATATATTGCGGGGTGCTCCGGCGGGCAATCGAAAACTGGATATCACAAGCAATATTCCGAGTAAATAAGAATGATTCCTAAAAAGTTGCGCGCCTCTCAACCACGCGGCTGAAGTCCACCCATCGCTCCTATCGAGGGGGTGAATCCCTGTCAAGCTAAAGGTTGATGGCCATCAGCCCAATCTTCCAGATAACGGGCCGTCCGGTCGGCTCCGTCGAGATTTACCGGCGGCGGGCCATGGCGGGGCTTGAGCTTCAGGCCGCTTTCGATGACCGGGACAAGGCGCCCCGGTTCGAGGTCATTCTCGCTCAGTACCGTCAACGGCAGATAGGGCTTGAGCCTTTCGACCCTCAGGGGCTGCTCCCGCTGGCGGGTGTAAGGCAGCACCAACGCCGGCACCCCCGTCGCCAGAAGATTCATGCAGGTGTTGTAGCCGGCGAGACTGATGGAAAGATCCGCAGCGCTCAGGTACTCCAGGAAGCGGAGGGTGAAGCGTTGAACGATTAGGCCCTCACCCGCCATGGCCTGCAGGTCGTTGAACTCCTCGGCGGCCATGAACGGGCCAGTGAAGAGGTGGAGCCGCACCCCGCGGCGACCCTGCAGCTGCCGGCAGGCCGTCAGCACGGACTTCAGCAGGCAGTAGCCGGCTCGGCCGCCGCCGCTGCTGGCAACCACGAGCTTCTGCCCGGGCGCAAGGCCGAGACCGCGGCGAAGCTTTCGGCCTTTATCCGGGTCCGGCCGCGGGGCCACAAAGCCCGTGTAGGCCTTCGGCACCCGGATATCCCCGATCCGGCTGAAGGTGTCATCGAGCGGCAGCAGGCGCTCGTCGGAGTGTATCAGCAGCAGGTCGAACCATCGGTTGAGGGCGTCCACCACGCGGGCCTCATACGCCCGGGGATCGCGCTTCTCCACGAGCACGTCCCGGATGCTGCACACGGTGCGCACCCGGCCGTAGGCGTTCCCGCGGATCGCGGCCAGCAGCGGCTCGAGCTCAAAGCCGAACGCGGTGCGGCCGAACGGGTAGAGCTCGACGATGAACATCTCCGGCCGGGTCCGTTCGAAAAGCGCTGCGAGCGCCTCGCGGCGCTGCCGCTGAATGGCCTCGACGGACCGGCCGTCTACCCCGGGGATCAGGGTCGTGAACCGCTCATCCATAAAGAGGGCGGGCAGGCGCACCAGTTCGACATGCCCGGGCAGGTCCAGGGCAACCTCCTGGCCGCCGGCCACCAGAACGACACGGTGTCCGGAGAGCGCCCGTGCCAGCTCGAGGCTGCGAAAGAGATGGCCCATCCCCCACACATATTGGCAATACAAGACAATGGTCACGGCGCCCTTCCTCCGCCGGCCGCCGGCCGCCAGGCGTCGATCCAGCGCGCAGTGGCCTGGGCGCCCTCCAGGTCGAGGCCGGTCTCCGGCCGCCCGGGCCGTTCAAGCAGCCGGTCCATGAGGGCCGCCAGGCGCGATGGTTCGAGGTCTGCGTCCCGCAGCAGCTGCAAGGCGCCCATGGCTTCGAGGCGTGCGGCGCGCAGCCGCTGCTCGCGGTTCTGGGCAAACGGCCACACCAGCGCGGGGACCCGGGCCGCCAGCAGGTTCATGGTGGTGTTGTAGCCGGCCATGCTGACCGACAGGTCGGCCGCCGCCAGATAGGATAAAAACTCCGGGGTGAACCTCGCGACGGCGGCCCCTGCGCCCGCAGCACGCTTCAACCGCTCGAAATCACCCTCCGGCAGAAAGGGTCCGGTGAACACCTGAAGTACGGCCTTCCCTGCGCAGTTCAGATACCCTGACGCGCGCACGGCGGCTTCAAGCAGGGGCGCCCCCACGCTGCCGCCTCCGGCGCTGACCACGACCAGCCGGTCCGCGGGTGTGAGCCCGAGCGCCGATCGGAGCCGTTTCCGGGCGTCCGCGGTCGGCATCGGCGTGATGAAACCGGTATAAGCCACGGGGATGGTGATCGCATCAAAGCGGCTGAAGGTTTCCTCCAGGCGGACCAGCCGCGGGTCGGCGTGCACCAGGACGGCATCGAAAAAACGGTTGAGCACGCCCACGGCGCGGGCCTCGTGCTTCTCCGGGGCCTCTTTCTCGACGAGGATGTCCCGCACGCTGCACACCACCCCGCAGCGCGGCAGACGGCCGACGGCCATGGCATCCAACAGCGGGTCGATCTCAAACCGGAAGGCCTTGCGTCCGAACGGATAAAGCTCGACGAGAAAAAAATCCGGCCGTTCCGTTTCAAAGAGAGCGGTCAAGCGTTCCCGCCGCAGCCGCCGGGTGGCATCGAGGTCCGCGCCGGAAGCCGCCCGCAGCCCCTTGAACTCGCGGTCCATCTCCAGCGTCGGCAGCCGGACCTCGGCCACGTGGGGGGGCAACGCCGCATCCGGGCGGGCTCCGCCGGTGATCAAAACCACCTGGTGCCGGGTCAGGGCACGGCAGATCTCCAGGCTGCGGAAAAAATGCCCGACGCCGAGCACGTGCTGGCAGTAGAATGCGATCTTCATCCCAGGCTCCACCGGGGAAATATGATTTCATGGCTATCGGAATCGTGTCACGCTCGAACTTAGAAAAGAACAGCCGCGGACACAAGAGGAATATCTCTCGATCAAGGCAGGCGGCGCTGCGCAGAGGATGGGTTGCGGCGCGCCGCAGCGGGCACCTCGGTCCGCCTTCAGCCGGACACGAGCGGGCATATCGATCGCCGCTAATGCGTTTGCGAAGCGTGCGCCGCCGGCAGGGAGTCGATGTCCGTCCGGCCGATGATACTGGTGTCCTTCGGCGACCGGGAGGCATAGAATTCCTGGAAGCCGCAGGATCGCAGCATCTCGATCAGCGGGGGCGAGTATTCGTTGAATGGGAAACAGTAGGCGTTCGGGGCCCGGCCGAGATGCGTTTCAAACCAGCTCAGGCACAGCTCGGTGTCGCGCCGGATGAAGTCCAGCCAATCGCTTTCCGACCGCGGGGCGAGCCGCCCATGGTGGTATTCAAACCCTCGAAACGCCAGCCGCGAGCGGATGCTCAGCCCCCGCCGCAGCGGCTCGGGCACATCTTTGAACCGAGCCGACTTCCAGGGGCTGACGGGCTTGGGCTTGCGGGGGTGCACATCGGTGAGAACCAGGTCGTGAAAGTGGCTGTGGGCGCCGAGGCGCACGTTGGGTTGCTCCGCCAGGAAGCGAACCTCCTCCAGCGTCATGAAACCCTCGAGGTCCTTCTCGATGTGGGCCCGGAAGGAATAGACGCCGGTTTTCATGTACTCGAGAAAGCGCCCTGTGAATCGGGGCCGGGCCGGTGCCTCGCGGATCAAGGCGGTGGTGATGAAGAACGTGAGCGGCTCGGTATGGTCCCGCAACAAAGGATAGTAGTAATACTGGGAAAACAGGCCGTCGTCGAAGGTGAGCCGATACCGGTCCAGGGGCAGGTCGAAGTAGTCCTTTCTGACGTCATGAATCATCAGCACGTCCATGGCGACGCCTCCCGGAGCGGCGGCAGCCGCCGGCTCATGGCAGCACCACGGCATTGAGCCCGTCCAGCGAAAGCCGGCCTGCGGCGGCGGCCACCCAGTACAGCCGGTAGGATTGCGCGCCGATCTCGTCGGCCGCCGGCAGCCCGCTGCCGCACAGGCTGTTGGCCAGACATTTGATGACCCCTCCGTGGGTGACCACCAGGATCGAATCCCCCGGGTACCGGCCGGCTGCTTCCAGCAGCGTCTGGCGGCATCGCGCCAGCTGGCTGCGGCGCGATTCGCCCTGCGGCGGCTGGAAGTCCCAGCCGGCTCGTTCCTGGACCGCCAGGAGGTCACCCTCCTCCTGCCGGAGCTGGGCCAGGGTCTTGGTCGCCCAGTGCCCCCAGTCCAGCTCCCGCAGCCGGGGGTCCAGCTCCATCGGCAGCTGCAGGCGGGCATTGATCCGGCTGGCTGTCACCACCGCTCGACCGATGTCGCTCGCCAGGATGCGGTCCCAGTGGAAGGCACGCAGCGCCAGCCCCCACCGGTCCGCCATCATCTCGCCTTCCGGTGTCAGCGGCGAGTCCTGGTGGCCCTGGATGCGCTTTTCGCGGTTCCAGACCGTCTCGGCGTGGCGGATCACTCCGAAGGTCGTGACGGTGTTATCGTGCTGCGGGTCCGGGTCGGCGTAACGGTTCACGAATCGATGCTTTCCTTGCGGCAAGCCCATGAGGCAGTTGCGAAACAGTCATCAGCGGTCTGGCCGCCTGACCGCCCCTTGGCCCCGGCCGCGGATGCGGTTTGATCGAAGTCAAACAGAGGGGCGATGAGCAAGCGGTTCATCACGGCCGACGCTCCCCCGCAGGTTTCTCTGCGATCTGACGCAACACATCCTCCATCCGGCCGTAGTTCTTGTCGAGATCGTGGAACTCCCGGACGTAGGTCTTGGCGGTTTCCCCCCATTGCCGCCGGAGGTCAGGGTTCGTTATCAGACGGTCGATCGCCTCTGCAAAGCGCGGGCCGTCGTACTTCGGCACGAGCAGGCCGGTTCGGCCGTTTTGAATCGCCTCCGGGGTGCCGGCGTTGTCGAATCCCACCACCGCCAGGCCGCAGGACTGGGCCTCCAAGTAGACCATCCCGAGGGACTCCTGGATGCCCGGGAACACAAAGAGATCGGCGGCGCTGTAATACCGGAAAAGCTCCGGGCGGGGCACCTGGCCGGCAAAACGCACTCGCCCCGGGGCCGCAGCCTCGGCGAGCTTCATGAGCCCTTCCCGCTCCCTGCCGTCGCCGACAATGACGAGCGACAACCGCCGCCCGCGCCGCAGCAGCTCTCCGCAGGTACGGATGACCCATCCGAGGCCTTCGGTCTTGACGCCGCGCCGGAACATGGCCACGGAGAGCACCACGGGGTCGTCGCCGGCGCCCCACTCGCGCCGCAGCTGCGCGCGGGCGTCCGGGCTGAAGCTGAATTCGGCGGGGCGAAGGCCCGGCGCCACATACGTGATGCGCTCCTCCGGAATCAGCCGCTTGAGGTTGTGGAGGTCGATCGTTTTGTTGGTGAACACGTGTCGGGCGGATAGAAGCGTCCTGCGGTTGAGGAGGAAACCGGGAAAGGTTTTCAGATCACGCCGGCGCTTCGTGGAAAAAATCCCCTGGAACAGGACGTACGGCACCCGCATCCGCCGGGCGGCAGCCGGACCCAGCACGTCCGGCGCCTTGTAGTAGGAATGATAGCTGAACCAGAGATCGCAGGGTTTCGCCTTGAACCGCCGCACCACCTGCCGCCGCGCCCACAGCAGCCGGGGCCAGAGCCACGGCTTCCAGAAAATCCACCGGCAGCGCAGGGAACTCGCCGGCACCAGCGCATGGCCGCGGGCGGCCAGAAAACTGAAAATGCCGGTGGCCGTCACCAAGTCCCCGGAGGGCGATCCGTGATCGAGCGGTTTGAAGGGGGCGTAGAAGCAGATGTTCATGACCGGGATGATGGGAACCTGCAAGCCGCCGGCGGCAACGCGGCCGCCAGCCGTCGCGTCCTTTCCTCAGAAGTGGGGGAACCCGCTCTTCAGGAGCCAGGTCTCCCTGTCGCTGTCGAACTCCCACACCTGGTGGTCCTGCAGCGTTTTGATCCGGGGGTCGTTCGCCAGGAAGTAGGAGATGTCCACGACCTGGAGCACCCGGCGCTTGCCCTCGGCATAGACCATCTCCTTGACCTCATAGTCCGTGACGCGCACGTTCTTGGGAAGGGGGGGCTTTGCCCCGGATTCGGAAGGCGCCAGATAGGACCCGGCGGATTCGAAGTCGGACCAACGGATCAGTCGGCCGTAGCGTTTGGCACTGTCCTCGAAGACCTCTTCACGGCGGAAGTCGAACACCGATGCACACCCGGCGAGCAGGACCCCGCACAAGAAAACGGCCCAGAGCGCTCGTTTCATAACCACCCGCTCCCATTATCGGTTGATGATCGAAATCAGTTTATCCCATTATCTTGGAATCGCCAAGCTATTATTGGACCGGCCGTTACGTGGGCCATATCGTGTCGGGGCGCATGCGGATCGGAGTGCCGGGAATCGGCATGTTCTATTGCCGAAGCAAGGGGTGGCGATAGGCCGCGAGTCGCGATCCGGACGTTGACGGAACCGGTGCGATGATCTATGACTGCGGCCATCCGCTATTCTCGTTTTAGACGATCCATGTGCCGGCCCGCGGGGTGCCGGCAACGCCCCATGAGCCGGAGGACCTATGGCCCCTGTGTCCGTCAAAAACCTGCGCCGATTCGCGGAGGAGTATGTCGCGGCCGAGCCCGGCCGCTCGGCGGTGCACGGCTGGTGGCGCGCGCCGCTGCTGGCGGCAGCCCCGGTCGATGAGCGCTTCGAAAAGCTCGCGCGCATCGCCGCCGACGATCACCTGCATCCGCACGATTTGCTTCCCTCCGCTCGATCGGTGATCGTTTTTTTCATCCCATTCAAAAAAGAGCTCGCACGCGAAAACCGGAAGGGCGACAGACCCTGCCGCAACTGGGGCCTCGCCTACGTGCAGACCAACGATCTGATCAACCGCCTGGGCCGGGCGCTGGGGACGCTGCTGGAGGAACAGGGTTTCGGGTGCGGGCTGACGCCGGCCACCCACAACTTCAACGAGGACAAGCTGACGGCCCGCTGGTCTCACAAGCATTTAGGCCATCTTGTCAACCTGGGCCGTTTCGGAACCCACCACATGCTGATCACGCCGGCCGGCTGCACCGGCCGCCTGGGGAGCCTGGTGACCGAAGCCGAGCTCGGTGACCATCCGCTGATCGAGACCCGTGAGGCCTGTCTGCTCAAGGCCGGCAAGGGCTGTGGCCTGTGCGTCGCCGCCTGCCCGGTGGAGGCCCTAAAGACCAACGGCTTCGAACGCCGCCGCTGCTGGGACCGGCTCAAGGACAACCGCGCCGGCCTTGAGGATTTTTCGGATCTGCCGGAAAGCACCCACGTCTGCGGCAAGTGCGCGGCCATGATGCCCTGCAGCTTCGGAAACCCCGTGGCGCGGTTGGAGTCGGCCAGCCGCTGAAACGCGCGACGGGGTTCACGTCCGCGCGGGCTCTGCGTGTTCAAATACCCCGTTGTCGATGACGACGCTCCCGTCGGACTCCTGCACGACCCGCCAGAGCGCCCGACCCCCGCCGACAATCCAGATCAGCGTCCGTATCGCCGTCCCGGGATAAAGCGGTCGCTTGAACCGGCAGCCGATGCGCCGCACGTTTTCCGGAGCCCCCGGGCATTGCCGCGAAACGAGTGCGCGGCAGGCGAAGCCCATGGTGCACAAACCGTGCATAATCGGTCGTTCAAAGCCTGCTGAGCGCGCAAAATCGGGATCGACGTGGAGTGGAAACGTGTCTCCGGACAGCCGATACACCAGCGGCTGGTCCCGGCCGGGCACTGCCCGCACTTCGCAGTCCGCAGCCCGATCGGGGAATCGCGGGGCTTGATTCGAGGCGTCTTCTCCGCCGAACCCGCCGTCCAGGCGCGCAAACATCGACGCGCGCGTGCTGAAGATTCTCCGGCCGCCGGGGTGGCGCGTTTCGAACTCGGCCACCACCAGCGCCCCCTTCTCCCGGCCCTTGTCGTAGTAATGGGCGATGGCGCCTTCGGTGACCAGGGTGCCCTGGGACGGGATGGGCTGCTGGAACACCATCTCGTGCTCGCCGTGAACAACCCCGGCGGCGTTGAGGTTGCTCAACGCCGCCAGATGCCAGACGACCTCGAAGGTCATCGCCGCCCCGAAGGTCGGGATCACCCTGAGGCGTTTCTCGTAACAGTAGTCAAGCTCGTCAAAGCCGGCCCCCACGCCCAGGGCGTACAAAGCGAGGTCCTTCCAGTCGTAGGACCGCGTGAAAGGGCCGATTTTCCTGCCGACGGCATCCAGGTTCAAGGCCATGAAGGCTATCTCTCGCGCTGTCAGATGCCTGATAGGGAGGCACGCCGATCCCGGGGACCCGCACACCGGCACGCAGGAAAGAGCGGCTAGGGTCGCGGTCTCCGGTCGTCATCGGTCCCCGACCGTTGCAGCTTTGAATCGATGCGGCGCAGCAGCTCCTTGATGTCCCTCAAGTGG
>Ga0210103_1000019_pt1 | contig 25131 bp, 22 predicted proteins | sample RushSE_CattailNL_6_FD_185564 | JGI IMG/M metagenome (GOLD analysis project Ga0210103, IMG submission 185564) | Wetland microbial communities from San Francisco Bay, California, USA, that impact long-term carbon sequestration - RushSE_CattailNLA_D2... | ecosystem: Environmental > Aquatic > Marine... | reverse complement strand
GGCTCACCGGGGTCCTCTTCGGGTTGTCCTATGGGGGGGCCGTTATTGTCGAGCAGGCGCGGGAGCTTCACCTCGGCCCGAAAGAGGTCGAGAAGCTTCAGCTCTCCATCGGCATCAACCACTCCATGATCGAGGACCCCCTTTTGTTCCTGCCGTTCGTCATAAGCCCGATCTATGCCTGGGTGCCGCGGCTCGCCGCTGCCATCGCCGTGGTCTACCTGGTTTCCCTCAGGTTCAAGTTCAAGGCGAAGCCCAGCCTCGATGGCTGATGCGCTTGAATTCACCTCTTGCATCCCTATATTTTCAGAAACTGACAAGTCCGGCTGAACGCGTCAAAGCGACCGCTTGGCCATGATCGCTATTTGAAAAAGAAGGAGGAACCCATGCCGAAAGAAGGATCCAAATCACCTGCTTTCTGTCTGCCCTCGCCAGACAAAGACAAGGTCTGCCTGAAGGATTTCGCCGGGAAATGGGTGGTGCTTTACTTCTACCCCAAGGATAGCACAAGCGGCTGAACAGTGGAGGCTCTGGAGTTTTCAGAGCTCAAGCCGAAGTTCGAGAAGCTGGGCGCCGTGATTTTGGGGGTGAGCCCGGATTCCGTCGACTCCCACCGGAAATTCATCCTGAAGAACACGATCGCAGTCACTCTGCTGAGCGACACCGAGGCCTCCGTCATCAAGGCCTACGATGCCTGGGGCCTCAAGAAGATGTACGGAAAGGAGTTCGAGGGGGTTGTGCGCAGCACGGTCTTGATCGACCCCAAGGGCGTGGTGAGGGCGGTCTGGCCCAAGGCCAGCTCCAAGGGGCATGCCCAGGAGGTTCTGGGCGCTCTTGATAAACTTTCCGGATGATTGCGGCTGGGTTTCTTAACGGCTGTTTTCCATCAAGCCCTGTTTCCCGGCAGGCCCTATTCCACGGCCGTGCCCCAGTCATACTGCCGCTTGACGTAGTTCAGAAAAAGGGACGTCTCCGTGCGGAGCACACCATCGATCCGATTGATCTGCCCAAAAATCAAATGATTCAATTCATCCAGGCTCTTGAGCACGAACTCGGTGTCGATGCCGGTGCCGCCGGTCGTCTGCACTATGTGCCAAAGCGACTTGATGGTTTTCAGCTCGCGAATGATCCGGTCAATTTTTTTGATTTCGGCGTAAATGCGGATAGTGCCTACGACCTCGAAACCCAGTTTGAGCGGGTTGCTGACGGCGACGATCTGGATGTACTGTTCCCGGATCAACCGCTGCAGACGCGTGCGGACAGTAGCCTCCGAAATGCCGATGGTCTTGGCGATCTCGGTGTTGGAGATTCGCCCGTCTTTCTGAAGCAGCTCGATCATGCGGCAGTCAACCGCGTCTATGGTCTTCTTTCGGCCCTGGCCGTTGCTTTTTCCCATTCGCCCCTCCGCTCGATTTACTATTTTCATCCCTGTTTGACATATTAACATAAGTTTTGACCTTTGAATTAACTTAATTCGTTTTTTTATGTCAACACTATTATTGATTTCGTAGAAAACGGTTTAAACCGTCTTGACATCCGTTTCCGGTTCGAATAAGGTGAGCCTCATCGATCCATATCCGTAACTATTGCTCAATCAATTCAACCATGAAAAGGGGGGGGACCTATGGTATTGCCGGTCATGAAAAATTACATCAACGGGGAGTGGGTGGAGTCAGATTCGAAGAGCTTCGGGGACGTGTGGAACCCGGCCAAGGGCGAGAAGATCGCACAGGTGGCTTACGGGACCAAAGCGGACGTCGACAAAGCGGTGAAGGCGGCCAAGGAGGCCTATTGGGAGTGGCGGGCGACTCCGCCGCTGAGCCGGGCGCGGTATCTTTTCCGGTTGAAAGATGCCTTCGAGAGCAACTTTGAGGACATCGCCAGGGTGCTCACTCGCGAACAGGGCAAGGTGATCGACGAGTCGCGCGGGGAGGTGCGGCGGATGATCGAAAACGTGGAGCACGCCACGGGGGTAACGACCCTGATGTGCGGCTACACGCTGGAGGACATCGCCAAGGACATCGATTGCATGGGTCACCGGCAGCCGATCGGGGTCTTTGCCGCCATTGCGCCTTATAATTTCCCGGCGATGGTGCCGTGGTGGTTTTTGCCGTATGCGCTCGTGAGCGGCAACACTTACGTGCTCAAGCCCTCCGAGCAGGTGCCGATGACGCAGACCAAAATTTTCGAGATCCTCGATTCGGTGGGGTTTCCGGAGGGTGTCGTGAACATGGTGCACGGCTCCAAGGATGTGGTCAACGCGATATTGGATCACCCGGACATCGAGGGGGTTTCCTTCGTGGGCTCCTCGCCGACGGCAAAGTACATCTACGAGCGCTGCGGGGCGACGGGCAAGCGGGTGCAGGCGCTGGGCGGGGCGAAGAACATCGTGGCGGTGATGCCGGATGCGAAGCTGGGCCCGGCGATGCCGTCTCTGATCACCTCCTACTACGGCTGCTCGGGGCAGCGCTGCCTGTCGGGATCGATCCTGGCGCCGGTGGGGGATGTGGCCGATGAGCTGATCGAAAAGTTCATGGCGGCGGCCAAGGCCGTGCGCATGGGTGACGGGCTGGATGAGAAGACGACCATGGGCCCGGTGGTGAGCGCGGCGCACAAGCAGCGGGTGCTGGGCTACATCGAGAAGGGCATCGCCGAGGGGGCGAAGCTCATCCTGGACGGTCGCAACGCCAAGGTCAAGGATCTGCCGAACGGGTTTTTTGTCGGTCCCACGATCTTCGACCAGGTGACGCCGGAGATGACCATCGCCAAGGAGGAAATCTTCGGGCCGGTGGTGAGTGTCGTGCGCTGCAAGAACCTGAACGAGGCGATGGAGCTGATCAACACCCGGGGGTTTGCCAACGCGGCCTGTATCTACACCTCCAGCGGGTCGGCGGCGCGCGAATTCAAGTACAAGGTCAAACCGAGCATGATCGGGGTGAACATCGGCATTGCCGCGCCGATGTCCTTTTTCCCGTTCGGCGGCGCCGGCCAGTCCATGTACGGCGACACCAAGGGCCACGGCCAGGAGATTTTCAACTTCTTCACCGACACCAAGGTGGTGATCGAACGCTGGCTGTAGACGGCATTGCCGAAACTCCGATTTCGGCGTTGCGCGGCTTGTCCCGGGCCCTGCGGCGTACATCGATGTACGCCTCGCACCGCGGCACTTGCGCGCCTTGAAGCCGGAGCTATGGGCAAAGCCATCGATTCTGAAATTGCACCATCCACTCTTTTGAGGACTTCGCCATGCCTTTGCAGAACTTTGGAAGCATTCTGAATTTTGCCGAGGAGCTGGAGAGCCTGGACCGGCAGTTTTACACGGCCGCTTCGGGCAACCCCGCCTGCGCCGGCTACAAGGCCCTGTTTGCGCAACTTGAGGCCGAGGCGGCGCGCAATATCACAACCGTGCAGCGCATCCGGCGAGAGAACGTTACGGAGATGATTCTCGAGGCAGTCAAGGATTTTACTCGGGCCCCTTTCTGCGAGGCCTGCGAAGGGGCGGCCGGACAAAGTGCGGCAGAGGTTCTGGGGACGGCCAAGCGTCTGGAAAGCCGGGCGGAGCGCTACTACGCCGAAGCTGCCGAAAAGCTCAAGGCGCTGCCCGAGGTCTCTCGGGCGCTGAAAACCCTCGGCAAGAATCGCAAGGCCCATGGGGCCAAGCTTTCGTCACTGGAATAAGGAGGGACAACCATGACGGACACAACCAAACGAGTCCAGGAATACGCCGCCCACAGTTTTCACACCTGGAGCCGGCAGAAGGGGTGGAAAGCCCCGCTGCTCGTGAACGACGCCGAGGGGATCTATTTTTACGACGACAGGGGGAAAGCTTACATCGACTTCTCCTCCCAGCTCATGTGCTCCAATCTGGGCCATAAGAACAAGGCGGTTATCGAGGCCATCGTCAGGCAGGCCGAAAAGCTGCCCTACATCGTTCCGAGCTTCGCCAACGAGGCCACCATGGCCGCCGTGGAAGCGCTGCAAACGGTCATGCCGAAAGGCCTCACCCGCTTCTTTTTCTCGACGAGCGGCACCGAGGCCAACGAGGCGGCCGTCAAAATGGTCCGCCAGGCCTGTGCCCCGGCCTACAAGGTGATCTCCCGCTACAAGTCCTACCACGGCTCTACCGCCGCTAGCATTTCCCTCACCGGCGACCCCCGGCGCTGGTACGCCGAACAGGCCCGTTGCACCATCCCGGGCGTGCGCTTTGCGCCGGACAGCAATTGCTACCGCTGCCCCTTCGAGCTCGCCTATCCCCAGTGCGGGGTGCAGTGCGCCAAGTTCCTGGATTACATGATCCGCGAGGAGGGCAACGTGGCCGCCATCATCGTGGAGCCCATCGTCGGCACCAACGGCCGTCTGATCCCGCCGCCGGAGTACTACCCCATGCTGCGCCGAATCTGCGACGAGCACCACGTGATGTTGATCGCCGATGAGGTGATGTCCGGCTGGTTCCGCACCGGGACCGCATTCGCCATGGAACACTGGGGCGTGACGCCGGATTTCATCACCACGGCCAAGGGCGCCAGCGCCGCCTACACCCCCGTGGCCGTCACCGCAACTTCGGAAAAGGTGGCCGGATTCTTCGAAGACGAAGTCTTCTGCCACGGCCACACCTACGCCTTCCACCCGCTGTCGGCCGCGGCCATCCCGGCCGCCATCGGCGAACTGAAGAAACTGATGGCTTCCGGGCTGCCGCAGCGCGTTTCCGTGCACCTGAAAAAAAGACTCTACGAGCTGGCCGACAAACACATCTGCGTCGGCGATGTCCGCGGCATCGGCCATTTCTGGGGGCTGGAACTGGTCAAGAACCGCAAGACCAAGGAGCCGTTCGACACCAAGGCCGACAAGTTCGGCACCAAAGCCCTCATGACCGGCCGGGTCGCCGGCGACGCCATGCAGCGCGGCGTTTACATCAGTCCGTGGTACGACACCCTGGTGATCGCACCACCGCTGATCATCACCGAGGCCCAGGTGGATGAGGCCCTCGCCGTAGTGGAAAAATCTCTTGAGATCGCCGACCGGGAGTCGGTCGACACGGGAACGCCGGTAGCCCACAGCACCGAGTATAAAAAAACCATCGGCTGACGCCGACGGCTTTTTTATATGGACAACTATACATTGGGCCGGCGCGTTTGCGCCGGCCTTTTTTATTCAAGCCCCAGGCCCTTGAGTGGACCCTTTACGTTCGCAAAATTTTTCTAAATGTTTTCGCCAACCTGCCGATGATAGTGTCACAAGACTAGTTTTTCATTCCTTGACTACCGGCCGTCGGTTTTCTATTATGAAAAAATGTAAGAAGTGGGTATCTGCCGGCAATAAACTGCCGAAGGCAGGCGCCAACTCCTCAACGATCATCGGCTTTTACTGAATAACAGCGGCTTATGGCGACCATCAATCTGAAAAAACGCGAGGTTGAAATCAAGCTTGTCTACTACGGCCCGGGTCGTTGCGGCAAGACCACCAACCTTCAGTACGTTTTCAAGAACAGTCGCAAGCAAATGATTGACGAAATGGTGTCGATCAAGACCAAGGGCGACCTGACGCTCTTCTTCGACTTTGTGCCCATGGGGCTCGGCACCATCAAGGGGTGCGAGACCCGCGTTCAGCTCTATACCGTACCCGGCCAGACCAAATACGCATCGACCCGGAAGCTGGTGTTGAAGGGGGCCGACGGGATCGTGTTCGTGGCGGATTCGATGCGCGTCCGGCACGAGCAGAACATCGAATCTCTCAAGGACCTGGCTCAGAACCTGAAGGACTACGGGATGAACATCTTCCAGTTTCCGCTGGTCATGCAGTGGAACAAGCGCGACCTGGCGGAGGCCGGTGTGCCGCTGATGACCGTCGAGGAGATGGACCGCCTCTACAACCGCCAACTGAAAGCACCCACCTTCGCCGCCAGCGCCGCCACAGGCGCGGGAGTTAACGACACCCTCAAGGCCGCGTTGGTCCTCACCCTGCGCTCGATCAAGAAACAAGCCGGGTGGGAATAAGGGCTATTCGCGCTGCCCTTATTGCCAACGCATCCAACTCTTCAGAATTCCAATGCTGCGGCAACGCCGCCTCAAAATTTTGTGGCGGCTTCCTTGAGGAGGGCCTGGGTAGCCGGTGCAAACCAGCAGTCCATGAACGCCTGGTTCAGGTCCTGCCGAATGGCTTTGAATCGGGACGCTACCTCCCGCGTGCGGTGCTGCTTGGTAAGCGCAAAAGCCGTCGCAGGCATGGCGGCCAACTCCGATATTCTTTCCAAGGCACGCGTTTCGACCTCTTCCTCGGTGCAAACGCCGTCGACCAACCCAGCGGCCTTGGCGTCGTCCGGACCCAGGAACCCGCTGCGAAACTCCATCTCGACCGCTACTCGGTCCGTGACGATCTGCCTCAGCATCAAATCCGCGAGGTAGGGGACCGGCACCCCGATTTTGACTTCGTTCAGGGCGATCAGCCTTTTGCCGCCCGCCACAAACCGATAGTCACAGGCCAAGGCCAGGATGGCGCCGCCGCCGGTGGCGTGGCCGGCCATGGCGCAGGCGGTGGGAATGGGAAGCGTGTAGACGCAGAGCACTAGATCTTCGAACCCTCTCCAGAAATCAGCCATTTCATCGCGGCCAAGCAGCAGAAGATTGGGGACATCGAGCCCGATGCTGAAAAATTTGGTGTTCCCGGCCAGGACCAGGCCCTTGCGCTGATCCTTGATATCGATGATCGCGGCACTCAGTTCTTCCACAAACCGCTTTCCGATGGGGTTGGTAACACCGTTGGACAATCTTATGACGGCTATTGGCCCATGATTTTCCAGCATCACCGTGGGCATGCGCGCTGTCCTCCTCTCATGGGGAGCTTTATTCTTGTTAAGGTAGTTTTTTTATCTCTGAAAGGAGTTCGGGGAGCACCGTCCCCGCTTTCCCTTCAAGGAAATGGTCCGCGCTCGAAAAGGTTCTTTCGACGTTTACTTCGACCACCGCGGCCCCGTGCTCTTTAGCCACGGAGGGTAAGGACGCTGCCGGCTGCACCACGGCCGAGGTGCCGATCACCAGCATGACCCGGCAGGCGGCGGACTCCCGCCAGGCGGTTTCAAGCGCCCGGGGCGGCAGGGGTTCGCCGAAGAGGACCGTGTTGGGTTTGAGCACGCCGCCACACTCACAGAGGGGCGGCAAGCCTTCGGGGATGTCAGGCGCCCGGAACTCCCTGCCGCAGCGCATGCAGAAAATCTCCCTCAGGCTCCCGTGGATCTCGGTTATGCTGCGGCTGCCGGCCTTGCGGTGCAGGCCGTCGATGTTCTGGGTGATCACATGCCTCAAAAGCCCCATGGCCTCCAGTTCAGCCAAAGCGGTGTGGCCCGTATTGGGCCGATAGGCATCGTAATTGCGGATGAACTTCCCCCGGATGCTCCAGTACTTGGAAGGGTCTTTGCGAAACATCTCGATCGAGGCGTACACCGTCGGGTCGAACTTCTCCCAGAGCCCGCCCTTCGACCGGAAGGTCGGTATCCCGCTCTCAGCCGATATGCCGGCGCCGGTCAGCGCCACACAGGGCTGTCGGCGGATGATCAGGTTGGCTATTTCTTCGTAGACGGATCCCATTCGGGTTTGATCACGGGTCCACTTAAATCTTATCATTTTTTCTCCCCTTACCGCACTGGCAAGGGGAGAAAAGTGCTATAAGGTTATTTTCGTCCCGAGCGCTTGCAGGAAAAGCGCGATCCACTGAGGATGTGCCGGCCAGGCGGGCGCGGTCACCAGGTTGCCGTCCCGGAAGGCCTTGTCCACGGCGATGTCCATGTACTCGCCGCCCGAGCCTCTTACATCGGGGCCGACCGCCGGGTAGGCCGAACATTTTTTCCCTTTCAGAACTCCGGCCGCCGCCAGCACCTGGGCACCGTGGCAGATGCTGGCGATGGGCTTGCCCGCTTCCGCAAAATGCTTGACGATCTCGATGACCTTCGGGTTCAGGCGGATGTATTCCGGGGCCCGGCCGCCCGGGATCACCAGGGCGTCGTAGCCTTCCGCCGTCACCTCGTCGAAGGTGGCGTTGAGGGTGAAGTTGTGACCACGTTTCTCACTGTAGGTCTGGTCGCCCTCGAAATCGTGAATCGCCGTGCGCACGCTGTCTCCCGCCTTCTTGCCGGGGCAGGCAGCGTGCACCGTGTGCCCGACGGCCAGCAGGGCCTGGAAAGGGACCATCACCTCATAGTCCTCGACGAAGTCTCCCACCAGCATGAGAATCTTTTTTGCAGCCATATAGCGCCTCCTTCACTTTTATGGGAATTAGGCCGCCCGTTGGTCGGTCAGCCGGTTTTAAAACCATCTTTACCCCCCGACGGGCGTAGCGGCCGGCCGAATGACCGGCACAGCATTAAATATCCTCCATGTGCAACTGGGTAGTGATCTGGATGCAGCCCTTGATGGAGCGGGCTACCGGGCAGAAGTCGGCGTGCATGTCGTGCGCTCTCTGGGCGGTCTCGCGCTGGGCGGGGTCCAGTTTGAGATGATAGTCTGCATGAATGCGCTTGATTACCAGCACCTTGCCGTCACGCTCCACTTCGCCCCGGGCTTTCGTTACCAGCCGTCCGTCGCCGGCCGGTATTTTGCGCGCCTCCAGCGCGCCTCCGAAGGTCCCGGTCAGTCAGCCTGCTGCGGCCGCCACGACGTAGTCCAGGGTCGCGGCGTGCGGCTCGTGAACGTTGGTGTCGACCCCGTAGTGCTGAGCGATCTCCGAGTGCACCCCAAAAAAAACAGGGGTGGGGACATGGGGCAGATATGCGCGGCGCAGCGGCCCCTTGATGCGTTCGATTTTGACGCGTGATGTGTAAGCGACTTCATCTGCCATGGAAACCTCCTTTAAAAAAGGTGATAAACCACCACCCATCCGGTGGCCATCACGGGCTTCGGTTGCGGATGGCCAGCTAAGTGTTATGATTACATCATATGACTGCGAAGGGCAATGGCAAGCCCCGTTGAAGGACACACATGATCATCCAAGCCGAAGTTCATATTCGCGCACCGCTGCCGGTCGTCTGGCGGGTGTTTTCTCACCTTGAGGACTGGAAGGAATGGAACACCGCCTGCAACAACTGCCGGTTCATTGAGGGTGACGCCATAACCGATGGTGCATGCTTCGCGTTCGAGGTCAAACCCATCATTTTTCCGGTGCGGGTGGAACCGCGGGTGGTCAAGTGCGACCCGGGGCGGGAGGTCGTCTGGGAGGGCGACCGGCTCGGCATCCGGGCCATGCACACCTGGCGCTTCCGGGAACACGCCGGAGGGGTAATGCTGAAGAGCGTTGAGACATTCAAAGGACCTCTGCTGGCCCTGGGACATTTGGTCGGCGTACCCAAGCGCTTGCACCGGCTCACGGTGCAGATGCTCGACCAGATCAAGCGGCATTCCGAGGCCTGCAACGCCGTCCCCACATCGGAAACGCCCACATGATTCTTGCCGCTTCGGCCGCTGCGCTCGCTTTGGTTGACAATTCTCAACAAAACAGATAGGCTATTTCAGTATTGCCTAATTCCGGTGATTACCGGTAACGGGGGACCCATTTCTTTGGGGCGAATCGCCTGTTGGCGAGGGGTAACCTTATCGGCCCTAGCCCATCAGCTAACCTCGTAGGCGTCGATGAGGAAAACCTGCGCCGCGGAACGGGGGCTTTCCTCTCCAATTTCGATTCCGGAGGTGGGGACCATGTCATCGATTTGTTTCGCAGCAGCGTTTGGTTGGCGTCGTTTCTTCCATGCATCTTTCGAGTATTTACTTATGAATCAGAAAAAATTCCTGAACGCCGCTTCCAGAGTTTTCGGCGCCGGACTGTTTTTTCTGATTTTTTTGCTTTACGCCCAGCCGGTATCCGCCGCCGATGTGACCTTGGCTTGGGATGCCAACACGGAATCCGATCTGGAGGGATATGGCGTGTATCTCAAAAAGAGCGCGCCCGGCCCCCCATATGACCTTTTCGGCTATGTCACGACCGACGAATTCGGCGACCCAAGCAACCCGTCAATTGCCGTTACCGGTCTTGAAAAAGGCGCTCGCTATTATTTCGCGGTAACGGCCTATGATACCGACGGAAACGAAAGCTATTTTTCAAGTTCGGTTTGTGCCGAGGTCGGCGACATGATTACCCCCTGCGCGGCTGGTGGTGGCAGCTCCGACGGCGGTGGCAGCGGGGGCGGTGCCGGGTGTTTTATTGAAACAGCGTCCGCTGATGCGGTTCGTCTCAACTCGTGGTTGGTTGTCCTGACTGCTTCAGGGTGCACGATTGCCGGCCTGATCCTTATGGCCAGACGCCGATCCATGCGGCTATTTCATATTCTTGCCCGCAACGCCCTGAGAAACCGGTCGCTGAACAGGGTCGGCCGGCACGTGCGGACTATAAATCGGGTTGACAGCAATTAACGCCCGGCCGAGAGGGGTTTCGATCCCCCACACTCACCGCGGTTGAATCCAAAAAACATAGAATGCGGGATGGAGCTGCCATCCCGCATTTTGCGTTTGAGCACCCCCGTCCCGGTCAGAACAGCCAACCTCATCCTGGGACGTCGTCGGCCGGACGCGCGAGTCCGCGCAGGAGGATCTGTTCTACACGATCGAGCGCGGCGGGTTCTCGAAGCGGCCTGCGTGCAGATAATGCCTGAGGCCGACGCGGAAAAACACCCACAACCCTTTCGAGCCGACCAAGGTCTGGCCGCACGGCGACTACCCGCTTATCGGGGTCGGCGTGATGGTGCTCAACCGCAACCCGGACGGCTATTTCGCCGAAGTCGAACAGGCCGTTTTTTCGCCCTCAAACATCGTGTGGGGCATCGGCTTCTCGCCGGACAAAAAGTTGCAGACGCTCATTTTCTCTTACGCGGATGCTCATCGCCACCGCCTCGGTACCCACTGCGAAGCCCTGCCCGTCAACGCACCGCGCTGCCCGATGAGTCCCACAAGACGTTAAGGACTACCCCTCAACTCCATTCGGCGGCAACGCGCATTCGGTGCTCTCCGGATCGGAATCCTGCAGGAAGTCGACCACCTGCCGCGCAAGCTCGCGGCCCACGATGTTCTCTTCGTCGACCGCAAAGACGGCTCCCAGTTCCCACAACTCCCGCGTGGCGATGTGGTAGCGGCTGCGGACGATCACGCTGGTGCCCGGCGACAAGGCGTGGATGTTCTGGAGGATTCGTTTGGCCGAGCGCGGGTCCGGCACCGTCACCACGATTACGCAGGCACCGTGAATGCCGGCGTGGGTGACGATGTCGGCGTGGGAGGCATCGCCCAAGTGCACCTTCAGTCCCATTCGTAACGCCGCCTTGACGGAGTGGGGGTTAAGCTCGATCACGTGCGGGTGGATGCCCTTCTCCAGCAGCGCTCGCGCCACCTTGCGGCCGGCCGGCCCGAAGCCCACGATGAACACCCCTCGTGTCTGTGCAGGAGAGACGGCCTCATGCGCGGCTACCGGCCGCCGGCCGGGCGGCGAAAACAGCCCGACGATCCTGCGGGCAGCCGGCCGCGCATAGGTGACCATGTAGGGGGCCAGGAACATGGAGAGGATCGTCACCGACACGGCCAGGGAAAAAATGTGACTGTCGATCAACCCGCCGTTCTTGGCCTCGGTTGCCAGCACGAAGGAGAACTCCCCGATCTGGGCCAGGGTGATCCCGGTGGCCAGCGCGTAGGTCGGGCTCATCTTGAGCGCCACGCCGATGCCAAAGATGATAAGCGCCTTGCCGCAAAAAACCACCCCAAGCCAAAGAAGCACTTCCGGCCAATTGGCCAGAAACCACTTCGGGTCGGCCAGCATGCCGATTGAAGTGAAAAACAAGGTCACAAACAGGGTGCGCAGGGAGCCGATGTCCGAGCGAATCTGGGAGGCAAAGGGGGACTCGGCCAGCAGCATCCCCGCCAGGAAAGCCCCCAGCGCAGGCGATAGCCCCATGGCGTGCGCCGCCCAGGCCGAACCGAAGGCCAGGATGATGGCCAGCAGCACCACCAGCTCCCGGTCCGCAAAGAGCCCGCGCCGCATCAGCACCCGCGGGATGAGGTGATAGAACAGCCCGTAATAAAGAACCACGAGCCCGCCGGCTGCGGCTGTGGCTTTCCCGATCGCAAGCGCGACAGCCTGCGCCGATCCGCCGTGGCTCAACACGGTTAGGGAAAGCACCAGGGGCACGACGGCGATGTCCTGCAGGAGCAGAATCCCAAGAGCGGCTCTGCCGGAGACCGAATCCATTTCAGCCCGGTCCATCAGGATTCTGAGCACGATCGCCGTCGAGCTCACCGCCACCATCTCCCCCCAGGCAAGGGCAGCCCCGGCACCCCCCTGGAAGGTGAACATCAGGGCGAAGACGGTCAGAGTAACCGTCACCTGCAGGATTCCTCCCGTCAGGGCCACACCTCCCAGGCGCCTCAACCGGCCGAAGGAAAACTCCAAGCCGATGCTGAACAGCAGCAGCGATACTCCCAGCTCTCCCCAGTGCGCTAGCGCCGCCCGGTCGAACAGGGCCGAGCCGAGGATGGTGCCGGCGAGCAGGTAGCCGATAATGGCACTTTGCTTGAGGCGCAGGGCTCCGACGCCGAGCACAAAGGCAACGGCAAGAAGCAGGACTAGTTTGGCGAGAGTTTCCCAGATTTCCATGATTGCTCAGCAGGTCAATTACGGGCAAGCCGCTCGAGTTGGTCCACGCGTGCAGCGAAATAGGCAATCGCCTGTTCCACCGGCTCCGGCGTGCGCATGTCGACCCCGGCCGCGAGCAGCTCGTCCAGGGGAAACCTGCTTCCGCCCAGCTTCAGAAAGTCCAAATAGCGCTCCTTGGCGCCGGCTTCCGCTGCCATCACTTTTTCAGCCAGCGCTACGGCGGCCGACATGCCGGTCGCGTACTTGTAAACGTAAAAGGCCGAGTAGAAGTGCGGAATCCGCAGGTATTCCAGAGAAAGCACCTCGTCCAAAACCACCGCATCTCCGAAATACGTCTCTAGAAGCCCGCGGTAAACCCGGGTCATGGCCTCGAGGGTCAACGGCTGGTTGGCCTCCGCCAGCCGGTGCACGATCAGCTCAAACTCGGCGAACATGGTTTGCCGAAACAGGGTGGCACGGATGTTGTCGATCTCGCGGGTGACGATGGTTTGCCGCATCCGGGCATCGTCGTGGTAGTGCTCCATTAGATGCCGGCCCAGAAGCGCCTCGTTGAAGGTGGAGGCCACCTCGGCCACAAATATGGGGTAGTCGTGATCGACGTAGGGCTGCTGCCTGCGGGAATAAAACGAGTGCATCGCGTGCCCGGCCTCGTGGGTCAGGGTGTAAAGGCTGTTGAGCGAACTCTCGTCGTAGTTCAACAGGATGTAAGGGGGCGAGTCGTAGCACCCCGAGGCATAGGCCCCGCTGCGCTTGCCGCGGTTCTCGTAGCGGTCGACCCATCCGCCGAGAAGCCCCTGACGCAGCACGGACACATACTCCTCGCCCAGCGGCTCCAGGGCATGCAGGCAGATCTCGACCGCCTCCTCGTAGGGCAGCCGGAACTCGAGCGGGGCTGCAATCGGCACGTAGGTGTCGAAAATATGAAGATCCGGCAACCCCAGGGCGCTGCGGCGCAAATCGAAATAGCGAAAAAGCGGGTTCAGATTGCGCCGCACGGTGGCGATCAGGTTGTCGTAAACCGCCTCCGGAACGTTGTCGACGAATAGCCCCGATGCGCGGCAGTCCTCGAAATCCCGCACCCGTGAGTAGAAGACATCCTTGCGGATGGAACCGGCCAGCATGGCGGCCAGCGTGTGCTTGTGGGCGTTGTAGGCCTGGTAGTACTGGAAGAAGGCCCGCCTGCGAAGATCGCGGTCGGGGCGTGACAGGAAAGTGATGAGGTTCCCGTGGCTGAGCTCGACCTCGACGCCGCGCTCGTCGACCAGCACCCCGAAGCGCAGGTCCACGTTGTCGAGTTGCCCGAAGGCCTGGGCCGAGGCGCCGGCCATCTCGCTGCTCTTTGCGAGGATCTGCTCCTCGGCGGCCGTGCGGGTGTGCGGTCGGTAGCGCAGGGTTTTTTCCAGGTAGAACCGGTATTCGCTCAGAGAGGTCTGCCGCAGAAAGTCGTCCATGACCTCCGTTGGAATGGACTGGATCTCGGGGGGTATGAAACTCGCCGACTCGGAGGCCCGCATAAAGAGATTGATCGCCCGCTGGTGCAGGCCGAGATAAAGCTGATTCGACTTGTCTTCGTCGCTTTTCAGATGGGCATAGGTGGTGAGTTTTTCCAGTCTGCGCACCAGATCCAGGTGAAACCGGATGGCCTGCCCCAGCGCCTCCGCCGACTCCCCCAAACGGCCGTGCAGGGCGTCGTAGCCTGCGAGGTCTCGCTCGACTCCAGCAAACAGGGCCTCCCAGTCTGCGTCCGCCGCAAACAAGGGCCGAAGGTCCCACTGGTCTGCGGCGGGGATGTCTTTTCGTTCGGGGATTTGGCCCTCTGGCATGCAACGCTCCTGACCTGGCCTTCTCGAGACACGGTCCAATTGTAACGACAGAGAGGGGACAATACAATAGAAAGGGTAAAATGGAAGGGCCGGCAGTGAGGCTATGCCGGGGGCAGAACGGATCTGAGCTTAGATGACAAATCCTCCATGTTGAAGGGCTTCTGGATGAAACCGATGCAGCCACGGTTGATGATCTCGCGGGCCTGGCCTTGCATGCTGTAGCCGCTGGCGAGCAGCACTTTCACGTGGCGGCTGATCCGTTTCAGCTCGTCGAAGACCTCGCCGCCGCCCATTTCCGGCATGATCATGTCCAGGAGGACCAAGCTCACACGATCATAATTTTCACGGAAGCGTTCGATGGCTTCCCGGCCGCTGCGGGCCCGTATGACCGTGTAGCCAAGCCGCTCGATCATCTGGGCCGTGACCTCCATAACGCTGTCTTCGTCATCCACCAGCAGGATCGTACCGATGCCGCCCTCCGGCTTTCGGCGGGGCTCCGGAACCGCTTGGGGCCGCTGCTCGGAAGCCGGCAGGTAGATGTAAAACACGGAGCCCTGGTCCTTCTCGGAGGTGACATCGATGTAACCGTTGTGGCTCTTGACGATGCCGTAGGCGGAGGCCAGCCCCAGGCCGGTGCCGCGGCCCATCTTCTTGGTGGTGAAAAACGGGTCGAAGATGCGCGTAATGACGTCTTTGTCCATCCCGACGCCCGTGTCGCCAACGGTCAGCATGACGTAGCTGCCGGGTTTGACCGTGTAGCCCTTGTCAGGGATATCCTGATGGGTCACGTTGCGGGTTTTAAGGATGAGCTTGCCGCCTGTCGGCATGGCGTCCGCCGCGTTTACGAACAGGTTGAGCAGCACCTGCTCGACCTGCCCCTTGTCGGCGACGACGTTTTTGAGATCCTCCGTTAGATCTCTGAAGATGGTGATGTCCTTGCGCATTCGACCGAAGGTTTCGGAGGTCTCCCGCACCAGGTCGTTTAACCTCATGGGACGTGACTCGTATTTGCCCTTGCGGGCATAGCCCAACAGCTTCGAGGTCAGGTCCGCGCCGCTTCGCACCAGTTTTTCGATGTTTGCAAGAATCCGATGCTGGGGGTGGGATGGCTCCATGTCGAACAACGCCAGCGACACATTGCCCTGGATCGCCATCAGCAGGTTGTTGAAATCGTGGGCGATGCCGCCGGCGAGGGTGCCGATGGCCTCCATTTTCTGGGCCTGCTGGAGCTGCTTGGTCAGCTTTTTGCGCTCCTCCTCGGATTCCTTCTCTTCGGTGATGTCCTTGCTGTATATGGCAAGCTTGATGACGCGGCCCTTCTCGTCGTGAATCGGGTGGATGGAGCTGGAGTAGGCCCTCCCGTCCCATTCGTCTTCGAAGCTCAGGGGGCGCCCCGTGCGCAAGACTTCAAGCCCCCTCTGCCTCCTGGCTTCACCTAACTCCGGCGGCAGGAAACTGGCGAGGGGTTTCCCCACCAACTCAGCGGCCGTTTTTTCCATCCGGTTGAGAGCCTGCTCGTTGGCGGCAAGAACGATCCCCCCGGAGTCGATCAGGAAGGCGGCGTTGGAAGCCGCGTTCAACAGCACCCGGGTGGTTTCCTCGCTGTTGCGCAGGGCCTGCTCTTTTTCATGTCGGTCTCGGATATTGCGGAGGTTGGCTTGAACGGCCTTGACGACATCTGCCTCCCTGATCGGCACCGCGTTGACTTCGAAGGGCACCAGAGTGCCGTCAATCCTTCGAGCGTTGATTTCAAAAACAGCTTGATTCCTGCCCTCAACGATTTCCCTAAGGTGAAACCGAATCCGGTCCGCGGATTCCCGGGTCAACATCCGGTGGGTCGTCAGGTTCTGCCCGATCAACTCTTCCCGGGAGATCCCCAGCTCCGCTTGGACTTTTGGGTTGATCTCTATCAGGTTGGCGTCCCGATCGATCACCGCGATGATATCGGCGGCGTTGAGAAAAAGACTGCAGTACTTCTCCTCGCAGAATTTAGCTTTTTGTTCATCTCGCTTTTCGGCAGGCGACTGCTGTGGCGGGGAAGAAGGCGTTGCGGTTTTTGGCGACAGAGGCTCACTTTCGCCGCTCGAGGCTTTCATTGTGAATCATTCTCCCGTGGTGTTCTATTCCTTCTTCAAAAGCGTGAACAATGCAGAAAACATGCCACAAATTATTTCATAAGCGGGAGCCATTAGATTCAACCGGCTCAAAGCAGCTACAGGCCGACCGGAGGGCCCGGCCAGGAGCTGCGGCACGCGTTTCAATGCCAAGTGCGTCATTTTTTTGACTTTTTGTCTTCTCGGGCAGGCGTTGCAACAAATTGAAGACCCATTGGTTTTTTTGACTTCAAATGGCTTCTTCGATATACTAGATTTGTTTTCCAAAGCGAACATCTCTTTTTTCCGCGAGGCGGCGTTGACGGCCACATCTTTAAAGTTGCGTTACCGTTCCAGCGATCAAGCCCTGGCTCATTATCGCCAGCTGAAAACCGGCCGCATTTTCATCCCTACCGAGATGCCCCTGCCGGTCCAGACCCGGCTGAGACTGGCGCTCGTTCTGCCGGAGAGAAGCCGGCGTATTTCGGTCGAGGCAGAGGTGCTTGAAGCGACGGACCGCAAGACCGCCGCAGACTCAAAAAAAGTCGCCGGGATGCTGCTCGGCCTGGTCGGCGACGAGACGGCGGCCATTCAGGATCTGGAGCGGGAGTTGGGCATCGTATCCGCCACCGCCGACGTCAAACCGCCGGAGCCTCCGGGCACGGCGCGTCCCGAAGAAGGCAGCCCATCCCTTCCGCCGGTCGAAAAAATCACACCTTCAACGGCAACGTCTCCTGCGGCCGAACCAGCCGGCAAATCCAGCGCTTCGGCGGCGACCCTTCAAACGAGCCTTGAACCCAAGCAGGCGACTAGGTCATCCCCTGAACTGTCCATGGACTGGATTCGCTCCGCCGTGGCTCAGGCGGAGGCCGCCCGGGAAACCCAAGGGCCGGACCCGGCCGCTGCGGTCGGCCGTGAAAAAAAAGACCTCACCCCGGCGGAGCGCGAGCGCATAAAGCCCGCCGGTGATTTCGTCATGGACCTAACCAAGGCCATGCTGCGGACCGGCTATTATTCCCCGGACCACCCCGGGTCCCAGAATGCCAAGCGCGGCCTTTATGAGGCCTTCCGGAAATGCCTGCAGGATTCCGCGGAAATTATGATCACCAGCCAGGAAACCCGCGAAAAAACCGATGTCCTGATCACCGGCATCCTGGACGAGCCCGTCAACGTGCGCACCCTGGTGGGAGCCGGCATGGCGGAGCTCTTCGTGCCTAAATTGCGTGAGTATTTCAGCCGCAAGGGGCTCGTCAGCTTCGCCATCAAGAAAAGTATTTCGGCGGAGCATTTCGACGGTTTCGTAAACGTGATGAGCGACCCCTCCGCCGACCACGGTGAAAACGCCAAGGTCGGTGAGTTGCTGACCAAAGCCTTGGTGGAGCAGGGGATCAGCGACATCTCCCTGGTCTTCATGGACGACATCATCGTCCTCGAGAAAAACCTGCCTTGGCGGGTGGAAATGGCCATCCAGCGCCTGGCCAAGGACTTGAAGGTGCTTCCGATGTTCCGGGGGGAATCGGATGAGGCCATCAAACGGATGAAACTGCAGATCATCCAGGACATCCTGCGCCCGCTCAAGCACCCGGAGTTCCTCAAGGACCTGATCATCAACTGCTACGTCATCGCCCAACACGTCAATAACATCCAGGAAGAAGACATCGAAAAGGTCATCATCGAGGCCTTCCCCATGGAAACCCTGCTGCCGACGTCGCGCTACATCTTTCAGGAACTCAACCGGCTGCGGGAGATCGGCGGGAAGGACCCGGACAACCCTGCCATCAAGCGGCGTTTCGCCGGGGTGAGGCGGATTTTAAAGTGGGTGTCGCGTCGCCTGGTGCTTGCTGACGTAGGCGGGTCGCAGCGGTTTTTGGAAGAGCTTTATGCCAACGGCGTGCTGGCCTTCGATGAGCTGCCGGCCGATGTGCAATACCTGGTGAACACCCAGAAGATGGCCCGGGATGTGACCGGCCACCTGCTGGCCTATCTCGAACGTCTGCTTAAGCCGCGCTCCCCCGGCGATACGGCAGCGCTCCTGAAATGCTTCCGGCGCGTCGTCCCGAATCTGGTGGAGCAGGGGGAGGTGCCGGTCGTTCTTCAGATCGTGCAGGTGGTGAAAAAGGGCGCGGAAAAGGGGTTGGTCCCGCCGGACGCCGAAACGGGCGCCGATGCGCTTCAGTTCATTTTCAAGGACCGCGGCCGCGAGCTTGAGCTCGCTTACGAGAAGGCCCACGAGACGCAGCGCACGTCCATCGAGGCCCTGCTGGGGATGCTGGGCGGTTTCGGGATCGAAATCCTCTGCAAAGTCCTCTCCGACAGCGAGGACAGGGGGGCTCGCAAGGCCGCCATGGCCGCCCTCGTGCAGAAAGGGGACCTGGCCCGCGAGTGGGTGCTCACGACGCTCGAGGACCCGACCCAGAAATGGTATCTAAAACGCAACGCGCTGATGCTTCTGCGGCATGTCGCCAAGGGAGACGGCGACCTCGACCTCGCCCGCAAGCTCTTAAGCCACCCCCATGCACGTGTGCGGGACGAAGCCCTGAGCACTCTCGTGGCGTTGAAACCCTCCGATGCGGAGCGTCTCGCCATCAAGGCGCTGGACGATGCCGACGAGAAAATCCGCTGGCGCGCCGTCAATGCCCTCGGCGAGCTGTCACCGCTGACCGAGGAATCGATGGTCAAGCTCCTGAGCCGCATGCGCGCGGAGCCCCCCGAAGAGAAGGAACTGGCCGCGCGGCATTCGCGCAAGGTGACCCAGCTCATCCGGGCCGTCGGCAGCATGCGCAGTTTCCAGGAACCGGAAGCCGCCGAAGCAGCGGTGCTGGAAGCCGCCCGGCGCGCGGCAGGCCACAAAAAGGGGCTGTTGCAGCGCATCCGCAAATCCGCCGTGGCGGACGATGCGGCCGTCGTCGGCGCGGCTGTGACTGCCCTCGGGGCCATTGGCGCCGCCCGCTCGGAGGAGTTCCTGTCCAAACTGGCCGAAGGCAAGACACCCCACGCGGAGGCGGCGGCCAAAGCCCTCGAGACCCTGCGGGCGCGGCTGGCACAAGGTCAAACTCAGGACTCACTGTCCGGTTAGCACCTTTCCGGCTGCGGCCTTTGATCAAATCCGCGACGCTTATTCCTTTGCCTGTTTCTTGGCGTAGCCCGCGGCTTCAAGCCCGGCCACACACCCTTCGCCCACGGCCTTGGCTACCTGCCAGGGCGGACCGGTGATGTCGCCGGCCGCGTAAATACCGGGGACGCTGGTCTCCATCTTCTTGTTCGTCTGAATGTGTTTCATCTCGTCGTCGAGCTGGACTCCAAGCAGGCCGGCCAGTTCCATCACCCCCTTGGCGCCGAGCTCGATGAACACCCCCTGCACCGCCAGCCGCGACCCGTCGTCCAGTACTGCCCCGTCGACCTCGTCCTTGCCGGTGATTTCCTTGACTTTGCGGTTTTCGTGAAGGGTCGCGGCGCTGTTGCGCAACTCGGATGCGAGCGCGGAGCTGACATCGAGCGTCTCGCAGACGAGGTGCACCGAGCGGGCATAGGCGAGCATGGTCAAGGCGCCGCTCGCGGCAGCGCTCCCGTTGCCCACCACTGCCACCTCGGCCCCCTTGTAGAAGTTGCAGTCGCACTCGACACAGTAGCTCACCCCCCGGCCGAGCAGTTCCTTTTCGCCCGGCACACCCAGCCGCTTGCGCGCCGTTCCGGTGGCGATGATCACGGCCCCGGCGCCGACGATCCTGCCGCTCTCCAGCGTGATGTTGAAGCGGCCGCTGTCGGCCGCCATCGCGAGAACGTCTTCATCCAGGAACTCCGCCCCGAAAGCCGCCGCCTGCTGGCGGCCGGTCTTGATGATGTCCTCGCCGGTCGTGTTGAACACGCAGCAGTAATTTTCGACGTGGTGATGGAAGATGCTGCTTCGGCTCTCCTTGCCGAGGACGAGCACGGACACCTTCTTGCGCGCGGCGTGGATGGCCGCCTGCAGCCCGGCCGGGCCGGTGCCGAGGATGACGACGTTGTATTTTATTATCTCCGTCATGAGCTGTTTTCCTTTCCCGGATGGGAATCGTTTCCCCGACCGGGCCTGCCGCCATAAAGGGTCGAGAGTTCAAGCGTAAGGGGCAAGAAATGATGTGCAAGAAAGTTAACACCCAAGTCGTTTTTTTCAATTCGACGGTCGGGTGGTTTCCATCGCCTTCAGGGCCTGTTCCGCAAGCATCTTCTTCTTGAACCGTGGCGTAAACACGCGATGAACGCTGCCGTTTTCAAGATTGAAGCGCTGGATGTAAAGCCGCCGCAAGGGCGTGCCGTAGACGCTGACCATGAGCGTGGTTCCCTCGGTCGGGTTGCCGGTGCGGTGGATTCCCTGATGGAGTGGCAAGGTTGTTTCGATTTCGCCCGGCCGGAGGACCCGGCGCTCGGTCAACGCCAATTGCGCCTGCTCGGGATCCGAGCCGTCATCCTCGCGGTGGTAGCGAACCACCTCAAGCTGCCCGAACGCCGAGCCCGACACTCCCCAGGAGGTGTGATCGTGCACGGAGGTGTGCTCGCCCGGCCCGAAGATGTACAAGCGCAGAGAAAAAAGCCGACCGGGGTCGCGAAAGAGAACCAGCTCATTGTCGAACAGCGTTTCCTGGCGCAAATCAGGATGAGGGGCGCCGCTTAGGATTCCAGATAAGATGCCCTCGAAAAGCGTCCGATTGGCCAAAAGGGCCGGCAGTTCATCCCGGAAAAAAGCCATCCGGTCCTCGCTGCCATCGATGGGTTTAACGGCCTCCGTCCATTTTCTGCAACCACCCAGCAATTCTTCCTGATATGGCCCGCTCATAATTGCATCCATATGAAAATTCCGGCGACGTCAGCCGTCGGAATTTTCTAGTCGTACGTATTGGTCGTAGTACGGCGCCCCCCCGCCCATGTCCGTCAGCCCTGCGGCGATCAGTTGGTTCCCGCCGCCCCCGCGGTTCATCCAGTCCCCACGGCGGTAAACCACCGTTCCGGGGTGCAGGCCCGGCATCAGGTGGACCGTCACCGGCAGCCGCCCCGCGGGCGACACCAACACCGCTGGTTCTGAAGCATCGAACGTTGCCAGCACCGGGCAGTCGGGCGCTATCCACACCGGCGGCGACGGCCGCTGGTCCTCCGGCAGGATCTGGGAGTGGATGGCCGTCCGCCGCACCAGCGTGAGCAGGCGCAGCGGGTAGCCGGCCGGGGCCGGCGGCTCGTCGTGCAACTGGCCCGGAAACCGATACTTGCCGTCGGTATGTGCGAACCGGAGCCCCTCGAAAGCTATCCGGGGCCGCTTCGACCGGATGAAGCCTTTGGTCTTCAGCTCTTCGAGGGTGGTTTCGAGATGGGGCGACGTCAAGGCGGTCCGCAGGCAGTCTTCTGCCGTCGGCATGACCACCGGAGGGTCCAGGCGTTTGCCCAGCTCCGTCACGATCCACAGGTCGGTGCGGACTTCCGGCGGCGGCGCTACCACGGCTGCGGCGTATTGAACGTATTCGTGCAGAAAGGATCCGACGACGTCCTGCTGCTCGAGCATGAGCGCACAGGGAAGCAACAGGTCGGCCCGTTCGGCGGTGTCGTTCATGAAGGCGTCCACCACTACCTTGAACTCCACGCGGTCGAAGGCGCGGGCGGTCTCCAAGGCTCCGGGCGCCTGGTTGACGACATTGATGCCGTTGACCCAGATCATCCGGATCGGCGGGTTCTGGGCGGCCAGCATGTCACGGCCGATGGCGGCGATGTGCAAGGCCCGCCGGCCTTTGTGGCCTGGGCCCTTGATCCACCCGAGATCAAGGTTGCGGTAAGAGTGTAAATGGAAATAGGCACCCCCGCCGGACCGGCCGATGTTGCCGGAAAGCAGCGCCAAGGCGTTGATGAGGCGCACGTTTTCGCCGCCGTAGCGGTAGCGTTGCAGGCCGGCACCGATGAAGGTGGCCAGGGGTTTGACTTTGGCGTATGCATGGAAGAGGCTCTCGGCGTCCGACCGGGTCACCTCGGCCATTGCCAGCAACTCTTCCGTCGACCGGCCCTGGATCAGCCCAAGGAATTTCTCCGGGTGGCAGGTGTGGGCCAGCACGTCCTCCGGCGCGCGCCCCTCCCCGAGCAGCCGCCGGATCACGGCGGCAGCCAGAAAGCGGTCCGTCCCCGGCCGGATACGGACGCGGCCGTCGGAGAAGGGGTCGTTGCCGTCGCCGCCGGGCGAGATGGTCAGCACGCGTGCGCCTTGGCGGCGGGCCCGGTGGACGACCGCGGCCGTGTGGATCGAGCTGCGCGAGAAATCCTTGCCCCAGTTCACGATGGCCGCGGCGTTGGCCAGGTCCTCGATGTCATTGTTTTCTCTAGCGCCGAAATCTTCGACACCCGCGATGAAACCGGCGGCATCGCAGAGCGAGCCCCTGATCCGGCTCGACCCCAGTTGAGCAAAGAACAGGTTGACGGCCTCCTTGAGGACGCCCTTGGCGCCGTCGCTGTGGAGGTGCAGGATGGCGGTCGGCTCACTGCGCAGGCGCTGGATCTTTTCGGCGCACAGGTCGAGGGCCGCCTCCCATCCGATGTCCTGCCATCCGCCTTTGGTTTTGAGCCGGGGTTTCACGATCCGGTGGGGGCTTCTCAGCCGCCGAAGCTGGCGCCGGGTCTTGGCGCACATGACCCCCCGCGTGAAGGGACTGTCGGGGTTGCCTGTCAGCCGCAGGCTCCCGTCCTCGCCCTGCTCCAAAACCAGCGCGCAGGCGTCCGGGCAGTCATAGGTGCAGGCGGTGATATTCTTCATAGGAAACCGTCAAAGTTTTTCCTTCACCGATTCTACCTTGCGCTGCATCCGTCCGGACGGCCCCTTGCGGTAGTCGGCCTTGAGCGAGAGGACCACCCGGTTGCAGTCCCGGCGCATGGTCTCGAAGCAGCGGTTGACCACGGCCATGACCTCCTCCCACTCGCCTTCGATGCTGGTGCCCATGGCGCGAAACTCGTAGGGCAGACCGCTTTCCTGGATAATCTTGATCGAACGCGCTACGTAGGGGCTCAGGCTCTCGCCCTTGTCCAGGGGGTACATCGAAAAATCCACAATGACACTCATGGGGTTTGCCTCCACAAATTAAGTTTCACGAAACGATCGACCAACCTGACTCAGGCAGATCGACTGAAGTTTGACATCCCTGCCATCTCTTTATAGTGTTTCGACATCGAATGCAATTCCGACTCACAGGGAGGTCGTATGCCGGATTTGATTGCGCTGAACTACCGCATCCGCCTGGTCCCCGATCTGGCCCGCTTCACATTTGACGGCCGCGTGGACATCCGGCTCGAAGCTCCGGAGCCGGTCACGCAGGTGGTGTTGAACGCCGTCGAGCTTGCGGTCTGGCGCTGCAGCTTCGAACGCCCGGACGGGTCTGCGGCCTGCGCGTTCCGAGTGGACCCCGCGGCGGAGCAGCTCTGCATCGATCTGCCGGAGACCGTGTCCGGGCCGATCGGGATCCAGATCGACTACGCCGGGAAAATCAACGACCGCATGGCGGGCTTCTACCGCAGCCGCTACACGCGCGAAGGCCGCACGGAGCACATTGCCGTGACCCAGTTCGAGGAAAGCGACGCCCGCCGAGCGTTTCCCTGCCTGGACCACCCGGCGCAGAAGGCCGTTTTCGACATCGAGCTCGAGGTCGACCGCAGCCTCACGGCCGTGTCGAACACCGCGGTTCTGGCCCAGGAGGTTCTGGAAAACGGCCGAAAGCGCGTCGTCTTCGAGAGCACGCCGAAGATGTCCACCTACCTCGTTTTCTTCGGGGTGGGCCCCTTCGAGACGCTCCAGGATCACGTCGACAGCCGGGTGCGCGTGCTGACGCTGCCCGGCCAGCAGAAGTTCGCCGGCTACGGCCTGGAGTTCGGCCGCAAGGCGCTGCAGTTCAGCGAATCCTACTACGGCATCCCCTATCCCCTGTCCAAGATGGACCTGATCGCCGTGCCGGACTTCGCCTTCGGGGCCATGGAGAACTGGGGCGCCATCACCTTCCGGGAGAACCTGCTCCTGCATTACCCGGACGTCACCTCCCGGTCCGGCGAGGAGCGCATCTGCGAGGTCATCGCGCACGAAATCGCCCACCAGTGGTTCGGCAACCTGGTCACCCCGTCGGACTGGAACTACCTCTGGCTGAACGAGAGCTTCGCGACCTATTTCGGCTACGGCGTCGTTGCGCACTATCACCCGGAATGGGAGATCTGGCAGCAGTTCCTGAACGGCACCACCGCCTCCGCCATGACCCGCGACGGGCTGCTCGAAAACTATGCGATCGAAATCCCGGGCGGCGCCCACCTCGTCATCAACACCAGCACCGCCCCCATCATCTACAACAAGGGCGGCAGCATCCTGCGGCAGATCGAGGGCTACATCGGCCCGGACGCCTTTCAAAAAGGGCTGCGGCGCTACCTCAACACCCACGCCTACCAATGCGCCGACAGCCGCCACCTGTGGGACGCCTTCGAGGCCGCCGCGGAGCGGCCGGTCAACGCCATGATGAAGAGCTGGGTCGAACAGCCCGGTTTCCCGGTCATCACCGCCGCCCGCGAGGGGGGTCGCCTGGTGCTGACCCAGAAGCGTTTCACCTATCTTCCGAACGATT
>Ga0210103_1000018_pt1 | contig 25443 bp, 38 predicted proteins | sample RushSE_CattailNL_6_FD_185564 | JGI IMG/M metagenome (GOLD analysis project Ga0210103, IMG submission 185564) | Wetland microbial communities from San Francisco Bay, California, USA, that impact long-term carbon sequestration - RushSE_CattailNLA_D2... | ecosystem: Environmental > Aquatic > Marine... | reverse complement strand
CAACGCGACCTTCGCTGGCCTCCACGTCTACGGTGAGAAGGCCAGCGGACAGACGCCGGACGACATCATCTACATCAATCACGACGACACGCCGGGGGTCGAGTACACCGGCCCGGAAGACTTCGGTGACCAGCCGCTCGCCACCACGGTCGTCCGCCAGTTCCGGGTGAAGAACGACTCGCCGTCCAAGACGGCTAACACCATCAACATCCAGTGCAACGACACGGACTTCTCCATCTCCGAGGATGGCGTCAACTGGGTGGTCACTATCAACATCGCCAGCCTGTCGGCGGGTGCCGAGTCATCGACCATGTATGTCCGGTGCGTGACGCCCGCCGTGGGGTCCCCGTTGGGTCCGCGGTTCGCCCGCATCATCACCACAGTCGCCTCGTACACCTAGGAGGGGGTCCATGAGCCTCAACGCTGCAGCCGCCGTGTCGGTCGCCACGGCCACGTGGACTACCGTGGCGTCCGTGACCGGCGATGGCACGAAGCAAGTCATCGGTGGGGCTGCGTCGTGTGACGGGGACGCGACGGTGGCCTTCGAGGTCCGCATCCAAGTGAACGGGTCCAACATCGTGGCTCCGTTCCGTGTCCCGGCGGGCAACGCGGGCGTGGTGTACGACTCGCCTACGACCATCCCGAACACGCAGTCCTGCACCATTCAGGTGCTCCACGCCGCGGGCAGCAACAAGACCTTCTCGGCAACTCTGTTCGGGTCCTGACCCGTGACCGCCCGACCGTTGGCCGTCGCCGGGGGACCGCGACTCGCCGGGTGCTTCATGAAGCACGTGCGGGTCCGGCTGTTGACGCCATCGGACGGGGCGACGAACACCTCGACTACCGTCACGCTTCAGGCCATGCTGCTCGACCCGCTGAAGCGGTCGGGTGCCATCGCGTTCTACCTCGACCGGACCGCCGCTTACGGGTCCTCGTACCAGCAGAACTCGTCCAACGTGACGGGCACCGGATGGTCCGACACGTCCCCAATCTCATGGGCGAGCGCCGCCATGACCATCGGCGGGACGTGGTACTGGCGGGCGCGGTCCGACCTCGTCCACGTCGGCAATGGTCCGAGCATCGGCGTCGGTCGCTACGCCACGTCGTTCTCGTTCACCGAGGCGGCGGGGCAAGGCATCCCCCGGTCGCTGTACCTGTACGAAGCGGCGACCATGCAACCCGTCCTAGTGGATGCGCGGTCGCTGTACCTCTACGAAGCCAAGGTGTTCCTGCCGTGGGCGTTGCTCGCGCGGACGCTGTACCTGTACGAAGCCGTGGTGTTGCCACCGTTCAGTTGGGACGCCCGGTCCCTGTACGTCTACGAAGCCATCCGCGACGGCGAGGTGTTCCCCTACCTCAATCACATCGTCCCCGAGGAACAGTACGAACTCGGTCAGGTGGACTTGTACGGGGACGGGTTCGGACAGCACCTTGACGCCACGCCATCCGCCACCTTGTCCTCGTCCACCATCAGCGGCGGGGCGGTGGCGGACAACATCCGCGACGGCACGCAAGCCGAGTGGCTGTCCACCGCCGGGGCGTCGTCGTGGGTCCGGTTCACGTGGGGCGCTGCCAAGCGCATCGTCGCCATCTCGTTGGAAGGCTCCCGCAACGGTTCCTCATGGGGCACCCCGCAGTTCCGCTTCGATGATGCCTCGACGCAGAATGGGAGCCCAACGGTCCCCGCGGCTCCGGTCGATGGCAGCACCGAGACCCCCGTCGGTCCGTGGCGGGAGACGTACTGGCTGGCGACACCGAAGGAGTCCACCTACGTCGAAGTCGGCATCGCGTCCGGCGGGTCCGGCACCGTCCGGGGGTTCGTCGAGGCGTGGGTCATCGAGGAAGTGGTCCCCGCCACAGCCGCCGAGACATCCCGCGCGGTCCTCAACCGCGGCCTTGCGTCCGAGCAGAACATGGGCGTGGTGGCGTGGCAGAACCGGTCCCCGAACTGGTATCCCGCCAACTCGGGCGTGCCACCGCTCCCCGCTGCTACCGTGACGGTGCCGTCCGGCGCGGTGTCCGGGCTGGTGACCGTTGAGGAGTCCACGTAGTGCCCGGCATCCGTGTCAGCGATGGCCGCTACCTTGAAGTCCTCCAACCGGGGGCGTTGGTCAACCTCCCCATCGAGATTGACATCTACGACGGCGGCAACCCGGCCACCATGCTCGCCACCATGGAAGCGGCCTACGCCGGGTCCATGCAAGTCGAACTCAACGAGGTGGGGTCGGGCACGTTCACGGTCCAACGGTCCGACCCGAAGGCGACAGCGGCCATCCTCGCGCGGGGCAACCTCGTCAAGTTCAAGACGGGCGGGGTCTACCGCGGGTCGTGGTGGATTGAGGAACCCGTCGAAGTCCTGACATCCACCGCCGAGGCGTCCGGGGAAGTCCACCGCATCCAAGGCCGTGGAGCCCTCGCGTACTTGGAGCGGGCCATCGTCTACCCGCCCGTGTGGCCGGTCCAGCCCGCCGCGTTCCGGTCCGCGACCCACGCCGCCAACGGGGACAGCGGCAGCACGTCCATCACCGTCCAGAAGCCTTCCGGGGTCGTCAACGGGGACACCCTCATCGCTGCCATCGCCTTCGTCGGCGGGTCCACCAAGGACATCAGCCCGCCGCTCGGCTGGAAGGAGTTTCGGCGGTCCAACTACGGGTCCACGCTGGGCATCTCGCTGTTCGTCAAGCAGGCGTCATCGTCCGAACCGACATCGTGGAAGTGGAACTTCACGAACACGACGCTAGCGGTGGGCAACGTCCTCGCCCTCTACAACGCGTCCATCGACTACACCACCTATGGCTTCGCGGTCACGACGCAGGGCACGGGCACGGCCATCGACCACCCCTCGCTCAACGTCCCGACCGTGGACGGAATGCTCCTGACGTTCGCCGCTCAGGCGGTACAGGGGTCGGGCAAGACGCCCCCGGCGGGCTACACCGAAGCGACGGACAACGCGACGAACACCGGGCGGTCCTTGGAGTCGGCCTACAAGGCGGGTCCGGTGTTGGGCGACACGGGCGTAGTCGTGACGACTGCCACGGCATCCGGGGCGTGGATTGGAGTCCACCTGTTCGTCCCGTCCACGGCATCGTCCGAGGCGACGTTCACCGGGGAGACGCCGGGTGCCATCTTGTCCACCCTCATCGACCGGGCGGTAGCCCGCGGCGGGATGGTGGACATGACCTACGACTTCGACGGCACCGCCGACTCGCAGGGCCAACCGTGGCCGGACACGTTCGACTTGTCGTTCCACGTCGGCACGTCGTTGCTCGACGTGTGGCGGCACCTCGTTGGGTTGGGCATGGAAGGCGAGATGTCCCATGACCTCCAACTCCACGCCTACGTGGACCGGTCGCGGGACCGGACGGCGGCGGTCATCCTGCGGAAGGGCTTCCACTTCCTCGGCAACGTCGAGACGAACGCGCACTACGCCGGTCTCCGCACCCGGTTCCTCGTTGAAGGGGCGGGCGGTCGCATCATCGAAGTCGGTCCGTCAACCGGCGAGGCTGACCCGAAGGTCGGACGCCGCGAGGGGTTCCTGTCGATGGGCACCTCGGACACCGCCACGGACCTGTCCCGGGCGGGCACACAAGCGCTCGTCACGACGGAGTTGCAGGAACAGGCGCGGACCATCCCCGTGGCGCATGGCCTCCTGACCGATGGTCACTACGAGCCGTGGGAGGACTACCGGACCGGCGACTACGTCGGGCTCGACCCGGATGGGTCGGGCGTCCCAACCGCCGAGCGCGTCGTCGCCATCACCATCGGCCACCGCGACTCGCTGGACTACAACGTCACCCTCGACCTGAACAGCGTCACGTTGGAGGCGCTGGTCAAGATGAAGCGCCAGATGGACGCCATCAGCGGGTCGTCCTCGGCATCGCTCGGCGGCGCTGGGTCGTCGCTGGGGTTGGGGTCCACGGCGGCGGGTTCGTCGGGCGCGGCGGTCGGCACGGTCGCCGCCACGGGCGGGGACACCCCCGGCTACCTGTACGACAAGGTGGACGTGTCCGAGAAGTTGCTGAAGACGTTGGGCGGCATCGGGTCCAACCGGACGGTAGGGCTCGACGTGAACGTCATCGAGTTGGGCACCGGGACGCCGGACGGCACTCGGTTCCTTCGTGACGATGGGGCGTGGGCGCAGCCGCCGGGAGCGGCGGCACCCGCATCCGTGACAGTTGTCGGCACCGCCACAGCGACCGGCGCATCCCCGCTGACGTTCACCAAGCCCGCCGGGGTCCAATCCGGTGACCTGTTGGTCATCGCGGGAATGTTCACCAACTCCATCCCGAACGCCCTCGGGCCGGACAGCGGCGGATGGACTGAACGGCTGCGCTTCGACACCTCGTCGAACGAGTGGCAAGTCATCTACACCAAGGTCGCCGGGGGCAGCGAACCGGCCTCGTACACCCTGACCCACTCGGCGGGGACCGACGTAGCGGCTGCGCTCGTCGTCTACCGCGGCATCGACACCCTGTTCTCGTCCGCGCCGAACATCGACAGGCTTGACACCTTGCCCATCATCGGCACCACCGAAGCATGGCAAGTGTGCATCTGGATGGACACCACCACGGGGTCCGCGTTGACGGCACCGAGCCCGCTGACGACTGACGTGTTCGTCCAAGCGGTGGGCGGCAATGTGCCACAGGTCCTCATCGCGTCTGTCGGGTCGGCGGCTCCCTACGCAGCCGTACCGGCCTTCCTTGCGACGGGAGGGCCGACCGCTAGCACGTATCACCTAGCATGGGTCGGGGTGTTCACTCCGTAGGAGGCGACGACATGGCTACAAAGGTCAAGGACGCGACGGTGACGGACCCGGCGGGCATCGAGTGGGCTGCACGGGCATCGTCGCGGTGGACCGGCTACGTGGACGCCGCCGAGGGCGACATGAGGGCCGCGGTGCGCGCATGGGCTGAACACCCGGAACCGTTGCCCGACTTCGCCGCGCTCCGTTCGGCTCACGTGACGAGGGACGTGTTCGGGCGGTTCGTGTTGGACCGCGACACAGGCACCCTTCACGACATCGCCAACGCCACCGCGGCGTGCAACATCGACTCGGTCCACAATGGGACCTACTTCCACTTCTGGCACGAGGCTCAGGAACACGCCGGGGATGACAACCCGTGTGCGGAGTGCATGACATGAGCGCCGAGTTCTGGATTGGGGTCGTCGCGGGGGTCATCTTGTGGGAGGTGGCCGGTGAGGAGTTCCTGCGTTGGCTTGTGCGCGAGATGTACCGGCGCGGATGGCGTGCATGACTGACCTCACCCCCGACGAGGAGCGGCTACTCGGGCGCGTCCGCCGATACGCGGCGGTCGTGGTCCTCGGGTTGGTCGTGGTGGTCGTGTTGGCGTCCCTCGTCGGTCCCATCCTCAACGACGGCTACCGGGTGTCCGAGGTCATCTTCGGGTCGCTCATCGGAGCCCTGCTGCTGTTGGTCGGCATCGAAGCCGGTGGCGTCATCTTCGGGAGGCGCAACGGTGGATGACTTCGGCCTGTCCACGGCTTACTCCAACCCCACGCTGGCCGCGCTGGCCGCGTTCGCCCTGTTCGCCACGGTGGTCGTGTTCGCCGTCGAGTGGCGACACGCGTCCCATCCGTCCCGGGTGGACCGGATGGTGCTGTCGGGGGCGCTCATCGCGTTGGCTGTCGGTGGGTTGGCGTCGGCCCTGCAACCCAACTTCGGCTACGACAGCCCGGATGTGACGACGGTCCTGCGCATCGTGTCGGCTGGGGCTCGAGCCGTCGCGCTCATCCTGATGTCCGCGTACATCGTGGACCGGTGGAGGCGACCATGACCTACGCACCCGCCACGCTGAACGCCCTTGCCACCTACTGGAAGGGGCAGGGGGGCGTCAACCTCGGCATCGTCGGCAACACCGGCCACACCAAGGGCTACCACCTCGGCAAGGACCGCATCTTCGACGGGTCCGGTCCCGGCATCGGATGGAACGACTACTCGGTCAAGACCGCCCGCGACAAGGCGGGGCTGACCAACGGCGCAGCCGCCATCGACCTCGGGCGGCTCGATGGGGCGCTGAAGCCGTTGTGGCGCTTCAGCGAGTGGCTGGCCAAGGAGTGCATGGCGCGGAAGCCGGACACGCGCGACGTGCGCGAAGTCATCTTCTGGTCCGAGTCCCGGCAGCGGGTCGTGGGTTGGTCGGCGCTCGCACCCGACCGACTCATCAACGACTACGGGGACTTGTCTCACAAGACGCACACCCACATCTCGTACTTCCGCGACTCCGAGACACGCGACAAGCGACCCCTGTTCCGGCGCTACCCCGGGTTCGCCGTGACACCACCACCTACGGAGGCTGATGTGCCCACCATGAACGAGTACCTTCCGGGCTACACGGTGGTCCTGAAGGGCACGTCGAACGTCCGCACCGAGCCGAAGTTGTCGGCCACGCTCATCCGCCACGTCCCGGCGGACAAGACCGAGACGTGGGTCGTCACGGGCAACGTGAAGGGCGACAAGGACGTGGACGGCGGCTGCACCACGACGACGTGGTGGACCCGGTGGTCAGGCGGGCGGTGGGAGTACACCAGCGGCTGCAACGTCCCCGGCGCACCCGTTCCGCCCGCGTCCGACTGCAGCGACGAGGTGGACGACGCCTACAAGCGCGGCTACGCCAAGGGCGAGTCCGACACCAAGGCGAAGGCGAAGGCGGTCCACACCGTCACCGTCGTCTACGAGTAGGAGGGACCCATGGGAGGGGACATCGCCACCACGGACCTGTTGACCGTCGCCGGGGCGACCGTCGTGGTGTCCATCATCGTCGGCGTGGTCATGAAGGCGCTGAAGTTCAGCCCCGAGCATCAGGACCGGTTCGGCCCGCTCGTCGCCATCGCCATCGGCATCATCGTCGTCGGCGCGGCGGCGCTGTACAGCGGGGCGGACTTGGCACAGGCGCTCATCACCGGGCTGCTCGCAGGGGCAGCGTCCATGGGCCTGTACGACACGGTGAAGTCCGTCCTGCCTTCCGGCGGAGGCGGCTGACCCGTCCCATGGGGGCGGACCGGACAACCCCCGCTCGGTCCGCCCCCACCCTCACCCCGTCCAGAACGCACGGAGCGCCGCGTTCGCCCCGGTTCGGGTCCCGTACCTATGCCGCGGAGTGAACGGGGCGCTCCGTCGTTCCTCGGGGCGCTCAGCGTGTTTCACGTGAAACAGCGACAATCGGGGGCGGGCATCCGTGTCGAGTACCCGCGGGTGCCCGACTCTCGGGACCCCCGACCGTGGCCGGGGGTCCGTCGATGTCGCGGGGAGGGTTGCCCGCGTCCCGTGTGGGGTCACCCCACGATGTCGGTGCCGACGATGCGGTTGAGTTCGCGGTGGACCTTCCACGACTCGGACACGTTGGACACCTCGTCGGCGTTGACCTCGCCCGTGTCGTTGGCGATGGCGAGGGCTTCGGCCTCGGTGTACGCGTCCACGATGTACGTGTAGACGATGACGACGCGCTTCGTGATGGTGTACCGCTTGACGGGGCGGGTCTTGGGGGCGGGGGCCGGGGCGTCGGCGGCGGCGGCGGCGTCCACCGCGTCGATGGCGTCCGTGGCGTCGATGGTGGCGACGACGGCGGCGGCGTCCTCGGTGGTCGGGGTGGCGGCGGTCTTGCGGGCCATGTCGGGTTCTCCTTGGTGTTCCGGTCCCCGGTGCGTCCGGGGTTGAGACGATTGGACAACAGGTGGGGTTGACGTGTCAACCCCTAATCTCGAGCGAAGTTCACCGGTCGCCATAGGCGTACCGCAGTTCAAGTTCGGACATCCCGCACGGGCACGCGTCCTCCCCGCACGTCCCCGCGCGGTTGTGGGCGTCGTAGGGGTGGGCGCACCCGGCGCACACGTCCTCGTCGTGGCACAGGCACGCGCTGTCGTCGCAGCACTCCTGCCGGGTGTTGGGGTCCAACAGGTCCCCGGACTTCATGCACCCGCACGTGGGGCACACGATGGCGTCCGTGAAGGCGTCGAAGGGGAAGATGCGGCGGTACGCGGTGTCGAGGTCGGCGGCAACGCCCTTGACGAAGATGACGCGGAGGGGGGCGAGGGCGGGTTCGCGGGTGGCGGTCATCGGAGTCTCCCGTGGGTGTGGGTGGGGGCGGGCGACCCGCCCCCGGTGGGTTGGATGGTCAGCGGGCACCGATGCGGATGCCGCGGGCCTCGCGCCATGCGGCGGCAGCGCGGACCCAGATGGGCTGCATCACGTCGCGGGCGACGGCGGACCCGAACGCGCCCCGGATGTCCTCGCGGGTGCGACCCGACACGATGTTGGTGCCGCCGAAGTCCTCGCGGGCCTCGTAGCGGACCACCCGACCGGTGTACCGGTCGCGGATGACGCGGACCGTGGCGCGGGTGGACTTGAAGTCGCCACCCTCGTCGTCGTAGGCCGCTGCCCACACCGGGTAGGTCGCCAGCCGTCCGCGGGCGTCGAACGTGGCCCCGTTGTCGGGGAAGTACGCGCTGGCCTCGGTGTTGTCGGAGGTCTCGATGCGGAGGGTGGTGGTGGTGCCGTTGTGGCAGGAGCGGTAGGTCCAGTTCGTCGCGGCCATCGTCGGTGTCTCCGGTTCGTCCGCGGCGGTGTTGCCGCGGTTCGTGAGACGAACAGTACGGGCTGCGCGTTGTCCCGTCAACTCCCTAAGTTGACCAATCGGGCCACGAAGTTGAGAACCCACCACAGCCACCACAGACTCCCGTTCATCTCGACGGAGCGCGGCGCTACGGGCGTGGGCATAGCATCGGGGCGGGCCGTGGGCGAGGTCCGCGCTCCGTGGCCCTCAGCGGCGCTCACGCGAACGTGGATGACGCCGCGGGACAGCGGGGCCAACCGGCGGAAGGCGGCGGGCGACAGGTCGAGGATGGTGGGCACACCCCGGCGGCTCCCACAGGCGCACCAATCCCTGAGCGTTGCTTCCACGCACCGGTCCCCCGCGCACACGCGCACGCGCGACCCCCGCCAGTCGCCATGTCGGAGGGATGGACCCGCGGCAGCGTAGAGGCCGGGGCCGTCGTCGTACCACGTCGCCACCCCGTCGAGGGTGCGGTGGCCCGCCACCGCCGTCCCCTGCCCCGAGACCAACAGCAGGACGACGGCGGCGGCGGTGGCGCGGCGGACGTTCACCCGTCCGCGCGCTTGTGGAGTCGCTTGGACTGGCACGGACCGCAGGGCAGTTCCGCGTACCCCGCGAGCAGGGCCGACCCGGACGCCTGAACGGTGGACCCGCACGTCAGGCACTTCCACCGCGGCAACGCGGCGGCGGCTTCCTCGCGGAGCGGGCTGACGAGGTGGTACGTGGCTTGATGGCCTTTCTTGCCGTCGGTGTCGATGTCCAAGCCCTCCCCGTGGCGCAGGGTGTGGATGATGGCGGCGGTCCGGGTGATGCCGTGGGTGTAGGTCATGTCGTGGGCGGACACCCGCCCGTCCGTGACCAGCACCCGGCGGACGAACGCCGCCTGAGTCTCGTCCGCGTCCTGCCGATGGTCGCACATGGTCAGCCTCCAAGCGTCCAGATGAACAGGTAGATGGACACCATGCACGCCACCAGCACGACGGCCTCGACGGCCATGGTGGCGGCGGCACGGATGGCCCGCTCCCGCCGGTAGGCGGACATCGGGCGGGCGTGGCGGCGGTTCATGCGGGGACCGCCTGAGCGCGTCGCTCGCGGGTGGAGCGGACCGACGTGGGCCAGTCCCGCCCGTACACGTCGCGCAACGCGTACCGGGCCTCACGGGTCATCGGGCGACCCGCGACGGCTTCCTCGTAGGCTTCGGACGCGACCGCGCGGCGGTGTTCGCGCTTGGCCTCGTCCATGTCCCGGCACCGGTCGCACCGGTAGTACCGCTCGCCGTGGCCGTTGCAGTAGCCGCGGGCGCGGGGGTGGACCGCGATGCACGACGAGTCCTTGCCGTCCCACGTGGCCGCGAGGCCCTGCGCGAGCAGCGCGTCCACGATGGCGGCGCTGTCCCCGCTGTGCTGCAGCCACAGGGTCGAGGTGATGTCCCGGCGGTCATCGTCCCACGACCGCCACGACTGGACGTTGAAGCCGACGAGGCCCTTGCCCGACTTCTCGGCGCGGTCGCCCGCGTCCGCCCACATACACGACGAGCAGCAGAACCGCCCGAGGACCGTGACGTGCGACCGGCGCAGCGACTTGAAGGCGGCGGCGAGGCGTTCGCGGTCGTCGCGGTCGTCGTCACCGACGGGCTGGATGGTGAGCGGGATGGTGACCGCGCGGAGGGCGACATCGTGCCCGCCCGCGAGGGCGGTGTAGAGGCGGCGGACGGCGGTGGCCCGGTCCGCGTAGGACTGGTCGTTCCGCGGGTCCCCGTCGATGGACAGGACGTGGACGGTGAGGCTGTACGGGCTGGTCATCGGAGTCTCCTTCCGGGGGTGGGCGCGGGGGCCGGGTGGCCCCCGCCGGGGTGGGTGGTCAGCCGACCATCGCCATGAGGGGGTTGCCGCGGGTCCACGCGCACGCCGCGTAGAGGCGGGCGGTCCACGCGTAGTAGGCGGCGTCCGTCGTCAGGGGGGCGATGTGGATGCGACCGGAGTGGCCGTTGTGCTCGCGGAGTTCGCGGTACTGGATGGGGGCCGACTGGTCCGCGAGGCGGGTGATGTCCGCGGGGGTCAGGTGGATGGCGGGCTTCCACGTGACGAACTCGGACTTGACCTTGATGCGTCCGTCGATGCGGGACGGGCCGACGACCTTGCCGGTCCATTCAAAGGGGGCGTGCTCGGGGCCGTGGTCTTCGAAGCGGACCATGACGCGGGTGCCACGGGTGACCTTGGTGCCGTTGCGGTCGAACATCGGAGTCTCCAGTCGGTGTGTCGTCGGCGGGTGCCGTGAGACGACGTTACCCCAGCGCCGGGAGCGCCGTCAACTCCCTAAGTTGACCGCGGCGGCGCTAATCTTCGGATGCCCACCGGGGTCCCCACGCTGCCCCCGTGCGTGATGTGGAACGCGCGCACGTGAGCGATTGGTCAATCTTAGGGAGTTGACATGGTGCGTGGCCTGTCCGAAGATGGGGGCAACCCCGGCGGACATGACCGGGACGGCAACACCAAGGAGAACCCCGATGCCCGCAGCAGTCGAGACCATGGCATACGTCACCTCCCGCGGCCTCCCGTGGCACCGCGAGGGCAATGGCATCCCCGAACTCGCCACCGCCGCCGAGATGCTCGACGCGTCCGGCCTCAACTGGACCGTCAACAAGGTCCCGCTCGTCACCGTCAACGGTGCCGCATCCGTCACCCTGCCGAACAAGGTCGCCACGGTCCGGTCCACGGACGGCGCGGTCCTCGGCGTCGTCGGCCCCAACTACCGCGTGTTCGACAACGCGGACGCGTTCGCCTTCGCGGACGCCATCGTGGCCGACAACGGCAACCACTACGAGACCGCCGGGTCCCTGTACGGTGGGTCCACGGTGTTCCTGTCCATGGAACTCAACTCGGTCAAGGTCCGCGTGAACGGCGAGGCCAAGGACGCCGACGAGTTCAAGACGTTCCTCCTCATCTCCAACTCGCACGACGGCTCCAAGGCCCTGCAGGCCACCATCACGCCGGTTCGGGTCGTGTGCGCGAACACCCTGAACATGGCGCTCGGGTCCGCCAAGGCGTCGTTCAAGGTCCGCCACTCCGGTGACCTCGCCGCCAAGATGAACGCCGCCCGCAACGCCCTCGGCGTGACGGTCGACTACATGGCCCGCTTCGAACAGGTCGCCAACGACCTCATGGCCCGCCGCCTTCCCGACGCCAAGGTCGAGCCGCTGATGCTCAAGGTGTTCCCCCGCAAGGCCGACGCGTCCGACGGTTGGGTCGAGCGGTCCGCCGCCAAGGTCGCCACCGACCTCTACTTCGCATCGTCCAACCTCGACCCCATCCGCGGCACCGGTTGGGCGTTCGTCAACGCGGTCGCTGAGTACGTGGACCACGAAGTCCAGTACGCGGGCCGGGACGCGTTCGACACCCGCGCCAACGCCATCCTGTGGGGCCGGGGCCTCGCCGCCAAGCAGCGGTCGCTGGTGGTCGCCAACTCCATCGGGCGGGACGGGCGCAACGCACGCTGACACCGCCGGGGTCACGACGGGGCCGGGTCACACCGGCCCCGTCAAGAGACATGGCCCTCAGAACGACGGAGCGCCCCGGTCGATGTCCACCGATAGCATGGACACGTCCTCGCGGCTCGCGCCCGCCTCCGTTGGCCTCATCGTGCGGAGCGCGGTCCCCATCGGCTCGGGCGACTGTCAATCATAGGGAGTTGACACCACCGCGCGGAGTGGCGGATGATGCGGATGGTGGGAAGGACCCACTCGCCGCGACCCTCTCCCGGTCGCGGTTGTGACACCCAACCTGTCACAACGGAGGTGCAGGGTATGGCTGTGGGTACAGTCACAGGCATCGACCTCATGGTCGAGCGCAAGATGCGGGGCGTCAGCCAATCGGCGGTCGCGGTCCACATGGGCACGTCCAAGCAGTACGTGTCCAACTTGGAGGGCAACCTGACCGACGCGGTGACCCCGGACGCGGCTCGGAAGTACCGGGACGCGCTCGACGCCGCCGCGCAGGAGCGGGAGTCCACCCGCCCGCTCATGGCCGTCATCACCGGGACCGACGTGGACGGGGGCGACGACTACGCCACCGCCGCCGCGTGGACCCGCGGGTGGCTTCGCAAGGCACCCAACCGGTCGCTCCGGTGGGTCAACTTCCACCCCGGCTCGCTGCCGTGGGAGGGGACCATCGCTGTGTGCGACGTGCTGACCGCCAAGGGCGTCCGCGTTGCCGTCGTCAAGGGGGACACCCCCATCCGCCGGGTTGTCCGGTAGCCAACGGAAGGAGACACCGATGCCGCAACGCGACTGGCAGGGCCGGTCACTCGATGACCCCGAGTGGGATGGTGACGGTGCCGGGTGCATCGCCATCATCGGCCTCATGGTCTGCACCGCAATCGTGGCGGGTGCCGTGGGCATCCTCATCGGGAGGTGGTGGGGATGACCGCCGACACCTTCCACGCCGACCGCCGCACAGGCGTCGGTGGGTCCGACTCCCCCGCCCTGCTCGGCGTGTCCCCGTGGGGCGGGCCGATGGACGTGTGGCTCGACAAGATGGGGATGCGCGAACCGTCCGCCCCGTCCCTGCCGATGTGGCTGGGGACCCGGTTGGAGCCGCTCGTCGCTGAACTGTTCACCGCCCGCACGGGCATCAAGGTCCGCCGCCGCCACGGCCTCATCCGGTCGAAGGACCACCCCGTCCTCATCGGACACGTGGACTTCACCGGGCTGGAAGTCAAGACATCGCGCTCCGCGAACGGGTGGGGCGACGATGGCGAAGTGGTCGATGGCCCCGACCGGTCCGCGGTCCCCATCAACTACCTCGTTCAGGTCCAGCACTACCTCATCGTGACCGGGTGGCCCCGGATGCACGTGGCCGTCCTCATCGGGCACGACGACTTCCGCACGTACGAGGTGCGACCCATCCCCGCCATGCAGCGGGACATCATCGAGTCCGCGGAGGCGTTCTGGCAGGACTACGTGCTGACCGCCACCCCGCCCCCGTTGGACGGGTCGGAAGCCTCCCGGCGCTACGTCGCCCTCGCGCACCCGCGCGACGACGGCACCACGGTCCCCGCCACCCCCGAACAGGACCGGCTGCTCCGCAGCCTGACCGAGGTGCGGGCCGACATCATGGAACTGGAACGGCTCCGCGACGAGTTGGAGGTCCGCATCAAGGACGCCATCGGGGACGCCAAGGGCATCATCGGCACCGCCGCGTCCGCGTCGTGGTCAACGGTCAACCGCAAGCCCGTCCTCGACGTGGCGACGCTGGCCAAGGAGTACCGGTCGGTCATCGAGCGACTTCGGGTCCTCGACGCCGCCACCGTCAACACCGTCCTGTCCGACGGGTTCGGGACCACCGACCTCGCTGACATCGAAGCGTTGCACACGTCCACCCCGGGCGCGTACCGTCGCTTCTCCATCACCGCCCGCAAGGAGACTACCGATGCCTGACGTGCCCGCCACCGCCGTCGTCGCGCGACGCGAGACCCCCAAGGACCAGTACCTCGCCATGGAGTCGCTCATCCGGCAGAAGGAGGATGCCATCGTCGCCACGTTGGCCCCCACCATCAGCCGGGACCGCTTCATCAGCGTGTCGCTCCAAGCCATCAGCCGGTCCCCGAAGTTGCTGGAATGTTCCCCCGCGTCCATCCTCCGGTCGCTCCGCGACGCGGCGGAACTCGGGTTGGAGCCGTCGGGCCTCATGGGTCAGGCGTACCTCGTCCCCTACTACAACAAGTACACGCGGCGGCTGGATGCCCAACTCATCCCCGGCTACCGCGGCCTCATCGACCTCGCCCGCCGGTCGGGTGAACTGGTCAACATCGAGGCGCACGTGGTCCGCGCCCGCGACACGTTCGACTACTCGCGGGACGAACACGGCACCCACTACACCCATCACCCCTACATCAACCGGGACGGGGACGTGGACCCGGAGACGGGCGAGGTGTTGGACCGTGGCCCGTACATCGGCGCGTTCTGTGCCGCCCGCCTCCGTGGGGCTGACGGGTCCACCGTCCTGCAGTTTGAGTTCATGGACACGTCCGAGATTGAGTCCAACCGGTCGCGGTCCAAGGCCGCGGACGATGGGCCGTGGAAGACCGACTGGGCCGAGATGGCGAAGAAGACTGTGGCCCGCCGCATCCTCAAGTACCTCCCCATCGCGCTGACATCACCGGTCAACCGTGCGCTCGAGATGGAGGACGTGGCCGAGGGCACCGCAGAACCACGGAGCGCCGTCGTCACCGTCCACCCGGCCACCGGGACCACCCCGGCCATCCCCGCGGCGCTCAATGCGCCTGACGCGGCCTCCGACGATGCTGACGTGGCACCGACCCCCGATGCCGACGAACCGGCCCCAACCTCTGCACCGGACCCCGTGAACGCCGACGAACCGGCCCCGGACTCGGTGTTCTGCAACGAGCCGGACCCGTTCGGTGAGGACCATTGCACGTTGCCGCCCGGTCATGCCGGGGGCCACGCCACCGACAGCGCGCGGTGGCCTCGCAAGCGCAAGTGATGTTCCCCAAGCCGACGCGGAAGCCGCGACGGCACGGACACGATGACCCGGTGACCGCCGACGTGCGGTCATCGGTCCTCGCCCGCGACGGGGGTTGTGTTGCCGCCCTGCTGGACCCCGGCCACGCGTGCCGGGACCGGTGGGGTTGGCCCCACACCCCGCACCGCGTCGAACTCATGACGCTGGACCACGTTCAGGAGGCGTATGGTCGGATGGGACGCCGCGCACCGTCCGACCCGGACCACCTCGTCACGTTGTGCTGGCACGCACACCTCGACGGGTGGGCCACGGCCAACCGGCCAGCCCTGCGCGCACACCTTGGGAGACACCGATGGAAGACTTCGGACCCGTCGTCGTCATCACCGACGGCGGCACCTTCACCGGACGACTGACCCCCGACGACTCGGTGGTGATGGACCCGGACAACATCATCCTCGGACCCACGCCCTGCAAGGCGTGCGGGGAGCCGGTCATCTGGCGCGACGGCGCGCGGTTGGCGATGATGCCGGGGACCTACGTGCCCCACGTCATCTGGTGCGACTGCGGCTGCGGCTGCGGGCGCGAGGCGCACCTCATGGGTGGCAACCGTGCCGCGCGCACGTCGCAGGAAGTCGGCTACCCCCGGACGTGCATGGACTGCATGGGAGGCGTCCATGCCCCCGAAGCGTGACACGTGGCGGATGTGGGACTGCACCTTTGAGTCCGACGCCAAGTGGCGACGGCTGCGGGCGGACCCGCTGGCGTCGTACTTCTCCTGCATCGGGTCGTTCGTGGCCCTGTTGTCGTGGCGGACGTTGGAGGGGTCACCGGAGTTCACCCGTGCCGATGCGGCCCTGTTCGCGCTCGACGTGGACATGGACGCCCTGCAACGGGTCGGCCTGTTGACCCCGGACGGGTTCGACCCCGAGTCGTGGGACACGTGGCGACCCCAACGCTACCCATCCGAGACACCCGAGGCCACGCGCGAACGCAAGCGCCGGTCACGTTCCGGTGGTGATGTCACGACAGGTCACGATCTCGTCACGACTGGTCACGACTCCACCCCATCCCATCCCACCCCACCCCAACTACACCCCACCCCATCCCAACCCATCCCCGGACCGGGCGATGACCGGGATGCCTTGGACACGTACTACGAACTCACGACCCGCCGACCATGGGGGCAGGAGTCCGGTCGGTGGGTGGCCCGGTTGCAGTCCGACTACGGGTTGGCCGACACCGAACGCGCCATGCGAGCCGAGTGGGCATCGGCACCCAACGTCAAGGACTTCCTCGGACGGGTGGATGCCCGCCTCGCCCGCGAGACCGAGAAGGCCAAGCAGCGGGCACAGGCCGAACGTGCCGCCAAGGTCAAGCCGTCACCGACGGCACGGGACCGGCGGGCCGAACTGCAGGAGATGATGAAGTTGATGGGTGGGCCGAAGCCCGACCCCGTGGAGGACACCGATGATGGCCTACGTGGCGTATCCCCGACCCCGACCCCTGACCGACTTCCTCGACGAACGCGGGACGCCGCTGCCGGGGAGTGAACCGTCGGGGACCCTGCTGTCCTACGCCGCGTTGGACGCGTTGGCGAAGTCCCGCACGTACCACAAGCCCTGCCAACTGGTCGCCATCGGGGAGGACCGGCACCCGGACGGCAAGGTGTTCCTGACGTTCGCCATCGCCCGCGAGTGGCTGGAGTCGGAGACCGACTACCGGTACATCGAGGGCGAACGCTACCCGGTGTACGTGTGCCCCGAGTGCGAGGGGTTGCGGCACAAGCACAACCGGGGCTGCCCCAATGGCTGACGTGACCGCCAACCTGACGTGCAGCGTGGTCATCTACTCGACGCGCGACCGGGGCGTGCGGTTGTGCCGTCGGCACGCGTTCCGGCTCATCGAGGTCAACGGGTCCGCCCTGTTCGCGGTGTGTGCCCGCCACCGGGAGCGGGTCCGCGACGGCCTCGGCATCCGTGAGTCCACGGACCTCGTTGACAAAGCGAACACACGTTCGACATGATGGTGCGGCACGGGTTTGTCCGAGGGAACGGTGGGATACGACACCTCGGGCCGGTGGACAGCCTAGCGGGCCGTCGGGCCGCTCCGCCCGTGTCCCACCGCTACTCTAGGAGGCACCGATGACCGTCCTGTGCATCGTCAACGTCCCCGGCATCCCCGTGCCGCAGGGGTCCGTCCAAGCGGCCCTCAACCGGGTCACGGGGAAGGCGTACGTTCGGGGCGTCAATCCCAACCTCGCCAAGTACCGGGCCGACATCCGCGAGGGCGTCGAACGCGCGATGTCCGTGGTGGGTCCGCTGGACACCCCCATGGTGGTCCGGGTCGAGTTCAACTTGGCCCGCCCGAAGTCCCACTACAACGCCAAAGGTGGCCTGACCCCGCGCGCCCCGTCGTGGCCGTCGAAGCGCCCCGACGTGGACAAGATGGCGCGGGCCGTGCTGGATGCCCTCACGGGGACCGTGTGGCACGACGACGCTCAGGTGGTCCGCCTGTTGGCTACGAAGCAGTACGCGACGTTCGCCAACGGTCGCACCCCGTCCACGTCCATCATCATCGAGGAGGCATCGTGACCCGGAAGGCCGCTGACCCCGCGCCCGTGTGGCGCAACCGCATAGTCGGGCAGGGGGAAGCGGACCCCGAGACGCTGCTGCCCAACCCCCTCAACTGGCGCGAACACCCCGCCCTGCAGCGGGCGTCGCTGGCGGGCGTCCTCTACGAAGTCGGGTGGGTCCAACAGGTCATCGTCAACCGGACCACCGGGCGGCTCATCGACGGGCACCTCCGGGTGGACATGGCCCGCGGCAAGGGCGTCAAGGTCCCCTACGTCGAGGTCGAACTCACCGAGGACGAGGAACGGATGGTGCTGGCGACGTTGGACCCCCTGTCCGCGCTCGCCACCACCAACGCCGACGCCCTCCGCGACCTGTTGGAGGGGTTGTCCTCCACCGACGAGGCCCTGTCCCAACTGCTGGCGACGTTGGCCGGGTCGGACATCCTCACCACCGACGACTTGGTGGACGGGTCCGACGACTACAACGCGGGCGACATCGGCTACGAGGTGTCGGTCATCGTCCGCGAGCCGACCGACCGGGACGCGGTGAGTCAGGCCATCCTCGGGTTGGGCTTCACCCCGGCTATTCGTTCACTCCGCGAGTGACAGATAGGGGTCGAGATGGGCTGCAGTTCTACGCACGAGATTGACGGAGCGCGGACCTTTCGGACCCGGCATAGCACGCGGCCATCCGTGCAGCGAGCGCCGCGCTCCGTCGTTCTCTCGGGCGCTCCGACGATGTGGGGGTCCGCCCGATGAAGGCCGGTGAGGTCGTCGTCGTCATGCCGTTCTGGTCCCAAGCCGACGCCATGAACTGGGACAGCAACTACACCTACTTGCGGCGGGTCCTGCCCCGGTTGGCGGACGAACTTCCGGGGTGGCTGTGGGTCGTCCTGTGGCCGATGAAGTCGGCGGGCAGCGGCTGGAAGTGGCGGGATGATGGGCTGTTCGACAACCCCCGCATCCTGCGCTTCGGGTGGCCCTACGACAGCGCGATGCGGACCGGCGTGCTGGGCTTCGACCCCGCCCGCTTCGCCCTGCTCGAGGAGCGGATGGCCCCCACCATCTACTGGCTCCACCAAGTCGAGGCCGGGGCGAACATGATGGGCGGCTACCGGCAGTCGTGGAACCGGTCCGCGCGCCCGGTCATCGTCGCGCAGCACCACTACATCATCCACCCGAGCCTCCCGTACCTCACCGAGGGCCTGTTCCCCCGGTTGTGGGCGCAGATGGGCGGGACCATCGCGGCGGACGCGGTGGTGCTGAACAGCCGCCATACCGGCGTGATGATGGGCGAGGCGTTCAGCGAGTGGCTGACCCCGGAGAAGATGGCCGACATCAAGGACAAGACCGTCGTGCTGCCCTTCGGGTTGGTCGATGAACGCTTCGACGTGGCCCTCGCGGACGCGCCCCCGGACCCCGGCGAGCCGGTGTTCATCTACAACCACCGCTTTGAGCACTACAAGCAGCCGCGGGTGACCGCCGAGGTGTTGACCCGGCTCAGGTTGGGCGGGCGGAAGTTCAGCGTGTGGGCCACGCAGTCGGGCGGGTCGTTCGGCGGTGGCGTCAAGGACTTCCCCGTGGACCGGCTGGTGGGGCACCCGGACCAATCGGTGTACCTCCGCAACATCGCCGTCCCGGCCATCAACACCCTCAACTCGACGCATGAGACGTTCTGCATCAGCGCCATGGACAGCGTGGCCCTCGGGCACCTGTTGGTGGCCCCGGACGGGGTGACGTTCCCCGAACTGGTCCCCGACGGCTACCCGTTCCTGTTCCGGTCCGAGGCCGAGCAGGAGACCATGCTGGCGACCATCATCGACCGGTGGCCCGCCGACGTGGTGGAGTGGGGTCCCCGGCTCCGCGCGTTCGCCCGCGAACGGTTCGCGTGGGACAGGTACGTGAAGTCGTACGCGACGCTGCTCAACGGGTTCGACGCCCTGTGGGACGCCGATGCCAAGCCCCACGTGCAACGCCGCCTCGACGCGTTCTACCGGTCGCTCCGACCCGGCACGTACCCACTCGACGTGCTGGTCAAGGCGTACCGCAAAGCGACCGGCATGGCCGACCAAGCGGCCCCGAACCGGCGCATCCTCCACGACACCGTGCGGGCGGGCGGGCAACTGACCTTCACGTCCGACAAGGCCGGGGACGGCATCGGCATCCGATGGCCGGGGTAGCCGTCGTCCCGCACCTCTACGACGTGAAGTGGTCGCGTGACCTCAACCGCATCCTGACCGGCGAGTTCGGCACCGTCACCCCGTACCGGCACGACTCCTACCTCCCCGCCCGGTCGTTGCAGCACCGATGGCTGGCGAACGCCCTGCCCATCATGCGGCGGGACGGCTACCGGGTGGCCCTGTTCGCCAACCTCTTGGAGGACTGGACCCCGGACATCGTGAAGGCCACCGGGGTCGGGTCCGTGGTGGGCATCGTCCACGGGTCGAACTTCCAACGGTCCGAACCGGGGGCGACCGCGCGCCTCCGCACGTACGAGCGGGCCGTGGCCGAGGGGGCGACGGTGCTGGTGGCGACCCAATGGCTGGCCGACCAACTGCCCTACCCCACGACGGTCGTGGGCCTACCCGTGGTGACAGAACGCACCACCCCGCGCACCGGCACCGACATCCTGTGGAACCACCGCCTGTCGTCGGAGAAGGGCGTGCGGGAGTTGGTGGCCCTCCCCAAGCCCATCCGCGACCGCATCGTGGTCACCGCCCCCAAGTTCGCGGCGGTGTCCGTGCCCAAGGTCCGCGCGGCCATCCCCCGCGTCTACCTCGGCCTCCCTGACGCTGCCTACATGGGCGTCGTGGACGGGTGCGGCTACGGGTTGTCCACGTCCCACTACGACAACTTCGGCTACAGCGTGGCGGACGCGACGATGCGCGGCCTGTGCGTGTTCGTCCCCGACACCGACGAGACTGCCTACCGCGAGACCATGCCGCCCGAACTGCGCTACCGCTCGGTCATCGAGTTGGCCGACCGCATCGACCACTACGACCGGCACCCGGACGAACGTGCCGCCATCGTCACCCGCGCGCAGGATGGGTTCGCCCGGTTCGCCCCCGACCGTTGGCTGGAAGCCGTCCGGGTTGTGGTGACAACTTAGGGAGTTGACGGACTGTCGCGCCCTGTCATACCGTCGGCTCACGGCACCCGCCGAACACACGGAGACCGACCGATGACGTACACCATCCGCACCCGCACCGGCCAGACCATCGCCACCGTTCCGGCGGGCTACACCCCCATCACGGACCGGACGTTCTGCGGTCACGAGGAGTGCGACATGGAACCGTGCAGCGGCCCCATCGTCCGCCGGGACGCCATCCGCGCGGATGCCCGCTTCGGGCTGTCGGCGGAAGCGTCCACCCTCGGCCTCGCCCCCGGCGAGTGGCCGTTGGTCATCCGGGTCCCCGACCGGTTCGGTGCCCTGCTCGACTTCGACCGCCTGTCCATCGACCGCGACGACGATGGCGACGTGATGATGGTCGAGTACGCGCGGCACGACCGCAACCGCCGCTTCGTCATCGCGGTGCTGAACGACTGACAATGACAACTTAGGGAGTTGACACAAGCCCCGTGCCTGTCGGAACATCGGCTTGCACGGGGCACCCCGCCCCGACAAGGAGACACCGATGGCCCGCCTGACGATTGCCGCCCTCACCAACGAGACCCGCGGCTCCCGCTTCTTCGAGTTCCACAGCGGCGACCACTTCAACTTCGCTGGCACGTACGCGGTGGACGTGGACGACGACCTCATGGGCACCCCCGAGGGGTGGGCGCTCGTTGACGAGGCCATGTTCGCCATCGGCAACCGGCAGCGGCCCGACGCCAACGGGACCAACTGGCCCGCGTTCGTGCGGTCCCTCTCCGTGGGCGACGCCCTCATCGTGTTCCCCGACGTGCGCGACGCCTTCTACGAGGCTGACGTGACGGTCCACGCGGTCGAGTCGTTCGGGTTCCGCGCGCACCCGTGCCGCCTGACCGTCGATGACGACGGCATCGTCCTCACGATGCGCCCGCGCTGACCCACCCACGGGGGCCGGGACACCGGCCCCCACACCCCGCTCAATCGACGGAGACCCCCGATGGACGCAACGACCGCCCCCAACGCCACCCGCCTCGCTCCCGCCACGTGTGGGGTCGCTGGCATCAACTTCCGATGCACCGAACCGGCCACCCACCGCCTCATCGACTCGATGGGCGAACTGCCCCCGTCCGACGTGTGCGCCTACCACGCGCACCGGTTCACCCGGACCGAACGGGGCTACCGGCACAACCCCCGCCTCAACGCCATCGTGCGGATGTGACAACTAAGGGAGTTGACGCGACAACGGGTGCTGTGTTCCAATCGTCTCACGGCACCCCCGCCGCCCACACCGGAGGCACCCGATGACCCGCTCCACCGCCACCACCGCCACCTACACCGGGACCGACCTCCCCGGCGCATCCTCCACGTGGGCCAACCGGCTCGCCACCGAGGTCCTGACCACCGGGTCCGTGGTCCGGGTCATCACCACCAAGGACGTGTTCGGCGTCCGGGTCGCCCTCGTTGACCTCCCCGGCGCGTTCGCGGGCGGTCGCACCTACACGGTGTGGTCCGTGCCGGTCGCTGACCTCGCCTGACCGTCCACCCCCACCCCCATCACCCGAACGGAGACTCCGATGACCACCCCGACCACCACCACGGACCTCTACCGCTGCACGTGCGGGCGCACGGTCCGCGCCGATGCCCCGTCCAACGCGAACGACCATTGCCCGTTCTGCGGGACGCGCCCCTCGCCCGACCTCGGCGTGGTCATCGGCTACGACGAGGGACATCGCTGGTACGGTGACGAGTCCAGCGACTTCCGCTGCTACGACTGCGACGGGCGGTCGCACTCGCACCGCCGATACCCCGGCGACTACGACTACACCTTCATCATGGCCCGCGCTGCCCTTCGGTGGGCTGACCGCTAGCACACCCCCGCGACGGACCCCGGCGGGACACCCCCCTCCTGCCGGGGTCCCGTCATGTCCGGGTGTAGGCGTGGACGCACTCCCGGCACACCGGGGCGAGGACCGGCGGACCGTGCTGCCCATCGGACCACGGGGCGGACGTGGGCACGGCTACGCCACACATGGCCCGACCGGAGCGGACGATGTGCCACACGCCGACCATCCCCCACGCGGTCCGTGGAGAAAGGTGGCGCTGAGACGGACGGAGCGCCGTGCTTGTCATGGCGGCATAGTGATTGGACATCCCCGGCGTGTCCATCCCGCTCCGTTGACGAGTGACGCGCTCCGGGGACATCATGCGTAGGCCATGGCCCGCCCACACGAACTGACCCCGGACACCGCCAAGCGCATCGTTGACGCCATCCGCCTCGGCAACTACGCCGTGGTCGCGTGCCAGTTGGCGGGCGTGGACGACAGCACCTACTACCGTTGGCTGGAACGTGGCGAGGACAAGGAACAGCCGGATGGGTCGGTCGTTCCGGGGGAGGAACCATTCCGCGAGTTCCGCGACTCGGTCAAGCGTGCTGAAGCCGAAGCCGAGGCCATGGCGGTCGGCACGTTGGTCGTCGCCTCCCGCAACAACGCCTCCGACGCCCTCCGGTTCCTCGAGCGCCGGTATCCCAAGCGGTGGCGACCGCAGTACACCACCGAAGTGACCGGGGCGGACGGCGGGCCGTTGGCGGTCGAGATTGCCCGCACCTTGGAGGGCCTGAGTGACAGCGAACTTGCTGCCCACCGACGAAGCCTCGCGTCGCTCCTTGATGGACCTCCTGAACGCGGAGACGGAACGTCGGGCGAGGGTTCGTAGGTACGACTGGCGCGGGCACGCGTGTCCGTTCCACACCCCGGAGGACCCGTTCGTGGAGGGGTCGTGCCTCCATGGTCGCCCGGGACAGGTGCTGCCGGATGGCGACTGGCGGGTGTGGGCCATCATGGCGGGCCGGGGATGGGGCAAGACGAGGACGGGTGCCGAGGCGGTCCGCGAGTGGTCCGAACGCTACTCCCGCATCGGGCTCATCGCCCCCACCAAGAACGACGCGCGGGAGGTCATGGTCGAGGGGGAGTCGGGCATCCTGTCGGTGTTCCCACCTGACCGACCCGCCCGGTATATCGCCAACCGGCTGCGAGTCGAGTTCCCATCCGGGTCCATCGGCACCGTCTACACCGCCGACGAGCCCGAACGCCTCCGGGGACCCCAGCACACGAAGTTGTGGGCGGACGAGTTGGCGGCATGGCGCTACCCCGAAGCGTGGACGATGGCGATGTTCGGGCTGCGGCTCGGGGACAACCCACAGGTCATCGCCACCTACACGCCGAAGCCCACGAAGTTGGTCAAGGAACTCCGCGACCGGGCGCGGCTGGACAACGACCCGCATGGGCGGGTGCTGCTGCAACGGGGGTCCACCTACGACAACCGCCTCAACCTCGCCCCGTCGTTCCTGTCGGAGATTGTGGGCCGGTACGAGGGCACCCGACTCGGGCGGCAGGAACTCCACGCCGAAGTGCTGGAAGATGTCGAGGGCGCGTTGTGGTCCGGGTCGCTCATCGAGCCGTACCGGGTGCCGGAAGCCCCGGACATGGTGCGCGTCGTGGTCGCCGTGGACCCGGCAGTCACCCACGGGGAGGACTCGGACGCCACCGGGCTCGTCGTGGCGGGCAAGGGGGTCGATGGCGACTACTACGTCCTGTCGAGCGACGGGTTGCGGGTGTCCCCGGAGACATGGGCACGTCGAACGCTGTACGTCACCGACCAGCACGGCGCAGACTGCATCGTGGCCGAGGTCAATCAAGGCGGGGACTTGGTGACGTTGACGCTGCGGAACGTCGCGGATGGTCGCCCGGTCCCACGCATCAAGAAGGTCCACGCCAAGAAGGGGAAGGTGCTGCGGGCCGAGCCGGTCGTGGCGCTGTACGAGCAGGGCAAGGTCCACCACGTCGGCTCGCACGACGCCTTGGAGGACCAGCAGACATCGTTCCCCATCGCCAACGACCACGATGACTTGGTCGATGCCGTGGTGTACGCTCTCACGGAGTTGTCGGAGCCAGTTCGGAGGGTCACCGCGTACTGATGGACGAAGGCGGGGTTGAGGTCACGGTTCAGGAAGCGACCGAAGGCACCAAGGCAACCGGTGGCACGGCCACCATCGAGGGCCTGTCGCTGACGTTCACGGCTGCGGGGTTCAAGTCGAGCGAGGCACCCCCGCCCGCCGACGACGACACGGCGGGGGAGGAGGACAAGTAGATGGCGCTGGTCACGGTGGCACTCAACCAGATGCTGGACGCGCTCGACGAGACGCCAGCAGCCCCAGCGGCGGGCATCGCGTACATCTCGCTCCACACGGACGCAGTGGGCGGTGGTGACGCCAACGAGGTGTCAGGCGGCGCTCCCGCCTACGCCCGCAAGGCCGCGACGTGGAACGCTGCCTCGGGCGCGTCCAAGGCCATCAGCGGGTCGCTGGTGTTCGACGTTCCGGCGGGCACGACCATCCGCCGCGTCGGGTTCTACTCGGCGGTGTCCGGCGGCACGTACTTCGGGGATGCGGACATCACGGACGAGACCTACGGGGGTCAGGGCACCTACACGCTCACGGCTGCATCCGTCAGCCTGACCTAGCACACCGCCGGGGAGGGGGCGGGCTCCTGCGGGGGTCCGCCCCTTCGCGCATCGTAGGAGTCGCCCATGGCCTTCCCGGTCGCCCGTTCGGCTCGCGCAGGGGTCCAGACCTCCAACGCGACCTCGTGGACGCTGACCTACCCGACCACCGGGGACATCCTCGACGGCGGTGGGTCGGCCATCGTCGCGGGCGACCTCATCCTCATCAAC
>Ga0210103_1000016_pt1 | contig 25618 bp, 21 predicted proteins | sample RushSE_CattailNL_6_FD_185564 | JGI IMG/M metagenome (GOLD analysis project Ga0210103, IMG submission 185564) | Wetland microbial communities from San Francisco Bay, California, USA, that impact long-term carbon sequestration - RushSE_CattailNLA_D2... | ecosystem: Environmental > Aquatic > Marine... | reverse complement strand
TCCGTCCGGCGATCTGGGCAGAGCGCATTTCCGCCGCCTCCCGCTCCCGCCGGGCCTGGCGCGCCTTCTCCTTGCGGATGCTCAGCGCCGCCCTGCGGGCCACCACGTACAGCCACCCGGCCAGGACGGTCGATGCGGAGAGCTTCCCGGCCCGCCGGGCCAGCTCCAGTTCGCGCCGAATGGCGTCGGATGCGAACGCGCTGCCTCCGGGGCTGTCGATGCGAAGTACGATGGCGTGCGTGGCGTCATCCTTCCAGGCCTGATGGATCAGGGCAGTAAGAGAAGCCCCCCCGATTCTGCCCGCGGGCTGGGTGCCCTCCAAAATGATCCCCTGGGCAACGATTACGGCCACCTTCGGTTCCGCTTCACCGATTTTGAGTGAGGACGAGCGGGTGGATCTCAGGTATTCGTCGAACCGGATCTGGTTGTAACTGCGCTTGGATCGGTCCTCTCCGGCAAGTTCAACCAGTTCGTCCCGCAGCTGGTCTGCTGTCTTCAGTTCGTCAACCAGGCCGAAGGCAAGTGCCAACTGGGCCGCTTCGCCCCGGGAGGCGGCCAGCCGATTCGGAAAATGGTTGACATAATCGTCGATCGACGCGGGGTCGATCCGGCGCTGGCCGGCAACGTCGTTTTTGTAGGAAGCCCACAACACCTCCAGCAACGCGGAGTTGGCCGTACGGTCGAAGTCCGACATGTCATTGCGCATGAAGGGCTCCAGCGCCGATTTGTAGCTCCCGACCCTGAAGACATGGAACTGGACCTGGAGCTTGTCCAACGCCGCCTTGTAGTAGTTTTGGTATATACCGAAACCGGTCAGCAGCACGCCGCCCATGGGGTTGAGATACACCCGGTCGGCGTGGGCGGCGAGATAGTAATTGCGCTGCATGAACAAATCAGATGCCGCAATCACGGGTTTCCCGGACTCGCGGAAGCGCTTCAGCGCCGTGCCGATATCCTGAAGCTTGCTGAATCCGGCCCCCTGAAGCTTGGTCAGGTCGAGCAGAACCGCCTTGATGCGATGGTCTTGCCTGGCATGGTCGAGGGCATCGACGATGTCCTTAAGCACCGTTTCAGCCGTAACGTCTTCCCCCAACAACTCGCTGGACAACAGGCTCTCCGAGCGCTGCTCCACAATGACGCCGGCAGGCGCCAGAACCAGAACCGCGCTTTCCGGTATCTTGGCGCTTTTTTCGCCGAACACGAGCGATAGCAGGAAGACAACCAGCGCTATAAAAGCGACATTGGCAACCAACCGGCGAAAGAATGTCAAGGCGCGCCACCCGGCGGCTATCACTCGCCCGAAAAGTTTGAAGAGCTTTTTCATCGCGTTCTGAAAACCGTTGCAAAGCCTCGCGGAAGTTAAACTTCTAAATGAGAGGATCAGGTTATAATCGCAAATAATAATGCCTATTTTCAATTTGTAAAATGACTTGAACCGGAAGGCTTGCGAAGGATAGATGGTGGCTGCCGAGTGGGAAGAATCAGACGGATCAGGTCCCGGCGAGCTTCGGCCGCAGAATGCAGAAAGGCGGCTCCGATTGACTCCGGCGCCGCCTTTTTCTATCCTAAACCGAGAAACTCGCTGAATGAATCCTCTCGGCCCTTGTGCCGGCGGAGCGCGGTATTGAAAAAGCTCATCCTAATCATGTTCTTGACCGGCCTCGCCGCAGGTACGGCCGGCGTTCTTTACATCTATCTCTCCCTGCCGAACGTGAGTCATCTGAAATCTCAGAACCCGAAGACCACCGCCCTAATAGATCAGCGGCAGCGGGAAGCCCAAAGGTTGGGAAAGGAGTTCAAGGCCCGCCAGATATGGGTCGGATTCGACGGGATCCCTGTTTTACTAAAGGAAGCGGTGCGCGTGGCGGAAGACGCCCGTTTCTACGAACACGAGGGCATCGACTACGAGGAAATGAACGAGGCTGCGAAAAAAAACCTGGAACAGGGTCGGTGGGCCCGGGGGGCGAGTACCATCACCCAGCAACTGGCCAAAAACCTCTATCTCTCAACGGAAAAAAGCCTCATCCGCAAGCTCAAGGAATATTTTCTGGCCGTGCGTCTCGAAGAAGAGCTCTCCAAAAACCGCATATTTCATCTTTATCTTAACGTGATCGAGTTCGGGCCCGGGGTTTTCGGCGTGGAGGCGGCTGCGCGCCACTACTTCGGCAAAAGCGTCGGCCAACTGAATCTGGAGGAAATTGTGCGGCTGACCGCCGTAATCCCGAAACCCCTCGTCGAAAGCCCCACCCGCAACAGCCGCTGGATGAAATGGAGGGCCGGCTGGCTCTTGTCGACGCTGCGCAAGACCGGCCATATCAACTCCGATCAGTACCAGCAGGTCATCGGAAGGTTCAAATAGGGAAGGGCCCCGCAGGGCCCTTCTTTCTCGTTGAGTGGTTGGTTAGTTGACTGGGATCTGCTTCGGCTTGTGCTCCTCCGGCTTCGGGACTTCAACCGTGAGAAGACCGTTCTGGAACTCCGCCTTGATCTTGTCCGCGTCGACGTCTCCCGGCAGGCTGAAGGATCGGATGAACTTGCCGCAGGACATTTCCCGACGATAGTAGTTCTCTTCCTTTACCTCATTTTCGTGCTTCCGCTCGCCTTTGAGCGTCAGGACGCCGTTCGTCAGATCCAGACTGATGTCCTTTTTTTCCAGCCCGGGAAGCTCCGCCTTGATCACCACCTGGTCGTCCTTCTCGAACATATCCACGGCCGGCGACCACGTCCCCATGGCCATGAGATCGTCGCGGCGGTCGGAACGGAACAGCGAGTCGTCAAAGACCCGGTTCATGCGTTCACGCAGCGATACCAACTCGTTCCAGGGATTCCATCTAATGAGATCCATCATGATCAAACCCTCCTTGCATTTTCTTCTTGTTTTATTCAACCGTAAGGTTATTATTACATTGTCTGTTGGCTAAAAGATTAATTCAGTCTTCATAATTGTCAATATAGTAACATTATTTTTATATAAATTTACAATAAAGTAATAGAAAGGCGGCAAAAATGGATAAAAAGGGGGCGCACTCATTCATGGATGACATCAAACTTCCGCAACCCGACCCGGATGACCTCAGGGGCCGGCAATCGGTCCGCGCGACGTTCAAGCTGTCACCGCGGGCGATTGAAGCGCTGAGCATTGTTGCCGTGCATTTGGGCATCAAGCAGAAATCCTTGTTTGATCATTTGATCGAAGATGTTCAGACCCTTAACACCATTGCGCAGGAACTTGAGGCCGATCAGTTCCGGAGCATGGGCCGTGTGCAGAAAACGTTTGTCATCAGCCGCCGGACGCTGGTCTCCCTGGATGAAATATCCAAAGAGTCCAGAGCGCCGCGAGACGCGCTGGTGGAGTACTCGATCCAGCGACTGCTGCCGGTGATCGTGCGGGAGCGCGAGAAGCATCGCAAACGCAAGAAACTGCGCGATGACATCAACCTGCACCTGGAGGAAGGTTTGAAACTGCTGGAGAAATCAAAGTCGCTGCTGGGCGAGGAAGATCCGGTAACCGCCCGACTTGAAGCGGCCATGGCCTATTACGAAACTGCGCGAGCCGGCATCGCTCACTTCGTGGAGAAGGGTGATATCATCGAGGAGTTTTAGTTTTTATAGTATTTTTACCACCACCATGGTGATGTCATCCGCCAGCTTGACGCCTTGCCGGTAGGTTTCGAGCGCCTGAGTGACCGCTTTGATGATCTCTCGGGCGCAGTCGGCGTGGCGGGTGCGGAGGATCTCCCGTAGCCGCTGCTTGCCGAACATCTCACCCTGGGGACCGGCCGTCTCCCAAATCCCGTCCGTCCCGATGAAGAGGATTCCACCCGCATTCAAATCCGCACGCACCTGCTCTTCGAAGGCCACGCCCTTTTCCATTCCGAGAGGCGCGCCGCGGCCGGCAAACTCCTCGAAGCGGCCTGATTCCGGCTCGTAATAAATGGCCGGGTCATGCCCCGCCCGCACCCACCGCGCGGTTTTGCGCCGGCCGTCAACGGACAAAAAAAACAGCGTCATGAAGGCGCCGCTGTCGCCCACATCTTCCGTGAACTGGCGGTTCACGTCGGCTACGATTTCAGAAAGGCTGCCGGGCAGCGAAACCCGCAGCCGCAACGCCGCGCGCGCCGAGGCCATCAGCAGGGCGGCCTGCACCCCGTGGCCGGACACGTCGCCGACGACCACCGCGGCCGCGCCGGTGCGATCCTGCGCAACTTCTAGAAAATCGTAATAATCACCGCCGGTTTCGTCGCAATAGAGGCTGGTGCCGGCGATGTCCAGCCCGGGAAGGCAAGGCTCACGCCGCGGCAGCAGGTTTTGCTGGACCTCGTTCGCCAGCTGCAGTGATTCGCGCATCCGCAACTGATCCTCCAGCTTGGGGACCATGTCGTTGAAGGCTTGAATCACCTGATCACGCTCATCACCGGTCCGGGTGCCCACCCGGACGCTGAAATCCCCGCGGCTCAGGCGATCGGAGGCATCTGCCAATTCATACATGGGGCGCGTGAAACCCCGCGACCCTGCCAGCGCGGCAAAAATGGCCACCAGAATCGCGCCAAGCGCCGTGAAGGCAGTGATCGTCAGCTCTTCGGCGGTGAATGTCTGAACGGCGGTGACGGTTTTTTCCGGCAACCGGTCGGTCACTTTCCTGGGTACAATGATGACAAAAGAAGCTTTCGCATGGACCGGGGCGTAGGCCCATATCGAAGGGACGCCTTTGTAGGGAGTCTCCAGATAGCCAGCGCGTCCGGCGGAGAGTTCGTTTACAAGCTGCGACATTTTCCCCGGGTCTTCGGTGGTGAACCGTTCCGGACTTATCACTCCCTCCCAGGAGGATGCCTGCGTTTGGTAATCCTTCTGGGCCACAATGAGCAAGTCGAGCACCTGGGTTCCGGGATTGAGCACGGGGGCGACCAGGAACGAGTGCATGGCGTCGGTCCACAGGGAAGCCAGGGCTTCGATGCGCAGCACCTCCGTCAGCAAAACATCCATGGCGGCCACCCCGGCACGCGTCCCGTCCGGGTAACGGAGCTGTTTCGACACCGTCATGATGACCTGGCCGCTGGTGGCATCCACCAGGGGCATGCTCCAGCGGGTCTCCTCCGTGGCATCCACGTACCAGGAACGCCGGCGCGGGTCGTAGCCGTCCGGGTACCCCCCATGGCCGGGAAAAGAAACGTGGACCCCGCTTTCCGAGCTGACGTAGGCCCAATGAAGGGCCGGCCCGAGCTTGGCGGAGATCTCCGACAGAAAATCAGTCAGCAGCGAGAGGCGGTCGATGTCCTCCACGGCGTCGGACGCCGAGACTCCCGGGGCCAGGACAACCACGGGATGCTTGAGGCTGACGAGGTCGTTCACCGGCCGCCCGTCGGCGGACGTTTTCACGTATCCGGTTCGGGGACCGGCATCCGGCGGCGCTGTGGCCGGATCCTCGAAATCCGTCGCAAAATAGACCTTCACACTGGCCGGCGGTTCCTCGGCGAAAACGACCTCGGCCTCGTGTGCCAGCCCGGTAAGCGCCAGCTCGAAAGATTTCTTGCTTTGTTCAAGAATAGCGGCCGAGTTTTCCGCCGTGAGCTTGAGGACGCGGCTTGCGAGACGGTTGAGGTTCTGCTGCACGTCCTCGGATATCACGGCCCCCATCCGGCTCGTCCCCCGCTGGCTGACGAACGTGACGATGCCCAGCGGGATCAGACTGAACATCAGCAGGATGAAAAAAAACTTCCAACGCAGTTTCATTCACCCTCCTTTCGTGTTCAAGGCACAACTCAGACTAGCTTCGCACATCACGGATCTTTGAGCAAGTCAGCTACTGTACGCAGCGCTGCCGGACCTTGCGCTGGAAAGATGGCGGTGTTAAAAAGTAAGAGGGCTGACCTTTGCTCGTCAGCGATTTTGAGCCCGCACGAGGTATATGATGAAAGTCGAACTCCTGTATGGCCGCGGCAAGCTCCCCGTTACCCTTCCCGACGGCCTTCAGATCACCACGATCCGCAAGAAACCGATGCCGGTCGCTGCGGACCCCGTGGCGGAGTTGAAAACTTCCTTCCGGAAGCCCGGTGCCGGCGCCCTGCTGAAGGAGCTGGCCCGCAACCGCAAGACGGCGTGCATCCTGATATGCGACATCACTCGGCCGGTTCCCCACGGCAAACTGCTGCCCCCGCTCATTGATGAGCTCACGGCCGCCGGGCTGTCGAAGGAAAACATCCTGGTTCTCATCGCGACCGGCCTGCACCGGCCCAACGAGGGCGTCGAGTTGCGCGAGGTCATCGGTTCCGAAGCCGTTTTCAAACAAGTGCGCGTTGCCAACCACTTCGCCCGTGACCGTGAGGCCCACGCCGACCTCGGACGGACGCCGTCCGGGATCCCCATCCGCGTGGACCGGCGATTCGTGGAAGCGGACCTGCGCATCGTCGTCGGCCTGGTGGAGCCGCACTTTATGGCCGGCTACTCCGGCGGCCGCAAGCTGGTCATTCCCGGAGTCGCTCACAGCGACACCATCCTTAAACTGCACGCAGGCGTCATCCTTGACCACGCCAAAGCCGCCAACACCGTCATCGAGGGCAACCCCCTGCATCAGGAGCAGCTGCACATGGTGCGGGCCGTGGGCGAGATCTTCGCCCTGAATGTGGTCATCGACGAGGAGCGGCGCATCGGTTTCGTCAATTTCGGCCCCATCGAGCAAAGCCACCTGGAGGCGGTGGCCTTCATGCGAAACTATGCGGAAGTGCCCTGCCCGCGGCGATTCAAGACCGTGGTCACCACCAGTGCCGGCTACCCACTGGACAAGACCTATTATCAGACGATCAAGGGCATGGTCGGCGTCATCGACATCCTGGAGCCCGGGGGGACTATCATCATCGCCAGTGAATGCTCGGAAGGAATGGGCAGCCCGGAGTTCGTGGAAGCCCAGCGCGTGCTCTGCCGGGTGGGGCCTGCGCGCTTCATGGCCGATCTTATCGCCCGCAACCAAGCGCGCATCGACGAGTGGCAGACTCAGATGCTGGTCAAAGCCTTGCGCAGGGGAAAAGTCCAGCTCTACACCACCGGCTTGAGGCCATCCGATCTGGCCGATATCTTCGTTGACCCCGTCGCCTCCATCGAAAACGCCGTCATGGAAAGCACAAAAGCCCACCGGGACAACCACGTCGCCGTGGTTCCGGAGGGCCCTTATGTGATTCCCGTGTTTCGACCGCGATAAATACGGAATTGCGAAAAGTCGGCGGCTTCCTGAGAAGGCCCAAGTTCAAGGCATGCGAATCCCGCATCGCGTGGCGTACCCTATGTACGCCGCAGGGATCGCGGGATGAGGCACAACGCAGAAATTGGACGTCTCAGGAAGCCGCCAGTTTCCCGGCCCTGAACGCCTTCAGATAGCTCATACAGTAAGAATCGCGCCCCATCAGGGTTTCGGCCGTGATGATGCTGCCCATCATGCGTGCATCGAGTGGGTTGACGATAGCACCGTCGAGCCCCCTGGCGATGGCCATCACCATAAAGGTCTGGTTGATGAACTTGCGCTCGGGCAGGCCGAAGGAAATGTTCGAAAGCCCGCACATGGTGTGCACGCCTTTGAACGCCTGGGTGATGCGCTCAACCGCCTGAAGAAATTCGACCCCGAAGGCATTGTTCGTGGCCACGGGCTGGACCAGCGGGTCCACGTAAATGTTCTCGATGGGCACGCCGTTCTTGACCAGCCCATTGACCAGTTGGTCGGCGATCACCATGCGCTGGTCGGTGGTCTCGGGCATGCCTTCGTCGCTCATGCACAGCGCCACCACCTTGCTCTTGGACCCCGCCACCACCGGCAGCAGTTTTTCGTAACGCTCCTTTTCGAGCGAGATGGAATTGATCATCGCAGTCCCTTTGTGCACGGCAAGCGCGGTTTCGATCGCCCGTGGGTCCGGGCTGTCGATGCAGCAGGGCGCATCCACGGCGGCCTGGACGGTAGCGACCAGCCACTTGAGCAGCTCGGGCTCCCTGCCCACGAACACGCCGGCGTTGACGTCGATGTAACCCGCCCCGTGCTCCCGCTGGTCCCGGGCCAGTTTCGCAACGCCTGCGGCATCCTGGTTCTCGATGAGTTCCTTCACCGACTTACGGCTGGCGTTGATCAGCTCACCCACAATCAGCATGATCCTTCTCCCCATCCTTGCATGTGTTCATCCCGTCCTTTTCTGCAGCAGCTCCCGGGCCAGATCGACGCTCGATCCGGCATCCGCGCCGTACCCGTCCGCGCCGATGTCGTGCGCAAACTTCTCATTGACCGGCGCCCCGCCCACGATAACCTTCACCGAGTTTCTCAGCCCGCGGGCCACGAGCAAGTCGATGACCTTCTTCATCTCCGGCATGGTCGTGGTGAGCAGCGCGGACATCCCCAGGATGTCGGGCCGGTGCCTCTCGACGTTGGCCACGAATTCCTCCACGCTGATGTTGATCCCCAGGTCGACCACCTCAAACCCCACCCCGCGCAGCAGGGTGGAAACCATGTTCTTGCCGATGTCGTGCAGGTCGCCCCGCACCGTGGCGATGAGGATCTTGCCGTGCGCCTCCCGTTTGCCCTTGGCAAGGTAGGGTTCGAGCAAGGCCAAGGCCAGGTTCATGGCACGCGCGGACAGAAGTACCTCGGGGATGAACACCGTGCCGTCCCGGAAGCGCCCGCCGATCACCTCCATCGCCGTGAGCATCCCCCGGTTGAGGATGTCCTGGGCGATCAGGCCCTGATCCAGCAATTCCTGCACGTGATCTTTGATGCCGGTGTCGTTGCCGGCGAGCACATCCGCATGCACGGTCCGGAAAACATCGTCGGGTGCCGTCTTCGGTGCGACGCGCTCGGCAGCCGCCTGCAACTGCGCCTCGGTCAGGGAGCGCGCTGCCCCGGCCTGCAGCGGCAGCCGGCCTTCCTTCTCAACGCGTTCGCCAACCAGCGCCAGCCGATCGAAGTCGGCATTGGGCGGGGTAGTGTCGGCCACGGATAGAATGATGCGCCTGCCCGGGGACACGGCTTTGAAAAAATGGTCGAGGTAGGCGTTGAGATCATCCAGGCTCGCCGTGGCCGGGGAGAGCAGCGACTGGATCAGTCCGCCCATGAGGGTCAGCTTGCCGGATTTGCACCAGCGCTCGTAATAGGCCTCGATCGGCAGCTGGGTCATGGGTGCGCAGCACACCGCCTCGGCCACGTGCATGCCGGAATCGGCGATCAGATCGATGAGACCCTGGTTCTCTCCGTCGCAGTGGCACATCACCAGCTTGCCCTTGGAGGCCAGATACTCCGAGGCCTTGCGCAGCCAGGGGGTCAGCTCTTTCTGGAAGTACGGGGGGTAGGTGATCATGTCGTCGTAGTTGGCACCCCAGAGAACCACCTCGGCCGGCGATTCTGCCACAACCTTGAGGATTTGCTCATACACCAGGCCGATGGCCTCGGCCAGGCGCCGCATTTGCCTGTGGTGATCGTTGTAATGAAAAAAGAATTCGGTGGCGTCCAGGAAGTCGCGCTGAATGTGGTGGATGGGCGAAGCGGAGAAGGTGCCCATCATCACGGCCACGCCGTCGTCTCCGATGCGGTTCTGCCAGGCCCGGTAGCGCTCGTAGTCCGGGGTCACGCTGATGTTCTCAAAGATGAAGGCCCAGATCCCGTAGTCCTCGGGCCGCTTGATGGCGTGTTCCTGCACCCAGGTGATAGACACGCCGGCATTGCGCATCTCTTCGTTGATCACTTCCTTGGTGCTGACGACCCCCTTGGGGGTGTGGTACTCCACCCGCGTGGCCTCCTCGTCGCCCCGGCGGGTCTTCTGAACCTCCAAACGAACGTTGGGCGAAAAGCTGATCCTGTATCCGTTTTCCTTGAGGCTGTAGAGCCCGATGCCTCTCGTCAGGTTTTCCTGAGGATCGACCACTTCCAGGAGCTCCGGGATGACCTTGTGCAGCGCCCAGCCCTCCGCCCGGGCGATCTCATCGGCGGTGCGTCCCTGGTGGCGCTTGGGCAGAGTGCCCCGGTAGGTGTTGGAATTGTACCAGAGGTCGAAACGCGGGGTGTATGGCAGCATGTCCGAGGTTTTGCCGTGCATTGCAGCCAGAATGCGCTCTTTTTTAGTCATCTCCAAACCCTCCGCTGACATCGAAACCATCGGCGGGATAGGCTCCGCCGTTCCGATGCAGGATCTCAAACGCCCGAAAGGCGGCTCGGCTGCGGGAATTGGCCGCAGATGCCATGATGATCGATTGCCGAAAACCGGAACTTGTCGCGGAGCCGAATCCGATTCTCACGCCTTGGCGCCGGCAAACCGCCGCGCCAGTTCCACCGCCTCCGTGGCGTTGGCGCCGTAGCCGTCGGCCCCGATCTTTTCTGCAAACGCGCGGTCCACCGGCGCCCCTCCCACCAGGACTTTGACCCTGTCGCGCAGGCCCTGGGCCTTCAGCTCGCCGATCACCTTCTGCATCTCGGGCATGGTGGTGGTGAGCAGCGCCGAAAGGCCCAGGATGTCCGGCTGGAGGGCCTTGACTTGATCGATGAGCTTGTCGACGTTGAGGTCCACGCCCAAATCCATCACCTTGAAGCCGGCGCCTTCGAGCATCATGGAGACCAGGTTTTTGCCGATGTCGTGCAGATCGCCCTTGACCGTCGCCATGATGATGGTGCCTCGGGACTGGCTTTCACCGCCGGCCAAGTGCGGCTTCACCACCTCGAGCCCCGCCTTCATGGTCACCGCCGAAACCAGCATCTCAGGCACGAAGATCTTCCCGTCGCCGAAGTCCTTCCCCACGACGTCCATGGCCGCGATGAGGGCGTCGTTGACGATCCCGCCCGGGTCGAGCCCCGCGTCCAGCGCCTGCTGAACAAGCCCCTTGATCTCGCCGTGCTTGCCGCCGATGACGGCGCCCTTGATCGTGTTCAGATGATCGGCCATCGATTTCAATCCTCCTTATCTGATTGAGATGGGGTAGCTTCCGTGCTTCAGGCAGGTCTCCCGCATCGCCGTATAGTTTTCATATTTGGCCCAGTTGGGCACCGAATTGCCGGATCCGAGTGCAAAACCACCGCCGGGGGCTGCATCACGCAGGAGTTCCTTGACGCGAGCCTCGATCTGCGGTGTCGAGCCGCTGCGCAGCAGCTCGTTGGACACGTTGCCGATCAGGCAGATGCGATCGCCCCATTGTTTCTTGACTTTGGCCATGTCCATGCAGGACGGATCGATGGGCTGGATCACGTCCAGGCCCATGGCGATCAGATCATCCATGAGCACGCTCAGATCACCGTCCGAGTGCATGAGAAAGATGCGGCTGTTCTCGTGGCACCGGTCGCCCACTTTTTTGTACCAGCTGAAGACGTGCTTCTTGAGAGCAGCCGGCGAGATCATCGGGCCTGTGCCGAAGGCAACGTCGTCCACCACCCAGACCCCGGCCACGTGGTCCATGCCGAAGATGGTCTCAAGGGCCTTGAACTGGATGGTCGCCACGCGCTCAAAAACCTCGGCCACGAGCGACTCGTCCAGGACGAGCTTAAGGGCGAAGTTGTTGAACCCCATCAGCATCCAGGTCAGGGTGAAGATCTTGCCCGAGATGGCGATCACCTTCATCCCCTCCGGCAGCAGCTCCTTGACCGCGTGCAGCTTGCTGAAATCGATGTCGGCCGCGGCCTCCCAGGGGAACTTGTCAAGGTCCGGTCGCTCGTGGATGAAGCTCGTGAATTCCAGGTTCCAGGCCTTGGGGTCGGTGGTGCCGGGCTTCTCGCGCAGGACCATCTCCTTGAGCACCCGGGTGATCCCGGATTCCTCGGTGACTTTTCCGGGGGACATCATGCTGACCGTGATGGGCATGAAGTCGTAGCCTGCCTTGGACCAGAACTCCACCTGCCCTGGGAGGTCGTCGGCAGCCACCGGCCGGCCGAGAAACTGGCTCTGGATAGAGTAGTCGATCAGGATCTCCCCCAGCGGCACCCGGTCGGTTTCCTTGTGGCGGACCGCCGCCAGAAAACGGTTGAAGTCAGGCATTAAATTCATTTTTATTCTCCCTGCAGGCTGAGGATTCTGATTCGTTACCTTTGAGCTTCGAGCTTCTTCAGTAGCCCGCCCGGGCCGCCTCCACAATGGCTCTCAAGTTCGCAAGCGGCGTGCTGAGCGGGATGGCGCACTCGGGGCCGATGATGTTCACCCCGGCCTCGATGGCGTAGCGCGCCTGCTTGTAAACGTCCTCCGGCGTGCCCTGCAGGAGCGCCTGGGGGTTGTTGACGTTGCCGACGAGCGAGACCCGGTCGCCGATGCGGCGCACCGCCTCCCGCGAGTCCACCTGCCATTCGAAATGGTAGGCGTCGACCCCGGAGCTGGCAAAAAGCTCGAGACGGTCCGAGCAGTTGCCGCAGACGTGCAGGATGATGGGACCTCCGGCCTGAGCGGTGATCTCCTGGTGAATCGGCAGCAGGTACTGCTCGTAGTGGTAAGGCCCTACGAGGTTGCGGGTGGCGTGGTCGGCCAAGACCACGACATCCGCGCCTGCGGCGAACTGAGCGTTGATGAAAGCGATGGTGACCGGCATGAGCTGCCGCAGCATCTTGGTCACCTTGGCGGTCTCGCCCATGCCCACCGCGAGCAGGAAGTTCTGGGTGCCGGCCATGTGGTAGGACATGGTCCAGGGCCCCATCACCTTGCCGATGACGGCCGCCCGGCCGCCGACGTGCCGCCGCAGGATGGACAGCGCGTCCAACACGACGCGGCAGGACGGCTTTTCCAGAAAGTCGACCGGGACTCGGATGTCGGAGAAGTCGGCGTTCGGGAACTCCTTCACGTCCGGCATCTTGTCGCGGTCGCCCCAGTCGGTCAGGGCTCCCAGGGCGGCCGCCTCCTGGACCACGGAATACTCGGGCATGACCGTGTCGAAGCCGACCACTTCGTGCCCGGAAAGGGCAAGCTCGGCCATGGCGTCGGCGTTGAGGTGAGCATCGGGGAAAGACACCCCGACCTTGTCCATCAGCCCGTGGCAAGCGATGGAGGTGGGATTGCCCGCCGCCGGCCGCGGCCCCCGCCGGCCGCCGAACATGGCGGACATGAAGAGGTTGTGTGGACTGAGTTTCATTGGTGTTTGGACCCCCGCGCTTGCGCTTTTTTTTGTTGGATAAAATTGTATCCGCACAAGGTGTTCTGTTGAAGATCGATCTTGAGGTTGGTTTCGATGCGTCGCACCACGTCGAAAAGATGCAGAACCATCTCGCGCTCGGCCCGGTCCGCATCCCGGTCCGCGATCGCTTCGGTCACCCGGGCGTGAAACCCCAGGGCATCTTCGACGGCCCCCGGCAGCTGGGCCACCTCTCCGATGAAGCGCTGCAGCATGTCGTGGATGGTCTGAAGGAATTTGAGGAGCACCCGGTTGCCGCAGATCTTGGTCAGTTCGAGGTGAAAGGCCGTGTCATGTCGGGTGAACTCGGCGGCATCCCCGCGTTTGAGGGCCCTGCCCTGCTGCTCGAGAGTGGTGCGCAGGCGTTCGATATCCTGCTCGCCGGCACGGGCCACGGCCAGCCTCACCGCGTTGCGTTCGATGCAGATGCGCGCCTCGATGAACTCCCTGACGCTCAACGGGTCGAGCAGAAACTGCCCGCCCAAGGAGCTCAGGTACCCACCGGGAGTCGGCGGTTCCACCACGGTCCCAACGCCTTGCCGGGAAACCAGCAACCCCATCGTGGAAAGCTTGTTGACGGCCTCCCGCAGCGTGTTGCGACTAACGCCTAGCTGCCGCGCCAGCTCTTCCTGGGGGGGCAACTTTTGGCCGCGTTTGTAGCTACCGGTGGCGATCATCTCGTAAAGCGCCTCGAACACCTTGGCGGTCGCCGAAGCTTTCTGGATGGGGTTCAAGTCCATGGACGAATACCTCTTTCTACTTGACAGTCATCCCGTCCAACGACTGGCGCAAACCCTTGAGCTCGCCTTCGTTGTCGAAGGGCAGCGGGAAGCTCTCCGCCGAAACTCCCAGCCCCTTGGCCCGCGCTTCCGCTGCCAAGGCAGGCGACACCGCCAGTCGCATCAAATCCGAGGTGTTGGTGATCCAGGCCAGGCGCACGCTTTCGGCGGTCCAAAGGCCGATTGACCGGAAAGCCGCCTCCAGAGCGCTGCGGTCGGACGGCGTCACGATCGGGACGCGCGCTTTTTCCGGGGCCACGGCCGTGATGCAGTTGAGCGCGGTCATGCCGGCGTCCATCTTGTCCACCACGCGCCGGTGCACGTAGTCGGCCAGGCCCAGGCCGATGGCGTTTCCGCCCGTCCTTGCCGAAAGGTCCCGCAGCACGATGCGCGTGATGCGCGGCCGCTCGCACTCCTTTTCGTAGATGTTCATGATCCGGCCGATCACCTTGGTGTCGAAGCCGGCGCCGGAGACGTCCTTGCCGATCTCGTCCACCAACAGCAGGTCCAGTTGGTCGAAGGGCAGGGAGGCGTGGTGCTGCCTGGCTTCCGCGAGCAGCTGCGGCTCGCGCTCGAACACGGCCGCGGCCGGCACGGCCTCCAAACGGCGCACGGTGTTGGTCTTGTCCTCTAAAATGGCGACGCCGCCGAGGATGGATAGCTTCTGGAACAGGATTCTGGCCATCGCTTGGATGGCCTTGACGTAGCTGATGCGCACCGCGAGCTGGTGCATGACCTCGGCCCCGGCGACACGGCCCAAGCCCACGACCGCCATCTTGAGCAACCCCGACTCGATCTCGCCGATGAACTCCGTGTGCTCCTTGACGCGGTTGACGATGACGATATGGTCGGCTTCGATCGCCGCGCGGTCGGCATATACAGGGCACCCCTCGGCCTCGCCGACCTTCACCGGCTCCATGCGGCCGTGGATGGGCGCCCCCAGCGTTTCCGGCGTCTGGCCAAGGTGCTTGAGGACCTCGATCTGCCCCTCGGCCGTGCCGCCGCCGTGGCTGCCCATCGCCGGCAAAATGAGCGGCACGGCGCCCTTTTGTTTGACGGCCGCAGCAACCGTGGCCAGCACCTCGACCATGCAGCCCACCCCGCGGCTGCCGGCCGTGATCAAAACTGTCTGCCCGGGCTTGACTGCATTGAGCAGACCCGTGCGCTCCAGCTTTTCCCGGGCGCAGCTTGAGACATCCAACCGCGGCCCGGGTTTGAAATTCTGTTCAACTATTTGAAATTTCGGAAATTCCATTGCAGAGTCTTTCTCCTTGGCCTAACCGCTCATGAGCGAAGGCAGCCACAGCGAGAGCCCGGGGAAAGCGCAGACGATGGCCAGGGCCAAAAATGTCAGCCACAGATACGGCAGGTTGGCCTTGTACACATCCGTGACGTTGATCCCCGGCGGCGCCACGGAGGCCATGTAGAACACCGATGGCCCGAAGGGAGGCGTCAGGTAGGAGATGTGCATGTTCATGCAATAGACCACACCGAACCAAACCGGATCGAATCCCAGCGATTGGATGATCGGGATGAACATGGGTCCGGTCAGCAGCAGGATGCCGATCCAGTCCAGAAACATCCCTAGGAACACCCAGATGATCTGCATGACGATCACGATGCCCCACGGCCCGAAAGGCAGATCCATGATGGCGTTCTTGACGAAGGTGGCGCCACCGGCCAAGGTGTAAATGCCGATGATGGCTTGGGCTCCGAAGAAAAGCCAGGTCAGCATGCAGGATATCCATAGCGTCTCATAGCATGCGCGCGAGATCACAACCCAGGAGAGCCTGCGGTTCATAGCGGCGCTGATGATGGCACCGAGGCAACCGATAGCAGCGGCCTCGGTGGGCGTGGCGATGCCCACGTAGATCGAGCCGAGAACGGCTAGTGTGATCAGGGCCGGCATGATCAGCCCCTGGAGCATCCGCAGTTTTTTCTTCAATGGGACGTTGCGGTCTTCTTCGGATGCAGCCGGAGCCAGGTGTGGCCGAAGCCAGACGCTGATTACGATATAGCCGACGAACAGGGTCGCCAACAGCAGGCCGGGGAGGATCCCGGCGATGAAGAGATCCCCGATGGAAACGCCGGCCGTCATGCCGTAAACGATAAAGACGATGCTGGGCGGAATAAGGGTCGCCATGCCGCCGCCCGAGGTGATGCAGCCGAGTGCCAGACCCTTGTCGTAGCCGCGGTCCAACATCTGAGGCAGCGCGATGAGGCCGAAGGTCACGATCTCGGCACCGACGATGCCCACCATGGCGGCCATCACCACGCAGGCGATGATCGTGCCGATGGCCAGCCCCCCCCGTAGGCGCCCGGACCAGACGTAGACCGCGTCGAACAATTGTTCGGCAACCCCTGACTTCTCCAAAATGCATCCCATGAGAACGAAAAGAGGCACTGAGACGAGCGCGTAGTTCAGCATCATGTGGAAAACGCGCGTCATGGTCATGAACATCGTCGACGGTTCAAAAAGTCCCACCGTGAATATGACCGCGGTGGCGCCCATGGTCCAGGCCAGGGGCAGTCCTAATACCAGCAGGGTCACGAACGTGGCAACCAGCAGCACCGTGATCAGTTCAATGCTCATAGGTCTCTTCCGTTCTTAACGAAATAAATGTCCCGGATGAATTTGGCCGCACCTTGCAGCAGGAGCATCGCGCAGCCGATAACGAAGATGGATTTCATCGGGTAGATTGGAGGGTCCCAGGGGGTACCTGAGGTTTCATGGATGGCAATCGATTCCATGGCGAACTGCAGGCCCACCCAAAGCAGCATCACTAAGTAAAGAGTGAAAAAAGGAAAGGTGATCAAGTCGAGAATGCGCTGACCGCGCAAGGAGAGCCGAGCATAAACCATGTCGATCTTGACATGGCGGCCGACCTGCAGGGTCCAGGCCGCACCCAGCACATAAAGAATCGCGCAAAAGTAGATCATGAGCTCACTGGCCCAAATGGTGGGCTTGCTGAAAACGTAGCGGGATGTGATTTCGTAGAAAATACAAAACAGCGTGGGGATAACGATGAAGGCGGTGAGCTGCCCCACCCTTGCATTGAACGTATCGATCAGAGCCAGGAACGACTTCATTGGGGGCCATCCTGAAGTTGCTGTCGGGGGAGACAGAGGTCTCCCCCGGTTTATGGGATGCAATGGTTACTTGATACGCTTGATCTCCTTAAGCCACGCGACCTGGGCGTCAATCACCTTTTTGGCCATGGGGCTTTTTTCAGCCCACTCCTTCCAAACAGTGCCCTGCACGAATTCGCGCAACCGGTTGATTTCCTCCGGTTTCCAGGTCAACGGCTGGAGACCCATGGCCTCCATTTCTTTTATTGCCTTGAAGTCCTCGATGGCAAGCTGTTCCAGCTGGTGGGCGTTCAACTCGCGCACCAGGCTTTTGAGGATCTGCTTGATATCGCCAGGAAGTTTTTCCCATTCCTTCTTGTTGATGGTGAAGTCACTGATGGGCATGGAACGGTATTCCGGGTAGATGTAATACTTGGTCACACGTGAGAAACCCATGCGATGGTTAACCGAAGGTGTCGACCAGTCGGCGCCGTCCACGACCCCCTTGTCCAATGCACTATAAGCCTCCTCGCCGGGAAGAACGACGACCCCGGCGCCCAGGAGCTTCAACATGTCGGCGGTCATGCCCTGGGGTGAACGGATCTTGTGGCCCTTGAAGTCTTCCATCCTGTTGGCCGGAAACTTCAGGAACATTGATTCGCGCCCCCACAGGACGACTCCGATGCAGATCCCGTTATAAGGGGCATAAAGCTCGTTAAGGAGGTCCATTCCACCGCGATAGTAATAAAACGCTTCGTATTCCCAGGGCTGTTCGTAGGCAAACAGGAAGTCGCTCAGCGGGGCGAACGCCGCCTCCTTGCCGACGAAATAGCCCGGCCACACATTGATGACCTGCAGAATGTTGTTTTTCAAAGCATCGATGGTTTCAAAAGTTGGGACGATGCCGCCAGCCGGAAACGGGGTAATCTCGAGGCGGCCGTTGGTGGCGGTTTTGACTTTGGTGCAAAACTCTTCAAGGAATTTGTAGGGCGACTCGCCGGCGCTCCAAAGCGTCTGGAGTTTCCACTTGATGGGTGCCTGCTGGGCCCACGCCGGAGCCGTCAGGGCCACGGCTACCATCAGGGCGATGGCGGCCACGATGATTTGTTTTCCGGTCATTTTCTTCGTGCTCATCGAACTTCCCTCCTTGTGTGTGGTGGTTGGTGTCCGATGCGGCCCCGGCCTGAAGCGGCTAATAGAGGCCGCAGCTATTGCCTGAAAACATCCCGCCCAAAAATTCATCCAATCATCCAATGATAATACGCCTCTTGTCAAGAAAAAAAAGGGGGGCCGGCGCTGGCGCCGAATCCCCCTTTGTTGTGACCGGATGGTGCTTCTCAGCCGGTTCCCGCGCTGATCATAGCGGCTGCAGGTACTCCCGCACCTGTTCCAGGTTGTCGGGTGCAGCCACCAGCAGGTGATCGTCGATCTTCTGGCCGTTCAAGTATTCGTTAAGGAAAAATTCGCTGCCGTCGAGCTTGGTGAATTTGCCGCCGGCCGCCTCTATGATCACCCGCGCCGCGGCGAGACCCTGGAAGGTTTCGTTGCCGACGAGAGCGGCATCGGCCCGCCCCATGGCCACGTAGCAGAGGTGGGCCGAGGTGCAACCGAGCGACCGTATCTTGCCGGGAAATGTAGACCGGTAATGCTGGTGAAAGCGCGAGTAGGTCAGGAGCAAGCTCTCATCGTTGATGCCCTCGGGGCTCGGGATCTGGATCTCGCGCCTGCCCCAATAGGCGCAGCAGCCGGCCCGGGCGTGGAACAAGTCGCCGGTGGCCGGCATTAAGAAGACGCCGAAGACCGGCCAGAAATTCTCAAGCAGCGCCAGCGAAAGACCCCACAATGGAATCCCTGCCTGGAAATTAGCCACCCCTTCCAGCGGGTCGAAGCTCCAAAGATATCGTTTGCCTTCGTGGGAGTAGTCCTGGTTCACCTCGTCGTAACTGAAGAGTTTGTGGCCGGGGTATTTCTGGTGAAGCTGGCCCTGGAAGAACTCCGTCAGCTGAATTTCGGCCTCCGTCACCACCCCCTGGTCGAATTTCACCTGGGGCCTCCCCTTCCCGTAAAACACCATGGCTTTTTCGCCGGCTTGATGGATGAAATCCATCCCGAACCCGATCAGATCGTCGAATTCCGGTCTCTTTCCGTCGCTCATTCGTCCTCCTGTTTTCGTTATTGGCTATTCTCAGGCAACCGTAATCATTACTCCGGCAATTGATATATCTATCGCCTACTTTTCATGAATAGGCGAAGCGGGGTGCCGTTCCTCCCTCCACAGATTTAAACCGCGTTGGATTTGATCATCGCTATAACCGGCGACGGCCAAAGGATCAAGAACAAAAACGAGCGGTTCCTTGACAAAGCGTTTACCCATGACATAGTGTCGCCCGATAAAACAACGGCCATTTTAAACGGAGGACCGATGGATTCCAACACCCCGACCCGCGCTACCGCTCTCGCGCTGCTCAAGGAGTTCAACCAGAGTGACAGTCTGATCAAGCATGCCTTGGCCGTGGAGGCCGTCATGCGCCACTTTGCCCGCAAGCGTGGCCAAGACGAGACGAAATGGGGCGTCGTCGGCCTCGTGCACGACCTGGACTACGAGAAGTTCCCGGATCAGCACTGCCGCAAGACGGAGGAGATCCTGCGCGAACGCAACTGGCCCATGGAATACATCCGCGCCGTAGTCAGCCACGGCTGGGGTATCTGCTCGGATGTCCAGCCGGAAAGCGAGATGGAAAAAGTGCTCTTCGCCGTGGACGAACTGACCGGGCTCGTCACAACTTCGGCCCTGGTGCGCCCATCGAAGAGTGTGCTGGACATGGAAGCCTCTTCGGTCAAGAAGAAATGGAAGGACAAGCGCTTCGCGGCCGGCGTGGACCGCTCCATCATCGAGAAGGGCGCCGCCATGCTCGGCATGGACCTCACCGCCCTCATCACCGAAACCATCCTGGGCATGCGGCAGGTGGCTGAAGAGATCGGCTTAAAAGGAGCGCCGCCTTCGTGAGGATAAAGGGGGCGCCCGGGAAGGGTTGCCTCTTTATTTTTTACGCAGCTGTCCGCGTGAAAAAGAGAAATAAATCCCGCACAGGCATAGCCCAAAGAAGATGAACAGCGCGTAATGCACGCTCGCGAGGAAAACGGGATGGAGGACTGGGGTAATCTGCACCCGTCCGATGACGAGGGCAAAAACGAGTGTTACGGTTCCCAGGGAGAGCATCTGCCCCAGCAAGCGCATGGTCGCGACCGAGCCGGAGGCGACCCCATAGTAGCGCTTCTCCACCGAGCTCATGATAGCGTTCATGTTGGGCGAAGAAAACAGGGCGAAGCCAAACCCCAGGACCATGAGGCAGGCGACGGTGAACCACATGTCGGTCTCTGCTCCGATCCGGGTCAGTAGCAGCAGGGCCAGCGCCGTGATGCCCATCCCCGTGGATGCCAGAATCCGCGGCTCGATACGGTCGGAGAGCCTGCCGGCAAAGGGCGAAAACAGGGCCATCACCACCGGCTGAGAAATCAGGACGAAGCCGGCCTGCTGCGGGGAAAGACTTTTAATGTACTGCAGGAACAAGCTCATGAGAAAGGTCACGCCGAACGTCGCCCCGTAGTGAATGAGCGCCGCCAGGCAAGAAAAGCCGAACACCCGGTTGTGGGTGAAAAGCCGCACCTCGAAAACCGGATGCGGCACACGCAGCTCCCACCCCGCAAAGGCCGCCAGCCCCCCGACCCCGGCCAGGACCAACACCCCGCCCCAGAGATCCGGAAGGACCGAGACGCCGCACATGAGCGCGATGATCGCCAGAGCGTAGATGAGCGCTCCGGCGATGTCAAAGGGTTCCCCGCGTGCGCCCGCCCACTCGCCCTTGAGCTTCCACAGCGTGACCAGAATCAGGCCGAGCCCAAAGGGGGCTGGGACCAAGAACACGCTGCGCCAGGAAAAGGTCTGGGTCAGCCAGCCGCCGACAAGGGGTCCGCAGCTGAGACCGGAATAAACCGCGGCCACCGTGATGCCCAGCACCCGGCCGCGCTCCGCCAGGGGGAACACCGAAGTCACGATCGCAATTCCCGTGGCGAAAATCATGGCGATCCCCACCCCCTGGAACACCCGGAAGACGATCAGGGCCGCCATTGACCAGGCCAGACCCGAAAGGATGGATGCCAGTGTGAAGAGAAGCGTACCTGCGATGAACACCCTCTTGCGGCCATGAATGTCCGCGAGCTTGCCCACCGGGACCAGCGCCACGGCGGCAGCCACCAGGTAGGCGGTCGCCACCCAGCTCAGCAGGACGGCATCCGACCGGAAGTGGGCCCCAACGGCCGGCAGGGCGATGGTGACGGAGGAGAGCATGAAGGGGGTGAGGAAGGAGCTCAGAGAAGCGACGAGAAGCGCCGACCACCGCTGGGCTTGGTCCTCCGCGCCAGGTTGTGTGCTGACGGGATCCATATGCAGAAACTCATACTGCATTTCCAATACAGGCGCAAACCATGAGCCGCTGGGCGACTTTACTTGGCGCATTCCCGCCGCTATAGTCACGCTATGACTGCCGACCACCAAGCCCCCAGACTGATCCTGGCCCCCCTGAAGGGATTCACGGACGTGATCTTTCGCGACACCTTCGCCCAGCACTTCGACGGCTTCGACAGTGCCATGGCACCTTTTATCGCCACGGTGGCCGCTGACCGGCTCACCGACAAGCATGTCAGGGACCTGCTGCCGAACCAGAACACCCGTATGCCGATCGAGCCTCAGATCCTGGGCAACACCGCCGAGGATTTCGTTTTTCTAGCCCGTCGCCTCTTCGACATGGGCTACCCTGACGTGAACTGGAACCTGGGCTGCCCGTTCCGGCCTGTGACCAAGAAGCGCCGCGGCTCGGGGCTGCTGCCGTTCCCCGAACAGGTGGATGCGTTTCTATCCAAGACCCTGCCCGCCATCCCCGGCAGACTTTCCATCAAGATGCGCCTGGGCCGCAACACGCCCGATGAAATCCTCAGGCTGCTGCCCGTCCTCGACCGCTACCCCCTGAAGGAAATCACCATCCACCCGCGCACCGCCCGGCAGATGTACACAGGCTCACCGGATCTGGAAATGTTCCAGGCCTGCCTGGACCAGATCCGTCACCAGGTTGTTTACAACGGCGACATCACCCACCTGCAAGGCTTCCATACCCTTGCAGCCCGATTTCCATCCGTCGATTCCTGGATGATCGGCCGGGGGGCGCTTTCAAACCCTTTTCTGCCGGCCATCATCAAGAAAGGCCGGGATGGGGTCACCGGCAAACTGGAGAAATTCAAGGCCTTCTACGAGGATCTCTTTTTCCGATATCAGGAACGGCTGTGCGGACCGGGGCACCTGCTGAATCACTTGAAGGGTTTCTGGACGTATTTTGCCGGTGCGTTTGAAAACAGCGAGGATATCGGAAAGCGCATCCACAGGACGTTCACCCTGCCGCGCTACATAGAGACGATCAGCCGCTTTTTTGCGGAGGAGGCCAACTGGCGGAAATAAGCCATCCCCTCCGCAAGCGGCGGGGATGGCTTATTGTGCAGGAATAGATAACACCCCGGTAAACCGCTCGATCCTCCTTTGGGCCGAGCGGTTACTTCTTCACTTTCAAAACCACGAACCCTGCGGTTCCGCGCTTGACCAAAAACGACGCGGCATCGCCCGCCTTGGTTTTGCCGAACTCGGTCTTCATCTCGGTCACCGACTGGATCGGAACACGGTTGACTTCCTTCACGATGTCCCCCTGCTGCAGACCCGACTGGTCGGCCTTGCTGCCGGGCTTCACCGCCGCCACCAGCACGCCTTTCTCGTTTTCATCGATGCCGAAACGGCGGGCGGTTTCCGGGTTGAGGTCCGCGGCGCGGATGCCCAGCTCATCGCTTTCCGGGGTCGGGCCCTTGGCTTCCTGCTCCGTTTCCCTGCGCTCGGCCAGCTGCACCTTCAGGACCTGCTCCTTGCCGTCACGCAGGATCTTCACTGAAACTTCCTTGCCGACCGCCATTTCCGCCACGGCCGAAGACAGTTCGCGACCGGTGCCGACCGGCCTGCCGTCAACGGCAATGATGACGTCCTTCGTCTTGATGCCGGCCTTGTCGGCCGGGTCCCCCGGGAAGACCTGGGTGACCAGCACCCCTTTCTGGTCTTTGAGCCCGTAGTACTGGGCCAACTCCGGAGTCAAGTCCTGGATTCCGACCCCCATCCAGCCACGGGTGACGCTGCCGCGCTCTTTCAGCTGGGCGATGATGTTCTGAGCCAGGCTCACCGGGATGGCAAACCCGATCCCCTGGCCCTGGGCGACGATGGCGGTGTTGATGCCGATCACCTCGCCGTTCATGTTCAAAAGCGGCCCGCCGCTGTTGCCCGGGTTGATGGAAGCGTCCGTCTGGATAAAGTCGTCGTAGGGGCCGGCGCCGATGAAGCGCCCCTTGGCGCTGACGATGCCGGCCGTGACGGTCTGCTCCAGGCCGAAGGGGCTGCCCACGGCAAGCACCCAGCTGCCGACTTCCAGCTTTTCGGAGTCCCCCATCTTCAGGGGGGACAAGTCTTTCGCACCTTCAATCTGGATCAGCGCCAGGTCGGTCTTGGGGTCGCGACCGATTATTTTGGCATCGAATTCCCTTTCGTCGGCAAGCCGGACCTTGATCTGGTCGGCATTCTCGACCACGTGATTGTTGGTGACGATGAAACCCTCTTTATCAATGATAAAACCCGATCCCAAACTCCTTTGTTTGAACTCCCGGCCCGGGCCGCCCTCACCAAATGGGTCCCGGTTGGGGTCGCGGTTTCCAAACGGATTGCCGAAAAAGTGCCGGAACACCGGCCCGCCCTCTTTCGTGGTTTTCACGGTGCGGATGTTGACGACGCCCGGCTGCACCTGCTTGGCCAGAGCGGAAAAATTGGGAAGCACCATCGGATACGTCGCTTCGGCCGAGGCGTTGTCCTTGGCCTCGGTGGGGGAATCAAAAGCGACGCCAAAGATAAGAGCCGCAATGAATGCCGCGGCCATTCCCATACCCATTTTCTTGACAAAGTTTCTTTTCATTTGATTGTCTCCTTGGCCTGTCCGTTCGACCCCATCGTTTCGTAGCATAGGGGAAGTATAAGCACGAAACCTCACCGGAGAATGATCCCAAAATGATCAAAATGTTATCTTTAGAAAAAGGAGACCGCGGGCGACGAGATGGTCTGCAGGCACCCGTTTGCACGCGACGGTCAGGCGGGAGCTGATTTCTTGCGGAACTCCGTCAGGGAGCCGATGGTTTTTCTGAGCAGGATTTCGGAGTGGCCGTCCACGATATAATCCTTCAGCTCGCCGACGACTTCGTAACCCAGGCCGCCGTAGAAACGCCGGGCGTCCGGGTTGAAGGACGAAACGCAGATGAACATGTTGGGATGGTTCTTAAAAACACGTTGCTCGGCGAAGTCGACGAGCTCGCGGCCGATGCCGTGCTTTCTCCAGCCGGGCGCCACGCAGATCGACTGGATGTAGCCGACGAAGCCCCCATGGAGGTTGAGTACGATGAAGCCGACTATTTCATCGCCCTTTGCGGCGACGTAAATCTCTTTCTCAGCGGAGGAAAGGTTACGCAGCGAGGCGGCATAGTCGCGTTGCAGGCTGGTCCAGGGCTCGGATTCCGCCATCATGCGGGCGCAAATTTCGGTTTCCTGAACCCCGCATATCGGCCGTATAACTATTTTCGAGTCCATCAATCAAGAACACCATTTTTAGCTGTGGGAGCGGCATCCTGCCGCGATTCAGCCGCCGCGGCAAACGCCTCTGTGATCAAGGCTGCTCATCGTGGTTGGACGCCACCCCCACACGATTATGACTTTTTCGCCGCCTGTGACGAAAGGGTGTGCCTGATCCGAATTTCTGCGCAGCCGCCCATTCTACTTCAGCCCACCCATGATGCCGCGCACCGCTGCCGGCAGGTCGGCCGGCAGCACTACCACCTTCGCGTTCTGGGAGGCGGACACGTTGCTTAGGGCTTCCACGTACTTTTCACCCAGCAGGTAGACCACCGGCAGCTCGTTTTGCTGGATGGCCTCGGTGACCTTCTGAATGGCGCGCTGGGTGCCCTCGGCGAGCACCACCTTGGCCTGGGCATCACGTTTGGAGGCCTCGAAGCGGCCCTCGGCTTCCAGGATGGCGGCCGCCTTCTGGCCGTCGGCGCGGGTCACCACGGCGCGGCGCTCGCGCTCAGCGGCCGCCTGCTCCTCCATGGCCTTCTGCATCGTGTCCGAGGGCTTGATGTCCTGGATCTCCACGGTCTTCATGATGATGCCCCAGTCGGAGATGTCGTCCGATATCGCCGTCTTGAGCTTGGCCTTGATATGGTCCCTAGAGGCTAGCGCGTCGTCCAGGTTCATCTCGCCCACGATGGAACGAAGCGAGGTCTGGACCAGGTTCTGAATGGCGAGGATGTAGTTCTCCACGCCGTACACCGCCTTCTCCGGTGAGACGATGTTGATGTAGGCGATGGCGTTGACGATCAAAACCGCGTTGTCACGGGTGATCACTTCCTGCGAGGGGATGTCCATGACGATGTCTTTCGTGCTGACTTTGTAGGCGACCGAGTCGATGTATGGCATGAGAATGCTCAGCCCCGGTCCCAGGATTTTGTGGAATTTTCCGAGCCGCTGTACGACGTACTTTCTGCCTTGA
>Ga0210103_1000014_pt1 | contig 26578 bp, 28 predicted proteins | sample RushSE_CattailNL_6_FD_185564 | JGI IMG/M metagenome (GOLD analysis project Ga0210103, IMG submission 185564) | Wetland microbial communities from San Francisco Bay, California, USA, that impact long-term carbon sequestration - RushSE_CattailNLA_D2... | ecosystem: Environmental > Aquatic > Marine... | reverse complement strand
TCCATCGGATATCGAATTCTTTATTTGTAAAGATAGAATCAAGATGCTCAAACGATCCTATTTTTATCTCTATGCGTTGTTTTTTCAAACTCATCGGCACTTCTATAGCAATTCGGGTTTGGAATTCACTCAAATTTCTCTAAAAATTTTTCGGTTTCAGAAAAAATTTAAGCATACCCGGAGCGATTCATTTTCAAAGGGCTAAATGCTTACAACTATGTTTTATTTGAACTTCAATCGTCGTCGTGTTTTATCTGCCAGCGAAATCCATCTTTGGTATCCTCAACCAGGATATTGGTGGATTGGAGAATGTCCCGAATGCGATCGGCTTCCGACCATTTTTGTTCCTTTCTAAACTGTTCCCTTAACCGAAGCATTCGTTCGACCAAGGGTTCCAGGTATCCTCGAAGCCGGCGGGGTGAAGATTCCAATGTTGCTCCCAAAAGCACGATTGAATCTCTGAGAACTTCACGTGCTTCAGAGATACTTTCCTCATCCTCCAGATCGGATTTTGCCTTCCAAATGGCGCTGTCTAATTCTAAGAGAGAATTGATCGTCTCTTTTGGGTCGTGATGCGCCAGTCCATTGCGAAAAGAAGCTTCGATACCATTCACTTTACTCAACAAGCTTTTTGTTGAAGACTTCGGGTCACCGGTTTGTTCGACGTCATCGGTGTCCTTTAATTCCCATTTCCTTTGGTTGATTTCTTTAACCAGTATCTCAAAGGGGACCTGCTCTCCTTTGCCAAATTTTATTTCACGCCCTTTTTTTCTAATGGTCACGTTACCGATTCCCTGAATATCGATTCGCTGCGTCTGGAGGTCAATGATGCAGGCAGTATGTTCATCGATACCTAAAATTGTCGCTTTCTCCGGCAGGAGCGTCTCGAGTTGCTGGAAACGGTGTTTTCCCATAAAGCAGAACCGTGTGTCGTGGGTGCCACCCTCGGCATTGTTCCAATGGGGAACAACAACCAAATTTAGCCCGAATTGTGACAAAACATCAAGCCCGTCGATCCAATGGACGTCGTGTCCTACCTTATAAATTTCGTATACAGGAAGCGTAAAACGACCCATGGTCAGGGCAGCTGCACTTGCGGCCACCAGACATCCTCCGGACCGGATGATTTTTTTAAGAATTTCAGGGATCGGCGTTTCTTGAAGCTGACGAACAGCGTACGTAGGACTGCCGGGCCCCATAAGCACAAAATCTGCGTTTCGCAGTGTGTGAAATGCTGTTTCCGCTTCGAATGCACTCGTATTCTCTGTGGATTTGAAAGAAGCGATAATTAACGGTTTTTGGACGTGAACACGGAAATACTCGACCGCTTTTTTGGAAATCTCATCAACGTTCAGCTGAAAACCGGCAGGTGTATCCAAAAAAACAGCGGTAGGGGAATCCGAAAATCGGGCGAGCATATTTTTGTGCACCTCCACCATTGTGTCGGTAAGTTCGCCGGATCCCATCAGGACAATCATGCCTTTTCTTGACGTCATATTGAAAAACTTCCCGATTCTTGGTTTCTAAAAGAACAGGACATTATCAACCTTTAAATTTCGATGAGCTGTGTCTTTATAGAATTTACCTGTATATGGAGCAAGGCCATGGAGGCCGGATAATTCCGGCGCGGTTGTGCCACACTGCCGGGGTTCAAAAAAAGCACGCCATCTTTTTCAGCAACAGTGGGATAATGTAAATGGCCGAAAATTACGGCGTCAAAACCGGCCTCTGCCGGCGCAATATCGAGTTTGTGAATATCATGAACTACATACAATAGAAAACCACCAACTTCGATCGCCTCAGTTTCGGGAAGTTCGCTTAGTTCTTCGGTCATATCCATGTTTCCCCGAACAGCCACGACCGGTGCAATGGCTTTAAGCTCATTCAGGATCTCGATATTACCGACATCTCCGGCATGGATGATGAGATCGGCGCCCTTTAGGAATTTTAGGGAAGCTGACGGAAGAAGACCATGCGTGTCCGCAATGACGCCTACCACCTTAACGGCCTTATTTTGAAAATTTACCGGCATGTGTATTTTTTCCGTCAAAAAATCTGATTAGAGTGAAAATTCGTGCTGTTGACTGCCATATCGTCTTTTTTGAAAGCAAATGTTTCGAATGACTCGTTGCGAAAACAAGATTAAAACGGTGTAAAAATTAATTTGTGTGAGGTTTCAACCTCAAAGTAAGCCCTTCAATCCCCAGTATTTCCGCTTTAGAACCGACAGGTAATGGAACTTCACAAACAGCCTTCCAGAGCTCCCCGTTGACCAGAACTTGGCCTTCGGTTGTATCCCATTGTTTAATTTCGACAATTTTCCCGACCATGCCGGTAACATTATAATCGGATTTTTTTCTTCCCTTTAAAATGAACCAGAACAGCGGAATGATTACATGTTCGATGAACTCAAAGGCAAGAAAACAGATGATGATTGTGATGACAGCAGTTTTCAAAGATGTTATATTTCCGGATTTTTGTTTCTTTGACGGTGCATCCTATTTTAATTCTATCAAACATCCTTTCATTTAACACCCTGGTAATCGGCAATATATCATCATTTTTTCCGAAACGGTCATCTGATCGGATGAATCGGGCAAAAAGTTTAACGGTTCGCCTTCCTGATGCCAAGCTGATCCTGGGCAATGATCCATTTACAGATATTGGCCGACCCTTCTACCATGGTATACGTCGGGGTGTCCCGATAAAAGCGGGCGACCGGATATTCTGTGGAGTATCCGTAGGCCCCCAGTATCCGCATGGCGAAGTTGGCGCATTTGGTTGCGACTTCACCTGCGAAAAATTTTGCCTGCGCAACCTCGAGTCCGTTGTCCATGTTCCCCTGATCTTTTTCCCAGGCAGCCCTGTAAACCAGAAGTCGGGCGGCTTCAATTTCGGTGGACATCTGGGCAATCATGTCCTGATTCATCTGAAACTCACCGATGGGTTTTCCGAACTGTTTGCGTTCATTGCAATAGGTGAGGGATATCTCCAGGCAAGCCTGGGCAACCCCTACCGCACCGGCCGCCGCCGAAAGTCGGGTCTGGTTGAGAGATCCGAAGAGAATCCTCACGCCGTCTCCGGGTTTCCCAATGATGTTTTCTTTGGGAACCCTTGTATTGCTCAAAAATATTTCACCAGTGGGAGAAGAATGGGATCCCATTTTTTCTAAATCGGATGTTTTGACACCGTTAAAGTTCTTTGGCTCTAAAACAAAGGCAGAAAGACCTTTGGATCCCTTATCCGGGTTCGTATAGGCATAATAGATGATCACATCTGCAACGTTCGCATTCGAGATCCAGGTTTTGGAGCCGTTCAACAACCAGTGGTCTCCCTTGTCTTCGGCGGTGGATGTCATGGCCATGACATCGGAACCGGCGTCGGGTTCTGTAATGGCAAAACTGCCCAGATATTCGGCATTGACCAGTTTGGAAATGTATTTTTGTTTTAAGGCTTCATCTCCATACTTATAAATGGTAAAAGCGCTTCCTATGCACTGCATGTTGACCTGGACCCGCAACGAGCTTGATGCTTTGGCTATTTCTTCGGTTACAATCATCGTTGCCAGCCATCCCATGTTATCTCCGCCGTATTTTTCAGGGATGACCGTTCCGAAAAAACCGAGTTCCCCCATGGGCTTTATGGCTTCCGTATAAGGGAAGTGATGGTTTGCATCCCATTCATCTGCATACGGCGCAATTTTTTTGGCCGCAAATTCGGAAACTGCTTTTTTCAACATCTGAAGTTCTTTGGATAACGCGAAATCCATATGGCTTCCTCCAGGTTGAAACCTGTCTCAAAAGCGATCCTAGTGCCTGTATCGTTATTTCCCATCATGAGCGGAAATGCTGATATAACCAAGGTAGGACATTCCCATTACCGCCGAGAGAATGGATCCTATCAGGATTGAAATTTTTGCATAATCAATAAGTTGAGGATCGGCAAATGAAAGGTGGGCGATAAACAGGGACATGGTAAAACCGATTCCCCCGAGCATGGCGCCCCCCCAAATATGCGACCATCTGATTTCTTTAGGCAAGGAAGCGAGCCCGGTCTTAACGGACAGATAAGAAAATAGCATAATTCCTATGGGTTTTCCGAAAACCAGTCCAACGACAATCCCGATGATTACCGGATTCGAGACCAATTCCGAAAAAACAATATTTTGAAACGTCAAACCGGTGTTCCCCAGGGCAAAAAGAGGCAGTATTAAAAATGCAACCCAAGGATGCAGGGTGTGCATCAACCGCTGCAAAGGCGTTTCGACATCCTGGCAGGCCAATTCCAGGGCATGAACGGCATGCATGTGTTCCTGATTTAACAGGATTGAGTAACCACAACTTTGTTCCTCACATTCAAACTTTTCCGTTATCTTCTTTACGTTTTGTAAAAAGTGATCGGTATCATACCGCCCTCGGGCCGGTACAAAAAATGAAACAATCACCCCTGCGATGGTTCCATGAACACCGGATCCCAAAACAAAAAACCAAACGGCAAGCCCCAGAGCTGCATATATCAGGGGCGATCGGACCCAGAGAAGGTTTGCGACGGCAAGTCCGGCAACGAAAAACAAGCAGATGATCAGATAAGACCAGATGATTCCCTTGGTGTAAAAAATAGCGATAATGACGACCGCACCCAGATCGTCGGCAATGGCGAAGGCTGCCAAAAATATCCTCAGGCCCACGGGAAGTCTGCGGCCGAATACGGCGACTGCTCCCAAGGAAAATGCAATATCGGTGGCGACGGGAATTGCCCATCCGTGTATGGTTGGAGAACCGATGTTCAATGCAATGTACACGATGCCGGGAACAACCATTCCTCCCAAAGCGGCAATCACCGGCAGCAAAGCCTTTTTTGGCGATGCGAGCTCACCCACGAGAATTTCGCGTTTAATTTCGAGACCCACCGTAAAAAAGAACAAAGCCATCAAACCGTCATTGACCCAGTGAATGATGGTTTTACTGATACTAAACTGTCCGAAGGTAAAGGAAACTTCGGCATGCCAAAAGCCGTGATAGGTTTCCCCGATGTTGGAATTCGACCACACAAGGGCGATAATCGTTGCGGCAATGAGCAATACGCTGCTGGAAGCTTCCTTTTTGAAAAATTGTTGGGCGGGTCGTAAAATTTGATCAGCAACCAGTTGCCGGGTGGATGTCACATATTTGTTAGGGTTTAAAGGCATCATTCCACGGAAGCGGCATAAACCAGATCTATTAAAAAGTCTATAATTTCAACCAATTGTAGAATTTCCGAGATGTTAAATTATTCGGTTTTATGCTTCACGTTGTCACATATCATATCAACGGCCTTTTCGACCGATGTTTTGCCCATATCTATCACCAGGTCATAGAGATGTGCAGCGTTCCAATCTTCGTTAAAGTAGTGTTTTATATATTCCTTTAAATCGTCTTCTTCTCTTTCAATTAAAGTTTTTGCAGCTTTTTGGTTCAGGTTTTCAGCGTTCATCACTTCTTTTATTTTTAAATCGTTTTCTTTTATCAAACGAACATGAAGCGTATCCGGCTTTTCCCGCAAAATACACTGTCCCCCCCAGCCGAGAATGATAACATTTCCGGCTTCGTGTACATCCTGAACCAATTTTTTTGTCACCTCATAATAATTTTTGTCATCAAGACAGCCGTGCTCACGGTCCACCACCTTCTGGACAATAGAACATGTATACCGATCGACAAAACGAAGAATTCGTGATTCGGAAGGTTTATGGAACGTTTCCGCTTCACTTTCAGATAATCTGAGTTTTTTTGCAATCTCGGCAACCAAATCTTTGCCGATATATTCATACCCAAGCCTTTCTGCGACCTTCGCTGCTATTTTTTCACCGTCCGTCCCAAATTCCCTGCTAATGGTAATTACAGCCATGAATCCCTCCTTTTACCCGGCCAAATCATGATATTGATATGTTTCAATAACCGATCTTTTCTTTCATTCAGGTTTGTTGTTTACTCTCTAAATACCGCATTCCAAATCTGATGGTTTCGTAAAAAGTCGATATTGCTCGCTCTGTGACCATTTGGGGGCGTTTCCACCGGTTCAGCTAAATTTCAAGAACTCGGCGCAAGCGCCTCAAACAGCTTGAAATTCTTAACGCTTCACCGCTTGAAACGCTGATTCCCCAAATGCTCAATGTCGCTCACAAAAGACTTTTTACGAGTTTGTCAAATCTTCAATGGTAAAAATTTAAGTTCCGCTTTTAATTATAAACAATTCTCCATATATTCAATGATCGGGTATTGTCAAGGGGTTGGGTAACAAGCTCTCCATAAATGCTGACCAGCCAAGCCTTCTTTTATTTTACAAATACCGACAAGTCTCTTTTGCGGAGCCGGATCAGGCTGCTCAATTCGTCAAGATGTTACACGGACTCCACGCTGATTATTTCCGGAATCAGCTTTTTAATATACCGCTCTATGCCCTGTTTGAGCGTCATCTGTGACATGGGACAGCCGGCGCAGGCACCCTTTAATCTGACCTTGACGATATTATTTTCCACATCAACAAGTTCCACGTCTCCACCGTCCGCTCGGAGAGCCGGTCTGATATCATTCAACACTTTTTCAACTTTTTCTTTCATTGGCTTTATGCTCCTTGTTTAACGCTCCATTATAAATGTTTGTCAAGAACCGGCCGGATATCCTTCGGTGTTGATTGAACAGGAATCCTCCCTGCCAGAAGTCTCTCTTCATAGGTGGGTTTTTGGACCTGATAGAAGATGCCGATGGGAATCCGATCCCCCTCTCCATATATCCATTCACGAGCCTTGACAAAAGCCGCATTTAAATCGGATGCATCGTGATCCTGTTCGTCAAATTCATATACCCGCTCATTGTAATAATCATAGGTATTAAAAAAGGTGAAACAGGGTTGAAGCACATCGATAAAGGAAAACCCCTTATGGTTGACTGCGGCTTTAATTAAGGACTGAAGATGTTTCATATTTTTCGTATACGCTCTGGCGACGAAAGTGGCGCCGGAAGCGAGCATGAGTTCAATAGGATTCAACGGATCTTCAGGGCTGCCCTTGGGGGTTGATCGGCCTTTAAACCCGGGAGGACTGGTGGGGGTGAACTGCCCCGTTGTGAGCCCGTACACCCTGTTGTTATGGACAATGAAAGTCAGGTTTAAATTTCGCTTGGCACTGAAAATGAGATGCTCAATGCCTTCACCATAGGCATCTCCGTCACCGGCAAAACCGATCACCGTCAACTCCGGATTGGCCAGCTTGATTCCGGTCATCGGCGGGGGAACACGGCCATGAATCGAATAGAAACTGTTGACGTTGATATAGTCCACAATTTTAGCATGACATCCGATTCCGGAGGCAATCGCCACTTTATTAAGATCGAGTCCGTCTTCTTCCAGATCTGTCAACGCTTTTTTGATGGACGCTAAAATGCCGAAGTTGCCGCAACCCGGGCACCAGGTATTCTGGGCATAGGTCCCCAATTTTTTAACGGTTGTCATTGGATCACCTCCTTTACCTTGTCCAGTAAACCATCCACGGTAAACGGACGCGCGTCAAAACGTAAAATCATATCGTCAATACACAAACCGTGAGCGGATAAAAGTTTTGCCAATTGTCCGCTGGCATTGACCTCCACGTCCAGGATTTTATCAGCGCCGGACAGGGCCTTTTTTAAAGGTCCTATCGGCAGAGGCTCCAGCACCAAGGGCTGCACCACTTTAAGATTTAGGGTTTCGGCCACTTCAACACACACCCCCTTGGTGGACCCCCAACACAAAAGGATGGTTTTTGAATCCGGATTTCCGTATACCTTGACCGTCTCATAATTTTCAAGCTCAACTTCCAGGGCTTTTCTTTTACGCAACCGTTTTCGCTGCATCCGGGCTATCCCTTCAGGATCTTCGGTGGTAATGCCGTTCTCATCATGTTCATAGGAAGTGGCTTTAACGACTGCCGACGGATTTCCCGGGAAGGCCAGCGGTGAAATGCCGTTTTCCGTGTCCAGATACCTCTTGTATTCTCCCTGGTTGTTCCACAGGAGTGGATTGTCCGGTTTGACCCTATCCAGATCGGCCTCAAAACTGAACATGCTTTCGCTTAAATGTTTATCGGAAAGGACAAAGGTTGGAATCTGAAACTTCCAGGCAAGGTTCATCGCCAGGCCGGCCATATAAAATGCCTCCTCGGCATCACCGGGCGCCAGCACAACCCTTAAAAATTCCCCGTGCCCTCCATGGATAACAAATGCAAGGTCGCCTTGCATGGTATAGGTGGGGACACCGGTACTCGGACCGGGTCGCTGCGCTTCCACGATGACCATGGGAAGTTCACCCTGTCCGGCCAGGCTCAATGCTTCCGTCATCAAGGCGAATCCTCCGCCGGAAGTTCCGACCATGGCTCTGGCTCCTGCATAGGCGGCTCCCAGTGCCATGAGTGCAACGCCGATTTCACTTTCAGGGTGTACCGTAACTACACCCAATTCGTTTTCGTAGGCTGCCAGATAATGGAGAATGGCCGATGCGGGGGTCATGGGATAGGCAATATACATGTTCAGACCGGCTTTCACGGCTCCAAGTGCAATGGCTTCATTACCGGAGACCAGTGGAAGGGATTTTTGATCCAGCTTCGGTAAAGACTTTAACGGGGTTTCAATCCGGTCATAAGCATTTCGTGCAATTTTGAGATTCAGGTCAGCGTCCTTTTCAACGGCATCCATGATAACCTTTTTCACGACAGCCCACTCAAAATTCAATATTCCGGCCAGTGCTCCAACGGCGGCGGTGTTTCTCATAATCGGTTTGCCGTCGAATTTTTTGACAATGTCCATAAAGTCGAGCCCTATGCCTTGAGCATCCGATTTCTTGGAATCATAGAGGATTGCCCCGTCGGTATTGAGCCGATGTTTATGATTTTCCACGGTTTCCTGGTTTAAGGCGATAATGATATCAACCGAGTCTTTATGCGCCAGGATGCGTTTTTCAGCGGCCCTGATGATGGAAAAATTATGCCCTCCCCGGATCAGAGAGGGATAATCATCGTAGAAAAAAATCCGGTATCCAATACGATTTAAAATCCGGGCAATGACATGTCCGGCCTGCCGGATACCATCACCTGCTTTTCCGCCAATGAGAATCGATATTTCTTTCATGATATGCCTCCTGGGTTTGCAAGATTTAGATATGAATGCTGCCGGGTAGGTTAACCTGTTTCTTGTGTTAATTTAATGCTACACCGTGGCATGTCAAATCTCATGTATCCACAGGTAAAGGGTTGGGGTCGGATTGATACGATATCAACCCGACCCCTCGTTTAAATGCGATCAATCTTCTTGTACAACAATGGCGTTGGCGCCGCATTCGTCCGCAGCTTGCCGTACCAGCGCTTCATATTGTGCGGGAACTTTATCCACTTTGACGATGGATTTCAGTTCGTCCTCATCGTATTGGAAGACTTCAGGACATAAATCGTTACAACGTCGATCTCCCATGCAGTCTTTCGTAACCCTGACTTTCATATTTTCCTCCTTTTACGGCAGGGATTCAATAAAAATTTGCCTATAGATTTAAAATTGAATCTTTCTTGATAATAGCCTGTATAAATGAAAGGAGCCGAAATATAATTTGGAACTAAACAAATTTCTGGCCGATGGCTTTTCCGTAGTTTTGGCAGGAATGCGTCCCTTCATCGGTTTCAATAATCTGCTCTTTGAGATTCAATGCTCCTAAATCGACCATATCCATTTTGAATACGTAAAGCATGGTATCATATATCATGTCAGCGGACTCTCCGCTATGAGTGTAAGCCCCGAATGCACCCCCTATCTTTCCGACCAAATTGGCCTTTTCTGCAAGGAATAGAAAAGTTTTCATGCCTGCAGTAATATCTCGATGATAGGTTGGGCATCCGAAAACAAAACCATCGTATCCTCCCAATTCTTTTTCATCTTTAATTTCAGAGATTTTTTTCAACTCTGCACTGTTTCCGGTGAGACGAACACCTTCTGCAATATACTCCGCCATTTTTTCGGTTTTTCCTGTTCTGCTGTAATATCCAACAAGTATTTTCCTCATTTTTTTACGCTCCTTTTCTAATTTCGTTTAATCCACCCTTGAAAAAGCTTTAATGTTCGCTTTGCAAACCGGGCAGGTTTCTGGGGGTTCATTTTCACAGGTATACCCGCAAACGCCACAAACATAATAACATTCAATGTCTTCAGGATTATCAAGACCGTCCAAGGCCTTCTGATAAAGACGGGCATGAATTTTTTCGACTTCATTGGCAAAATTGAAGGATCTCTCCGCGGCTTTGTTTCCCTCTGATTTTGCTGTTTCGATCATTCCCGGATACATACTTTTAAACTCATGGGTTTCACCGGCTATGGCTTCCTTAAGATTTTCAGCGGTCGATTTAATTCCTTTGAGGGCTCTCAAGTGCGCATGGGCGTGAACCGTTTCAGCCTCTGCCGCCGCCCTGAAAAGATTCGCGATCTTCGGATAACCTTCCTGATCCGCCTTTTTCGCAAAGGCAAGATATTTTCTGTTGGCCTGCGATTCTCCTGCAAATGCCTCCAGCAAGTTTTGTTCTGTTTGACTCATAAATTCCTCCTTTTTATTTGATTAGGTCTTCCATAGTCAGTTCATGGTTGATATCAATGCAGCCGATGACGCTTTGGGCTCCGGGACACAATTTCAAATAGGCTTCTAGCGCATCTTTTGCCTCTTTCCGCTTTTCTTTTGGTAATTTAAGCCAATAACTAACGTTAATCCGCGTGATTTTCAAAACACCGTCGACGTCTTCGATGTCGCCGGTTACGGTGGCTTTGAACAGATCTCGAAAGGTCCGTATTTTTTTACCGGCCAGCACCGCGGCCAATGTGCCCATCATTCAGCCGCCGACTGCACCGACAATGTGATCTAACGTTGCCGCATGTTCTTTTTCAGGATCAACTTTATAGAAATTTTTGATTCCGCCGTGGACCCCGTAATAGACGGGTTCGTCAAAGCCCTTGATCACGGCTTTACGGGTAGGTCCCATTTCTCTCGTGATCGTAATATGTGATGTATGAACAATTTTGCCCATATTAGCCACCTCTTTTAATTGATTAAAAAAACCGGGTCCTCTCCACAATGCGGGATCTAAGATGGGCCCGGATTCTTTATTTCCAGTATGGATTGATAAGGTCTTCGAATATGGCCAAGGCCGCTTCTGCGCCGTGCCCTGCGGCCGTTACGATCTGCTTGTATCCCCCCGAAACATCACCGGCCGTATAAATTCCCGGGATATTTGTTCTGTAATTTTCATGCTTGATGTATCCTTCATCCGTAAGCTCGAGCCCAATTTTTTTTGCCAGCCCCACTGCGGGATCGTAACCAATGGCAATAAAGACGGCATTAACGGGTCGTGTATAAGATTCCTGTGTCTTATTGTTGTATAGCAGGACTTCTTCAACATTATGTTTCCCCTTGATTTTCTTGACCTCGGTATTAAACAGTATCGGGATATTGTTTTGGATCAGGTTTTTCACCAAAGCGTCCTGAGCTCTCAGATTGTCTCTTCTGTGAACAAGCGTTACATCGACTCCCATATGATGCATGTGGAGCGCCTCTGTAACAGCGCTGTTGCCGCCGCCGACAATGATCGCTTTTTTACCTATAAACAGCGGGCCGTCACAGGTACTGCAATAGCTGACTCCGTGCCCGGAAAGCCGCGATTCTCCGGGGACCCCAAGATTCCTGTAAGTCGCTCCGGTTGCCATCAGTACGGCTCTGGTCTTAAACTTTCGTCTGCTGGTCTGAACGTTGATGGGATCATTGGGTGTTATCTCAACAACCGCTTCTCCTGGAAAAATCTGTACATATTCCAGAGCATGGGTAACCAGAATATCCACAAGTGTTTTTCCGCCGATCTGTTTAAGGCCCGGATAATTTTCGACAATAGGGGTTGTGGCCACCTGTCCTCCCAGGACGCCTTTTTCTACGACAACCGTTTTAAGGCCGCTTCTGGCGCCATATATCCCGGCTGTCAGTCCGGCAGGGCCGCCTCCCACAATTACCACATCTGCTTCGACTTCCTCGGCATCATTTTCGGGAATGAATACGGTCTGCTGTTCCATTTTGTCCAGAGAAAGCATAAAAAGCTCTTCTGTCTGAGCACCCTGGGCGATCAAAATGTCATTTGCATATGTCTGAGGAACGGACTGGGCTGAATATCGGTTGGCAAGGTCCGGATTGGCCTGGATATCAATGAGTTCCAAAGATATTAAATCGGGTTTTTCAACAGCCGCTTTTAAAGCATTCAGGGCTTGCTGGGGACAATACGGACAGGTGGGACTCACAAACACTTTGATATCTCTTTGGTAGTCTATACGTTTTATAACCTGTCGAGCTTGTTCGTTGAGATGGCTTTCCTGAAGCCCGATGAGGATAAGAGCCTCCAGAAAAATACGCCCCTCTTCACCTAAAGGTGCTCCCAGCCAACGGATATTGTAACGGTCCGGATCGAAAACTATGGTCGGCGAGTATTCAACTTTTAGTTTTTTTACGGACTCATGATATAGATTAAATTCGCGAAATACAATTTTATCTGTGAGCTGCCGAAAAAAACGAACGGCTTGTCTGGCGGCGTCACTGAATACGTCATTTTGACCCGGCTGGGTGTACAAAAAAATTTGGACTTCCCTCTGAATTGCACCCAAAATCCTGATGATTTCTTTCTGGGTCTCTTGTATATCTGCGTATTCATTTTGTTTCATCGTCAAATATCCTTTTTTTAACGATATTATCGTTCGTCCATGGGTATGAAGGCGCACTCTTCAGGACCGCAGTACTCCCCGATATACTCAGAGTCGGGACGGTAAAGCACCGGTTTTGAGCCGGCCCCACCGAACTGCTCTTCAACAACATGGGCAGCCCAGCCTGAAATTCTGGCGATGGCAAAGATGGGCGTAAAGAGATCTACCGGTATTCCCATATAGTAATACAGAGATGCGCTGTAAAAATCGACATTCACATAAATATCTCTTCCTTTTCTCTGTTTAAAGGCTTCCTTCCCCTTTTTCTCAAGAATTTTGGACATTTCATACCACTTGGGCTCTCCGGTACGCTCGCCCATTTTTTTGGACATGGGTGCGAGAATATGCGCTCTCGGATCATCTGTTTTATACACGGCATGGCCCAGCCCCATGATTATTCCGCCGGTGTCGAGCAGATTGTTCACATACCCTTCAACCTTGTCGACGGTGCCGATGTCAAGGAGCATCTCCATAACGCGCGTATTTGCACCGCCATGTAACTCACCGGACAAGGAACCGACCCCGGCAGCAACGGCCGAATACATGTGGGCTCTTGTTGATGCCACCTGTCTCGCCGAAAATGTTGAAGCATTAAAAGAATGTTCTGCATGGAGCACCAGGCATGTATCGAAAAAGCCTGAAAGTTCATCGTCGGGAATTTTTCCGGTGAGCATATAGAGAAAGTTCGCTGCATGGTTCAACTCCGAATTCGGATCAATAGGCTTATTATTGTTCCGAATGCGGTCCCAGGCCGCAACAATGGTTGGAAATTTGGCAATCAGTTTGATGCCCATACGAAATGCCGCTTCAGGAGAACGTTTCCTGGTGTCAGGATCATGGTGTGCCAGTAAGGCAGTCGCTGCCTGAAGAACATCCATGGGAAGGGCATCTTTGGGAATGGTTTGAAGGGCTGCGATGACCTCAGGAGGGACGGACCGTTCAGATGCGAGCTGTTTCTTGAAGTTTTCCAGTTCGGCTTTTTGAGGCAGCCTTTCGTACAGAAGGAGATAGGCAACTTCTTCAAATGACACTTTTCCGGCCAGATCCTGAACAAGATATCCTCTGTAGATCAATTTTCCGGCTGTTCCGTCAACATCACCGATCCGGGTTGTGGCCACTTTAAAACCGCGGAGCCCGGTATTTAAAATAGGTTGGCATGCTTCCATGGGTCACCTCCAATATTAAATGTAAAATTAAATTGGTCTTAAATACTTTATAATATAATGATTAAAATGTAATTATCAAATTCCGTGCCAGATTTGGGTGCCAATCCAAAAATTCGCCGTATCATTTCCATTCATTGACCAACAAATCGTTGATAACAGACTGTTCGGTGTCCTCGTTTTTCGAGTTTGATGGTTCTAAAAACATAGCGAATTGTCGGCTTTCGTCACGATTCCTGCAAAAGGGTAAGCGAAACGGTTGAATAAAATGTATCATTGATGATGATCTATGATACATACATGTCTCATAGATTGCACTTTAAGCGGGGGTGAAACGTCTGTTTTAAAAGAAATGTTTGAATTAAAGTCCGTGAAAGACTTATCCAAGTCAGGTCCGATTGTTTACATATAACATATCGCAGATGATAGGAGACTTTTACTAAGTTTGCTAATATGATGATGTTTGTGAACAATGCTCGGTCAGAGCCGTCTTTTCCACAAGATACGTCATCATGACACGATCATTGCGCTTTTCAAAGAGATGAATCATTCCTATCGGGGAGTCTATCAAGGATTGGGATCTGCATTTTTTGAACATTTGGGACAGAGCCCGGTAAATTCAAGGTTGTGTCCGATAATTTCAAAAACAGTGGTCCCGTAAAGTTCATTTTCGAGTTGATTCAGTGGTGCTACCGGAGCATCATCTACCCGATCACAGCCTACGCATCGGATATGGTAATGTTTGTTGGTATCCCAGTCATAGCGTTTTAGAGCGCCGCTGAGTTCCAATTTCTGTATTTCACCCATTTGGACAAGGACTTCGAGATTTCTGTAAACCGTGCCCAAACTTATCCTTGGCATACGGCGGCGTACGATTTGATATATTTCATCAGCACTTGGATGTGTCTTTTGTTTTTGCAGCTCTTCAAGAATTACCTTACGCTGCCGGGTCATCCTGATATTTTTGGGTTGAAGCAAGTTATTACCTCTGATGCGATGATAGATTTTTTTTCACCGACTTTTTAATATTTCCTAAGCTGAATAGAAAGTTGTGTCAAGTGTGAAAAAAAAACTTTTTTTATCATACCATATTATTTAAATCCTTTGAAAAAGAAATTTGCATGAATCCAAAATGATGTCCCTCGATACTATTTTATAAAAAAAGGGATTTAATCTCAAATGCACAGAAAATTGTGCATTGATGCACAGATTTTTGTGCAACTTGAGAACCGGACATCATCCAGATCGATGAGAATTGTGTCGTAAATAGTTATCTTCCGAAACTTTAATACAACATATGGTGCATTCTGACAAATTTGCTGTCTTCGTATGCTTTGGCATGAGTATTGCCTTTTAAAAACCTTCATGCACCATTTCAGAAAAAGATCAATACGTATTCCGAAAAACTTTTATCTGCTACTTGAGTTTTCCTGGCACCCATATGGGAATCATGCGGGCGTAACCTCAAGGGTGTTCAAGAAAAAACCGGATTTCTTTCCTGTGTTTCCTGACCCTGAGAGACCATGCAAGTCGTCACGTTTATGATGGCATCACAAATTGTTTTCCTCCCGTAACTTTAGATATTGTGATTTGTCCGGTTTTTATAAAAAATATAATTTTATGATTGATATTTAGTTTTTATGTTGCTTTTGTTGAAGCGCATTGGAGCCTCACTGAAACGGAGCACAATTCAACAGGGTGAGCTGTACAGTTCAACGAACTCACGGAAAATCCAGGATAAACATGCCGAAGGATGTTTTGAATGTGTGAAAAACCAACCTATGAAGAATTGGAACTACAGATTAAAGCGCTTAAGAAAGAGTATCGCGTTCGAAAAAATATGGAAGTAGCGCTACGTAAAAGCAAAGAAAAATATAGGTTGTTGGTTAAAAATTTACCCAGCATCGTTTATAAAGGATACAAGGACTGGTCTGTTTACTCGAGCCAAAAAAGAGATCATGATTCACGAACAATATGAAAAGGAGCTTTGGCCCGTAAAGGTTTCCGGAGGACAAATTGAACAGGTGCTGTTAAACCTCTACGTCAACGCCTGGCAAGCCATGCCCGGGGGTGGAGATGTCTATGTTCGGACAAATAATATTTCCCTGGATCAGTATTTTATAAAACCATATCAAATATCTCCCGGGAAATATGTAAAAATTTCAATAACCGACACAGGAACCGGTATGGATAAAACGACGTTGCAACGGATATTCGAACCGTTCTTTACCACCAAGAAGATGGGAAGGGGCATCGGCTTGGGGCTTTCATCGGTATACGGAATTATTAAGAATCACGGGGGATTCATAGATGTTCAAAGTGTAAAAGGAGAAGGAACCTCCTTTTACATCTATCTGCCGGCCATGGATGCACCAGAAAAATTTCAAGATAGAGAGATTGAACCCAAAGACGGAATTGCCCATGGAACGGAGACCATTCTTCTTGTGGATGATGAAGATATGATTATTGATGTGAGCCGGCAAGTGTTGGAAAAATTGGGATATACAGTATTAACCGCCGGCAGCGGCCGTGAGGCGATAGAAATGTATCAAAAACATCTTAATGAGATTTCATTGGTGATTATTGATATGATTATGCCGGACCTAAACGGTGGTGAAACTTATGATGAACTAAAAAAAATAACTCCGGCCATAAAGATGCTTCTTGCCAGTGGATACAGCTTAGAAGGTCAGGCCCAGGATATCCTCGACCGGGGATGTAACGGATTTATTCAAAAGCCGTTTAATATCAAGAGAATATCAAATAAAATCAGGACGGTTCTGGATACATAGCGGATCATCAGCGTCGAAAATGATTTTGGTGTTCACATTTTGCAAAAAAATGCAGGCTCCCTTTTTTAAGGTAAAATCCGCATGCTGATGTCCACGGACCTTGCGGAATGGGTGAGCGCCCCAACGGATATGATATCGACGCCGGTATCTGCCAGGGATTTAAGAACGTCTTTTGTCACGTTGCCTGACAACTCCACAATTGCCCGTCCATCAATAAAGACAATGGCCTCTTTTATCTGACGAATGTTCATGTTGTCCAGCATGATGACATCCGCACGGGCTTCCAGCGCTTCCTTGACCTGATCCAGGTTGGAAACCTCCACCTCTATTTTTAACAGGTGAGATACTTTGGTTCGGATATGGTCTATGGCCTTTTTAATGCCGCCAAATGCAGCGATGTGATTGTCCTTGATTAAAACGCCGTCAAACAGTCCCATCCGGTGATTATGGGCACCGCCCACTCGAACGGCATATTTTTCCAATACGCGCCAGCCGGGTGTGGTTTTCCGGGTGTCGACAAGGCGTACGGTTTTGCCTGAAAGTTCGTTGACATATGATCGCACGCAAGTGGAAATGCCGGAAAGGTGCTGGAGGAAATTCAGTGCCGTTCGTTCACCCGAAAGCAATGCACGGAGGGTTCCCCTGACGATCGCCAAGGTTTCGCCTTCTTTTACAAAATCACCGTCACTATATCCGGATTCGAATATAACATGCGGATCAAGATATTTAAAAACCCGCCCTGCCACATGAAGGCCGGCAACCACGAGGGGCTCTTTGGCGATGATGTCGCCTTTGCCTTTAAGTTGCGGATCGACAAGATTCTCGGTTGTAATGTCACCCGATCCGATATCTTCTTTGAGAGCTATTTCAATGAGATGCTGTATGGAATTCATGAAAATATCATTTCACATTCGTTCGGTGATAAATTTTTAAACGTCAAATGAAAATATTTGCCCACTTGGTATTAGGACTGACGCAAATCCGTCCTTTAACCTGGTTTCAATTCGAAGGACTAAACCCCGAGTGCCTTAATTTTATCCAGATTCGTTTGAAGGTTTCGCTGCTTTTCCATCAGGTTTCGCTGCTTTTCTTTAACTTTTTCAATCACATGATTGGGCGCTTTGCCGAGAAAGTCCTCATTACTAAGTTTTTTTGAAACAATGCTCAATTCACCGGTCAGCTTGCCGATCTCCTTATCGAGACGGTTTATTTCTTGGGTGAAATCGATAATTCCTTCGAGGTAAACAAAAATCACTGCATTATCGACAACAGCCGTTGCCGCTGATTTCGGCCTCTGGCGCGTATTTTCCACAGACAAAGATTTGAGTTGTGCAAGGTTAATGATGATGTCTTTATACTGTTCTACGGTTCGTCTTGTTGGTTCTTCCTGGGAGTGGATAGAAACGGCCAGCGACAATGACGGCGAAATGTTCATTTCTCCTCTTATATTTCTGATGCCGGTGATGATATCCGAGATAAGTTTCATTATTGATTCTGCTTCCCTGTCCCGGCACAGGCTTCCGTCATCGGCAGCATCCAGAGGAAATACGGATTTCATGATGGAGTTTTCCGTCCCCGGAAGCTTGTCCCAAATTTCTTCGGTGACAAAGGGTATGAAGGGATGAAGCAGAATCAGTGTGTCATGCAGAACGCGCCACAAAACGCTCAAGGTCGCTTCCTTGCGGTTTGTGCCTTGTTTTTCGTACAATGTGGGTTTAATGGCTTCAAGGTACCAGTCACAGAATTCATGCCACACGAAATTATAAAGCACCCCGGCGGCATCATTAAACCTGTAACTATCAAGCGCTTCGGATACTTTTTTGGCAGCACGAAAGCGCCTGGATAGAATCCATCGGTCAACGAGGGAAAGAGATTCATTGGGTATGTCTTTATATTCCTTGTCGATGTGCATGAGCGAAAAGCGGGCCGCATTCCAGATTTTGTTGATAAAATGCCTGTAGCCTTCAACGCGCTTTTCAGACATTTTCACGTCCCTGCCCTGGGCTGCAAATGCGGCCAGGGTAAAACGGAATGCATCGGTTCCATATGTGTCGATGACGCTCAAGGGATCGATGACGTTTCCGGTGGACTTGCTCATCTTTTTGCCTTCCTCGTCACGCACCAGGGCATGGACATAAACATCCTTAAACGGCACATCTCCCATAAAATGGATTCCCATCATCATCATTCGGGCGACCCAGAAAAAGAGGATGTCAAAACCGGTAACAAGAACGGATGTGGGATAAAACAGTTTTAGTATCGGTGTTTGATCCGGCCACCCCATGGTTGAAAACGGCCACAGGGCGGAACTGAACCAGGTATCCAGAACGTCTGTATCCTGCATAAGTTTTGTTCCACCGCAAGCCGAGCATGTTTCCGGTGCGTTCATGCCAACGATGACGTCTTCACACGATTCACATGTCCAGGCCGGAATCTGATGCCCCCACCATATCTGTCTTGAAATGCACCAGTCTTTAATGTTGTTCATCCATTCAAAGTAGGTTTTGGTCCATATTTCAGGAACGATCCGCGTATCACCATTTTCGACCGCGCGGACTGCTTTTTCAGCAAGGGGTTTGGCTTTAACAAACCACTGCTTGGACAGGTTCGGTTCAATGATCGTGTTGCATCGATAACAGTGGCCGATGCTGTGTTGATACGGTTCAATTTTTTCAAGGAGTCCCTCCTCCTTGAGTGCTTCGACCACCGCTTTCCGGCATTCAAAGCGGTCCAACCCTTTAAACTTGCCTGCCTCTGATGTCATTTGACCGTCATCATCAATCACTTTGACCCGTTCAAGATTATGACGGTTCCCGATTTCAAAGTCATTGGGGTCATGGGCCGGCGTAATTTTCAGGGCGCCGGTTCCAAAGGACATATCGACATATTTATCTTTAATGACGGGGATTTCTCGGTTCATCAGGGGAAGAAGTATTTTTCGAGACCAAAGGTCGTGATAGCGTTCGTCATTCGGATTTACTGCCACCGCCGTATCGCCCAACATGGTTTCAGGCCGGGTTGTTGCAATAACGACGTATCCTTTCCCCTGTGAATACGGGTATCGGATATAATACAAAAAACCGTCATGCACTTCATGCTCGACCTCAAGATCTGCAAGTGCCGTATGGCAGCGGATGCACCAGTTGATAATGTAGTTTCCGCGGTAGATAAGGCCTTCTTGATAAAGCGTCACAAAAACTTTTCGAACCGCTTTCGAAAGTCCTTCATCCATTGTAAAACGTTCCCTGTCCCAATCACACGAAGCGCCTAACCGTTTGAGTTGATTGATAATCGCGCTACCATATTCACGGCGCCACTCCCAGACGGCTTCAATGAATTTTTCCCTGCCCACCTGGTGACGATTCAATCCCTCACTTGCCAATTTTTTTTCAACAACATTCTGGGTGGCGATGCCGGCATGATCGGTGCCCGGCATCCAAAGGACGTTATCCCCGCACAATCTCCTGTATCGGCAGAGAATATCCTGCAAGGTATTATTAAGTGCATGCCCCATGTGGAGAACGCCGGTAACGTTGGGTGGAGGGATTACGATGGAATAAGATTTTTGAACGTTTCCCCTTTCACTGGCCGAAAACAATCCTTCTTTTTCCCAGAAATCGTACCATCGTTTTTCCACATCATGGGGTTTGTAACCCTTGTCCAGAAGATCGGAACTCATACTTCACTACTCCTTAATCAAGAATATATCCTATATACCGTAACAGTGGGTGATTCTTTACCACGAAAGTGCGAAGGACACAAACACGAAAAAGATAACCATTAAATTTCATGCGTTCCTTGTTTCGGGTTTTCGTGGAGAGCTGTTTTTTAACACAAAATACATAAAAATTATATTTATTCATCTAATTTGCCATGACATATTAATGCGGACGAATAAATCGAAAGGGGGATTATGAAATAATCCCCCGGTTTTTTCATCTGATTTTTTGCCACGATCGGATCAATCAGGCAGAAGATAGTTGATGATCAACGGAACCGTCATTTTTCACCATACGCCTGGTCTTCAAGCAGGGCTCTTTTCAATCTTTCTATTTCCTTGGCAACCGTTTTTTCGATTGTCTCGACAAGAAGACGATCGATTTTTTCGTAAAACAACTTCTTTATAACACGTTCCAAAGCCGCTTCAACCTGTTCATCCGATACGTTGTCAGCCTCAAGCGTATTCTTCGAAATATCTTCGTTAGAATCGAGCTCAACCCCTAATGAATCGGCAAAATCGTCTTTTAACGCTTCTGGCACTAACGATACCGTTTCGAATTTGTCATCAAAGTCAACAGCTTCCACTATAAGATTGTCTTCGAATTCAGGGGTGTCATCGATGTCCTGTGAATCTTCGACAGTCTCCAAAATAGGCTCACCGATTTCTTCTATCTCTTCGGGAGTGTCGCCTATAGACTCAACCAAATCTATAATCGTTTCATTTTCAACGGGTTCTGAAACACCGCCGACAATGCTTTCCGAATCATCCTTTTGGGAAATCTCTACGGCATCATCCTCCAGATCGATGATTTGATCGTCATCTTCCATTTCGACAGCATCGACCAGGTCGATGATTTGATCGTCATCTTCCGTTTCGACAACATCCACCAGGTCGATAATTTGATCGTCATCTTCAGTCGATTCGGTCTTTTCAATTTCCTTGTCTGGTTCATTTGGCTCAGTCATATGCATTCTCCCGTCCGCCATGAAGGATCACTGTTAAACAAGCATCCTTAAATCTTGGAAAATTTATCATATGGTGCCAAGTGTGTCAAGATGTTTGCCCTCTAAAATAAGGTTTTCACAAGAGGACCGCCTTAAAAAAAATGATTTACAGCCGACCTGTTTGGGATGTAAAAACAGATATGCGTTACTTTTTCATTGAAAAATCGGAATGTGCGGGTTCAACATTAAATATTTCCGGTTCTGATGCCAGACATATCAGAACTGTTTTGCGTCTAAAACCCGGTGATAAAATCGGACTCTTTGACGGCAACGGATTTGAATACGAAGCCAAAATCATCGATTTATCTTCAGGAAAGATTAAGGTCTCGCTGATTCGCCGCTTTTCTTCAACCGCGGAATCACCGATCCGGATCACGGTTGCCCAGGGATTTTTAAAAGAAAGGAAAATGGACGGCATCGTCCGGCAGCTCAGTGAACTCGGCATAACGGAATGGATGCCTTTTATTGCCGAAAGATCTGTTCCCATGCCGGATAAAAGGCAACTATTGATACGTAAAAAACGCTGGGAGAAAATCGCAAGAGAAGCGGTAAAACAGTGTCGTCGAGGCTGCATCATGAGAATCGGTGAAACCGCATCCTATTCGCAAGCCTTGAATCTGGCTCAGGTTTGTGATCTCAAGATTGCTTTCTGGGAAGATGAAGCAAATCCTGTCGACATTCAATTCACGAAACACGACCGTAAAATTCAGACCGTTTTTGCCCTAATCGGACCCGAAGGCGGTTTCACTCAAAAGGAGGTTGAAATTGCCAAGGATCATGGATTTGTCACCACCGGCCTGGGACCTCGAATCTTAAGAGCCGAAACAGCGACCGTTGCGGCAGGTGTACTGCTTCAATATCTTTTTGGCGATATGGGCCAAAAATATCTTGACAAAAAAATAGAGGTTTAATAATTTTTGCTTTTCTCACGACCGCGCCGAGGTAGCTCAGTCGGTAGAGCAGGGGACTGAAAATCCCCGTGTCGGCAGTTCGATTCTGTCCCTCGGCACCACTTCCTTTACAAGGCCCCTAAAACAGGGGCTTTTCTTATTGCTTAACTGTTGGTTCCCGTTAAGGGTCACTCAGAGGGTCACTCAGAATCTTCTTGAGGGAGAAAGGAAACCAACAGAATGGCTGTCAAAAATCCTTGCTATTTGATCAAAAAAGATTCAGGTTACTACTCCAGAGTCAAAATCCCGAATGATTTAAAGCAAAGGTTCAGCAGACGTTCGGAATATCGATTCCCGTTGAGAACCGCGCAGATGATTCATGCCAAATCAAAAGCTCGCCTAATAGCGGGGTTTCTTCAATGGATTTTAGAGACCTCAGACAAGGAGGTAATCTTTCAATGCTGTCTGAACAATAACTAGATGGATTGATTAAGATTTTTCAGAAGTGAGCCAAAAGGTCGAGAAAATCTTGACTGACGCTGGAATTAATGAAATCGCTCCGGACAACACATTACATAAATTAACTTTTTCATTCGACAGTCCTTTCTTTTACAAATAGCACCTAATGGCACTCTTCCTGCATTCGGTCATGATAATTCCACCAAAAAAGGGGTCGCTGATTTAGCCAACCCCTTGTAATATTTGGTGGAGCTGAGGGGGATCGAACCCCTGGCCTCATGACTGCCAGTCATGCGCTCTCCCAGCTGAGCTACAGCCCCGAATGGTAAGTGTAACCTAAGCAAAATGGGAGATGGATGTCAATAAATATTTCGGATTAATTATGGTGCGAAGGTATTGACAAAATTAAGCAAACTAAATATTATTATAATTTTGTCAGTTATAACATATTGAACCTAAAAGATTTTTTCAATCAACGTGTTGCTATAATTTTTTTAAGGTAAAACAATGGATCCGAAAAACTTCACGAGAACACGAGGTAAATATCCAGCACAAACCAAAAATAATAGCATGTTCAAGGAGTTTGATGCTACGGAGCTTTACTGCCCGAGATGCAAACGGCCTGTTCAAGTTCGCAAGCGCCTGCTGCTTGTCCTTCCTGAAGGAGACAAGTATGAATATCTGTGTGCCTTTTGTTATGAGTCTGTGGGCACCAAGATTGATCGGCAGACAAAACCCATAACGGTCATCGTTTAGGTTATTTTTTTTATATCCACGGAAAGGAATTTTATGCTCAGATTTATGAGGGAACAGGCTGGGAGTTGGCTGATAAAGGTACTTTTGGGCGCCATCGTTATCGTATTTGTTTTCTGGGGTGTTGGAAGCTTTCGGGAACAAAGGGGCGGCAGGATTGCACTTGTCAATGGTGATCAAATTACACTGGATGAATATCGAGAGTCTTACAACAATCTTATCGAGCAGTTACGCGGAAAATTCGGAAACAATTTGAATGAAGAGATGATCGAAACACTACAGGTCAAAAAGCAGGCGTTGAACCAGTTGATCGACAACAGGCTTTTAATTCAGGAATCCAAAAGGCTTAAATTTCGGGTGTCCAAAGAAGAGCTTGCCGACGCCATATCAAATATAACAGCGTTTCAAAACGCCGGAATTTTTGATAATCGCATTTATAAAAATATTCTGGATCGCCTCAGAATGACTCCTGAAGAATTTGAAATGGCTCAGAAAAATGCGATGATGATTGACAAATTAAGAACCTTTATCACAAGCAGCGCCAAAGTGTCGGACCAGGAAGCCAGAGAATGGTATAACTGGATCAATGCTACGGTCGATATAGAATACATGTTTTTCGATCCGAAGCGTTATAAAAACATCCAGACTTCCGAGGAAGAAATCAAGACGTATTTTGAAAACCACAAAGAGAATTACAAGACGGACGCCATGGTAAAAGTCCGTTATCTTCATTTAGATCCCGAACAATATCGGTCCAAAGTAACACTGTCCGATGAAGAGGCTCGGGAGTATTATGATGAAAACCTGGAATCCTTTAAGATGCCGAAAACGGTTGAGGCCAGACATATTCTTTTAAGAATGGATCCGGATGCGGACCCCGAGACGGTTAATAAAACAAAAGAAAGGGCTATCGATATATTAAAATTGGCCAGAGAAGGCAAAGAATTCGCTGAGCTGGCCAAAAAGTATTCAGAAGGGCCTACCCGGGATAACGGAGGATATCTTGGCGAATTCAGAAAAGAATCCATGGTAAAACCTTTTGCAGACAAAGCCTTTTCCATGAAAGCCGGTGAAATCAGTGAACCGGTTCGTACACAATTCGGATGGCATCTCATAAAAGTCGAAAAGGTTAATGAGGAATCCATCACTCCTTTCGATGATGCCAAAAAGGACATACAAAAGAAACTCACCGACAATAAGGCCAAAAGTCTGGCCTATGACGAAGCAGAAGCGGTTTCCGACATTGCTTTCGAGGGAGAGGATCTGATCAAGGCGGCAAAAGAGCGACATTTGAAAATTTTAACCACGGATTTCTTTTCCAGCAAAGGCCCGATCGAGGGAATAAGCAACCCGTCACAATTCGCTGCCGTCGCTTTCGATCTTTCGGCCATGGAAATCAGCGATGTTCAGGAATTGGGAGACGGATACTACATTCTTCAACTTCTGGATAAAATCCCACCCGAAATCCCCCCTATCGAGAAAGTCGAGATAGAGGTGAGAGTCGATTTAATTAAAGAAAAACAAGATCAAAAAGCAAAAGCGGATTCATCGGCATTTCTTGCGGCGTTAAAAAGCGGTAAAACCATGAACGACGCCGGCAAACAATTTGATCTGGAGCCGAAAACCACCGGTTTTTTCAACCGGAACGGTTCAATCCCCAACATTGGATTTGAACGTGATATTTCTGAAGCCGCCTTTCAGCTGACCCGTGAAAAAAAACTGCCGGAAAATGTTTTAAAAGGATCAAAAGGGTATTATGTTATTCAGTTCAAAGACAGAAAAATACCGGATTCCGATGCGTTTGAAAAAGAAAAAGAAGACATAAAAGAAAGATTGCTGGCGCAAAAAAAGTCCGAAATTTTTGATGCACTTCTGGCACAACTCAAAAGCAAAAGCGACATTTCGATCAAAGAAGGATTTTTGAAGTAAAGCATTCGATAGCAATGGCCAGTCCACCCGGGAAAAAACACCCCTGGAATCCTCGCGTTCAATCAAAATTAATATCGAGATTCCCGCAAGCGTGCTATATCCCAAATGAAATCCAGCAAAAAATCCAATAATTACGCCTCCTGTGACCATCAGAACAATCCAGAGGTGATTTCTGTTTCCGGGCAAAACAACCGGAAAATCCAGCGACATTTTCTTGGGAAGTTCCCGGCCATAGTAAAGCCATAGCAGGCCGATATTCAGAAAAATCCCCACAGCCGCTGCCGGTCCGGCATAAAGAAAAAATTCGATGAAAGAAAATTTGCTCAAACTGCCGATGGGCAACAGGGAGAGCCGGCGGGATGCAATCAACACGTAAGTCAACAAAAAGACCATGTAAATCAGAATTTTCAAGGGGAAAAACCTCTTTAAGGCTCTTTCGGGTAGAAATGGTAATTCTGTCGGCAGTCAATAACCACCCCTAAAAGGGGTGGCTTGATGGTGACCCTAAAAGGGTCAAATTATTTCCACAATTTACATTGATCCAATTTGCGATCTTTATGCTGCTGATGCTTGACATAGCGCCGTATCTGGTCTTCGTCTAAGCCGATAGTGCTAACACAGTAACCTTTTGCCCAGAAATGTCGACCCCAGTAGCGTTTTTTCAGCTCATGATGAATATCGAATATTTTTATGGCACTTTTTCCCTTTAAGAACCCAACCGCTTCCGATACAGAATGTTTCGGAGGAATCGAAAGAATCAGATGGATGTGGTCGATTTGCACATTTCCCTCTAAGATCTCGATATTCCTCCACGCACATAGTTGTCGGATGATATCCCTTATCGATTTCCCGACTTCACCTCTTAGTATCCGAAATCGATACCTCGGGCACCAGACAATATGGTATTTACACTGCCATACTGCATGTGATAAATTTTTAAATTGTTTCACTGAATACCTCCTTCTGATTTTTAGGGTCACCACAACCCAAATCTTAGGGAGGTATTCTTTTTATGTAAAGCTCTCTAACCTAACTGCATAGCAAAGCTTGGACCATCAGCGTAGCTGAAGGTTTAATGGGTTAATTAA
>Ga0210103_1000013_pt1 | contig 26932 bp, 16 predicted proteins | sample RushSE_CattailNL_6_FD_185564 | JGI IMG/M metagenome (GOLD analysis project Ga0210103, IMG submission 185564) | Wetland microbial communities from San Francisco Bay, California, USA, that impact long-term carbon sequestration - RushSE_CattailNLA_D2... | ecosystem: Environmental > Aquatic > Marine... | reverse complement strand
ATGGAGTGCCGACCGCAACGCCGGGTTTTCACGCGCCAACCCGCAAAAGCTTTTCCTGCCGCTGATCATCTCTCCGGAATACCACTTCGAGGTGATCAATGTGGAGGTGCAGCAGGCCAACCCGCACTCCACGCTATGGTGGATGAAACGGCTGATCGCTCTACGCAAACGCTTCAAGGCTTTCAGCCGCGGCGCGATCGAATTTCTCACACCCGACAATCACCGCATCCTGGCATTCATCCGCCGTTACGAAAACGAACGCCTCCTGATCGTCTGCAACCTGTCACGATTCGTCCAGCACGTACAGCTCGACCTGTCCGCCTACCAGGGGATGGTCCCGGTGGAACTTTTCGGCCGCACCGCCTTCCCGCCCATCCAGACTGCGCCCTATTTCCTGTCGCTCGGCCCCCACAGTTTTTATTGGTTTTTCCTGACACCATCGCAAACGGTTGCCGAGGGGATTGCGCCCGAAGCCGGCGAGACAACCGTCCCAGTGGTGGAGGCCGATTGTGAAGAAGACGCTTTTTTCAACGGCAAGGCCGCCGCCCGGCTGGAAGAATTTTTACCCGGCTTCCTCACCCGCAGCCGGTGGTTCGGCGGCAAAGCGCGGCCCCTCAAGCAGGCCCGGGTTGTGGACATGTTCTCCCTGGAGAAAGAATCCCACCGCTGGGCGATTGCCCTGGTACAAGTGGACTACCTCTCCGGCGATGCGGAAACGTATGCCGTTCCCATGGCACTGGCCCCTGAGAACCAATTCGATCGCCTGGTGCAGGAGCATCCCCAGGCAGTCATTGCCAAGCTCAAACTCAAGTGCGAACCCTCGGCCTTCGTGTTGTACGATGCGCTGGCCGACGCCGCCTTCGGCGAAGCGCTGCTGGAGGTTCTGGCCCGCAAACGAACCATCCACGGACGCCGGGGGCTGATGCGGGGTTTTACCACGCGCGCCTTCCGCCCGCTTCTCCCGAAAGGCCAACCCCTGCCGCCGCCGACGATCATGCGGGCCGAGCAGAGCAACACGTCGATCCGGTTCGGCGACCGGCTGATTCTCAAGCTCATCCGCAAACTCTCCCCGGGGGTCAATCCGGATCTTGAAATCGGACGGTTGCTCACCGAAAAGCGATTTCCACATAGCGCACCGACCGCCGGAGCAATCGAGCTGCGGCTCAACCAGGATGAACCGATAACCACCGCCATCCTGCAGGGGTTTGTGGCCAACCAGGGCGACGCCTGGAGTCACACCCTGGACCGTTTGGACCATTACTTCACGGCTGTCATGGGGCTCCCCCTTCCTGTCCTGCCGGCCGCTTTCTCCGTCGACCTGCTGGATGCGGCTCCGCCTGACGAGGCGGCCGGGCGTATCGGGGATTTTTTAAAATCCGCCCGCCTGTTGGGACGCCGCACTGCTGAAATGCACATGTGCCTGGCATCGGAACAGAGCCTGCCGGAATTCAAGCCTGAACCGTTTTCCAAGCTCTACCAGCGTGCCCTGTACCAGTCCATGCGAACCCAGGCCGGGAAAGCCCTGCCGCTGCTGCGGCGGCAGTTCAACCGCCTGCCCGAAAACCTTCGCCCGCTGGTGGTTTTCGTCATGGAACACGAAAAAGACTTGATAGACCGCTTCAAAGATTTGCTCGAAAGCAAAATCGGCGCCATGCGCATCCGCTGCCACGGCGATTACCATCTCGGACAGGTGCTCTTCACGGGAAACGATTTCATCATCATTGATTTCGAGGGCGAACCCGCCCGTCCGATCACGGAACGGCGCATCAAGCGCTCCGCTCTGCGTGATGTGGCCGGAATGTTGCGCTCGTTTCAATACGCCGCTCACGCCGCCCTGCTCAAACAAAAGGAAAACGGGGCCCCGCCCGAGGCCGCTGCGGATCTAACGCACTGGGCGGAGTTCTGGCAGCGCTGGGTGGGCGCGGAATTTCTCAAAAGCTATCTAAAGGAAGCCTCCGGAGGCCGGTTCATTCCCGGCAGCCGTGATGAGCTGCGCGTCCTGCTGGGTGCGCTGCTTCTGGAAAAGGCGGTCTACGAGCTTTCCTACGAACTGAACAACCGCCCGGACTGGGTCGGAATCCCGCTCCTCGGAATCCGGCAGCTGCTGGAAGGCCCCCACAGCTGAAGCGAGGCCCCGGGCTTTTCAGAACATGTCCGTGAGAGAGACGACAGGAGGATTGAAATGTCTACCGATCAACACCCGACGGCCGATGCCGGAAGTTCGCCCGTCCGCTACGGTCTTTACGGGCTGTCCGCCAATGACCTTTATCTCTTCAACGAAGGCAGCCACTTCCAGCTCTACGACAAACTGGGGGCCCGCATCGTCTCCGGCGCTGAAACCCCGGGAGTCCATTTTGCGGTCTGGGCACCCAATGCTCGCCACGTTTCGGTCATCGGGGATTTCAATGGCTGGGACCGGTCCAGCCATCCGATGCAGCCCATGGAATCCTCCGGCATCTGGGAAGGATTCGTCCCAGGCCTCGGGCGCGGGGCACTTTACAAATATTTTATCGAATCGAACCACAACGGCTACCAGGTCGAAAAGACCGACCCTTTCGGCCAGTATTATGAACTGGCGCCGAAAACCGCCTCCATCGTCTGGGACCTGGATTACGGGTGGGGAGACGACGAGTGGATGGCCGCCCGCAGAAAAACTCCGGCCGACCGCTCACCACTATCGATCTACGAGATTCACCTGGGCTCCTGGCGGCGCGTGCCCGAAGACGGCAACCGCTTTCTCACCTACGTGGAGATGGCCGAGCCCCTGACCGAGTATGTGCTGCGCATGGGGTTCACTCATGTGGAGTTTCTGCCGGTGATGGAGCACCCTTTCTACGGCTCCTGGGGATACCAGACGCTGGGGCTCTTCGCGCCCACCAGCCGCTACGGCACACCGCAGGATTTCATGCACCTCGTCGACCACCTGCACCGCAACGGCATCGGCGTCATCCTGGACTGGGTGCCGTCTCATTTTCCCAGCGATGAGCACGGCCTGGTGTTTTTCGACGGGACCCACCTCTACGAGCATCAAGACCCCCGCAAAGGGGTGCACCCGGACTGGAAGAGCATCATCTACAACTACGGACGCAACGAGGTGCGCAGCTTTCTGATCAGCGCCGCACGTTTCTGGCTGGACAAGTTCCACGTGGACGGCCTGCGCGTGGACGCCGTCGCCTCCATGCTCTACCTGGACTATTCACGCGCCCCCGGGGAGTGGGAGCCCAACGAGTTCGGCGGCCGGGAGAACCTGCAGGCCATCTCTTTCCTGCGGCGGTTGAACGAGGCTGTCAAGGAACGCCACCCGGATGTGCTCATGATCGCCGAGGAGTCCACCGCTTGGCCCATGGTTTCCCGCCCACCTTACGTGGGAGGCCTGGGGTTCGACATGAAGTGGGACATGGGCTGGATGCACGACACCCTGGAGTACATGAGCAAGGACCCGGTGCACCGCAGCTACCACCACGGCAAGCTCAACTTCCGCATGCTTTACGCCTTTACCGAAAATTTCGTGCTGCCGCTGTCTCATGACGAGGTCGTCCACGGAAAGGGTTCGCTGATCGGGAAGCTGCCGGGCGACGACTGGCAGCGTTTCGCCAACCTGAGGCTGCTGCTGGCCTACATGATGGCACAGCCCGGCAAAAAGCTGCTCTTCATGGGGGGCGAGTTCGGCCAGCAACGCGAGTGGAACCACGACACGAGCCTGGACTGGCACCTGCTCGATTTTCCGCAGCATGCCGGGCTGCAACACTGGGTGGCGGATCTCAATCGAATGTATCGGGAGGAACCCGCCCTGCACCGGCAAGAATTTACGCCCGAAGGGTTCCGGTGGATCGACTGCAACGACCACCTTCACAGCTCGCTGAGCCTGATCCGCTTCGGGGTGAAGCGCGGTGAGGAAATCATCGCGGTGTTCAACTTTACTCCGTTGCCGCGCCACAACTACCGCGTCGGAGCACCGGCCGCCGGCTTCTGGAAGGAGCTTCTCAACAGCGACGCTCGCGACTACGGCGGCAGCGGCCAGGGCAGCCTGGGCGGCTTGGAGGCGAGCCCCGTTCCCTCACACGGGTTTCGCCATTCGCTGAATCTGGTGTTGCCCCCCTTGGGAGCGGTCTTTTTCAAACGCGGGGAGTCTGCATGAAACGCCTGGAATCCATGCTCGGCCCGACGCTGCTCGGTGAAGGGCGTTGCCGTTTCTGCGTCTGGGCCCCCTTCACGAGTTCCGTGGAAGTACACATCCTGTCGCCGCAAGAGCGGCTGGAGCCGCTGGTACGCGACCGGCACGGCTACCACTGCGGCGTGCTGGACGCTGTCGAGCCGGGGGTCACCTATTTGTTTCGCCTGAACGGCTCGCTTGAACGACCGGACCCGGCTTCCCGCTTTCAGCCCCACGGTGTTCACGGCCCATCGCAGCTCGCGGACCCGGCTTTCGACTGGACGGACGGCAACTGGCGCGGCCTTCCCCTGCAGCGTTACATCATTTACGAACTGCACGTGGGGACCTTCACCGCCCCCGGGACCTTCGATGCCGCCATCGAGCGGCTGGACGATCTGGTGGCGCTAGGCATCACCGCCGTCGAACTCATGCCCGTCGCCCAGTTCCCCGGTGAGCGCAACTGGGGCTACGACGGTGTCTATCCGTTTGCCGCCCAGAACTCATACGGCGGGCCGCAGGGGCTGAAACGCTTTGTCAACGCCTGCCACGACCGGGGCCTGGCCGTGGTTCTGGACGTCGTCTACAACCACCTCGGCCCCGAGGGCAACTACCTTCGGGATTTCGGACCTTATTTTTCCGACGTCTACCGGACGCCCTGGGGCGCTCCGATCAATTTCGACGGCTCTCACAGCGACGAGGTGCGCCGCTACTTCATCGAAAACGCACTCTACTGGGTGACCGAATGCCACATCGATGCCCTGCGGCTCGACGCGGTCCACGCCATCCTGGATTTCTCCGCCCGGCCGTTTCTGCAGGAGTTGGCCTGGACGGTCAAGCTCTTCGCCGAGGGCTTGGGGCGGCGCATCCATCTGATCGCCGAAAGCGCTCTGAACGACACACGGCTGATCCGCTCGCCGGATCTATGCGGCTTCGGCCTGGACGCCCAGTGGAACGACGACCTGCACCATGCCCTGCATGCCGTCCTCACCGGCGAGCGTCGGGGTTACTATTGCGACTTCGGCCGCTTCGACCAGCTGCTCAAGGCCCTGCGCGAGGGGTTCGTTTACGACGGCCAGTATTCCGAGTACCGTAAAAGGCGCCACGGCAACTCCAGCCGTTCCATTCCCGCCCACCGTATGGTCGTGTTCGCTCAAAACCACGACCAGGTAGGCAACCGCCTGCAGGGGGATCGTCTGAGCTGCACCGTCCCCTTCGGAGCTTTAAAATTGGCCGCGGGGATCGTCCTGCTGTCTCCCAACCTGCCGCTGCTTTTCATGGGCGAAGAGTACGGCGAAACGGCGCCCTTCCCCTATTTTGTGAGCCACTCCGACCCGGGCTTGATCGAGGCAGTGCGCCGGGGGCGCCGCGAGGAGTTCGCATCGTTCGGCTGGGACGGCGACCCGCCGGATCCCCAGGCCGAAGAGACTTTTCAGAGCGCCAAACTGAACCCGGAACTACGCCGTTTGCCCGGCCCCCATCGGCACCTGTGGGAGTACCACCGCCGTCTCATCGCGCTGCGCCGCTTCAGCGGCGTGCTCTCTTCGCCGGATCCGTCGCACATGGAGGTCTTTCGAGTCGGCGGCCGACGCATCGGCGGCATACGCCGCTGGAGCGATAAGGAAGACGTCTGCATCGTATTTCACGCCGGCGAGCAATCGGTTTCGGCCCCGGTTCCCCTTCCCGCGGGCCGATGGAAAAAGTTGGTGGACAGCGCCGATGTTGAATGGGGAGGCTCCGGCAGCCCACTCACCGACACGATCGATTCCAAGGGCGAGGTTGTGATGGAATTATCGCCGTACGCTTTCCTCGTACTCTGCAAATAGATTCCCGAGAGGTGATTTATATGGAGAAGTTTGTCTGCATTCATGGGCATTTCTACCAGCCCCCGCGCGAGAACGCTTGGCTGGAGGCGGTCGAGGTGCAGGACTCTGCGTTTCCCTACCACGACTGGAACGATCGCATCACAGCCGAGTGCTACGCCACCAACGCCACCACGCGCCTTCTCGACGAAAAAGGCCTGATCCGCGGCATCGTCAACAACTACGCGCAAATCAGCTTCAACTTCGGGCCGACGCTGCTCTCGTGGCTGGAGCAACACGCGCCTGCGGTCTACCAGTCCATCCTCGAGGCCGACCGCCAAAGTCAGGAACGCTTCTCCGGCCACGGTTCGGCCCTGGCCCAGGCTTACAACCACATGATCATGCCGCTTGCCGCCCCGCGAGACAAGCAGACCCAGGTGCTCTGGGGCATCCGTGATTTCGAGCACCGATTCCAGCGGAAGCCCGAAGGGATGTGGCTGCCCGAAGCCGCCGTCGATGTGGCAACCTTGGAAACGCTGGCGGAGCACGGCATCCGTTTTACGCTCCTGGCGCCCCGCCAGGCGCGACGCGTACGGAAAATCGACTCGGGAGACTGGCAGGACGTGGCCGGGGAAAAGGTCGACCCCACCCGTCCCTACCTGGCCCGACTGCCGTCGGGCCGCAGCATCGCTCTGTTCTTCTACGACGGGCCGATCTCCAAGGCCGTGGCCTTCGAGGGGCTGCTGTCGAACGGCGAGCGCTTCGCCCACCGGTTGATGGACGGCTTCAACGACGGCCGCCCCGGGCCACAGCTCGCGCACATCGCCACCGACGGTGAAAGTTACGGGCATCACCATCACCGGGGCAACATGGCGCTGGCCTTCGCCCTTCAGACCATTGAGTCCCAGGGATTGGCCCGCCTGACGGTCTACGGGGAATACCTGGAACAGCACCCCCCGGAGTGGGAGGTGGAAATCTTTGAAAACAGCTCCTGGAGCTGCGTGCACGGGGTCGAGCGCTGGTGGAAGAACTGCGGCTGCAACTCCGGCGGTCGCCCCGGATGGCACCAACAGTGGCGCACCCCGCTGCGGGAGGCGCTCGACTGGCTCAGGGATTCTCTCAGCCCGGCATATGAAAGCAAATTGAAGGACATGGGGTTCGACCCTTGGCTCACCCGCAACGATTACATCCAGGTCATCCTGGACCGCAGCCCGGCCAAGTTTGACGCATTTCTAGGCGCTCACACCGAGCAGTCTCTTGCGTCCGACCAAAAGACGCTGATCATCCAGCTGCTTGAGCTCCAGCGGCACGCCATGCTGATGTACACCAGCTGCGGCTGGTTCTTCGACGACATCTCCGGGCTGGAATCCGTCCAGGTGATCCAGTATGCCGGGCGAGCCCTGCAGCTTGCCCAGCGGGTCTTCGGCAACGGGATGGAGGAGGGCTTCTTGGAACTTCTGGAAAAAGCCCCGAGCAACGTGGTCGAGCATCAAAACGGCCGCAGGATCTACGAGAAGTTCGTCAAGCCGGCCATGGTGGACTTGGTGAAGGTGGGCGCCCACTACGCCATGCGCTCGCTGTTCGAGGAGTACCCGATACAGGCGACGGTCAACTGCTACACGGTCGTGCAGAACTTTTTCAAAGGATTGCAGGTGGGCCGCGCCAAGCTGGTCGTGGGGCGGGTTCAAATCACTTCCGCCATCACGTGGGAATCGGATTTTCTGTGTTTCGGGGCAATTCACTGGGGCGACCACAATATCAGCTGCTGCATCAGCCCCTGTGCGAACGGCGAGACGCCCGAAGAGCTTTTCGCCGCGGACCTGTTCGACGTGTTCAGCCGGGCCGAGTTTCCGGCAGCGCTCCTCATGCTGGAAAAAACCATCGGCAGCTCGACCTATTCGCTGCGGCACCTGTTCCGGGACGAACAGCGGCGGATCTTGCAGATCGTGCTGGAGTCCAACCTGTCCAATGCCGAGGCCGCCTACCGCCAGATTTACGACTCCAATGCTCCCCTGCTGCTCTTTCTGAAAGACCTCAATGTTCCGGCACCCCGGGCCCTGGCCGCCGCCTCCGAGTATCTGCTAAACGTCGCCATCCGCCGGGCCTTCGAGAACCCCGTCTTCGAGCTGAGCTCCATCCGCCAGCTGCTGGACGCGGCTGCCATGCACGGCGTGACGCTGGATCCATCTTTCCTGGAAATGGCAATCCGCAGACGCATGGAGCAGATCGCCGAGGATTTTCAGCAACGGCCCACCGAAACAGACGCACTGCGACGTCTGGACGCCATCGCCGGCCTGCTGCGGGATTTTCCTTTCGAAATCTATCTGCGCACCGTGCAAAATATCTATTACAACGTCCTCACGGAACTCTTTCCCTTGATGAAAAAAAAGGCACGTCGCCGCGAAAAAAAAGCCAAAGAATGGGTCGACATCTTCCACGAGTTGGGGGCAAAGATCGGCGTGAAGACCGAATAGAAAGGAGTCCCTGTGCTTTCACGCTCCAGCGGCGTTCTGCTGCCCATATTCAGCCTGCCATCGCGTTTCGGCATCGGCGATCTCGGACCCGGCGCATTCCGATTTGCGGATTTTCTGCATGCCGCCGGGCAGCGGATCTGGCAGATCCTGCCCCTGAACCCGACCGAAGGGGCTTTCGGCCATTCGCCTTACCACAGCGTGTCTTGCTTTGCATTCAACCCCCTGCTGATCAGCCCGGAGCTTCTCGCGGCAGAAGGCTTGGTCGATTCTTCGGATTTGCTGCAACGGAGACGCCTTCCCGAGGGCCGGGTCGACCACGCAGTAGTCGTTGCCTTCAAGCGCCGCCTGCTGGAAAAGGCCTGTCGGCGCTTCCGGCAGCAAATGCCCGACACCGGCTATGAGCGCTTCTGCGGCGAGAACGCCTTTTGGATCGACGACTATGCCCTGTTCAGCGCTTTATCCGCTCACCATACCGATATCACCTGGGACCGCTGGCCGCCGAAGACCCGATGCCGAAGTCCTATGGAAATCAGACGCCTTCGGAGAGCGCTTCATGACCCGATCGAGCACCTCAAGGTCGAACAGTACTTGTTTTACCGTCAGTGGCTGAGCCTCCGGAGCTACTGCCGGGAGAAGTGTATCCACCTCTTCGGCGACCTTCCGATTTACGTCCCTTTCCACAGCGCGGATGTCTGGGCGCATCGGCAGCTCTTCAAGCTGGACCGCTTCTATCGACCCCTTGTCGTGTCCGGTGTCCCCCCGGACTACTTCAGCGCCGACGGCCAGCTTTGGGGGCACCCGGTCTACAACTGGGAGAACCACCGGCAGATGCGGTATGATTGGTGGGTCCGCCGCATCGCCCACCAAATGGCTGTTTTCGACACCGTGCGCATCGATCACTTTCGGGGGCTGGTGGCGTATTGGGAGGTCGCGTCCGGGGAGCGCACGGCCAAACACGGCCGGTGGGTGCAGGTTCCGTCCGAAGACTTATTTACCGAACTGCAGCGCCGTTTCGTCTCACTGCCTCTGGTCGCCGAGGACCTGGGATACATCACCGCAGACGTGCGCGAAACCATGCAGCGTTATGGGCTTCCCGGAATGCGGGTGCTGATGTTCGGTTTTTCCGGCGACCCCGCCTTGGACCCCAACGCCGCCCACAACATTCCGGAGCACTGCGTGGTCTACACCGGTACCCACGACAACAACACGGTGCGGGGGTGGTTCGAAAAAGAGGCGTCGGCCAGCGAAAAGCGCCGCCTGTCGCTCATTTCCGGCCGCCGGATCGGGGCCCGGGAGGCCGCCTCGGAGTTGATTCGCCTCGCCATGCTCTCATCGGCCCGATGGTCCATCGTCCCCGTCCAGGACCTGCTCGGGTTGGGTGCGACCGCACGCATCAACACGCCGGGACAAGCCCGCGGCAATTGGGATTGGCGCATGACGGCCAAGCAGTTCGATGCTCTTCCAATGAAACGCTTGCTTGAATTGACCACCACTTTCGGCCGCGCCTGATCCTCCGGCGTCATCTTGCAGGAACCGATGAGCTGGGTGTCGAGGCTGCATTCGCCAGCATCCTCAACCAGCTTTCCACCTGGGTGAACACGAGAAAGCGATCGTACACCCGCCGCTGGGCACTGCGGCCGTAAAGCTCTCGCTGCACCGGGTTTGCCAGCATTTCATCGAGGGTCTCGGCGATTTCATCGGGGTCCTGCGGATTGCCGGTCAAGCGGCCGTCGATTCGGTCCCGAATTTGCAGGCGCAGGCCGCAGGCAGACGAGCCCAGCACCGGCACCCGCTTCCACATGGCCTCGGTTGCCGTCAGGCCGAACCCCTCCTGCAGCGAGTTTTGGACCACCACCGTGGAGCAGCGCTGGATCACGTTGACCATGAGATGATTCTGTTTGCCGGATGCCATCGGCAGGGAGAGCAGCGCAACACTCTCTTGCTCCTCGGGCTTCAACCCGCAGAAAGTCCGGCACAGCGCCGCCAGGACCTCCCGGCCTTCTGGGTCGTCTTGGATGGCGGCTGGGTCCGGGCCGGCCAGCACCAGGCGCGCGATCTCGATTCGATGTCGCCGACGGCCGGAGGCGCCCCTTTTGCCGCGATAGCGCCGCTTGAGCCGCAGAAAACCTTCCAACAGGGGCATCCAGCCCTTCAAGCGATCCCAGCGGGAAACCTGAGTGACGATCGGGCGAAACATCAGGCCGACGCCGTCGCCATCATGCGTGGGCAGGAAACGCCCGTCGGGATGCAGCCGGAGCACCGGGTGTTCCCAGTCGGGTGTCAGCACCGGATGAAGGCTTTTCATCAGGCCTGCATTGCACAGGATCCCGACCAGCTTGTGGGCCGGGAGTTCCCGGTTTTTGTGGCTGAGGGGATCGATGGCCGGGTGAATCACCGCGGCCTTCCCCGCCAGGTAGGGAGGAATGTATTCCGCCGCTGAAAACACCGCGTGATCATAGGTCTGCGCATGGAGTCGCAAGAATTCCCAGGCCGCTTCGGTGGCCCGGGTGCGCCGGTCCAGCCCGATGTGGCAGCGCCAGATGCTGCGGATGCCGGTGCGGCGCTTGAGCTCGGCCCCGGCCCCCAGCGGCTGGGGATCGTGGACGACCAGAATGTCTTCCGGAGCGACGAGGTTTGCCAGCGCACCGGCGGCCTCCCGGCTGGCCGCCCGATAGATCGCCTTCTCCCGGGCACTGAAACCGGGGCGGCCGAAATCGTGGATCAGGTTGTGAATGCGCTTGGTCAGCTTGAAAAACGCAGGGTCTTTAGACCCCATTACCAGCCATTCGGTCTTGACGCCCACATCCCTCAACATCCCGACCAAACGCGGCATCATCTCCGCCACCCCGCCGCCCTGGACGGTGGAGTTGACCATCCAAACCGTGCGCCCCTTCAGCTTGGGTACCAGCAGCCGGGCCGCCATGCGTAAATCCTGAACTGCAGTGGACAGGTACGCCAGTCCGGCGTAATCTTCCAGGTGCAAACCACCCTTGAGCGAAACATTCCGGATCATTGTAATCCTCCTTCGCACACGAGCAGCGCGACGGGGAATTGCGCGAAAATGCGCACCAGTTCCTGCGTCCCGCCGCTGAGGCGTTCGCCACTGAACACGTTCTCCCAGGTCCCGGCTGGAAGTTCAATGACGGTTTTTCTCCAATCACCGCCCAGGCCGACAACCCATCGCGGCGCCAACGTCACCACCTGCCCCCCGCGCATGAACGCCACCAGATGGCCGGAGCGCTCCCCCTCGGCCGCCAGCGGCCGGTAGTCCCCCTTGAATCCGAAGGCCTCGGCAAACCGCCTGCGAGTCGACAGCACGCGCTGCAGCAGAAAGAGCTTCGGCAGCCCGTCGGCATGCCGGTTCAGGATCTCGGCCACCGGGAGCGAGCGGATCTCGGACAGCAGCCTCCGGCGCAGTTCGAAATCCACCGGCCGCCGGTTGTCCGGGTCTACCAAATTGCAGTCCCAAAGTTCGGCTCCCTGGTATATATCCGGCACCCCCGGGGCGGTGCACTTGATCAGGGTCTGGGACAGGGAAGCGACCACCGCCGGCCAGGCCAGCGGTTCCAGGAAGGCCGACAGGTCCTTCGTGAAGTCCGCATGCCCCACCACCTCCACGACAAACGCCCGGAGGGCTTCCTCGAAAACCGGGTCCGGGTCCGTCCACGAGGTATGCACCTTGGCCTCTTTGGCCGCCTTCAGCATGGCGGGCACCAAACGGTCGCACCCGATGGGCCAAGCGCCCGCAAGGGTCTGGTACAAAAAGTATTCCGTGTTGGCGTCGGGAACGCCGTTGCGATGAAAGCGCGCATTCATGCGCGACCAGCGCCGGACGGCATCGACCCAACGCTCCGGGACCTCCGACAGTAAAGAAATCCTCAGCCGCGTGTCCTCCCCGCGCTTGGTGTCATGGGTGGCGCTGGCCAGCATGGTCTGAGGCCAATCCGACTGAATCCGGAGGCAAAACGCATGAAAAGCGTCCGGCGAAGTGCCGAATTCTCCGGGATTCCCGCCCACTTCATTGAGGCAGACCAGCCGGTTGAAGCAGTAAAAGGCAGTGTCTTCAGCGCCCTTGGCCATGACCGGTCCCGTCAGTTGCTGAAATCGCTGAACGAATTCACTCTCCGCCTGCCCGGTGTGCTTGAGCAGCAAAAGATCCTCGATCAACCGCCATGCGCCGGGGCTAACGTCAAGCTGTCGGTGCATGGCGGTTGTCAGGGCCTCACGGACAAGGGCCTGGTCCCTGGCGCCGACGCTGCCGGTGTCGGGTCGGACGTAAGTTCGGTAAACCGGAAAACACGCAATGACTTCCGCCAGAGCGCGCCGGGCATCCTCTCGAAGAAAGGCGGCAGACCCTGGATGCCGACGCCGGCTGTCTTCCAGAAGATCCGTCAGATGCGACAACTCGCTGCTGAAGAGACGCTCCAAAACCAGGAGCTTTTTTTCATGCACGACGTCCCTGTAGTCGGCTGACTGGCCGGTGAACTCTTCATAAAAGTCCGTCAGGAGCCTCTCGCTCCGGGGGTCGACGAACAGCCCGCCGACCAGGTTCAAAAAATCATAGCCTGTGGTTCCGGCCACCGGCCACTCGGAGGCGAGGGTTTCACCCGGTTCCAGAATTTTTTCAACGACGACCCATGACCGCGGTGCCGCCGTCCGAAGCCGTTCCAAATAAGACGTGGGATCACTCAGCCCGTCCGGGTGGTCGATTCGCAGCCCGTCGATCCGCCCCCCTTGGAGCCAGCACAGCACTAGCTCATGGATGGCGGCGAAAACCTCTTCCCTTTCCACCCTGACGCCGGCCAGCTGATGGATGTCGAAAAACCGGCGATAATTGAGCTCCCGGTTGGCACGCCGCCAAAAGGCAAGCCTGTAATTTTGAAGATCCAGAAACCTTTTCAGGCGCACAGGGTCCGCGTTGACCACTGCGATCGATGCATCCAGTGACGCTGCCGTCGCATCATCCAGGGCGACCGCAGGGGTGAAAACTCGGCCGCCGCACGGTTGCCCGCCGGCCGATGCGCCGCCTTCGTGAGGGCGTCCAACCGCAAGTGTTTCGGCAAGACGGGCCGGGGATCGAAACGCGGAAGTCTCGGTTGCGGCTTCCAGCAGATCGAGCAGCGAACGGGACGAAGCCGGAAACTCGTGTTCGAAATACGCCACATAGATCTCAGTGCCGCGGCGGTGGATCTGGATCTGCCGCGACCCTAGACAACAGTCGATCTCATCCCCCAGCACCGGCAGCAGAACCTTGTCGCGCAGCAACGGATCCGGATGATCCCAACGGATATCGAAAAACCCCGCAAAGCGGCTGCGACGTCCGTTGGCCAGGAGGTCCCACCACCAGCGGTTTTGCCGGCCCGCAGCGGCCATGTGGTTGGGCACAATGTCCAACACCAGCCCCATTCCGTTCTCTGCCGCCGCCTCCCAAAGCCGTTCAAATCCTTCACTCCCCCCCAGTTCAGGGTTCACTTCCGAAGGGTCCACCCCGTCGTACCCGTGAGTGCTGCCGGCAGTCGCCTTGAGGACCGGCGAGAGGTAAAGATGGCTGATACCCAGGTCGCGAAGATACGGGAGGACATCGCACACCCGTTCAAACGGGAATCTTGAGTTCAGCTGAAGCCGATACGTGGACAGCAACTCCTTAGGCACGGAAGAACCCATCGCTAGACACCTTTCAACTTATTACGCTGTGACCGTGTCTTTCGCAATTCTTCATAATACTGCAGCGTCTGCCGGGCAATTGCATCCCAGCCAAAGTGCGCTTCAACCCGCCCACGGGCTTCGCCCCCCATGGCCAGCCGCCTCTCCGGTGCATACAACAGCTGATTGACGGCGGCCGCCAGGTCTCGGGCATACTGTTCCGGCCTGCGGGGCTCCGGGTTGGTGTCGCTGACCGGATCGAAAGGAACCAGGATCCCGGTCTGGCCTTGAACCACCACTTCGGGGATGCCCCCCACAGCCGCCGCGACCACCGGGGTGCCGCAGGCCATGGCTTCCAGGTTGATTATTCCGAAGGGCTCGTATACCGAAGGGCAGACAAACAGCGCCGCATGGCTGTAAAGCACAACAAGGCGTTCCACAGGCACCATCTCAGAAATCCAGATGATTTCATTGGGGGTGCCGGCCCGGGCGCGTTCGACTTCAACACTCATCTCATGCGCAATCGCTTCCGTATCGGGAGCGCCGGCGCACAAAACGATCTGCACCCCCTCTTCGAGGTGAGGAAGCGCATGGACCAGGTGAATGATCCCTTTTTGCCGGGTGATGCGGCCTACGAAAAGCACGTAAGGCTTGAGAGGGTTGATCCCGTAGGAGGCAAGGATATCGGGCTTCACCGTCTTCCGGTATTGTCCGGCATCGATGCCGTTGTGAATCACCCGAATCTTTTCGGGATCCGGCTGATAGATGCTCAGAATGTCGTTTTTCATGCCCTGCGACACGGCGATGATCCCGTCGGCATTCTCCATCGCGGTTTTTTCCAACCAGCTGCTGACATTGTAGCCGGTCCCGATCTGCTCCCGCTTCCAGGGGCGCTTCGGCTCCAGGGAGTGGACGGTGATGAGCATGGGAATGTCCATGAACTGTTTGAGGAGACAACCTGCCAGATAGGTGTACCAAGTGTGGCAGTGCACGATGTCGCCGTCTGCGACCTGACCGGCCATGGCGACATTGCGTCCGAGAGCGTCGATTACCTTTTCATTGTTTCCCTCTCGGAAGAAAAATTTAGACATCCCAGGGATTCCTGTCACGGCGAGATTTTTGCCGGTCTCCCGCTGGTCGCCGAAACACATCACCTGCAGTCGATGCTCGGAACCGCACAACCGCGCCAGTTCGCGGCAGAGATAGTCCACATGGACGCCCGCACCTCCGTAAATGTGGGGCGGATACTCGTTGGACACCATCAGAATTTTCATCGGCAGCCTCACAAAGGGAGATTCCGAAAAGGTGAGATTTCTTGGTAATGCTTTTCAGGAGATTTGTAAACCAGGGCATCGCGGCTTTTCCCCATGCGAACTTGAAAGGTCCCTTGTCCGTTCAGTTGACAATTTCATTTGAGCGCTTTAAATTTCTATGTTATCATATGTTTACTTGTGACTGTTGCATGAATCTCTCCTAACTCAAAGCCGCTTGGTATAAATGGGTGGTCGATACAGATGCAAAGAAAATAGCACCGGGGAAGCGTCGATCCGCCAATCGACTTTCCTTGCCCTGGTTATTTTTTTTTCCTTCGCTTTTCTTCCTTTTTCTGTCGATGCCCAACACACTCTTAGGATGATCGGCCCTGAAGATGTCGGCGGGGCGTGGAACGAGGTGATCCGTCGTTTCCATGCGACACATCCGGACATCCGGGTCGACTACATCTCGGGTCCCTGGTCGACCGATGAACGCCAGAACATGTATATTCGATCCTTTCTAGCAGGGGACGCCATCGAACTGGTCTATATGGATGTGATCTGGACGGCGAAATTTGCCTCCCAGGGGTGGCTCATGCCTCTGGACGAATGGTTTTCCCCCGAAGTGCGTGAAGCGCTCTTCCCTCGGGATATCGAAGCCGGCTTCTACCAAGGCCATTTCTACAGAGTGCCCGTCCGAACCGATGCGGGGATGCTTTATTATCGAAAAGACCTTATGCCGGAGCCTCCCAGGACATGGGAAGAATTCGAGGCCGTCTGCAATCGATACGGGAATCCTCCGGAGCGCTACTGCATCGTCTTTCAGGGTATGCAGTACGAGGGCCTCGTATGCAACTACCTTGAATACCTCTGGGGAGCGGGGGGAACGCCTATCGACAACGATCAGAATGTTCTTCTCGATAAAGAAGAAAACATCTCCGCCTTGACCTTCATGAAAAAGGTGATTGACAGGGGCTGGGCCCCCAAGAGTGTGATCACCTTTCAGGAGCAGCAGGCCCTGGAATTTTTCGAGCAGGGGAAGGCGCTGATGATGCGAAACTGGCCGTATGCCTGGACCATTCTCAGGCGTTCGCCGCTGGAGGGGAAGGTGGGCATTGTGCCTTTCATCCATCAGGCAGGTAGCGAATCGGCCGGCACGCTTGGCGGTTGGGGGTTTGGGATAGCCCGGACCGCTAACTATCCTGAGGCGGCGTGGAAATTCATCGAATTTGCAATTTCACCGGAGGCCCAGAAGATCCTGCACTTCAGAAGAGGTGCTGTCCCCACCCGAAAATCGCTTTTTCAAGATGAGGAAATTTTGAAGGCGAGCCCGCATTACAAGGATCTCTATGAAGTGCTGCTAAAATCGCGGCCGAGGCCCATTCACCCTGAGTATCCCCGCATGAGTTCCATTCTGCAAAAGCACGTAAGCGCCGTCCTCGTGGGGATTGAAAGCCCCCAGGAGGCGGCTCTCCAAATGGACCAATCCATCGAAAGCATGCTCAACGGGAAAAGGCATAGCTGGCCGAGGCGTCTTTTTCTCGACCACGACCTGAAGAAGACCTTGAAGAACACCCTCACCTTCACCGGTTTCTCCGTCCCCCTCGAATTCCTCCTTGGCTTATTGTTTGCCCTTTTGGTCAATCTTCATTTCCGAGGAAGATCTCTGATGCGCCTTTCTGTGCTGGTTCCATGGGCGCTTCCGACCGCCGTAATGGCCATGGCCTGGCAGTGGATGTTCAACAATCCCTTCGGTGTGATCAACGACCTTCTTGTGCGGGTGGGGGTTTTGCGAGAACCTATGGATTGGCTTTCCACACCGCAAGGCGCCATGTTCGCCTCCGTCTTCGCCGATGTTTGGAAGACAACACCCTTTGTCGCCATCATTCTCCTGGCCGGGCTTCAGGCCGTTCCGAAAGAGCTGAGGGAGAGTCTTTCCATCGATGGTGGCGGAAAAATCGCAATGTTCTTTCATCTGCTTTTGCCCCTGCTCCTGCCGTTCATCCGGGTCGCCCTCATCTTCAGGATCATCCATGCGGCCGGGATTTTCGATCTGATGTGGGTCCTGACCAAGGGAGGCCCGGCGGACACAACGCGGACATTGAGTCTTTACATCTATGACCTTGCCTTTCGATACGATGAGGTGGGGTATGCACTCTTTCTTACCTGTCTGTTTCTGCTCGGCCTCATCCTCGTCAGCCTCCTGATCGTTCGGACTACGACCCTCAGATACGAGAGGATATGAAGGTGAAAAAATTTTTCCTCTACCCCGTAATTGCCTGCATTTTTCTGTATTGTCTCTTTCCCTTTTTCTGGACGATTCAAACGGCTTTAAAACCCCCAGAGGAGGTCTTCCGTCTTCCGGTAAGCTACCTTCCCGAAACGATCTCCCTGGAAAACCTAAAAGCCGTCTTTGCCAAGAGACCTTTTGGCCGGTATATTTTGAACAGCGTTATCGCAGCGGGAGGGGCGACGGCCCTCACCCTGTGGGTTGCCTCCCTCCTCGCCTTCCGTCTGAGAGCCATGGACCTTCGCAGGGCGATGCGGGTCCAGAGGTGGTTTCTCGTGGGAGCCATCCTGCCACCGGCCCTTATGGTCATACCCGTCTTCATGGTGATGAAACAACTGGCGCTGGTGGACAATTACCTTGCTCTCATCCTCGCCTATACGGCCCTCAACCTTCCCTTTGCCGTGTGGATGCTTCACGCTGCCTTTAGGCAGTTGCCCCGGGAACTGAATGAGGCGGCCGTCATGGATGGCTTCTCTTCTTTTGCCATCCTCTATCGAATTGTCCTGCCCCTGAGCCGCCCGTCTCTTGCAGTGACCGCCGTGCTCGTTTTTATCTTCTGCTGGAATGAGTTTATTCTGGCCTTGTCTTTAATGCCATCGCAGGCCAAATACACCGTCCCGGTGGGCATCGCCCTTCTCAGCGGGGCCTCCGTCTATGAAATTCCCTGGGGCGAAATCAATGCGGCCGTTGCTTTAACTACCGTACCCATCATCCTTCTCATCGCGGCGCTTCAGCGCTGGATTATCGAAGGACTGACCACGGGGGCGGTCAAAGGATAGGATCATGGCAGACGTCGAGCTGAAAGGGGTCAGCAAGTCTTTTCTTGAGGGAACCGTTGCCGCGCTCAGAGATATCCATCTCAAGATACCCGACGGAGCTTTCGCCGCCATCCTCGGCCCTTCAGGATGCGGCAAGACCACCCTGCTCCGGATAGTGGCCGGACTGGAGCGCCCGGATGCGGGAGAGATTCTGATTGGGGGACGAGTGGCGACCGGCATTGCTCCACCTCAACGCAACGTGGCGATGGTCTTTCAGAATTACGCCCTTTACCCGCACAAGAAGGTCTTCCAGAACATTGCCATCGGCCTCAGATTGAGAGGGTACTCGAAGGAAACGACCCGAGAGAAAGTGGAAGCGGTTTCGAGAATCCTAAAGATCGAAGACCTCATGGAGCGTTACCCGAAGCAGCTTTCCGGGGGACAGCAACAGCGCGTGGCACTGGCCAGGGCCTTGGTGCGGGAGCCTGAGGTCTTTCTACTGGACGAACCCCTCAGCAACCTGGATGCCCAGGTCAGAGACTCCACGCGCTCCGAGCTGAAAAAACTTTTTCGTGGGATCAAGGCCACTGTTCTCTATGTGACGCACGATCAAACCGAAGCGATGATGATGTCGGATTTTCTCGTCGTCATGGACCGTGGAGGAATCCGACAGACCGGAGAACCGACACACATCTACCAAAACCCGGCTCACCGATTCGTGGCCGAATTCATCGGAGCGCATCGCATCAACACGGTGCCTGGCCGGCTTGAAAACGGGCGGTTCCAATCGGCGGATGGCACGATTGGTTTTGACACGACGATTCGAACAACGGGCGACGTTTTGATGGAAATCCGACCTGAGCATTTCGCCCACGAAAGCCAAGAGGACATTACGTTGGAGGGAGAAACGGTGCTGCTTGAACCGATGGGGTCTACAAATCTCATTTCCGTAAGGGTAGGGGAAAATGAGCTGAAGATGTATCTTGCCCGTCAACCGAGCGAGGGAGAACGCTTGCGTCTCTCCTTCGCATCGCGCAATGCGCTTTTTTTCGACCCCCGGAGCGGCTTGCGCCTCAACCCCAATCCAGGAAAATAAACACCTTTAATTTCTTGGCCTGTGTCAGCCGAGGGTGTCCTATGTAGCTTTCACTTCTGCTTCGTGGCAGGCGATGGCGATCTGCAGGCAGTGGTAATCGATGGCAACTTCATCCCATCCCAGCGAATGCAGTTTCTGGTTGGCCTGTGCCGGGTCGATGCCTGGCTCGGATGAAATGAGGCTCGTGAGGGCTTTTAAAAAGGCGGGAATGAGCGCAGGATCCATGCCCTTGGATTTGAGCCGGTCAATCAGGAGCAATTTGAGATTTTCCATGTGATGGCAACCCCGGGGTAACTGGGAACAACCAATCCTGCACAGCCTGCAATGATGCAGCGTTCAATTGTGAACGGGAAACACCCTGCGGCCCCCTCAGCTCTGATTCTGGTGATGCCGGCCGAGCTTGCGGACGTTGTGCAGCGTGCGTCACAAAAAGCAATATCTCAGAGTCGATATCCTTCCGCGCGCATGATGGCATCAATGATGGATTCGCGCAGATGACTGTCATTAATTTTTAAGCCCTCTCCGGTAACTATCATGTTGTTATCCAAGTGCTCCTTGATGTCCTTGATAATTTCAAGGAGGCGCGGTGCGGTTGCCATGAGGTTGGCATTGGCTTTTGCGGCACCCTTGTCCGGCAGGTCATCAGACAGGGTGATGGCCAAAAGTGCGTCATTGGAAAAAACACCGTATGAACCTTTTTCCTCTTCAACGTGCCAGGGTCCGGGGGTGAATCGACTCATGCAATATGATCCTTCACAGGGGACTGTTTTTTCAATGCCATTCTACAGGCTATTCGTTGATTAGACAAGGCGGGGAATTATTGGGCGGCGGGGTCCGGTTTCGTCCGCCCTGCTGGAAATCATCCGGTGCCGCAAAATCTTCATCTGCCCGAATGGAACATGAATATGCGGGGGATGCCTGTCGGGAAGTCTTGTACCAGGGGTTTAAACTGGTTCATCCCACACCGGACGGCCGTAGCCTCGGGTGCTGTCAGGCCTTCTTCAAGAGGAACAACTGCACGAATCGCGGGTCCAGTTCCTTTGCCGCCACGCGGCCGAACTCGGCTTCGATCTCGGCAAACAGATCCTCGAAGATCCGTCCCAGCTTCTCGGAGATTTCGAACTCCTTGAGCCCCGTGTCATGGGCCAGCCACTCCAGAAACTCGGTTTTCATGGAATCGGGGACCCTGCGCTGCGCGGCAGCGTCCGGCGACGGCTTGCCCGGCAGAAGCTCGCTGAAAAAGCGCTTGAACGGCTTCAGCGCCAGCGGGCTGAGGGTTGGCTCCTTCGCCCCAAGTCGGCGGCGGGCCCATTGGGTGAGCAGCAGGTTTTTCCAAGTCAGAAAGCCGTACTGGACGAGCGGGTCCAGCCGGACGTTCAAGACCGCCAGCAGGTGATCGACGGCCTGCACCTGCCTCAGAACGTCCTCGGTGCGTGCGACATCCTCCATGCACGCGAATTCCCGGTAGAGCACACCGGTCTTGTAGTTTTCGTAATACTGCGGCTTTTTCAGCAGAATGCCGCCGATGACCCCCATCCACTGCTCCCCCCAGAAGCTGAGTTTCAGCCCGGCTTTTGCGAACCAGCAGGTGTTGAGCCAGCGTTCAGCCTTCCATTTGATTTCAAGGGAGGCGCCGAAACCCAGGCGGAAAAGCTGGATCAGCGGAAAACGGGTCAACGCCGCCGCCGCCTTGACGGGGTCCGGCTCCGAGTCTTTCGGCCCCTTCAGCCGCTCCAGGCCGATACTGAGGTACCCGCAGGCCTTAGCCACGATCTGACGCAGCTGCTCGCGGTCCCGGATGCTGCGATGGTCCGCGACGACGACCTGGTTGCACAAATTGGCGAACTCCCACTGCAGGTGGGCCAAAACCTGGCCCGGTTCGATCCGGGCAAGCGCCCGGCTGAAATGGGTGTCTGCGGCCATCTCGCGCAGCGGATAGGCCGGCACCGGAAGAAGGGATGAGATCGCGGCGCGGCTACGGGGCATGCGCTTCGGCGCCTGCGATTCCAACTCCCGGGGTGTGACCGGTTGATAGATGCCGATGGCCTCCTCAAACGGCACAAACCCCTTTTCGGCCAGCCGCACGTTGCGCCAGCGGAACTCCTCCTCCTCCGTTTCCGCCGGTATGACGTGGGTCGACTCTACCAGCACATGCTGATAAACGAGGTGGTCGTGCTCGGCCAGGCGCTGGAGGAATTTCGCCAGGAACGCTTCGCGTTCCTCCTTTCCGACCGCCGAGCCTTCAAGGGCCGGCGGCATTTTCAAGAACCGCACGTAGTAGACCTGGTCCAGTGTGAAGAAACCATCGCCGAAATCGGAGGGGTCCTGGTCGTGCTCCCGGACCCGCACTTCGATGTTGTGAAAGAGATAAAACTCCACGAAACCGAGACGGTCCTTCAGAAACCAGCGCATGAAGCGTTTGGGGTCGGCCTCCATCAAAAGAGTCAACCAGCGCGTGACCCCGTTCACCTCGATGCGGTCCTTGGCCCAGCTTTCGAGGTCAACGAGGTGATTCCACTGCTTGTCCGAAGCCAGGGCCAGCAGCGGCAGCGCATCCTCGGGGCCGATGTCGTGCACCAGCAGATAGAAATCCGTCTCGGGGAAGGAGTGCACCAGCGCTGCCGGCTGGGGATCGGAGAGGATTCGCGCCAGCGCCTGCTCCGGCGGCAGCGCCAGGATCGCGCTGCGCTTTTTCTGCAGATCGCGGGCGCGCTCAAGGGTCTGTTTGTCGGGGAGCTTTTCAGTCATGTTCAGTCAGGTCGGGTCGACGGCGGTTTGTCCGTCAGCGGGTTATAAAAGAGAGAAAGAAACCGGATACGGGATGCAAGATGCAAAATGATCGATGACAGCTTTTTTTCTATTCACTCATCAAGCATAGAGGGTCTAATATCATTTATTACCAGCATGTCCTTCCCAACGCAACCCGATCAGGGGCGTGCCGGCCCGTCGGCCGGCCCCAAGACCATCGCTCGCCAAGGCGCAAAACGCGCCAGAACGAGCATGCCCGGGACGGCCGCCAGGGTGCACAAAATGAAAAACCACTCCCAGCCCAGATGCTTGGCCGCAAACCCGGTGGGTGCGGCAGCCAGCACGCGCGGCAGTCCCATGATGCTCGTCAACAACGCATACTGCGTCGCGGTGAACTTCTTGTTGGTCTGGCTGGCCATGTATGCGACGAAGGCGCTCGTCCCCATGCCGCTGGTGATGCTCTCAAAAGCGATCACCCCGGAAAGAGCGGGCAGGCTGCCGCCGATGCGGGCAAGCACGGCGAACCCGGCCGTTGAAACCGCCTGCAGCACCCCGAAGACCCACAGGCTGCGGTGGATGCCGAGTCGCAGCATGAGGATCCCGCCTCCGATGGCGCCGGCAATGGTGGCCCAGGCGCCGAAAAGCTTCACCACCGCGCCGATCTCGGACTTGGAAAAACCCAATTCGAGGTAAAACGGCGTCGTAATGGCGGCGGCCATGGTGTCGCCGATCTTGTAAAACAGAATGAAGGATAGGATCCACAGGGCGCTGTCACGGCGGAAAAAATCGGCGAGAGGCTCCCATATGGCTTCCCGCAGCGTTTGCGGCGGGCCGTTTTCAACCCGCGGTTCCGGTGCGAGCAGGGTGGTCGCCACCCCGGGGATCATTCCGGCCGCCATGACCAGATACACCTGGGAGAAGGGGATGTGATCGGCCAGGATCAGTCCCCCGCCCGATGCGGCCCACATGCCGATGCGGTAGCCGTAAACGTAGAGCGAGGATCCGAGCCCCAGCTCCTCATCCGGCAGGTCCTCCCGGCGGTAGGCGTCCACCACGATGTCCTGGGTGGCGCTGAAAAAGGCAACCAGCACCGCGCTGGCCACCATCCAACCGGGATTCGCCACAGGGTCGGACCAGCCGAGGGCTGCGATGGCGGCCATCAGGGCCAGCTGGGCGACCAACAGCCAGCCCCGCCGCCGCCCGAGCAACGGCGGTGTGAACCGATCCAGCAACGGCGACCACAGAAACTTCCAGGAGTAGGGCGACTGCACCAGGGTGATCATCCCCACCCAGGTAAGGTCCATCCCTTCCTCTTTCATCCAGGCCTGGAGGACCCCCAGGGTCAGCAGCAGGGGCAGTCCGCAGGAGAAGCCCATGAGCAAAGCGACCAGCATCCGCCGGCTGAAAAGTGTCGCCACGACAGGTTTTCTGGGATCAGGCAAGGGCTCCTCGCGACCCGTTCAGCTGAGACGGCCGAGGTGGGTTCTTAGTCCGAATAGGAAGCGACAATGATGTCTTCAAGCCGCCGCTTCGGCACGTGATGCACCCCGTGCGCATCTCGCCAGTAGCGGGTGTCTCCGTCCGGGCCGACGGTTTCGATCGCAATCTCCTCGCGCGGCGCCCCCAAGGCGATCACGAGGAGGATCTCCAGCCCGTGCAGCGGCCCGAGGATGCGCCGCAGCTCGCGACGGTTGATGGAATCCAGCATGCACCCCCCGAGACCCTTCGCCGTGGCCCCCAGCACGATGCTCTGGGCGGCGATCCCGAGATCCCGGTCGCAGTCGGCCCGGATCGCTGTGTCTCCGAGGATGACAATGTACGCCGCGGGCCGCTCGCCCTGCCGGGGCCCCGGCCAGTCCTTGAGGTAGGCGGCCCAGCTCAGGCAGGGGAATATGCGGGCGTTCATGGAGGCTGCGCAGCTCAGGACGTATTTCAACGGCTGCTTGTTGCCGCCCGAGGCCGACAGGCGCGCCAGATCGATCAGCTCCACGAGGGTCTGCCGATCGACGGCACGATCTTCATGAAACCGCCGCACGCTGCGGGTTCCCCGGACCAGATGGCGAAAGGCGAAAGTGTCAGTCATTTTTCCAGTTCCAGGAATCGCCCGGCGGCATGTGCCGCCGGACCCAGGTCATCACTTTCTCAAACTCGTCCCGCAGCTCCCGCAGGGCCTGGCCCCGGTGGCTGACACGGCTTTTCTCCTCGCGGGTCAGCTCGGCGAATGTCTTTTTGAAAGGCGGGTAGAAAAAGACCGGGTCATAGCCGAAGCCGTTGGCGCCCGCGGGCGCCTCCAGGAGCAGACCCTCGCAGCGGCCTTCATAGGTCAGCGCGGGGCCGGTTGGAACGGCGAGCGAGATCACGCACTCGAAGGCCGCGCGGCGGTCGGCCCGGCCCCTCATCTCCGACAGCAGTTTGCGGCAACGTTCCGCGTCGGAGAGCCCCTCGCCGCCGTAGCGGGCCGAAAAGACACCGGGGGCGCCGTTCAGCGCCGCCACCGAGAGGCCGGAGTCGTCGGCCAGCGCCGGATAGCCGAGAATGCGCGCCGTGAAGCTCGACTTCTTGTAGGCGTTCTCATCGAACGTCGTGCCGTCCTCCTCGACCTCGGGAATCGGCCCGAAGTCGGAGAGGTTCTTGATATCGACCGGGAACCCTTCCAACAGGTCGCGGATCTCTGCTGTTTTGCCAGGGTTCCGGGTGGCGATCACTATCACAGGTCGTCGTTGCGCCATGGGCTGGTCTCGCTCGCGGGTGGGTAACCGGTTGAAAACCGAAAGAACACTTTAAGAAGTTTGGCGGCCGGATTCAAGTCCTTTTGAAGGGGCGTTTTCAACTTCCCCCGCGGTCTAAACGAGCTTTACAAGCGGAGATCCCCGTGTATAATGCGTTCGTCCGATTTCAGGCGTTTCAACGGAAACAACCGGAGCCGGCGCTCAGCATGCTGAAAGAGCTTTCCATCCGCAACTTCGCCATCATCGACGACCTGAGCATTCGCTTCGAGGCGGGCCTAAGTGTTTTGACCGGCGAGACGGGCGCCGGCAAGTCCATCATCATCAACGCCGTCAACCTGATCCTCGGCAGTCGGGCCTCGACTGACATGATCCGAACGGGCGCCGAGGCCGCCGAGCTGGAGGCGCTCTTCGATATAGGGCCGGATTCGGCTGCCGGCCGGGCCGCCGCGGAAATGGGCTATGACCTTAGCGAGGGACTCCTGGTGCGACGCGTCCTTTCGCCTTCGGAAGGCAACCGCGTCTATGTCAACGGACGCCTCGCCACCCTCCAAGTTTTGAGCGCCGTCACCGAAAACCTTGCCAGCATTTCCGGCCAGCATGCCCACCAGGGCCTTCTCAAGGAAGAGCAGCACCTGATCATACTGGACCAATTTGCCGGCCTCATGCCCCAACGCGCTGCGGTCGCCGCCCTTTACCACGAAATTCTACCGCAACTGAAACGCCTGAAAGAACTGACCGCGCGCCAGGCCCGCCAGGCGGAACTGAACGAATTGTTGAAGTTTCAATGCCAGGAAATCGAAGCCGCAGGTATTCACGCGGGGGAGGATCGCGAGCTGGAGCAGGAACGCCTGCGTCTGAAAAATGCCGGAGCTCTTTACGAAGCCGTGAACGCGGGCATCGACGGGCTTTACAGTGGGTCGGGCTCCGCGGTGGAGCGACTGGCCGAGGTCCGCCGCAGCCTTGAGAAGATGGGCCGCATCGATCCCTCGCTCGCCCCCTCTTCGGAAGCCTGTGCGGAGGTCATCTACCGCGTCGAAGACGTGGTGGAGCGTCTGCGCGCCTATCTCAAGTCCGTCGAGATCAACGAGGGGCGGCTGGAAGCGGTGGAAGCCCGTCTGGACCAGCTCAACCGGCTGAAGCGCAAGTACGGCGGATCGCTGGAAGCCGTCCTGGAAAAACGAGCCCAGAGCGCGGCCGAGCTGGCCGCCATCGAAAACATCGGTGCGGACATCGCAGCGGCCGAGGCTCGGTTGGCCGAGTGGCACGCCCGGATTTCAAAGCAGGCCGGCCTGCTGTCGAAAAAACGCAAGGAGGCCGCCAAACGCTTCATGGCACAGGTCGCGGCCGAGTTGGCGACGCTTAAAATGGACGGGACCGAGTTCGGGGTCCAGCTGACCGCCCCCCCGGCCGACCCGCAGATCGACGCTCATTTGATGGTGAACGCCTGCGCGGTGAGCGAAAGCGGCATCGACCGGGCCGTGTTCACGATTGCCCCGAACGTGGGGGAAGCGCTGAAGCCGCTGGCGGCCATCGCCTCCGGCGGCGAACTGTCCCGCGTAGTGCTGGCGCTGAAATCCATCCTGGCCCACACCGAATCCATCGCCACGATCGTCTTCGACGAGGTGGACGCTGGCATCGGCGGGGCGGTGGCCGAGGTGGTCGGCCGCAAGCTGGCGGATCTGGCCCGGCACCTGGCCGATGCGGATGATGCGCACCTCGTCGGCAGCCACGGCAGCGAGTTCGAGGCCGGTTTTACCGTGCCGCTTTCGCCGGAGTGCGCCGAACTGCTGAAGAAGATTCGCGAGGAGACCGAACAACTGGCCCGGCGGATCCCGGAGACGCGCGTGGAGCACAAGCCGGCGGGCATCGCATTCCATTACCGCAATGCGGACCCGGACGAAGCGAAGAAGATCACCTCCGAACTGATCGAGGGACTCGGCAAGGCGCCCGGCGTGCATGTCTGCCATGGCAAGATGGTGGTTGAGCTGT